>OMAA01001021.1_pt1 | contig 11222 bp, 7 predicted proteins | sample 1674191 | NCBI WGS metagenome assembly OMAA01 (sample SAMEA103958152, study PRJEB25191) | human gut metagenome | biome: human-associated habitat [ENVO:00009003]; feature: intestine environment [ENVO:2100002]; material: feces | place: Germany | collected 2013/2015
AGGGCTACCGCAGCCATAAGCTGAAACCCTACCGGGAAGCGGCAAAGGCAGAAAAGGCAGCATTTAAGGCAAACGTCAACTTCCAGTATCACAAGACCCTGCACGACAACCCGCAGCTTATCTCTAACCCTCTTTCCCGTTTCATGCAGAAACAGCAGATAAAACGCCAGTATGCAAAGGCGGCAAAGAAAGGAGGGGCAAAAGCCGCAGCGGAAGCCACAAGAAAGACGGCGAAGAAAACCGCCGAGGAAACGAGGAAAGCCGCCGCATTTGCGGCAAGACACCCGGCGGGTGTTTTTATTACAGTTGCCGCGCTGCTTCTCTTTATTATGATTTCCGCAGGGCTGTCCTCTTGCGGGGCTATGTTTTCGGGCTTGACTAACGGGGTGCTTGGTACGTCCTACACGTCCGAGGACAGCGACCTTGTGGCAGTTGAAAACAACTATGCCGCATTGGAAAACGGGCTGCAAAGTGAGATTGACAATATTGAAAGCACCCACCCCGGCTATGATGAATACCGCTACGACCTTGACAGTATCGGGCATAACCCCCACGAACTTGCGTCTTACTTGACCGCCCTCTTGCAGAGCTACACCCCGCAGAGCGCACAGGCAGAGCTTGACCGTATCTTTGAAAAACAGTACACCTTGACACTGACCGAGGAAGTGGAAATACGCTACCGCACCGAAACAAGCACCGACCCGGAAACCGGGGAAACCACCACCGAGGAAGTCCCTTATGAGTATCACATCTTGAATGTCAAACTGGAAAACAAGCCGATTTCCTCTTTTGTATCGGAGCTTTTAACGCCACAGCAGCTTGAAATGTTCCATGTCTACTTGGAAACAAGCGGCAACAAACCGTTGATTTTCGGCGGCGGTTCTCCCGACGGAAACCCGTCCGAGGATTTAAGCGGCGTGGAGTTTGTAAACGGTACGCGCCCCGGAAATCAAGAACTTATGGAGCTTGCAAAGCAGCAAGTCGGAAACGTGGGCGGCTACCCTTACTGGTCTTGGTACGGCTTTAACAGCCGCGTGGAATGGTGCGCCTGTTTTGTATCATGGTGCTACAATCAAGCCGGAAAAAGCGAACCGCGCTTTGCGGGCTGCGAATGGCAGGGTGTCCCTTGGTTTCAGTCAAGGGGACAATGGGGCGCACGCGGCTATGAGAATATCGCACCGGGCGACGCTATCTTTTTCGATTGGGATTTAGACGGCGTTGCCGACCATGTGGGGCTTGTGCTTGGCAGGGACGAAAGCCGCGTCTATACCGTTGAGGGCAATTCCGGCGACGCCTGCAAGATAAAGAGCTATGACCTTAACTATCAATGTATCAAAGGCTACGGGCTGATGAACTGGTAAAGCAGCCCCAAAAAGAAAGGAGAAATGACCTATGGCAAACAATAAAATCGACCGTATCAATAAGGAAATCGCAAAGACCCGCGAGAAAATCACAGAGTATCAGAACAAGTTAAAAGGACTGGAAGCACAGAAAACCGAAGCGGAAAACCTTGAAATCGTGCAGCTTGTACGAGCTATGCGTCTGACCCCGCAGGAACTTAACGCTATGTTGTCCGGCGGCGGTATTCCCGGCATGACTGCCGCACCCGCAGAAGAAAACGAACAGGAGGAAAATGCAGATGAAGAATAAACTGAAAAAGACCATGACTGCCCTTTGTGCCGCCCTTATCCTTATGGGCGGTTTTTCTGTCCCTGCCTATGCACAGGGCGCAGCCACAGAGCCGACCGCCGGGGACGCGACCAACGACAGTAATGTAGTTGTGGAGGAAAAAGAAGAAACGCCGCCCCTTACCCCAAAGGGAAACGCAACACTGGTTGACGATTACGGCGGCAATAAGCAGCTTATCACTGTTACCACCAAAGGCGGCAACTATTTCTATATCCTCATTGACCGCGCCGCCGAGGGCGAACAGACCGTACATTTCCTAAATCAAGTGGACGAAGCCGACCTTATGGCACTGACCGAAAACGGCGAAGCTGCCAAAAAGCCGGAAATCTGCAACTGTACGGAGAAATGCGAAGCCGGAAAGGTAAACACGTCCTGCCCGGTATGTGTTACCAGTTTGACAGGCTGCACAGGCAAAGAACCCACCCCAACACCAACGGAGCAGCCGGAAGAACCGAAAGAAAAAGGCGGCAATCCCGGTGTGGTGCTTGCCTTAGTCCTCTTTGCCCTGCTTGGTGGCGGCGCAGCGTTCTACTACTTTAAGTTTCTAAAGCCAAAGCAGAATGTAAAGGGCGATACCGACCTTGAAGATTTTGAATTTGAGGACTACGACGAGGACGAGCCGGAAGCAGATACCGGGAAAACTTCCGAAGATGAAGAAACGGAGGAAGAAACCCTATGACCCTGTTTACCGACAATCCCTTTGAAAAGATGATGATACAGAAACCGGACGGGCGGCGTGATAATGCGCCGCCTGTTCCTTATCCCCCGGCTTGCGCTTCCTGTCCTTACAAGGGGCAGTCCCCTTGTGTGGGGTACTGTCTGAAACAGGTACAGAAGAAAAAAGAAACCGAGCCGGAACGCTGAAAGGAGGAACTTATATTTGATTTTAGTTATCGCAGAAAAGCCCAGTGTGGCGCAGACAATCGCTGCCGTACTTGGGGCAAAGGAAAAGAAAGACGGATTTCTCACAGGAAGCGGCTATATCGTTTCTTGGTGCGTGGGACATTTGGTAGGGCTTGCGGAAGCTGCCGCCTACGGGGAGCAGCATAAAAAGTGGAGCTATGACAGCTTACCGATTTTGCCGCAGGAATGGAAGTACACTGTTGCGGCTGACAAGGAAAAGCAATTCAAGACCTTAAAGGAGCTTATGCACCGGGCAGACGTTTCCGAAGTCGTCAATGCCTGCGACGCAGGGCGTGAGGGAGAACTCATTTTCCGCTTTGTTTATGAAATGACGGGCTGCAAGAAACCTATGCGCCGCCTTTGGATTTCTTCTATGGAGGACAGCGCAATCAAAGAGGGATTTTCCCGTCTGAAGAACGGCGAGGAATACGACGCGCTCTTTGCTTCCGCATTATGCAGGGCAAAGGCTGACTGGCTTATCGGTATCAATGCCACCCGCCTTTTCTCTGTCCTTTACAATCATACCTTGAACGTGGGGCGCGTACAGACCCCGACCTTAAAAATGCTTGTTGACCGGGACGCAGCGATTACCACATTTAAGAAAGAAAAATACTACCATGTGCGCCTTACCTTATCCGGCGCGGAAGCTGCAAGTGAACGAATTTCAGATAAGGCAGAAGCCGACGCATTAAAAACGACTTGTGAAGCGTCAAAAGCAGTCTGTACTTCCCTTGTGAAAGAGAAAAAGACCGCAGCCCCGCCAAAGCTCTTTGACCTTACCTCTTTACAGAGGGAAGCAAACCGCCTGTTCGGATATACCGCAAAGCAGACCCTTGACCTTGCACAAGCCCTGTATGAAAAAAGACTTCTTACTTATCCGAGAACAGACAGCGCATTTCTGACCGACGACATGAGCGACACAGCGGCGGGCATTATCAAGCTGCTTTGCGGAAAGTTTTCTTTTATGGCGGGAAAAGACTTCACGCCGGAGCTTGGAAAGGTGCTGAACAGTAAAAAGGTATCAGACCACCATGCTATTATCCCGACTATGGAGCTTGCAAAGACCGACCTTGCCGCGCTGCCGGAAAGTGAAAAAAATATCCTTACCCTTGCCGGGGTGCGTCTATTTATGGCGACCGCTGCACCGCATACCTTTGAAGCGGTTACAGCAGTTTTTGAATGTGCCGGACAATCTTTTACCGCAAGGGGAAAAACGGTACTGTCTGACGGGTGGAAAGAGATTGACCGAAGATACAGGGCAGCCTTAAAGAACAAACCCGAAACGGACGACGCAGACAGCGACACAGAAAAGAACTTGCCACAGTTTACCGAGGGACAGACCTTTGAAAATCCGACGGCAACGGTAACGGAGCATGACACAACACCGCCAAAGCCACACAACGAAGCGTCGCTGCTCTCTGCTATGGAACGCGCCGGAAGTGAGGACACCGACCCGGACGCAGAACGCAAAGGGCTTGGAACTCCCGCCACCCGCGCCGCCGTCATTGAAAAACTGGTAAAGGGCGGCTTTGTGGAGCGAAAAGGCAAGCAGCTACTTCCCACAAAAGACGGTATCAACCTTGTGTGCGTCCTGCCGGACACCTTGACAAGCCCGCAGCTTACCGCAGAATGGGAAAACAATCTGACGCAGATTGCCAAAGGCAAGGCAGACCCCGCCACATTTATGGAGGGTATCGAGGATATGGCGCGGGAACTGGTAAAGACTTATCCGTTTCTTTCCGATGATAAAGCGCAGATGTTCAAGACGGAACGGGAAGCGTTGGGAAGCTGCCCCCGTTGCGGTTCTCCTGTCTATGAGGGAAAGAAAAACTACTATTGCAGCAACAAAGAATGTATCTTTACCATGTGGAAAAATGACCGTTTCTTTGAAGAACGAAAAGTAACCTTTACTCCGAAGATTGCCGCTGCACTCTTACAATCCGGCAAGGTAAATGTGAAAAAGCTCTATTCCCCAAAGACGGGCAAAACCTACGACGGAACTATCGTATTGGCTGATACGGGCGGGAAATATGTCAACTACCGCATTGAACTACCGAAGAAAAAATAACTGAATAGCAAGCATAGGAAAAGAGTACCCTTTTCCGTAAAATCCCTGCTTTCTCTGCCGAGAACGGCGGGGATTTTTGCTTGTTGGGAAGTTTCCCAAACCCTCTGTTTTATGGAGGGTTTTACCCTCTGAAACCGCAGAAAGGAGGTTACACATGGCAAGTTTACGGGACACCGTAAAGGACTATCAAGAAGAATTAAGGGACGGTATCGCTTGGGTAGCATTTTGGAAAACGGGACGTTCTTGGAACGCTGAATATTTCCACCTTGAAATGGGCGACTACCTTTACCCGGAGGACAGAAGCCGCATGGAAGAAATCAAGCAGGCTGACCCTGCCGCCGTTGTGGTAAACGGCTATTATTCCGGCTATCTTGGCGAGGATATGAGCCTTGACGAGCTGACCGCCGGGGTGCGCCGCCACTACGAAAACGGATATAGCAATATCGGGGAATTTATCGAAGCCCACGACGACAGGCTGCCGCCGGAGCTTATCGAGGAAGCAAGAGCCGCCGCCCACGCTGCGGGGCTTCCTTTCTCTGAAAAAGCCTACCGGGACGGCGAAGAACCCGACCCCTATCTATTTGACGGGAGCATGAGCATGGAGGACTATGAACTTATGCACCGCATGATTGAAAACGAAAGGAGTGAACGCATGGCAGAAACGATTTTAAGCGGGTATCTTTCTAATCTTGGAAAGTACACCGAGGGCAGACCTGCGGGCGAATGGGTATCATTCCCCACGACTGCCGAGCATTTGAAAGAAGTCTTTGACCGTATCGGCATAGACGGCAAAAACTACGGGGAGCTGCATATCACAGAATACCAGTCCTCTATTGCAGGACTGGCAGGAAAATTGACCGAGCTTGAAAGCCTTGACGAGCTGAACTATTTGAGCGAACTTTTGAAAATGCAGTTTGACGACGACCGGGAAAAATTTGTTGCAGCTATGGCATACGGCGACCATACAAGGGACTTGCAGGATATTATCAACCTTGCACAAAACCTTGATTGTTACTGGCTTTATCCGTCCGTACAGAGTGAGGAAGATTATGGGCATTATCTGATTGAAGAACTGGACGAGTTGGAGCTGCCCGAAGAAGCAAAAAAATATTTCATGTATGAGGAATACGGGCGGGACGCTTCTATCAATGACGGGGGCAGATTTACCGAGCAGGGCTATATCTACAATAACCGCAACACCTTTACACAGTGGTACGACGGGCGCAACGTGCCGGAGGAATACCGGGTAACGCCACAGCCACCAGTACAGGAAAAGGAACAGGCAGACCTTGACGCAGCCGCAGCTATACCGCCCGCCGCCACAGAGCAGCCCCCGGTTCTCCCGATTATCCTATCTTCTGAAAAGCCCGCCGATAAAATGAAAGAGATTACCGACCGACTGGAACAGGGAATTTTAGGGCTTTATGAAAGCGACCGTTACGCCGACTATCTGCGTACTATGTCAAAATTCCATGATTACAGCCTTAACAATACAATCCTTATCGCCATGCAGGGCGGCAACCTTGTGAAAGGCTATAAACAATGGGAAAAGGAATTTGACCGCCATGTAAAGCCGGGAGAAAAAGCTATCAAGATACTTGCGCCGTCCCCGTTTACCGTTAAAAAACAGGTAGAAAAAATCGACCCGGACACCCAAAAGCCTGTTTTCGATAAGGACGGGAAACCTGTTACCGAGGAAAAGGAAATCAAGATACCCGCCTTTCGTGTAGTATCTGTCTTTGATATTTCACAGACCGAGGGAAAGGAGCTTCCTGCCATTACCTATGAGCTGACGGGCAACGTGGAACAATACAAGGACTTTTTCGCTGCCCTTGAAAAGACTTCCCCCTTTGCTATGGGATTTGAAGCACTAAGCGGCGGCGTAAAAGGACGCTGCAATTATGAGGAAAAGCGTATCATCATCAACGAGGGTATGGACGAATTGCAGAACATCAAGACTGCAATCCATGAAATCGCCCACGCCACGCTGCATGATACTGCCCTTGCTATGCCGGAACGCCCCGACCGCCGCACCCGCGAGGTACAGGCGGAAAGCGTCGCCTATGCTGTCTGCCAACATTACGGGCTTGATACGTCGGACTATTCTTTTGGGTATATCGCCGGGTGGAGCAGCGGAAAAGAACTTGCAGAACTGAAAGGCTCTCTTGAAACAATCCGCAGTACCGCCGCAAGTCTGATTGATACCATAGACGGACATTTTGCAGAAATCCAAAAGACACAGGATAAGGAACAGACCACCGAACAGGCGCAGCCCGCACAGGAAGCTACCAAACAGCCCGAAGCAGAAGCAGCCACGCCGGAGCTTCCCGAAGAAATAGCCCCGGTACAGGAAAAAGAAGCACAGCCGGAACAGGCTGCACCCGCCGCCCCTTATTACACTATCAATGAAGCTGCCGCCAAACGTGCAAAGGATATGAACAGCTTTTCCGATTATAAGCAAGGCAACGCGACGGCTGAATACAGGCATTACGTTGATGAAGCCGTACAGCTTGCAGAAAGGCAGAAACAGCGGGTAGACCCGATGTACCATGAAAAAATCGACAGCCTGCTTGACACCTACGCCCGGAAACTGGCAGCGAACATGAACAAAGGCTATGAGATTGACGCGCGTGTTCCCTCTATCCTGATTGCGGGCGGCTCTAACTTCCCCACAAGGAAGAAAGAAAAGCAGAACGCAGCCCGCGACAGCAATTACCGGGAATGGCAGGACATACAAGGGCTTCTTGATAAAATCCGCAGTACCGGCATGGGCGGTATCAGCGCAGACGACCCGCAGGCAGTACAGAAGTTAGAAAAGAAACTGGAAAGCCTTGAAAAATCACAGGAAACCATGAAAGCCGTAAACGCCTATTACCGTAAGCATAAGACCCTTGACGGCTGCCCGCATTTACCGCCGGAGGAACTGGAAAAACTGAAAGCAGACATGGCGAGCAGTTGGCATTTGGAGGACAAGCCCTTTGCGACTTGGGCATTATCCAACAACAGCGCAGAAATCCGGCGCGTGAAAGACCGTATCAAATCCCTTTCACAGCAAAAAGAAATCGGTTTTGTCGGTTGGGAATTTGACGGCGGCAAGGTGGAAGCAAACACCGAAGCGAACCGACTGCAAATCTTCTTTGAAGATAAGCCGGACGAAGCCACGCGGGAAGCCCTAAAAAGTAATGGCTTCCGTTGGTCGCCAAAAGCAGGGGCATGGCAGCGGCAGCTTACCAGTAACGCCTACTATGCGGCTGATTATGTGAAATCTATTCAGCCCCTTACAGGAGAAAAGCCTACCGGGTTACAGCGGGCGCATATCCGGGCGCAAAAGGTAGCTGCACAGGAACACCCCGTACAGGAGCAGCCGGAGCAGAAAGCCCCACAGGACAAAGACACCTTTTCCATTTATCAGATAAAAGGCGAGGAAGAAACAAGGGATTTGCGCTTTGAACCTTACGACCGTCTGACTGCCACAGGACACCGGGTAGACCCGAAAAACTATGCGCTTGTCTATTCCGCAGAGCTTACGCCGGGGACTTCCCTTGAAGATATTTACACCCGCTTTAATATCGACCACCCGAAAGATTTTAAGGGACACAGCCTTTCCGTTTCCGACGTGGTGGTGCTTCATCAGAACGGGCAGGATACCGCCCACTATGTAGACAGCTTTGGTTATAAGGAAGTGCCGGAATTTTTCAAGGAACAGGAAAAAGCCCTCATTCCCGACGACTTGGAAACGGGCGAAACAGTCAAAACACCGAGAGGGACTTTCTATGTAACCGCCATGAGCCGCGAGCAAATGGAAGCTGCCGGATATGGATTACACCACCAGTCCGACGACGGAAAATATCTGATTATGGGGAACGGTACAAGGGCTTTTGCTGTTCCCGTTCAGCCGGAAAACTATCTGAAAGCTGCCGAGCAGACCACAGAGCAAAACTACAATATGATTGACGGGCAGATAAACAACACCCCGACCGTCGCAGAACTGGAAGCAAAGGTAAAGGCAGGAGAAACCATTTCCCTTGTTGACCTTGCGGAAGCTGTCAAAGCTGACAAAGAACGCGGCAAAGCAGTAAAAACGGAAAAGAAGCCCTCTATCCGGGCGCAGCTTAGAGCAGACAAAGAAAAAACCGCACAGAAAAAAGCAGCAAAATCAAAAAATCACGAATTGGAGGTATGAGCATGATTAGACTGACCGTTGAAGAAACAAACCTGTTGAGCATTTACAATGAGGGCGGCAAGCGTGGGCTTACGGAAAACATCAACGCTGTGCTGCCGTTCATGGACGAGGATATGCGGGAACTGGCGAAGCGCACCCTTGCGAAAATCGCACCTCTGACAGAAAATGAGTATGTGGAGCTTGCCATTTTCGCCGCTGATGAAGTATGACCGGGGTTAAGCGGCTTACGCCGCCCCAAAGCCGGAAAGTCAACAGCCTTGTGAAAAAGGAGTGCTGCAACTGCGATAACGGACACTGTATTTTACTGGACGACGGGGAGGAATGTGTCTGCCCACAGCTTATTTCCTATTCGCTTCTATGCAAATGGTTTCAGACCGCCGTACTTCCCCTTGATAAGCTGCTGTATGCAGAGCTTTTCAAGACCAAGGATAAAAAGCGTTGTACCGAGTGCGGAACTTCTTTTGCGTCCACCTCTAACAGCGTCAAATACTGCCCGGACTGCCGGAAGCGTATTACCCGCAGACAGGCAGCGGAACGCATGAGAAAACGGCGCGCCCTTGTTACGCAGTAGGGACAAAAAAAGCCTTGATTTACGGGGCTTTCAGTGCTTGAAAATGACGCGGCAATGGTTTTATACCTTATCCCCTAAAAATGACGTTCTATTGCGTAACAGATACCAAAAACGCACCTACATAAAACAGGGCGCGGACAGTCTTTTATTGGCTGTCTGCGCCCTGTTCTTTTACTTTATTCGTGCAGTTCTTCTATATCCTTTATTCGGTTTCCCAATAGGATATACAGCTCTCCATTCTCCACCCTTATAACCAAAGTATCATTTTCATCGGAATAAGTTCCATATTCCACACATTCTATATATCCGATAAGTGTATTTCCGTCCTCAAAAGTAATTTGGATTTTACTGTCTGCGTCAATATAAGTTTCCACGCCATAACTGTCATTTTCTAATGTTATTCTGTAACATGGTGTAATACCAACCATTTTCATAATTATTCCCGTTCCTTTCCTTTCTCCCGTTCCGGCTCTTTGCCTTGCCGCAAAATGCTGTCTATGTTCCGTTTGATAACGTCGTATTCCTTGACCTGTTTTTTCAGCTTGCCATAATCAGTGTAAAGGGCTTCCTTCTGCGCTTGGAGTTTCCCGTATTCTTCCTGCATGGCGGCAAGATTAGGGAGCTTAGTAACGCCCGCCGCTTTCAATGCCTTTGTCGCCGCTTCATGGAGTATCAGACTGCTTTCCTGCTTTGCCCAGTATGCGTCCTTATCCTTTGCCCTGCGGTATGCTTCATAGACGGGTTTTGTTTTTTGGTAGGTGGTAACGTGCTTCATCAGCACCGCCATATCAGCAAGACGCTTTTCCACACTCTTTAATGCGTCTGCTGTCTTTTCATTTTCCGCATTTACTTCCTCAATCCGGCTGACTAAATCTGCGTACTGCTCAATCTTATGTTCTGTCAAGAAATTCATGGTCTTTGCAGCCAGTTTCAGATTATGGATTTTCGCCCACTGTTCATAGCCCCGACTTTCTTGTGCCTTGATACTGTTTTCAATGTCGATAAGCAGCGATACGCCGCGCTGCTCTTTGGGAGCTTTCGCCGCCTTTGTGCGTTTGCCCTCTATCCGTTCTCTTATGGCTTCCTCTGTATAATCTGCACCGAGGGTTTTTAAGCGGGTAAAGCGTTCCTGTCCGGGAGCGCGGCAGGAGATATATTTTCCCGGTTTTATCTCATAGCCCGCTGCCTGTAATCGCTGCAATAATTCTTCAAAACTTGCCACTTGGGGGATAAGCGTATCAACGGCAATTTTCAGCTTGCCTTTCCAACTTGTACCGACCTTTTCCGCTTGATATTCTGCATAGCTCTTTCCCTTGCTGCCTTTGCCCGGAACGACAACCGACAGCCCGTTTTCCCGACACAGCTTATCGCTCATGTTCCGTATGCCGTAGTAGCTGCGCTTATTGGAATTGTACTTATGGTAGTCAACAAAATTGACCGCACAAAAAATGATATGGTTATGAATATGCCCTTTGTCTATGTGGGTGGTTAGGACATATTCATGCTGTCCCTTTGTTACTGCGTCGGCAAGCTGCTTTCCGATTTCGTGGGCTTTCTCATAGTCTACTTCTCCCGGCTCAAAGGACTGTATCAAATGGTGGGCGAGATTGTTCCCTTTCTCTATGGCTTGTGCAAGTGTAAATCCGAACTCAATGTCTGCCGTTTCATAGCTGCACCCAAAGGAGGACACAAGCATTTTCCCGTCTGTTTTATCTGGGTTTTGGATATAGTCAAGGGCTTTGCTCAACGTGCTTTTAATAGGCTTAATCTTTGTAACCGCCATATTTCCGCAAGCACCCCCTTTATTT
>OMAA01001025.1_pt1 | contig 11169 bp, 7 predicted proteins | sample 1674191 | NCBI WGS metagenome assembly OMAA01 (sample SAMEA103958152, study PRJEB25191) | human gut metagenome | biome: human-associated habitat [ENVO:00009003]; feature: intestine environment [ENVO:2100002]; material: feces | place: Germany | collected 2013/2015
TCCTTGATCTGCGATTGGATGCGCGAGAGCTGGCTGGCGGAGACCTGCGTGCGCACATAGGGCTCCATTTGGCCGGCGATGCCGCCGACGTCCTTGCGGCCGAGGATGGTGCCCTCGTTCGTATTGCTGCGCAGATACCCGCTCGTCGAGCCCGCGATGCCGCCGATGTTGTAGCCGACGTGCTCATAGCCGACTGTGCCGGTATTTTTGCAGCCCGCGATCAGGCCGGTGTTGCTCCCGGCGATGCCGCCGGTCTCGGTCGTGGTGAGAAAGGTCTGCGAGGTGGTGAGGTTGGCAAGATCGAGCGTCGTGTCGATCTGGATGTCGCTGAGGCTCAGCGACGCGTCGACGTTGTTGGTGTTGATGCTGCCGGTATTCGTGCAGTGGCGGATGATGCCCTCGTTGAGACCCGCGATGCCGCCCGTGGCGTTCGTCGCCTGCACCTTGCCGTCAAATGTGCTGCTGATGATCTGCCCGGAGACGCGGTTGACGCCCGCGATGCCGCCGATCTGCGCGCTGCCCTGCACCATGCCGGTGAAGCTGCAGCAGACGATGCGGCCGTAGTTTTCGCCCGCGATGCCGCCGGCGACGATCTTGTCGCCCGCCGCGGCCACGGAACCGGCCACGTTCAGATCCTCCACGCTGCCGCCGGACAGGATGGCGGCAAACAGGCCCGCGGGGCTGTAGCTGCCGGTGAGGTTCAGGTCGGAGATGGTATGGCCGCCGCCGTCAAACGTGCCGCCGAAGGCGGCCACGGGCGTGTAGTCCATCCCTGCCAGAGAGATATCCGCCCGCAGGATGACCGTCTTTCCGGCCGACCAGGTGTCGAGCGCGCAGCTTTTCGCAAAGCTCACAAAATCGCTGGCGGAATCGATGTAGATGGTATCCGGGCCGTCCGCCGCCGAGGCCGTCAGGCCGAGCGGCGCGAGCAGCGTCAGCGCCAGAAGCGCCGCGAGCAGCCGCAGCGCGGCTTTCTGCTTATTCTTCATGTGCTTCGGCCTCCTTTTCCTGCGGCTGTTCGTCCTGCGGAGCGGCTTCTTCACCGGGTTCCGGCTCCGGCTCCGCCTCGGGTTCCGGCGAAGGCGCCGGGTCGGTGTCCTCGCCGGGGTCCGGCTCTGTCTGGCCGGAGAGCAGGCTGATGTTCACGTCGCCGTCGACATAGGCGTGGACGATGCCGTGGATCTGGCCGCGGATCTCGCCGCGGACCATACCGTCGATGCGCACGCGGCCGGAGGACTGGTGCTGCGAGACCGGCGTTGGCACGTCGAAGGAGGTCTTGTCGATGACCTTCTCGCCGAGCAGCAGGATCTGCGGCAGGATGAACATGACGATGATGATCGTGATGATGGTGCCGCGCCCGAGGCTGTCGCCGATGCCGGCGATGGCGGCGTTGGAGGTCATCTGGCCGATGAGGATACCGGCGATGACCATCATGAGACCCGAGGTGATGATCGTCGGGAAGGCGAGGTTCATGGTCTCGATGATGGCGTCCTTTTTGGGCATTTTGTCCTTGAACTCCATGAAGCGGCTGGTCGTGACGATGGCGTAGTCGATGTTCGCGCCCATCTGGATGGACGAGACGACCAGATAGCTGAGGAAGAACAGGGGGCTGTTCGTGATGGTGGGGATGCCGTAGTTGATCCAGATACTGCCCTGGATGACCAGGATCAGCAGCACCGGGATCCCGGCCGATTTGAACGTGAACAGCAGAACGACCAGCACGATCAGGATGGACAGGACCGACACGACGACATTGTCGCGCGAGAACGAGGCCTTGAAGTCCTGCTCAGACGAGGAATCGCCCACGACGTACACGTCGCCGTCCGGATAATAGCTGCGCGCGACAGCGCGGATCTGGTCAAGGAAGTTGTAGGTCTCATCGCCGCCCACGGGGAGGTTCAGATAGACGAGCATGCGGCTGTAGTCGTCGGACTGCAGCTGCTTTTTCGCGTTCGTGATCTGCGAATAGGCGTCCTCGAGCGTCTGGGTCATATCGGCGTCGAGCGAGACGTAGCCGTCCTGCATCTCGCCGTAGAGGAAGGTGAACATATCGATGAGCGGCACGGAATACTTGGGCAGGCCGCCGATGATCTTGCCGTAGTTGCCGCCGTCGGCCGCATAGGCCGCGTATAATAGCTCTGCGACCTCATAGTCAAGATCCGTCAGCTCGGAAAACTGCCGCGGCGTGAGCGCGTCGGTCAGCATATAGCCGCCCATGGCCTCCACGTTGGAAAGGCCGAGGGTGGAGTCGACCTCGTCATAGGTCCCGAGCTCGTCCAGGAGCTTCTTTTCCGACGTGTAGTCCCCTGCCGGGACCACGACAGCGACCATATTGCTCGAGCCGAACGTGGTATCGATCATATTGTCCGCGATCTGCTGCTCGGACTGCTTGGTGGTCTTCAGATAGCTGAAGCCGTAGACATACGGGCAGTTGTTGGCGAAGAGCATGGCCACGATGATGACCGCGAGGAAGATGGGCGGGATGATCTTCTTCGTCGCGTAGGCAAAGCGGCCGACGAAGGGGATCTTCGGGACAAAGTTTTTGTGGCGCGTGGCGTCGATCTTCTTGCCGAAGAGCATGAGAAGGCCGGGCATGAGGAAGAACACGGCAAAGAGCGAGAAGAAGATGGATTTAATCAGGCAGATGCCGAGGTCAAAGCCCAGGCGGAACTCCATAAAGAGCATGGCCACCAGACCGCCGATCGTCGTGAGGCTGCTGCCGCAGATCTCCGGCACGGCCTTGCTGAGCGCGACGATGACCGCCTCGCGGATGGGAAGCTTTTCATGCTCCTCCTTATAGCGGTTGCAGAGGATGATGGCGTAGTCGACCGACAGGGCCAGCTGCAGCACGATCGTGACGGAGTTGGACACGAACGAGATCGTCCCGAGCAAAAAGTTCGAGCCCATGTTCAGGACTGCCGCCGCGATGAACGTCAGCAGCAAGACCGGCACCTCGGCATACGTCTGCGACGTGAGGACCAGCACCGACACGACGACGATCGCCACGATGATGACGATGACGCCGATCTCCTGCGCGAGCGTCTTGGACGCGGTATCGCCGAAGGTCGCGGAGACGTACATGTCGTAGCCGTCAAGGGCGGACTCGATGTCGTTCATGACGGTCTCGCAGCGGTCGTCGTCCTCGGAATAGTCGAAGGTGATGTCGTAGAGGGCGGAGGCGTTGGTGTAGTGATCCCTGGTGTCGTCAAAGCTCACGCCCTGCACGCCGTCAATATCCGCGATCTGCTCGGAGACGGCCTGCGCCTCGTCATACGAGACGTTCACCAGCATGAGCTTGGCCGTGCCGAAGGTGGTGAACTCGTCCTCCATCAGGTGCAGGCCCTTGTACGTCTCAGACTCCTTCGGCAGGTAGGCGGACAGCTGGTTTTCTACCTGCACCCAGCTGCGGGAGAAGACCGAGAAGACCAGCCCGATCGCAACGATCAGAAAAATCAGATTCCGTTTGTCGACGATGAAGCTGGCGAACTTGTACATAAAGCCCTCTTCCTTGTTTTTCGGTTCCTGACTCATAATTCACGCTCCTGTGCTATTTTTACCTCTTAAAATTTTACATTCCAGTTTAGCACACAACGCGCCGAAATGACAATATGCAAGCCGCACAAAATGCGTAAAAAAGTCCCCGCACGGCGGACAAGCCGCCGGGCGGAGATTCTGATCATTCTTACGCCTCCAGGCGCGCGCGGATGGCGTGCAGGAAGTCTTCGCTGGTGACGGCCTTGGGCGCGGGGCCCTCGACGAGACCGGCAAGGTCCTTCGTCATGACGCCTGCGCGGATGGTGTCGAGGCTCGCGGCCTCGAGCTTATCGGCAAACGCCGCAAGGTCGGCAAGACCGTCGAGCTGGCCGCGTTTGCGCAGCGCGCCGGTCCAGGCGAAGATGGTCGCCATGGGGTTGGTCGAGGTCTTTTCGCCCTGCAGATACCTATAATAATGGCGCGTGACCGTGCCGTGCGCGGCCTCATACTCCGTCGTGCCGTCCGGCGCGACGAGCACGGAGGTCATCATGGCGAGCGAGCCGAAGGCCGTGGAGACCATGTCGCTCATCACGTCGCCGTCATAGTTCTTGCAGGCCCAGATAAAGCCGCCGCGGCTGCGGATGACGCGGGCGACCGCATCGTCGATCAGGGTATAGAAATACGTCAGTCCCAGCGCCTCAAACTGCGCTTTGTAGGTCTGCTCGTATTCCTCCTCAAAAATGCGCTTGAACGCGCCGTCGTAGACCTTGGCGATGGTGTCCTTGGTGGAGAACCACAGGTCCTGACGGGTGTCGATGGCGTACTGGAAGCAGGCCCGGGCGAAGGAGCGGATGCTCTTTTCCTTGTTGTGGGCGCCCTGCCACACGGCGGGACCGTCCACCTTCTGCACCAGCAGGGTCTTTTCCTCGCCGCTCTGGCCCTTGAAGGTCATGGTGCACTCGCCGGGCTCGGTGGTGTACATGTCCACGCTCTTATACACGTCGCCATAGGCGTGACGGGCGATGGTGATGGGCTTTTTCCAGTTCTTTACGACGGGATGGATGGTGTCGATGCAGATGGGCGTGCGGAACACGGTGCCGTCCAGAATGGAGCGGATCGTGCCGTTCGGGCTCTTCCACATTTCGGTGAGCTGCGGATACTCCACCATGCGCTGCTTGTTCGGCGTGATGGTGGCGCATTTGACGGCCACGCCGAGGCGGCGGGTGGCGTTGGCGGCCTCGACCGTCACCTGATCCTTCGTCTCGTTGCGGTGCAGCAGGCCAAGGTCATAATACTCGGTCTTCAGCTCGACGAACGGGCAGATCAGCTCGTCCTTGATCATCTTCCAGAGGACTCTGGTCATTTCGTCGCCGTCCATCTCGACGAGCGGCGTTTTCATTTGGATCTTTTCCATGCGATTCTCCTTATCCGCGCTTGGCGTAGTAGTTCATCAGACAGCCGTCGAGCAGGATCTCCCGCTCGTCATCGGTCAGGCCCCGGACGTGCAGCACGAGGGGCGTTTTGCTCCCGTCGGCGCGCAGGACCATAGCCGGGAAGTCCTCGCTCCCCTGCCCGACCAGCTTCCGCACGTCCGGCACGAAGACATAGTCGCCCGGCTGATGATCAAACGGCGTATCCGCATCCAGCGTGAACGGCAGCATGCCCCAGTTGATGCAGTTGCTGCGGTAGCGCTTGGTGGCAAATTCGTAGCAGATATTCGCAAAGCCGCCCAGCACCTTCTGGCACGAGGCCGCCTGCTCTCTGGCAGAGCCGTCGCCGGGCTTGTTGGCGAACACGCAGGAGCCGAACTGGGTGGTCTTCATCAGCGCGTCGGCGTCGCCAAAGTGCGCCAGCACGGCGCGCAGCGCCTCGGGAGAAGAATCAGCTCTGCGTTCGGCTTCGAGCGCGGCGATCTTCTTTGCGCGCGGCACATAGTCCGGCACGCGGCGCGAGAGCGTGAACTCCGCCAGCCGCAGGGGGTTCGAGCGGTAGGATGAGGTCTCGCCGGATGGGATGAGCTCATCCGTCGTGGTCACGGGGTCGTGGATGACGGCGGCCAGCTCCAGCAGGAGGTTTTCGCCGAGCTCGTACATCTTCGGCCAGTCGGTGATGTTCGGGCCCATGATGAGCTTCGTTTCGGGCTGCGGATGGCCGAAGCCGTTGTAGACGCGGCGGGCATAAACCGTCTCGTCAAAGACATACGGGTGGGGGCTCATAGTCCAGCGCGTCGGCCGGGGTGATGCGGCCGCCGTTCTTCGCCGTCGCGGCGATGGAGCGCGCGTCCATCAGGCACACGCCCGCGAACTGCCCCTCGCCGGGCTTCGAGCCCTCGCGGTTCGGGAAGTTGCGCGTCGTATGGCGGAGGGACAAGCCGTTGTTGGCGGGCACGTCGCCAGCGCCGAAGCACGGGCCGCAGAAGCTGGGCTTGATGATCGCGCCGGTCTCCAGCAGCTGGGCCGTCACGCCCATGCGCGTCAGTGCAAGGCTCACGGGGACGGACGTGGGATAGACGTTCATGGAGAAATAGCTGCTTCCGATCGAGCCGCTGCGCAGGATCTGCGCAGCCTCGTCGATGTTGTCAAACATGCCGCCTGCGCAGCCCGCGATGATGCCCTGGTCGGCCCAGACCGCGCCGTCGTGGATCTTACCCAGCAGGTGCACGTCGGCCTTCGGCCAGCGCTTTTTCGCCTCGGCCTCGACCCCGGCGAGCAGTTCCTGTGCATTGGCAAGGAATTCGCGGATGGGGTAGGCATTCGACGGGTGGAACGGCAGAGCGATCATCGGCTCGACGGCGGACAGGTCGATCTCGACCATGCGGTCATAATACGCGCCGTCGCCGGGGGCGAGCTCCTGATACGCCTCCGGGCGGCCGTGGATCTCAAAGAATCTCTTCGTCTCCTCATCGGTCTGCCAGATGGAGGACAGGCAGGTGGTCTCGGTCGTCATGACGTCGATGCCGTTGCGGAAGTCGATGGGCAGGCTGGCAATACCGGGGCCGGCGAATTCCAGCACGCGGTTTTTGACGAAGCCGGAGGCGAACGTCGCCTGCACCAGCGCGAGCGCCACATCATGCGGGCCGACGCCGCGGCGGGGCTTGCCCGTCAGATAGACCAGCACGACCTCGGGCAGGTCCGCGTCCCACGTGTGCCGGAGGAGCTGCTTGGCAAGCTCCGGCCCGCCCTCGCCCACGGCCATGGTGCCGAGCGCGCCGTAGCGCGTATGCGAATCCGAGCCCAGGATCATCGCGCCGCAGGCCGCCATCTGCTCGCGCGCGTAGGAATGGATGACGCTCTGGTTGGCGGGCACGTAGATGCCGCCGTATTTCTTGGCCGCGGACAGGCCGAAGACATGATCGTCCTCGTTGATCGTGCCGCCGACGGCGCAGAGGCTGTTATGGCAGTTGGTCAGCGCGTAGGGGATGGGAAATTCCCGCATGCCGCTGGCCCGGGCCTGCTGGATGATGCCGACATAGGTGATGTCGTGCGAAAGCATGGCGTCAAAGCGGATCCGGAGCTTTTTCTCGTCGCCGGACTGGTTGTGCGCCTGCAGGATGCGGTAGGCCATCGTCAGCCGCCGCCCGTCCTCCGGGCGGATGGAAGCGCTGCTCTGCGGCACGCCGCCGCAGAGGAAAACGCCGTGGTTCGTCAGTTTCATGGTTGGTCCTTCCTTCCGGTCGGTTTTTCTTTTGTTACACTTTATCACAGAAACGCGTTTTTGAAAAGTGTTCCTGCAAAAATTCATAAATTCTGCTTTTTTCACAATTCATCCAGCAATCGGCGGCCGTTTTTGCAGGATTTCGCATCGCTTCCGTCATTTCCTGTACGCCGTTCTTGCATTTTTCCGCCGCTTCCGGTATGATGGTCAAAAAAGCGGAAGGAGGGATCGGATGGCGCAGTATTACATGCTCAACAAGCCCCGCGGGCTTCTGACCGCCCGGCGGGACGCGCGGTGCGAGACCGTCATGCGCTGCTTCCCGGAGGCGCTGCAGCAGACGCTGCATCCGGTCGGCCGGCTCGACAAGGACACGGAGGGGCTGCTGCTGTTTACGGACGACGGGATGCTCGACGTGCGGCTGCTGCGTCCGGAGCGGCACGTGGAAAAGGAATACGAATACCGCGCCTTCGGCCATCTGGACGAGGCTGCCCTCCGGCAGCTCGAGACAGGCGTCGTGCTCGCGGAGGGCCAGCCGCTCTCGCGCCCGGCACGGGCCGCGCTGCTCGCGCACACCACCATCGGCGAGAGCGAAGCGTACCTGCCGGAGCGGTTCCGGGAGAAATATCTGAAAAATCCCGGCCGTCCGGTCACGGTCGGGAAGCTCTGGATCACGGAGGGGCGCAAGCATCAGGTCAAGCTGATGGTCAAGGCCGTGGGCGCGCACGTGTTCTATCTCAAGCGCTGGGCCATCGGCCCTGTCCGGCTCGACGCCGCCCTCGCCCCCGGCGCCTTCCGCCCCCTGACCCCCGAAGAGCTGCACGCGCTCGGTCTGTAGGCTGCCAATATCCAAAGAACGCCCCGGGCGGCAATGCCGGGGCGTGGTGTGTCTGCAGATCAGTCGATGTCGACCCAGTCGTAGCCGAGGTAGGTCGTGAATGCTTCCTTGAGGATGTCCTTGTAATGGCCCTCGCAGATGGCGGTGTGGTGCTTGAAGCCGCCCTTGGCGAGCGTGATGCACTTATCCTGCAGGTGCGGGATCTCTGCGACGCCGCCGCAGCCGAAGTAGCCGTCCTCGATGGGATCGTCGGTGAACTTCGCCTCAGACGCGTAAATGACGATCTTGCCGTCCTTGGTCTGGCAGTTGGAGATGGTGATGGGCATGGGCTTGATGCGGCCCTCGTTGCAGCCCCAGCCGGAGCCCGGATCGTTCTTGGCAAACATCTTGTGCTCGGTGACGGTGCCCTTGCCGGCCATCAGGCTCTGGGCGACCGGGCCGCAGTGGAAGAGGATGATCTTGTCCTCGTCGTCGCCGTAGTTGTTGTTCCAGTCAAGCACAGCGGCCGGGCCTTCGGAGGCAAGGCTCATGGCGCGCATGGAGATGGCGGAGCACATGTCGATCTCGCAGGAGGCGACGATGCCGCGGTCGTTGAGCTCGGAGAGCAGGACGCACGGGCAGATGCGCAGGTACGTCTCCATCTCGTTCCAGCAGCGCAGCGCCAGGGCGTCGAGGTGGTATTCTTCGATGTACTCGTCGAGCACGACGGAGACCTTCGCCAGCGTCAGGGCGTTGGAGGCCGGGACCTTGGAGAAGTCGGTGTAGTTCTTCAGATGCTCGAGCTTGGCCAGGACGACTGCATCGTCATCGGCCTTGGCGCGGACCTTCTCAAAGACCTCAGACAGGTCGAAGGACTCGACGTTGATGCCGTTTTTCTGCATGGCGACCTCGTCGAAGCGGACGGTCTTGAACGCGGTGGTGCGCGCGCCGATGCAGCCGAGGTTGAAGCGCTTCATGCCGTTGACCACGCGGCAGATGGCAGCGAAGTCGCGCAGGTTCTCCTGGAACTTGGCGCTCAGCGGATGCACGACATGGGGCTTGAGGACCGTGAACGGGACGTTGTACTGACAGAACACATCCGTGACAGAGAACTTGCCGCAGTAGGCGTCGCGGCGGTGGGCAAAGTCCATCTTGCCGATCTCGTCGGGGTACGCCTGCATGAGAATGGGCACGCCCGCGTCCTGCAGGGCGGTGATCGCGCCGTTTTCGTCGGCAAAAATGGGCATGGAGAAGATGACGCCGTCATACTGTCCCTCGTGCTCCTTGAGCCACTTGGCGTAGAGCAGGCCCTCGTCGCGCGTCTCAACGCCGCCGTAGCGGGTGAGCTCCTTATCCATCATGATGTAGTCATAGCCCGCGTCGGTGACGGCCTTGACCATGTCGTCGCGTGCGCCGTAGATCAGCTCGCCGGGCATGAAGCCGCGGTTGCAGAAGCAGAGGGCAAAGGTCATTTTTTTCTTCATGAGTGCTTCCTCCTGATAGTTGTTGTTCATTTGCACGGCGTCTGCGGCGGAGGCCCGCCGCAGACGCTGTTTGGACGATTTGATTTAGCCGAAAAGCTTTTCCTGGTTGCCTTCGATGCGGAACGAACGGATGATCTCGCAGGTGCGGGTGTAGACGGCTGCGCGGGCCTTCTCCACGTCGCCGGTCTCGGCGAGGGTACGCTCGTAGGTCTGGCGGATCTCGGTGCCGACGTTAATTTTGGCGATGCCGTTGGCGATGCCGTCCAGGATGCACTGGTTGTTGATGCCGGAGCCGCCGTGCAGGACGAGCGGAATGCCCGTGATCTTACTGAGGTCGGCGATGTGCTGGATGTCCAGACGGGCCTCGGGCTTCTTCTGGTTGCGGACACCGTCGGCGATCGCGCCGTGGATAGAGCCGACAGCCACGCTCAGCCAGTCGCAGCCGGTCTCGGCAGCGAAGCGCTTGGCCTCGTTCAGGTCGGTGAAGCCCTTCTTGGTGCGGAAGATCTCTTCATAGTCCATGTTGGCGCCGGAGCCCTCGTGGCCCATGACGGAGCCGAGCTCGGCCTCGCAGGCGATGCCGTTGGCATGGGCAAATTCCGCGACCTGCTTCGTGGTGGCAATATTCTCTTCGAGAGACAGGCGGCTGCCGTCGACCATGACGGACTGGTAGCCGGCCTTCACCGCACGCTCAAGGATGGGCATGAAGTCCACGCGCTTGTGATCCTCGTCGATGACGGGCACATGGTCCAGATGCAGCAGGGTGTACTTCGGGTCATAATATTTGAAATATTCTTCCGCGACGGCCTCAAGGCTCCTGGACTCGAACTTTTCCCACTCCAGACGCGCGACCTGCAGCATGGCGACGGTCTTCTCGTCGATGATGGCCTGCGCGACGGGCTTGGCCATCGGCAGATAGGGGATGTTGAACGCCGGGACGATGGTATGGTGCTGCCATGCCAGTTTGACTGCTTCCTGTGCTTTCATTGTGTTGTCTCCTTTGCTTGGATGCTCAGTGCTGCTTCAGCGCAGACCACTGCGCCTCGTTTTCCACAAGCGTCACACGGACGCTGTAGGTCTTTGTTTCGCCGGGGGCCAGGAACTTGAGCGTGCCGTTCTCGCGCATGATGTTGCGGCCGTCGGGCGTGCAGTTGCCGGGCTCGAGACCCATGACGTAGTCCTTGACGCCCATCATCTTCCACTGCGTGAAGCAGTCGAGGCTCTGCGAGTCGAACGAGATCGCAAGGCCGTAGCCGCGGTCATGGTTGAAGATGGCGGCGAGGCCGGGCTTGTCCTGGAACACGTGATAATAGCACTGCTCCTCAAAGCCGGGCGTCGGGGTGAGGACCTTGTTCCAGGTGTCGATGTCCTCAGCGGCGTGGGCGTTGCGGGGCTTGACCTCCGCGGCGGGGATATAGAGCTCGGACGCCTCGGACAGAAGCGGGTAGCCCATGTTCATATGGTACAGAACCATGAGCGGCGACGCTTCGCCGCCGACGTTTTCGATCTCATCGGTGATGGTGAGCTCGTTGCTCGTCTTCGAGCAGGTGATCGTGCGGGTGAGGATGAGCTTTTCCGCGAAGATCCGCGCGTGGCGCATTCTGGCCTTGATCCAGATCTTCTCGTCGTCCATGTCCCAGGACACGCGCTCCGCCGGGATATTGCCGACCGCGCCGTGCAGCATGCTACCGGCGCAGCCGTGTGGCAGTACGAGCCGGCTTTTACCGAGATCCCCGGCGGCGA
>OMAA01001030.1_pt1 | contig 11145 bp, 8 predicted proteins | sample 1674191 | NCBI WGS metagenome assembly OMAA01 (sample SAMEA103958152, study PRJEB25191) | human gut metagenome | biome: human-associated habitat [ENVO:00009003]; feature: intestine environment [ENVO:2100002]; material: feces | place: Germany | collected 2013/2015
AAGGTTTGTTGATCGAAAACGATCAGGGAAAGGAAATAATTTAGTTCAAAAGATCGTTTAATAAGGAGATTTGGCGGGATTTTTTTAATTTTGCACTTACAACTAATTAACAGATAAGAAAATGCCGTTAAATTTACCCGATAAATTACCTGCTATTGAATTGCTGAAGGAGGAAAATATCTTCGTCATAGACAATTCACGTGCCAGTGCACAGGATATTCGTCCGTTAAAAATCGTGATATTGAATTTGATGCCGTTGAAGATAACGACAGAAACGGATTTGGTACGTTTGCTTTCCAACACTCCCTTGCAGTTGGAAATATCATTTATGAAGTTGAAAAGCCATACATCGAAAAATACGCCGGTAGAACATATGAAAGCATTCTATCATGACTTTGATTTGATGCGCGACGAGAAATATGACGGGATGATTATTACGGGGGCTCCGGTAGAGCAGATGCCGTATGAGGATGTGAATTATTGGAATGAGATTACTACTATTTTTGATTGGGCGCGTACTCATGTTACCTCAACTCTTTATATTTGTTGGGCGGCTCAAGCCGGGCTTTATCATTTCTATGGAGTTCCCAAATATCCGCTGAAACAAAAAATGTTTGGTATTTTCCGTCATCATATCAATGTACAGGGATTGCCCATATTCCGTGGTTTTGATGATGAGTTTTTTGTACCACATAGCCGTCATACCGAAATACACCGTGAGGATATTCTGAAAGTAAAAGAGTTGGCTTTGATAGCTGAGTCTGATGAGTCTGGGGTTTATATGGCTATGGCTCGTAATGGGCGTGAATTCTTTATTACCGGGCATTCGGAGTATTCTCCTTATACGCTTGATACGGAATATAAGCGTGATTTGGGGAAAGGGTTGCCTATTGAAATGCCTGTAAATTATTATAAGGACGATAATCCGGACAATGCCCCGGTGGTGCGTTGGCGCGGACATGCCAATTTGTTGTTTTCTAATTGGTTGAACTATTATGTATATCAGGAAACCCCGTTTGATATAAATCAGATACGATGATCAGACAACGAAAAATAGAATTATTAGCTCCTGCTAAAAATCTGGAGTGCGGTATTGCAGCTGTTGATCACGGTGCTGATGCCATTTATATTGGTGCTCCCCGTTTCGGAGCACGTGCGGCTGCGGGGAATTCATTGGAGGATATTGCTGAGTTGGTGCGGTACGCTCATGTGTATAATGTCCGTATCTATGTGACGGTGAATACGATTCTGAAGGATGAGGAACTGAAGGATACGGAAAAAATGATTTGGGATTTATACCGTGCCGGAGTGGATGCTTTGATCGTGCAGGATATGGGATTGTTGGAATTGAATCTGCCACCTATACCGTTACATGCCAGCACACAGATGGATAATCGTACTCCTCAAAAAGTAAGATTCCTGGCTGAGGCAGGTTTCCGTCAGGTGGTATTGGCTCGTGAACTTTCTCTTGTTGAAATAGGAAATATCCATCATGCTTGTCCTGATGTGCCTTTGGAGGTATTTGTACATGGTGCTTTGTGTGTAAGCTATAGTGGACAATGTTATGTTAGTCAGGCTTGTTTCGGACGTAGTGCTAATCGGGGAGAATGTGCCCAGTTCTGTCGCCTTGCTTTTGATATGATAGACGCGGACGGTAAATCTATAGTAAGGAATAAGCATCTATTGTCTCTGAAAGATTTGAATCAGAGCGAAGAGTTGGAGCAATTGCTGGATGCCGGAGCTTCTTCCCTGAAAATAGAGGGACGTTTGAAGGATGTATCTTACGTTAAAAATGTAACAGCTTATTATCGCCAGAAGCTGGATAGTGTTTTCAAACGTCGTAAAGAGTATATCCGTGCTTCATCGGGGAAAGTGAAATTAGAGTTCAAACCTCAATTGGATAAGAGTTTCAGTCGTGGTTTTACTAATTATTTTCTTTTTGACAGGAATAAGGATATTTTTTCTTTTGATACTCCCAAGTCTTTAGGGGAGGAGATGGGGACAGTGAAGGAAATTCGTGGTAATTATCTTACCGTAGCCGGAATCAAGTCTTTTAATAATGGAGATGGCGTCTGTTTTTTGGATGAGACTGGTAAGTTGCAGGGATTTCGCATAAACCGGGTGGAGAATAATAAGTTATTTCCTCAAGAGATGCCTCGGATAAAGCCCCGTACGATACTTTATCGTAATTTTGATCAGGAATTTGAGAGGTTGATGTCGCGTAAATCAGCTGAAAGGAAAATTGCTGTCATTTTAAAATTGGCTGAGAATAATCGAGGCTTTACTCTGTCTCTGACTGATGAAGATGATAACAGTGTCAGTGTGGTGCTGGAAAGGGAGAAGGAACGTGCCCGTACTCCGCAGGAAGATAACTTGCGTACACAACTTGGAAAGTTAGGAAATACTCCATTTGAAGCGTCAGATATAGTGATTGACTGGTCGGACAATTGGTTTATTCCAGCTTCTATGCTTGCCGAACTTCGCCGTAAGGGAATAGAGAAACTGCTGGAAGTGCGCCGTATTAACTATCGGCAGGAAATTTACAAGTTGCCTCGAACGCATCATGCTTTTCCTGTGAATGAATTGACTTATTTGGGAAATGTGATGAATGCTGATGCTGTTTCCTTCTATAGGAATCATGGCGTGCAGCGTATTGCTCCGGCTTATGAAAAGGCTCCGGCAGAAGAAGCGGTATTGATGTTTTGCAAGCATTGTTTGCGTTATAGTATGGGATGGTGTCCCTCTTGGCATAAAGTGCGTTCTCCTTATAGGGAACCTTATTATTTGGTTAGCTCGGATAACAGACGTTTCCGCTTAGAGTTTGATTGTAAAAATTGTCAGATGAAAGTCTATGCTGAAAAGTAAGTACATCGGATTACTGTTTTTGGTGTTGGCTATTTTAATGGCTTGCCAATATCCTTCACCTGTTACTCTGAGTGGGGATATGCCGCAAAAGAAAAGGGATTCTGTCAATTATTTGATGGAACGGCATTATACATTAAACAGTAATTTTGAGGTTACTTCAGATTCGCTTATGTTACAGCAACTGCCATTGGTTGATGTGCTTCCTGTTTTTAAAGGAGAACGGCTGGTGGTAGCGGAGTTTATGATACAAGCTGCTGATAGTGTGGATTCTGTATGGGTAAAGGTAGCACGGGACCAGGAAACAATGGGATGGATACATGAAAAGGAATTGTTGGAGAAAGTAGTTCCTGTGGATTCAGTGTCACAGTTTATTCATTTTTTCAGTAATTCTCATACCATCGCTTTCTTTATCATATTAGGCTTTTTCGGTATTTGGTATATTCATAGGGCTATTCGTCGCCAGAAGCTGCAATTAATCTGGTTGAATGATATTGATAGCGTTTTTCCTACAGTTCTTTCTTGGTTGGTAGCTACAGCAGCTACGCTTTATGCCAGTATTCAGCATTTTGTTCCGGGAACTTGGGAGCAGTTTTATTATAATCCTTCTTTGAATCCTTTTAGCTTACCTTTTATTCTTTCTCTTTTCATGTTTAATATTTGGGGGATTATTCTTGTGGGGTTGGCTACTTTGGATGATTTGTTTCATCAGACACATATTGAAGCTGCATGTTTTTATTTGTTGGGATTGATGTCCTGCTGCATCTTTCTATATTTGTTTTTTACATTTACTACGTACTACTATTTGGGTTATCCATGTTTATTGGTATATGCTGTATGGTCATTTAATCGTATAAAGCATGCTTCCCGGTATAAATTCAGTTGTGGAAATTGTGGGGCGAAGATAAAGAATAAAGGAGTGTGTCCTCATTGCGGCGCTGTCAATGAATAATTTTATTGTTTGTTTCTTTTAACAAAGGCTCAAGCAGTTTTCTATTGTAAACAGCATTTTCTCTATGTACATACACTAAAACAAATAGGTTTGTTCTAGAAGCTATGGGTATCATTTACAGCAATAATAAAGTTCTTGCTTTTCTTGGTGTGACAGAATAAAAAATAAATTTGATTTGGTAAATGTGGAAACAGAAAGGGAGTTCGTGATGACCCCCCTTTCAGTTTTTGCAAGAATGGTTAGAAGTGATAACGTATATCCACCCCCAGTTGTAAAGGTCTGCTTTTTTGTTCGAATCCTCTATGCATGGTTTCAAAATAGAAGGTTGTATAATCCTTGTTGGTTAAATTACGTCCCCATACATCTATCTGTAAAGCTTTTGTCTGCAAAGAAATGCGCCCGTTCAGTGTTCCGTAAAAACTTTGTGAGACATTGTTTTTTTCAGTCCAATAAATTTTTCCTGCTCCGGTATAGCTCATGCCTAAAGTCAGGCTTTGCATCCAATTGCTTTTATCGAAAAAGAAACTATAATTTGCGCCTGCATTCATGGTATGGCGGGGAACAAATGGTACATAATTGCCGCTATAATCAATTTGCTCTTCTGATGATGTAGTACCTCCGTCATATTTTTTGAATGTGGAATGAGTATATCCATAACTTACATTCATATTCAGGTTTTTGTTGATGGATGCCAGAAAGCTGGCCTCTACTCCATAACTTTCGCTACTACCGGCATTGACCATCATTCGTCCCAAGCCACTATTGACAAATTTGGCGATTTGTTGGTCGTGGGTATCCATGTAGAATGCGGCAAGGTCGGTCTTCAGTTTGCCGTTGAACAAACTGAGATGTGATCCCACTTCGTAATTCCAGCTGTACTCGGGCTTGTAGACAGTTGTTTCTTGTACGTTCAATTCTTTTCCGTAGTTGGGCATGTGTTGCTTGATCATTCCTTCTATCATACCTGCCATAGATTCTGGTGCCTTGTTTAGTATGGCTTCAATCATTTTTTGTTGCATGTCACTTTGTATCAGTTCTGAAAACATCTGTACGTTATAACCTCCGGAACGATATCCTCTGGTTATGCTTACATACATATTGTTTGCAGGGCTGAAATCGTATTTAAAAGCTAGCTTGGGAAGTAGCTGTACATAGTCGTTTTTTTCTTTTCCTTCCAATAGCGGTGCGGCATTCAAATTCCTGAATGGAATATTAAGGGGAGGCATTGCCATTTTAAGAAAGAAATCGAAATCAATATTACTATCCGAGAAATAATTCATAGACATTTTTTCATATTCCAAGCGCAAACCTGCTGTTACTGAAAGGCCTTTCACAAACAGGTCGTTGAATGTAGATTGGTGGTACAGTGCGGTGCTGAATACCGGTGTGTCAAAACTTCCACTTACGCGGATACGGTTGTTCAAAACGTCCAGACTCATTTCAGGGGTACGGCGGGGATCGTCTAAATGAATTTTCTTGAAAGTATTGTTGATGTTTCCTTCGATCATATCGGTCACTCCGTCCTCCATGAAGTTTACCGGACCGGTGGTATGTAGCCATTGATAAAAACCACTAACCCCTGTAACCCATTGCCAGCGCTTGTTGTTTTTGCTTTTAAAAGTAATCTCTTCACTGATGGTATTCAGACGCTGCTTCTGCTCAATGGTATAAATGCTGACAGGCAGGAAATCCTGGTCCATAAACATACGGTCATTTAAATTCTGAAATCCAGTAACAGCGCTTAAGATAAACTTTTGCGCCTGGTATTCAATATTCAAACCGGTATTGAACAGTCCACGGCGATAAGTACAATCCTGATCGTATGAAATCTTCCCTATGTAGTTTTTATATTTTTCATTCTCTTTGTCGTATCCGTCTATAGCTCCTGTATAGTAATAAGGGTATCCCCCTTCGTCATTATAATCATAGCCTATGGTGAAGTCTAGTTTTAAGTTTTCTGAAGGCAGCCAGATAGCATGTATTCGTCCGCCTCCCGCTTCCATATTATCTACTTTTTTCCCATTGAGCGAATTGCGGAAGAATCCGTCTGATCCCTCATAATAACCACCGGCGGAGAAAGCGAAACAGTCACTCCAACGGTGGTAATGGGTTAATGAAGCACTGCGGTAGTTACTTTTTGTTCCATAACTCAGTTTTACGTCTGTTCCCTGATAGGAGAATGGAGAGCGGGTATGTACCTTGATTAGTCCCCCCATGGTATTGCGTCCGTACAAGGTTCCTTGTGGACCGCGAAGAATATCAATACGTTCTATATCATAAAAATTGAAATCAAATGCAGATTTGTCAATGTAAGGGATATTGTCCACATACAAACCTACCGCAGGAGTGTTGATACGCGAACCGATTCCCCGGATATAAATAGCTGAGGTGAGTCTTGAACCATAGTCGGGCATAAAGAAATTGGGTACCAGTGAACTCACGTTCTTTAAAGTGGTGATTTGGTTTGCTTGCATATCTTTTTGGGAGAGTAAAGATACGGCTGTAGGAAGTTCCCTTAATTTTCCGGTTTCTTTAGGTGAAGCGATAACCACCACCTCTTCTATATCAATGACTTTCGTAGTGTCCTTAGGCAGCGTGTTGATATTTTCCGCAAAAGTTGTTGTAGCCAGCAGGCAGGATGTAATGAATAAAATGTTTTTTCTCATATTTATTGTTTGGTTTTATTTGATACATCACGGATAACCAGAGTTGCTACAAGTTTCTACCAGGCGGAAAATTTATATATTCCACTCTGTATAATCCATGATGGAGAATGATTCCGGCTGCAAAGTAACGGTAAACCTGATATGTGTGCAATCCTAATAAATGAGGATTTTATATTCTGTCTGCTTCAATGTAGCCATTCATCACAGCATAAACGGTAAGACCGGAAACAGACTTGATGCCCAGTTTTTCAGTAATGTTCTTGCGGTGGGAGATAACGGTGGTCAGGCTGATATTAAGTTTGTCGGCTATCTCTTTGTTGATAAGTCCTTTGGTGATAAGTATCAATACTTCTATTTCCCGGACAGACAATTCATGTTCCGTTTTTTCTATGTGCATTGCTTTATCTGCTGCTTGTTTTCTTGCCTGATGTCCATATTGGCGCAATTGATGGATGTCTTTTATCAAAGAACCTTCATCTTGGTAGATATTCAGCTTGGGGATACCGGATAATTGAGGTTGGTTGTCACCTCCTGCTAATACAATTGTTTTTGGTTTACGAAGTAAAAAGAAGGAAGTATGTTCAAAATAGATTTGGGCAGAGATAAAATAATGGGCATACATGTCCGGTGTGTCATCCATCAGCTCACCAAAGGAATGGAATACACGGATAGTAGCCATTGGAATGATATCTTCCAAAATGTTTTTTAACCCCAGGCAAGTGAGGGTATTTGGGTCTACTATGGCTATTTCGGGATGATGCATGATGTTTTCTTTGGTGCAAAGATACATATCTTTTATAAAAAACAGATTCATAAAGACAAAGAAATCTTCTTTTAGGCAACATCACCAATCATTTATTTGTAGGGGCGCATTTGAATGCGCCCGCATATGTGCTGTAAATCATTTTCGGATAGGTTCAATCTGTCATTACTCCTAAATAAGTGGCTGCTGCTTCAGCACATTTTTCTCCATCGATACCTGCTGAAACAATTCCTCCGGCGTAACCTGCTCCTTCTCCACAAGGAAATAACCCATTGACAGTGACATGTTGCAGTGTCTCATTATCTCGCAGGATCCGTACCGGAGCCGACGTGCGTGTTTCTACACCAATCATCACTGCTTCATTGGTCAGGAAGCCATGGCTGCTCTTTCCGAATTGTTGGAAACCTTTGCTCAAACGGTCGGTAATGAATGCAGGCATCCAAAAATGCAGGGGAGAGGAAACTAATCCCGGACTATACGAACTGTCGGGTAAATCATAGCTTAGTTTTTTGCGGGTGAAGTCCACCATTCGTTGTGAAGGTGCGGTTTGGCGCATATTGCCTTGCTGCCAGCAGGAGGCCTCCAATGCTTCTTGGAAATACATCATGGTTAATGGACAATGGTCGGTAGTCCATTGACCATGATTTTTATTAGTGGCTTTTAATTCTTCACTTTTCGTTTTTAATTCTTCTGTAAAAAGATTATTTTCCGCCAGATCTTCCGGCCTGATTTCTACCACCATGCCGGAGTTGCTCCATTTGGAGCCGCGGTTGCTGGGACTCATGCCGTTTACTACAATTTGATGCGGACCGCTTGCGGCAGGAACAACAAATCCTCCCGGACACATACAAAAACTATAGACACCACGTCCTTCTACTTGTGTCACAAAGCTATATTCAGCGGCAGGCAGATACTTTCCACGTCCGTTTTTATTATGATATTGTATCTGGTCAATCAGCATGGACGGGTGTTCCAGACGTACTCCTACCGCAATACCTTTGGCTTCCATTTCTACACCATTATCATACAACCACTGATATACATCCCGTGCGGAGTGTCCGGTAGCCAGAATAACAGGTCCTTTGAAAGTCTTTCCGGTATTTGTCTCTATACCTGTGATTTTGTTTTTTTCTATGATAAGGGAATCCATTCGTGTTTCGAAATGCACTTCACCACCACATTCTATGATGGTATTCCGCATATTTTCAATCACACGCGGCAACTTGTCTGTACCGATGTGGGGATGGGCATCTGCCAGGATGGAGGTACTGGCGCCATGTTGGCAGAATACATTCAGAATTTTGTTCACATTCCCTCGCTTTTTGCTTCGGGTATAGAGTTTGCCGTCTGAATAGGCTCCTGCTCCTCCTTCTCCGAAACTATAATTACTTTCGGAGTCAACTTTGTGCTCACGGCTGATACGGGCGATATCTATTTTTCTATCGCGTACATTCTTACCTCGTTCCACTACGACAGGCCGGAGTCCTAACTCTATTAATCGCAAGGCAGCAAAAAGTCCGCCCGGTCCTGCTCCCACGACAATGACTTGTGGTTTCCCATCTACCTTATTATATATAGTACGGGTGAACTCCTCATCTTGTGGCATTTCATTAATATATAGGCGTACTTTCAAATTTACATAGATGGTGCGTTGACGTGCGTCTATGCTCCTTTTTAAGATGCGAAGGGCATGGATGGTACGTATATCCAATCCCTTGTCATGTCCGATGAACTGTTTCAGTGACTGTTCGTTGGCTGCTTGTTCAGGCAAGACTCTTATTTGAAATTCTTGTATCATGGTTCTTGTTTAGGTTATTCGCCTTCCGGCATTAATTTTTTACGGTAATAAGAATTGGCGGTATATAGTGCGGCGGCAGGGTTGTGTCCTGTCACACGGTCTTTGGTCACTAAAGTTGTAGTATAGGCATTAGAGTATTTGTAGAACAGGCTGTCATGTCCTACGCACAGTCCGATCACCACATTTAACTCTGTATGTGCTTGGTTGAGAAGACGTGCCTGCAGGATAGGGTTACACATAGCAGCACCGATATTCTCACATTCTTTGGGGATTCCAATAGAGGATTTGGCTGCTCCGGCTACTTTGCAGATTACTGAGTAAACCTCAAAGCCGTTAGCACGGAGGATGCGGGCAAAAATACGGGCTTCATTCACCAGTCCGATACAATAGGCAATTCCTAGTTTTTTATATCCCATCTTGCGTGCGAAAGTCATGATTTCTTCCACACGGGTTAACCGGCAATAACCTTCATATTCCACTTCGGCACTGGCTGCCATTATCTTGTTGTTGTCGTTATATTGTTTCAACGCCCATTCCAAATCTTCTTGTTCCAAATGGGTAGTCAGACAAAATTCAGGGTAAGTGCGCTCTTTGAACTTGCAGTTCTGTGTGCCGCAGTCTATGCAGGTCGGGGGGTATGATTGTTCTTTTGTCATTTTATATCATTATTCAAATTAAGTTTTCTCTTATTTATCTCATCCAAACAAAGCTCGGAACGCTTCTTCTACCTTCCTTACCGGAATGATTTCTATCTTTAATTTTGATGTATCCATTCCTTGCAAATTATGTTTCGGTATAAGAATTTGTTTGAAACCTAATTTCTCTGCTTCTCCGATGCGTTGCTCAATACGGTTTACAGGTCGGATCTCACCACTCAGTCCTACTTCACCCGCCATGCAGGTGTCACGTTCTATTTCCGTATCCATATTGCTGGATAGAATGGCACTGATGACAGACAGGTCGATGGCCGGATCATTCACTTTCAATCCACCTGCGATATTCAAAAAGACATCTTTTTGTGCCAGTTTGAATCCTACCCGTTTTTCGAGTACTGCCAGAAGCATATTCATACGTCGTAAATCAAATCCGGTGGCAGAACGTTGCGGATTCCCATATACTGCCGAACTGACTAAAGCCTGTGTTTCAATCAAGAAAGGGCGGACTCCTTCTATGGCAGAGGCGATAGCAACCCCGCTCATCCCGTCATGGTCTTGGCTAAGCAACAGTTCGGACGGGTTGCTCACTTGGCGCAAACCGTTTTGGCGCATTTCATAAATGCCCAGTTCGGCGGTGCTTCCGAAACGGTTCTTGATGCTGCGGAGAATGCGGTACATATAATGTTGGTCACCTTCAAATTGCAATACGGTGTCTACAATATGTTCCAGTACCTTGGGGCCGGCAATGCTTCCTTCTTTATTGATATGGCCGATCAGAATGACCGGCGTATTTGTTTCTTTGGCAAATTTTAAAATAGAAGCGGAACATTCACGTACCTGTACCAAACTGCCGGGAGAAGAGTCTATCGTTTCGGTTGAGATGGTTTGAATAGAGTCGATGATCACTAAATCGGGTCGTGTATTCTTGATATGGACGTAAATCTGCTCCAACGAAGTTTCACAGACTATCAGGCAGTCGGAAGAATTATGCGGGATACGGTCTGCACGTAGTTTTAATTGTCGTGCACTTTCTTCTCCCGAAATATACAATACTTTTCTGTCAGGCAGATGAAGTACGGTTTGCAGCACCAAAGTGGATTTGCCTATCCCCGGTTCACCGCCCAGTAGAACGAGTGATCCCGGTACTAAACCGCCTCCCAATACCCGGTTCAGTTCTTCGTCGTGCATATCAATTCGAGGTTCGTCCCCTCCGGTAATGTCATTCAGTGTGACAGGCTTGCTTTTTACGGGCTCCAGACCGGATACCGGTCTTTTATTTGCAGGTTCCTTGCGTACAACTTCTTCTACGTATGTGTTCCATGCACCGCAAGACGGACATTTCCCTACCCATTTGGGTGAATCCTGCCCACAGTTGGTGCATACATATACAGTCTTTTCCTTTGCCATATTCTTACGGGATAATTAAAACAGCGCAACTTGAGGCTGAA
>OMAA01001035.1_pt1 | contig 11111 bp, 4 predicted proteins | sample 1674191 | NCBI WGS metagenome assembly OMAA01 (sample SAMEA103958152, study PRJEB25191) | human gut metagenome | biome: human-associated habitat [ENVO:00009003]; feature: intestine environment [ENVO:2100002]; material: feces | place: Germany | collected 2013/2015
CCCGCCTGCGAGTCGAGGTGGAAGTATTCGGGCTCGTGCCATACGTCGCAGCCGTTGCGGTTCACGCCGATAGGTATGTCGCCCTTGAGGATGACGCCGCGAGCGCGGGCATACTCGTGAGCTGAACGCATCTGCTGGTCGAGCACGAACTGCATGTAGTAGTAGAATGCCACCTTATTATATAGTTCGCTCTTCGGGTTGCTGAGCGCCTTGCGGTCAGCCTCGTTCCACTGCTTGTGGTCGGGCCACTCAGAGAATACGCATGTGCCGTAGAAGTCGCGCAGATAGCAGTAGTGGGCGTACGGCGCGAGCCAGCGCTCGCAGTCGGCGAAGAACGTCTTGAACTCCTTCGACGCCAGCACCTTCTTGCCCTCCTGCTCAAACAGCAGACGGAGATACTTCAGCTTGGCATTGTTCACGCGCTCGTAGTCGATCTGCGGCAGAGCGTTCAGTTCCTCGCGCAGCACCTCGAAGCGGTCTGCCTCCAGCTTGTCTTTCAAAGCGGGCAACTGGCGCAGGTCGGCGTACTGCGGATGCAGGGCGAAAATAGATATACATGAATATGGATATGAATCGGTCCACGTGTGTGTGGATGTAGAGTCGTTGATAGGCAGCACCTGCAGGAGGCGCTGGTGGGTCTTTGCCATCCAGTCGACCATCAGTTTAAGGTCGCCGAAGTCGCCCACGCCGAAGCTGCCTTCAGAGCGGAGTGAGAAGACGGGAATGAGTGTGCCCGCCACCTTCTCGTCGCAGAGCGCGTAGAACGACTGGTCGAGTGCCACCACGCGCACTTCGTTCTGCTCCAAAGGCTCGAGAGTGAGCTTGCGGTTGTCGCATGTCTCCCACATCTCATCGCCTTTGTCGCTGAACGCCACGAACTTAAACTCCAGTTCGTGTACTAACTTACTACAAATCTTATTATTGTTACCTAAACCTACTTCTTTCTCGTTTGTATTGAGCGCGTCGCCGTCGATGTCTACAATCCATTCGTTGTAGTTGTGCTCGGTCATTGGCAGCGCCTTCTTCAGGTCCCAGTTGCCCAGCGCAGCGCCTTTGCCCGTGAGAGCGAGGCGTGAACCCGAGTGCAACTGCGGAGCGCGCACCACGAGTCGCAGCGCCTTCTTGTAAGTCAGCGGCTCCACCTTGCCCTTTGCGCGTCGGTTGACGCAGTCGGTGAAAGCCGAACTATATAAATATGTGTCGCCCGGTATCTCGTGCCAGCGGTCTTCTACTGTGAAGCGGTGCGACGGCTTCGCGTTGAGGTCGAGTCTGTGCATTATGGTCTTCCACTCGCTGCACTTTATTCCGCAGCTGTTGCGCACGCTATAGTAATAGTCTACGTGCTGTTCGCCCATGCCTGCCTCTACCTCGCATCTCCATGTCAAACCGTCGGTTGTAGACATAGCCACTGTGCGGTTGCCTTGCTGTCCGCCTACGATGTTCAGCAGCAGCTCTTCGCCGAATACTGTCTTGTATTGGATGTTAAAAGTAATTTGCATAGTATTGTTTAGTCGTTATTAGATTCTAATTGTATTTTGCTGCAAAATTAAACAATTACGCAATTTTTTGCAAAGTTATGAACGCATTTCTTCCAAACTGCAAGGTAAACGTTTGCGCAATGGTTAACGATTACTAACAAGTATATGTTATTTATCACAAATTTCTTACTTTTGCAATCATTAGGGGGTGCACTTGTCTTAAGTGCTAATTTCAGGGGGTGCACTTGTCTCAAGTGCACCAACCTATTTGCAGATGTTGTTTCTGAAGACCAACTTCTATGTTGGTGCACTTGAGACAAGTGCACCCCCTGAAAGCCCCCCCCTGAGAGTACCCAAGCTTATTACTAAACTTAATTATATATGAAAGTAAAATCAATCATCCTCGCTTGCTCGCTGCTGGCTACAATGTCGGCAAGCGCGCAGACCTCAAAGGGCATCGACCTCGCCAACATGAACACGGCAGTGAAGCCCGGACAAGACTTCTATGAGTATGCTATCGGTGGCTGGCGCAAGGCCCACCCGCTTGATGCAGAACACGCTCGCAACGGCTCGTTCACCGACCTTGACGAGATGAACCAGAAGCGCATCCTTGCTCTCATCGAGGAGTACTCTTCTAAACCGCAGCCCAAGGGCACACTCGGACAGAAGATAGGTTCGCTCTACAACCTCGCTATGGACAGCGTGCGCCGCAACCGCGAGGGTGCAGAACCGCTGAAGCCGATTCTGAAGAAGATTAACGACGTGAACGACCGCCGCGAGTATCAGCTCGTCACAGCACAGCTCGACGCACGCGGTCTCGACTGCCTCATGTTTGGAGTCGGCGTAGGTGCCGACATGAAGGACGCTGCCAACAACCTCGTGGGTCTTGGTCAGGGCGGACTCGGACTCGGCGAGCGCGACTACTACCTCTCTGACGACGCTCAGGTGGTTGCTGTGCGCAAGGCTTACGCCGAATACCTCAAGAAGATGCTCGTTCTCGCCGGCAACGACGAGGCTACTGCTCAGCGCAAGGCCGACGCCACAATGCGCATCGAGACACGCATCGCTAAGGCAAGCAAGAGCCAGGTAGAGCTGCGCGACGTGCAGGCCAACTACCACAAGATGACATACAACGCTCTCGTGAAGGACTTCCCGGGCATCGACTGGGGCAACTTCTTCCTGGCTGAGGGCTTCCCCGCATTCTCGCACATCGACGTAGGCCAGTTTGAACCTATCCACGAGGTGGAGAAGATATTGGCTGACGAGCCGCTCGACGACCTCAAGGCTTACGCCGAGTCGCACGCCATCAGCTCTGCAGCAGGCTACCTCGACGACAACTTCCGCGCAGCCGAGTTCGAGCTGAGCAAGGTGATGTCGGGCGTACAGCAGGACCGTCCGCGCTGGAAGCGTGCCACAGCTCTCGTGAGCGGCGTGCTCGGCGAGGCTATCGGCAAGCTCTACGTAGAGAAGTACTTCCCCGAGTCGTCTAAGCAGCAGATGATTAAGCTCGTGCGCAACCTGCAGAAGGCTCTCTCGCAGCGCATCGACGAGGCTACATGGATGTCGCCCGCTACAAAGGCGCAGGCTCAAGACAAACTCGCCAACTTCATCGTGAAGGTGGGCTACCCCGACACATGGAAGGACTACACCAACCTCCACGTAGACGATCAGCTCTCGCTCTTCGAGAACATGCAGAACATTCGCGCATTCCTCTCGCAGGACTATATCTCGCGCAAGGTGAACAAGCCGGTTGACAAGACCGAGTGGCAAATGACTCCGCAGACCGTGAACGCTTACTATAACCCGACCACCAACGAGATCTGCTTCCCGGCAGCCATCCTCCAGCCGCCGTTCTTCGACCCGAACGTAGACGAGGCTGTTAACTACGGCGGTATCGGCGTGGTGATCGGCCACGAGATGACCCACGGATTCGACGACCAGGGCTCACAGTTCGACAAGTACGGCAACCAGAACGACTGGTGGACACCAGCCGACAAGAAGAACTTCGAGGCTCGCACAAAGGTGCTCGTTGACTACTTCAGCGCTTACGAGGCTCTGCCCGGCAAGAAGATCAACGGCAAGCTCACTCTCGGCGAGAACATCGGCGACAACGGCGGTCTGAACATCTCGTTCCGCGCCCTGCAGAACGTGCTCAAGGAGAACCAGGCTCTCAACAAGTCTATCGACGGCTTCACACCCGAGCAGCGCTTCTTCCTCTCATGGGCTACAGTATGGGCTGGCAACGCTCGTCCTGAGTTTGTAGACCGTCAGATAAAGACCGACCCGCACTCACCGGCTGAGGCTCGCGTCAACGGCGCTCTCCCGCAGATCGACGCTTGGTACAAGGCTTTCAACATCAAGAAGTCTGACAAGCTCTTCGTGCCGCAGAAGAAGCGCGCACAGATTTGGTAATTTGTAACGGAAAGCTTTTCAAGGGTTTCTAAAGAAATATACGAAAGCGCCCTGCGTTCGGCAAAACCGGACGCAGGGCGCTTCGCTTTTTGTAATCTACTTAACAATCTTCTTTCCTGCTACAACATATATACCACTTGCAAGACCATCAAGGTTCTTTGCATTGTGTTTTACGCAAACGCCTTCTAAAGTATACACATTGAAGGTCGTTTCCTCCGTTACTCTGCTACCGTTGATAGTCGTAGACGGAGTTACCGTTAGCCAACCATTGTTGTAAAATAACTCGTAGTTGTCTGCCTCGCCACCACTTACTATGATTTCGTACTTACCGGCTTGCGATGTGGCATCTGCCATGCACGAAGCAACCGGCTTAGTAGTCAGTACGTCTGCCGTCTCTTCAAGCTTAAATCCGTCATAGGTGATGTTGAACACGGGGTTCTCCATACCAGTCTCACGAGTAGCGTCCTCAACGGTTACGTAAAGCGGAGCTTGTGTCACAACGAGATAGCCGTCTTCAAAATCAACTGCCTCATCTGTGATAGTTCCCGGCTCTATATGAATAGTGTAGCGACCACACTTACTCTCTGTAGTAGCCTCGCAGCTAAGCACGGGTTTGCCTTCTACCTTGTCACCAATAATGGTGAAGGTGAGTCGTGGATTTTCGTCGCCATATTCGCGAGCCTGATTACGAGCCTTAATCGTAGTGCCAAACTCAACAATGTTAGCAAAGTCGTTCCATTGTGCAGTGTTCTGGAAACGCATCTTTGAGCCGGCACGCACCATGAGTAAGCAACTCTCAACGTTGGCTCCTTTGAAAACGTTAGTGCCATTGAACTGCGGTATATTCTTAGAGATGACTTTGAACTCTGTAAGAGACCAGCAGTTGGCAAATGCTTCCTTACCTATCGTCTTTACATCGCTACTGAGCGAAACACGTGGCATAAGGTTACAACCCGCAAAAGCATAGTCGGCCACATTGATAACCCCATGCTTTATATCCACACCATTCGGCTGAAACGGTAAGGCAGCAATAAGAGTAGTCTTGTCGCTATTGTACACTATCCCGTCTTCGTATATAAAGTTGGCATCGGCAGAGGCCGTCAGCACCACTTCCTTTAGCTTGCTCGTATATGCCCATACTCCTTTGCCAAAACTGCTGATGCCGGTCTTTGGGAACACAATCTTCTCCAATCGCGTATTTGAGAACACCTTGTCGGGCAGACTTGCATCTCTTTTTACAATAAGCTTCTTGCCGTTTTCCGTCATGTAATAGTCGGAGCCGGCAATGATACGGGCTTCACTAAGGTCGAGAACGCGCAGATGTCCGCGTGTGCGGTTGCCTTCAGCGTCACGTCCTGCCATGCTACGCAGCGTGCGCAGGTCGGCAGCGTTGATGTTTCCACTCACTGTTAGCGTGTCGTAGTTGTAAAACTTGTCGGCCTCTATTTGTGCAGCAAGCGTTCCTGCGGCTTCAAGAGCGATGCTGCCCTTTAAGGTTGATGATGTCTTGTCTGGCGCGATGTTTATCACAGCTTCTTGATTGCTTGAGAATTTGTATGCCTGTGGGTCGAGGATGTTTATATCGTAATAGCCGTCGTAGTTGCCATCCCATCCCCAGTTGACATGCACCTTACCTTCTGCGTCATATCCGTCGAGAACGAATGAGTGGCCACCCATTGACTTATCGAATCCGCCATACACAAGAGGCTGCTTATTGTTGATCTGTTCGTAAATGATGCGCATCCACTCATTGTCAGAATAATCCTTCCTCACGATATATTTGGCATCCTCAATGCCATAGTAGCGTTGCAAGCCTTTAGCTACATTCTCATGCAGGGCACCGCTACCGCCATCGGCTTCGCTGCCATACTCCATACCAACCGCCACACCCAGGTCGTGCATTATGAGTGCCACGGCGTCGCCTTCTTCTAAGGAGTACTTAGAATCGTAGGTCTCGAGCATTGCGTTCCAGTCGTACTTGCTCTTTTCGAAGTCTGCACTTATCTTTGTGCCCGACATATTGTGGGCAGGATAATAGATGGTGCGGCTGCCGATGCCATGCTCCGGTGCACGATGATAGCGAAGCACCTGAGCTGTCGACGTAGCGGCGCATCCCGTCAGTGTGCGTGTGCCGTTGGTGGCAGTAGGGCAGAGGTTGTTGTATGGCTTGTTCTGTCCCCAGCGGGTCTCGCAAAGAGCTGCTACCGACTCAGCATAGCCATATCCGCTCGGCATCTTGTTCACAAGAGCCACTTTAGACGCCTTTGCGCGTGAGACCACCGCCTCGTTCACCATAGAAAGCCACCACTCAAAGTTGGGGTTGGTTGACTTCGGCTCGAACTTCGTGTCGCTATATCCTAATATGGCTGGTGAAGTGTCGTCGGTTGCTATAACTGCAAACCCATTGCCTTCAGAACCATATACCACATAGCCCTCTGACACCTTCAGCTCCTTTATTGCTTTGGTGTCGATTGAGAACGATCTTCTTGCCGCTGCCTTCATTCTTGCGCTACCTAATAGCTTTATTGCCACGGCTTTCATCTGTGCCTTCGAGCGCGGTGCAGCAGAAGCTCCGGCTACAAGAAGCATAAGGGCAAGAGGAACGAATGTGTATCTTTTATTAATGTTCATATCGTCTACTCGTCTACTTAACTATAACTTTCTTGCCATTTACGATGTACACTCCCTTCTTCATTGTTGAGAAGTTGCTTACGTTTGTAGCGACGCGTATGCCGTCGACAGTATACACATCGAAAGTCTTCTCGGCTTTGAATACGTCGTTGATGCCGGTTGTGGCGTCTGTAGCAATGGTAGCCTCAGACTCGCCGTCGAAATAAACCGCTGTTACACCGTAGATGTATTTAGTGTTGCTATCGGCAGTTTTGTCAACAAACGTTGTCTGGTCTGACGGTACTGTGCCCACGAGGCTTCCATCACGATATATGCGATACAGTATCACGGCACCCGGACCGTAGGTGTAAGTAATGTCGTCAATCATGAATACGAAAGAGTTAGCTGCCACTGTATTATGGTTGATGGCAAAATACTTGCTGCCTGCTGGCAACTCTACGCTTACTTCCTCCCATTCGCCCTTCGATGTGGTGTGTGTCTCACCAATCTTTGTGAACGAAGCCTGCTTGCTATCTGTAGTAGAGTAGAGCACGTCGAAGGTCTCCGGATAATTAATCTTCTGGTCGGTATCGTTCTCGTTTTTCACCCAGAACGATATTGTCTGCTGCTCGCCAGACAATTCGGGCGAGAAAAGCCAGTTGTCCTGCGTCACGTCATTGCCTCCATCGTCGGCACGGTGGAAAGCGGCAAGATACTTACTTCCGGTGTGTGCCTTGAAGCCCGGAACCTGCTCGAGTTGCTCTTTAGAGAGCCATCTGTCGAGTGGGTCGGCAAGGGTGAATGCAAACGAAGTGCCCTGTGACGGATACTTCATCTTGAACGGACCGCCCGTCGTTCCCGTATTGTTTGCCACCGACTTCCAGTCGCCAAACAAATCGGTGCTCCATGACGTGTACGACTCGAAACTCTCTGTTGCAGTCTTCGATTCGGAATCAACCGCTGTCCATGCTACCTCCACTCCGTTCTCTGTCTTTGTGGCTGTAGCCGAGTCGGGGTGCGGCTTGGTTGATATCTCAAACTTAGTGGATGCTGATACCTCATTGTCATCGGTGTTCAGGTCGTTGCTGTATACCACGACGGCCTTTAGCTCTACACCCTCCTTGTCCTCAAGGATGCTGATAGGATACTCAAAGTTGAATGTCTCGAAATAGTATGCCTTCAATGGTCCGGCAGGAGTCTTAGAGGCAATAAGTTGGTTGTTGGCATATAGCTCAACCTTATAGCCGCGCGCATCCTTCGAGCCGAAGTTGTTCACCGTGACCTTCACATTCTCCGTGTCGCCCTTTCTTGCTGTCTCCGGAGCTTCTATCTCTGCACTCAAATCGTAGGTGTATGTATCGCGTATGAACATACGGTCTATGTATACTACATTGCCGGTGTTGGCCTGCGCCACAAAATTGACAGACACGAAATCCTTATCTACATAGTCGGCAAGCGAAACGGTAGAAGCGGTCCACTTACCTTCGTCCTTAGCTGCGTCAATATTTGCTACCTCTTCGGTCGTACCATCGGGCAACTCTACTTCAATCTTTATCTTGGCATTGCTGCCGGTTTCTGCCTTGTGGTAGAAGATGAGTTTCGGTTCGGCAGCGCCGGCGAGTGCTATCTTTCCGGTTCCGAGATAAGCCCAGTCGGTATCGGCTTCCGAAATCATGTGGAAGGCTCCGCCATCGTTGTCAACACAGTCGGGATAATTGTCGTCAATGGTCCAGAAATCTGACTTGCCCGTGCCGTACGTGGTCCATAAACGTCCGTGCAGAAGATTCTTAGCCACGCTCTCAGAGAACGGCAGATCGTAGGGCTTGCCGAGCATGATAGAAGGCAATGCCTTGTATGAGCTCTGTCCGTAATCGTTTTTGGCAGAAATCCAGAGTGTTTTAAGAACCTGTGCACCGGTGTTCGTAACCATTGGTATGTCTATTGTTGTTTGACCCTTAACCGAGTCCACTTTAGTATAAGTGGGATAATAGTCGGAACCGCCACGCTCTGCAATGACATAGGTCACGTCTGAGAGGTCTACATATCCGTCGTAATTGCCGACATTCGACTCCTCCCATGTGAATGTCACCTTGTCGGGATGCTCTGCTGTGCGACGATTTTCGGGTTCCAGCGGCGATGTCTGTCCTACATATATAGCTACCGGCTTACAGTAGAAGCCCGCACCCTGCTCGTTCACTGCTGCCACACTATATATATTGATGCCGTTTGTTGCGGTATTGTCTGTGAATGTCACTATCGCACCAGGTTTGGCTGATGGTGCCTCGGCAACTACCTGGCCCGAACGGCGGATGAGAAACTTGGTTATATTCTCGAGGTTGCTGCCGTCGTAAGTCTTTTCTGGGGCCTTGAATGAGAGAGTGGCTTGCAGCGCTCCTTTCTCAGCGGCTACAACAGAAAGATTGCTAATGCTGTCGGGAGCGTTTAGCGAGATGCCCTCGCCAATAGTGATATCGTCGATTTTCAGGCCTTGCTGTCCCTTACTGCTGATGTCGTGGAAGCCGATATACAACTCCTCGTCTTCTGTGGGTGTGAAGGTGGCTTTGCGCACCTCATAGTCGGAGAGCTCTATAGTCTCCTCGTCCAGCAGTGTCTCTGTCATACCGGCAGCCGTTGCGCTTTTGCCATACTTCACCTCAAACTTCTGCGGATACCATTTTGAGGTGCCCTTGACACGGAACGATAAATTGTATACGCTACCTGCTTTCACCTTCAGAGCCGGCAGTATAAGCCACTCGTCGGCATCTGTGTTCTCCGATTTCGCAGTAGTTGCACATGCGTCCTTATCGTTTGACCAGTTTGGCTCGTCCCAAGCCCATGTTACACCGTCGCCGTTGCCGTCGATTATTTCATAGAGTGCCATCTCCGAAGCATCGTCAAACGTACCGTAGAAAGGTGGCGTGATGGCGTTGCCGAAAGCCACATAGTTGCTCACAACCTCATCGCCCTTCACTCCGCCGTTGACGGGTGTGATGCCATAGCCGTATACGGCCTTGTTGGCATCGGAAGGAAGCATCTCTGTATAGGATGTGCCAGCGTAGCCTTCCTGCACAATCTTTCCTTCAGGGTATCTCACAATGTTATATTTGATGTCGCCCATATAACCTCCGTAGAGTCCTTCTGTAGGTGCGCTCCACGTGACGTTCACCTTGCCGTTCTTGTCAATGGTGGTTGTTACGTTCTGAGCCGGTTTCGGCTTGTCCATACCGATATACTTGCTGCCAAGAAGGCGTGGGCTCTGTCCTATTTCATTGGCAAGAGTGATGATGAAGTTCACGTTACCGTTGTCTTTTAGCGTCACGTTCTGACATACCTTACTGCCTGCTGCGGCTTTACCCTCAGCAAGGGTGTCGGTGCCGTCGGTGATGGTATAGGTGATATCGCCGTTGAGTTCATCGCCGGCGAACGTCTTTGTGGGCACATCAAAACAAACATCGCCCGTGAGCGAGCCGTTCTTGAAGTCGAATGTAAGGTTCTCGGCAATGGCAGGTGCTCCGTCCTCGGCTGCAGGCTTCGGGATAGAGAGCATTGTTATCATGTTCTGACCCTCGAAATCGCCAACAAGCGACAGACTTGCGTCGGTGAGGTCTACAGTGTAGAGCGTCGACTTCTTGTCGGCCTCTACACAGGCCCAATAGAAGGTGTTGGTCTTTTGGTCTATCTCACCACTCTGGTAGTAGAAGCTACCATCGCTCAACTTCAGTTGCTTGCCCGTTGAGCCTATATAGGTCTCTGCTGCAGTATCGGTGTCTATCTTGTAGAGGTTGCCGTCGGTAGCTACACCATAAAGCACGCCCTGCTTGGTCACACCCATTGCCACATACGAGTGGCGCAAGTCGCCAATCTTGGTGCGCGTCATCTTCTCATAGTCGACAATGCAAAGCTCGTCGCCGTTTCCTTCCGAATTGAGGAAGTCGCCATATACCGTCGTACCATCGGGCGCAATAGCCGTTTCGTTGGCCATGAACGATTTGTTGTCAATCACTTTTTCTGCAAGTTTCTCCCACGTGTCTGTGTTATACTTATAATAGTATATCATATCAACGCCCCAGAAGTTCTGATACATGATGAAGTAGAGATTGTTGCCAATCCATGCTCCACTGCCCGTAGCACGGAAGAAGTCGTCAACATATAGCTGCTTAACCTTTACGGGATCTTTAGCCATAAATTCATACCATCCGTAAGCGTAATAGTCTTGGCTGACACTGGCCCACCTGTTGTCGAAGAGTACATTGCCCCAAAGCTTCCGACCATCCTCGGATGCCACACGCATAATTGTGTTGCTAATGCTTGGGACAGATTGCTGTGTAGCTCTAATCTGAGCATTTGCACCACAGATTGCTGAGCTCGCTAACAGTGCAACTGCCCCGATTCTTGATAAAGTGTACTTTTTTCTCATATTTTTTTAATTGGTTATAGTGTACAAAGAGTTTTAGAAAAGAAATTCTATGCAAAGATACTTTATTAATATTTAGGAATAAAAGGTCTGGCTGCCTTTCTTGCAAAATGACACGCAAAATACCTATAACTTGTTAGTTGGTTTATGTCCAGATGAGCAAAAATTTATATAAATGGGTATCGTATCGTGCAATG
>OMAA01001037.1_pt1 | contig 11088 bp, 9 predicted proteins | sample 1674191 | NCBI WGS metagenome assembly OMAA01 (sample SAMEA103958152, study PRJEB25191) | human gut metagenome | biome: human-associated habitat [ENVO:00009003]; feature: intestine environment [ENVO:2100002]; material: feces | place: Germany | collected 2013/2015
TTTCTTTTTGACACCAAGGCTGACACCAAAAGTGACACCAAAAGTGACACCAAAAGTGACACCAAATTTTTGATTTTTATTAAAATGGGGTCCCGTTTTATATTGAGCATGTCCCCTTCACAATTCCTACACATGTATACAAGCACCCATACCGGCTCACGCTAGGTGACGTCATCGCACGTTTTGTGAAAAGCGTCTGCGCTCATTCCTTGAATTCTCTGCGCAATCTACGAGCAATTGTGAAGACTGAGACTAGACGCACGGCTTCACTACCTGCGCATTCCATCAATCGCGCCTGCTTTCATCACAACCCATCCCTCTTTTGGTCAGTGTTTGGTCAGCTTCCGGTACTTACCCGCATGATGCTCACCTAGATAATCAGACCCGTAAGTCACACGGCTCATGCCGGAAGCTAGGGGGAGGTCCACATGGACGAGATTGTCTGCGCAAACACCGCATTCCGTTACTGGCGCTGCCCACCGCAGGTGCGCGATCTCTACCCGCGGCTGCCCAACTCCGAAGACGGCTGGCGAGCTCTATCCCAAGCCCCTTTCGTAACCGACGTCCTCAAGACGCCAGTCATCACAGCGGCATCAACGCGGAGTAACCTGCATTCCGAGACAAGACGGACCATCCGATGGCACAGCGCCTATACAGAGAAGGTTTCCATCGACACGGGTATGGGCTTTAGCGTCACTGACCCTCTTAATACGTTATTCACCATGACTCGAAGCGTTTCTTCATGCGACCTGGTTCTGGCTATGTACGAATTTTGCGGATGGTTCTCGGTTTTTAAACCATCGCCCGCGGTCGACATAGCACTTGAGCAGGCAAAATCAGAAGAAGAGCAGTACACCACAGAAAGTTTGTTTGAACTAGACGAAACTCAAGATGAGATCCCATGGAAGCGAGTCTATGCTCGGGCGCACCAGAAGGACAGCGAGAATGATCAAAGTCGGCAGCAGGATGACGGATCCGGAAATACAGCTAGCGGAAAGGGCACATCGCTCTGGATGAGAAAGCCTCTTAGCCTCTTATTGAAATAGAAGAACTGCATAGATTTGCAGCGAAGGTTAAAGGCGAGATGTGGGGAAAGCAATTCTACGAAGCCGCACAGCAGGTAATGGGTATTGCGGCATCCCCGCTAGAAGTTGCTGGAATCATGTTGCTAAGTCATCCGAGACGTGCCGGCGGAGCGGAGTTTAAAAACATATACGTCAACGACTTAACACCGCTGTCGAATTCAGCTCGGAAAATCGCAGGTCAGAAAATCTGTTACGGCGATATCGTCATCGTAAACCCAATAACAATGAAGGCTGTGATTATCGAACTTCAAGGAGAGGTTATCCATGGATCGGGCACCGTGCTTGACCACGATGCCACCCGAATGACAGCATTGCAAAGCATGGGATACGACGTATTTCTTGTAACTCATGACATGCTCAATGATCACGAACAGCTTGATGCCATCATTCACAGTGTGTGTAAGCGATTGGAGTTGCGCTACAAGCCAAAAACCGAGGCGATGAGATGCGCTGAGACCAGATTGCGGGCCAACGTTCTGTGCAATTGGCTTGATATTGGTAAGTAATAATGCCCGAGTGGGCATTTTTAATACTTTATATGCTGTCAGTTATTAAGTGCCATTTTAAAACAATGCCGGTTTACTACGTTGGATTGAGGATGGCTGAGCACACTGATTTCGCTGCTCGTAAAACCGCAGGTAGACCGCCTGTCCGTTTTGCGAAAACAGGCGTGAGGTCGGTGATCCGGGAATCGGCGTAGTAAACCGGTCTGTTTATGAAGCGACCGGCTGGGGTGAGCTACGCACGGTTCCGTAAATTGGCCCGAAGGCGTGCGGAAGGGCTCAGACGCCCCCCGCGCGGAAGCTCCGCGGATCGCTTTGGTCTGGCCGGCTGCACCTGGGGCGACATGCCGAGCCCCGGGAAGGAAGGCGGCGGGACTTGCCGCCGCCCGCGGGGCTCGCCCCGCGGGCTATGTCGGGCATCGTGTGTCTCTTCGGCCCCGCGCCCGTTCCACGCACCGCAAAATATTTTCCAAAATTGTCCTTGCATCGCCGTCCGAGTTCCCGTATAGTACTTCTTCGCACGGGGGCGTAGCTCAGCTGGGAGAGCGCTTGACTGGCAGTCAAGAGGTCAGGGGTTCGATCCCCCTCGTCTCCACCCGAGCATTGAATGAGGCTCCAACGCAAGTTGGGGCCTTTTTTCATATAGGCACACAAGGTCAAAGGCGGCACCATGATCCTCCTGGTCGACAAGATCGAAAAAAGCTTCGGCGCGCGCGTCCTCTTTAGCGGCGCGTCCTTCCAGATCAACCCCGGCGAGCGCTTTGCGCTCGTGGGACCCAACGGCGCCGGCAAAACCACCATGCTCAAGATCATCATGGGCATCGACAGCCCCGACGCCGGCCAGGTCCAGTACGCAAAGGACTGCCAGGTCGGCTACCTAGAGCAGGAAACCAACCTGGAGCAAAAGGACACCACCATCCTCGCCGAGGTCATGGCCGCCGCCAAGGAAATCCGCCGCATGGGCGAGCGCGCCAACGAGCTGCAGGCCCAGATCACCGAGCTCTCCGAGCAGGGCAAGGACGTCGACGCACTCCTTAACGAGTACGGCCAGGTCCAGGACCGCTTTGAGCACCTGGGCGGCTACGAGCTCGAGAGCAACGCCCGCAAAATCCTGTCCGGCCTGGGCTTTAAGGTCACCGACTTTGAGCGCCCGTGCTCCGAGTTCTCTGGCGGCTGGCAGATGCGCATCGCACTTGCTAAGCTCTTTCTGCGCCACCCCGACCTGCTGCTGCTCGACGAGCCCACCAACCACCTGGACCTCGAAAGCGTCCAGTGGCTGCGCGGCTTTATCGCCAACTACGACGGCGCCGTGCTCATCGTCAGCCACGACCGCACCTTCATGGACGCCTGCGTCGACCACGTGGCCGCTCTCGAAAACCGTCGCGTGACCACCTACACTGGCAACTACAGCAGCTACCTTAAGCAGCGCGAGGACAACCTGGAGCAGATGCGCGCCAAGCGAGCCGCCCAGGAGCGCGACATCGCCCACATGCAGGTCTTCGTCGACAAGTTTCGCTACAAACCCACCAAGGCCGCCCAGGCCCAGGAGCGCATCCGCAAGATCGAGCAGATCAAAAAGGAACTTGTCATCCTGCCCGAGGGCCACAAGCACATCGACTTTAAGTTCCCCGACCCGCCGCGTTCCGGCGACATGGTCGTGGGCCTGGAGGGCGTGTCCAAGTCTTACGGCAACAAGCACATCTACAGCGACATCGACCTCAAGCTCTACCGCGGCGAGCACGTGGCGCTCGTCGGTCCTAACGGCGCCGGCAAGTCCACCCTCATGAAGATCATCGCCGGCCTGGAGCCGCCCACCACCGGCACCCGCGATCTGGGCACCAACGTGGGTGTGGCCTACTATGCCCAGCACGCGCTCGAAGGCATGACCGAGTCCAACACCGTCCTGCAAGAGATCGACACCGTCACACCCAAGTGGACCGTGCCGCAACAGCGTAGCCTGCTGGGCGCCTTCCTGTTTAGCGACAACGACGCAATCGAAAAGCAGGTACGTGTCCTCTCCGGCGGCGAAAAGGCGCGACTGGCCCTGGCCAAGATGCTCGTTGCCCCCGAGGCACTCCTGTGCCTGGACGAGCCCACCAACCACCTGGACATCGACTCGGTGGACATGCTCGAGAACGCCCTGCAAAACTTCCCCGGTACCATCGTGCTGATCAGCCACGACGAGCACCTGGTGCGCGCCGTGGCCAACCGCGTGATCGACATCCGCGACGGCAAGGTCACGGTCTACGACGGCGACTACGACTACTACCTCTACAAGCGCGAGGACCTCGCAGCCCGCGCTGCCGCCGAGGCGGCAGGGGAGAGCGCGCCGGCGGCAAGCAAGAGCAACAATACCGCCAACGCTGTTCAGGTCAGCAGCCCCGCTACGGCCCCCAAGCCGGCCGAGGGCAAAAAGACCAAGGAGCAAAAGCGCGCCGAGGCCCAGGCCCGCGCCGCGCTCAACAAAAAGCTCAAGGGCGTGCGCAACCAGCTCAAGAAGATCGAGGCAGAGCTGGACAAGAAGCGCGCCCACTATGACGAGCTTATGGAATTGATGGCCAGCGAAGAGCTTTATGCCGATCAGGATAAGTTCAACGCCGCGCTGGGGGAATATAACGGCCTTAAGCAAGAGCTGCCCAAGCTCGAGGACGAATGGCTGGAACTTTCCACCCAGATCGAAGAGGAGACCGCGCGTGAACTCTCGTAAGGCCGCTGCCGTGGCGATGAGCATCATCGCCATCGCCTGTCGCATCTGCGGCATCTTTATGAGCGCGATGACCGTGCTGCTGTGCTTTAGTGGCCTCACCGCCAAGCTGCAGATCGTCGGCTTCGTCGTTGAGCTTTCTCGCGCACTGCCGAGTGCCATCGCCGGCTACGGCGTCATCACCTCGCCCTTTGGCGGCGTGTTCCGCTTGGATTACGCCATCGTGGCCGTCATCCTGTTTGTGGCCGATTACCTGCTCACGCGCGCCTCGCGCCGCGTCCGCTAGGAGAGCGCCATGTCCAGCAGCTACCTCATGAACCTGCTCGCCAGCGCTGTCGCCGTCATCGTGGGCATCGTCATCCACGAGAGTGCACACGCCGCCGCGGCCTGGGCGCTCGGCGACAAGACGGCGCGTTCACGCGGCCGCGTTTCGCTCAACCCGCTCAACCATATCGACCCGTTTGGCACCGTCCTCCTGCCGCTGCTTATGCTCGCGGCCGGCGGCCCGGTGTTCGCCTTTGCCAAGCCCGTGCCCGTCTACCTCAACAACCTCAAGCACCCAAAGCGGGACGAAGTCCTGGTGAGCGCAGCCGGCCCCGCATCGAACATCGCGCTCGCGTGTCTCGCAGCCGCCCTCATGCACGCAGCGTACGGCAATCTCTACACCAGCATGTCCTTTGCCGTGGCGTCCCAAATCATGAACTTTGGCGCCGCCTTTATCGTGGTCAACCTGTCGCTCGCGTTCTTTAACCTCATCCCGATCCCGCCGCTCGACGGCTCATCGATCATCGTGCCGTTCCTCAAGGGCAAGGCGCTCGCCAACTACTATCGTCTGCAGCAATACGCCATGCCCATCCTCATCCTGGTGCTATACCTGCTGCCCATGTGGACCGGCATCGATGTGATCGGACGCTATTTCGACGTTACCGTGTATCCGCTGGCCGAGTGGCTGCTCAACTTCGCAATCGCCGGTATCTAAGGTAAACTTACAGGTCGACCGTGCAAAACGGTAGAAACATGCACCCAAACCGCGCCGCGAAGGCGCCGTCAAAGGAGGTCGAAGATGTCGTATCGCGTGTCGACGCAGGTCTACAGCGGACCGTTCGACCTGCTGCTTCAGCTGGTAACCCGCCAAAAAGTTGATATCGGCGCCATCTCGATCAGCGAGGTGGCCGAGCAATACCTTGCCGAGGCCGAGCGCATCGAGGCGCTGGACCTGGACGTGGCGAGCGACTTTTTGCTGGTCGCGGCAACTCTTTTGGACATCAAGGCCGCCTCGCTGGTGCCCCAGGAAGCCCCGCGCAAGACAGAGGAACTCAGCGCGCTCGACGGCGATGCCCTGCGCGAGGTCCTGATCCAGCGCCTGATCGCCTACAAACAGTTTAAGGGCGCGGCGGCAGCCCTTGGCGCGCGCATGCAGGCCGAGAGCCGCATGCATCCGCGCGTGGCCGGCCCCGACCCCGAGTTCCTAGGCCTTATGCCCGACTACCTGGCCGGCATTACCCTGCGCGGCCTGGCCGTTATCTGTGCCGACCTGGATGGCAAGCGCCAGACCTTCCTGCTGGAAGCCGAACACGTGGCGCCGCATCGCGTGCCGCTCGACCTGACGGTGGCCTCGGTCGACCGCTTTACCATGGCGCACCAATCTTGCACCTTCCGCGAGCTACTGGACGGCGATGCCACCACCGAGCAGCTCGTCGTCACCTTCCTGGCCATGCTTGAGCTCGCCAAGCGCGGCTCGCTCACGCTGAGCCAGGACGAGATCTTCGGAACCATCTGCATCAACCGAGTCGAGGGAGCCGAGGCATACGTGCCCGGCGAGGGCCCCGAGCTCACCGAATAGGAGCCGCAATCATGTCAACCCTTTCCACGCTGGAGGCAAACAGCCTCAAAGGCGCCCTCGAGGCGCTCCTGCTGGTGTCGAGCGACCCCGTGAGCGCACCCGCGCTGGCAGGTGCGCTGGATATCGCCCCGGGCGAGTGCGCGTCGCTTTTGGCCGAGCTCAAGGTTGAGTACGAGGAGGCCAACCGCGGCTTTCAGCTGCGCGAGGTCGCCGGCGGCTGGCGCCTGTTTACGCACCCTGCCTACCACGACGTGGTCGAGGCCTATGTGTTGAGCTGGGACACGCAAAAGCTGTCGCAGGCGGCGCTCGAAACCCTGGCCGTCATCGCATACCACCAGCCCGTCACGCGCGAGGTGGTCAAGGGCATCCGCGGCGTCAACTCCGACGGCGTCATCGCGTCGCTCGTGGATAAGGGCCTGGTGCGCGAGCTCGGTCGCGACCCCGAGCGCGGTCAGGCCATCATCTACGGCACGACCAACGCCTTCTTGGAAAAGTTCGGCCTGCGCTCCACCCGCGATCTGCCCGATCTGGAGCAGTTTGCCCCCGACGAGCAGTCGCGCCAGTTTATCCGCGAGCGCCTGAGCGGCCGCAGCATTCAGTCCACCCTCGAGGAACAGGCCGAGGACCTGGACGAAGAGCGCGAGCTGCTCGATACCGATGTTGAGGACACCGACGACGAGGAGCTGCTGGCCACCGTCGATACCTCGGAGGATATACATGACGAGGATTAACGAAGGAGGGGAGACGCGCGTTGCAAGCACCACGGACACCACAGCGTCCGCGGGCGGTGCCCAGCCCGTCTACCCGCACACCATGCGCCTGCAGCGCTTTTTGGCGCGCGCGGGCGTGGCGAGCCGTCGCGGCTCGGAGGACCTGATGACCGCCGGCCGCGTGACCGTCAACGGTCAGGTCGCGACCGAGCTAGGGACCAAGGTCGATGTCGACCGCGACCACATCGAGGTCGACGGCATGCCCGTCAAACTCAACCAGGGCGCCGCGTACCTGATGCTCTACAAGCCGACCGGCTACCTCACCACCATGAGCGATCCGCAGGAGCGCCCTTGCGTGGCCGACCTGGTCCCCCGCGACCGCTTTCCGGGGCTCTTCCCGGTGGGCCGCCTGGACCGCGACACCACGGGCCTTTTGCTCTTTACCACCGACGGCGACCTGTCGCAGGACCTGCTGCACCCCAGCAAGCACGTCTACAAGACCTACCAGGCGCTCGTGGACGGCCAGCTGTCCGACCGCGATCTTGCGCCGCTACGTCGCGGCATCGAGCTCGACGACGGCCTGTGCCAGCCGGCGATCTGCCGCATCATCGACGCGCGCGAAGCCGAGGCCGTGGCTCCGCAAGGTATCAAGCCTGGCACCACCGCCGTGGAGGTCATCATCCGCGAGGGCCGCAAGAACCAGGTCAAGCGCATGCTGAGCAAGATCCACCACCCGGTGATCCGCCTGCACCGCTGCAACTTTGCCGGCCTGGAGCTCAAGGATGTGGCCAAGGGCTCGTGGCGCGAGCTCACCGACCGCGAGGTGCAGATCCTCAAGGACGGCGGCATCCCGCCCAAGCAGGCGAGCTCCAAGCGCAACGGCGGCAAGCCCCAAGACACGCCTGCCAGCCGCACGCGTCACCACGGCAGCCACGGCTCCGCGCCCAAGCGCAACACCTACCGTGAGCGCTACACGAGCTAGGCAACCCGCCAAGCCGCAGCGCCCGCGTCCCATACCAACACGTCAACCACCGAAAGGAAGCATTGCATGATCGTCGCCATCGACGGCCCCGCCGGTTCCGGCAAGTCCACCATCGCCAAGGAGATCGCCCACCAGCTGGGCTTTAACAAGCTCGACACGGGCGCCATGTATCGCGCCGTCACCTTCGCCGCGCTCGACCGCGGCATCGACCTGGATGACGAGGCGGCCATCGACGCCCTCGCCGAGCAGATCGAGATCCGCTTTACCAACGGCACCGGCGAGGACACGCGCCTGACCATTGACGGCCAGGACGCTTCGGCCGCCATCCGCACCCCGCAGGTCGACGCGAACGTGTCCAAGGTCTCGGCCTACCCAGGCGTGCGCGCAGCCATGCTCATCCACCAGCGCCGCGCCGCCGAGGACCGCGACATTGTCGCCGAAGGTCGCGACATCGGCACCGTCGTGTTCCCCAACGCGCAGGTCAAAGTATTCCTGACCGCCGACCCGCGCGAGCGCGCCCGTCGCCGCGTGCTGCAGCGTCACCAAAGCGACGCCCAGCCGCTCACGTCCGAGCAGCTCGAAGCCGAGGTCGACGAGACCCTCGACGCCCTCAAGCAGCGCGATAAGCTCGACAGCAGCCGCGAGGTCGCACCGCTCGTTCCCGCCGAGGACGCGGTTCACGTCGACTCCACCGCCCACACCATCGACGAGGTCGTCTCGATAATCGAGGACCTCATCAACCAAAGGAGGTAGCCCATGCGCCTGTTTAAGCAGACGCCCGAGGATTACTACAACGCCCCCTACGCCGAGTTCCCGGCGCTTATCCGCGGCACCGTCGCCGTTGTCATGGGCATCCTGTGGGTCTTCTCCAAGCTCATGTGGCGCTGGAAGGTCGAGGACAGCGACCTGCTGTTTGAGCGCCAGGAAGGCCGCGGCAGCGTGGTCATCTGCAACCACACCTCGATGGCCGAACTCCTGGCCGTGGAGACGGCGTTATTCTTTGGCGGCCGTCGCATTCGACCTATTTTTAAATCCGAGTTTGCCAAGAGCAAGATCGTACGCTGGGCCTTTAGCCGTGTGGGTGGCATTCCCGTCGAGCGCGGCACCGCCGACATGAAGTGCCTGCGCGCCGCCCAGCATGCGCTGCAGCGCGGCGAGGACGTCTTGATCTTCCCCGAGGGCACGCGCATCCGCTCGCGCGAGATCAAGCCCGAGGTCCACGGCGGCTTTGCGCTCATCGCCCAGATGGGTAAGGCGCCCGTCAACCCGCTCGCCATCTGCGGCTGGTCCGATATCACGCCTGTGGGCAAAAAGCTCATGCGCCCCAAAAAGTGCTGGATCCGCGCTGGCAAGGCCATTTCGCTTTCCGATGCACCGGCCGAGCTCAAGCGCAAGGAGCGCCTGGCATGGTTTGAGTCCGAGGCCATGAATCGTGTCTACGCCATGCGCGATGACATGTGCGCCGAGCACCCGGGCAGGTTCTAGCCATGGGCGAGGATGTCATGAATACCGTTGAGGCCGCTGCCGGCAAGGCAGACGAGCCCACCATCGAAATCGCTGCCCACGCCGGCACCTGCTACGGCGTGCAGCGTGCGCTCGATATGGCCCTGGCGGCCGCCCCGCAGGCGGGGGAGACCGCTCAGGTCCACACCCTGGGTCCGCTCATCCATAACCCCATCGTGGTGCGCGAGCTTGCCGAGGCAGGCGTCGGTCTGGCCGAAACCCTGGACGACGCAGCAACCGGCACCGTGATCATCCGCGCCCACGGCGTGGTGCCGCAGGTGATCGAGGCCGCTCGCGAGCGCGGCCTCGACGTGGTCGACGCTACCTGCCCTTACGTGAAGAAGGTCCACGTAGCCGCCGAGCGCCTGGTTCGCGAGGGCTATCGCGTGCTCGTCGTGGGCGAGCCGGGCCATCCCGAGGTTGAGGGCATCCTGGGCCACGCCGGCGATGACGCACAGGTCGTGAGTTGCGCCGCCGATGCGGACGCGCTGCCGCTCAAGGGCAAGGTAGGCCTGGTTGTGCAGACCACCCAAACCGCGCAGAACCTGGCCGAGGTTGTGGCCTCCATCACCCCGCGCGTACAGGAGCTGCGTGTGATCAACACCATCTGCGCCGCCACGAGCGAGCGTCAACAGGCAGCAGCCGCACTTGCCAACCGCTGCGACTGCATGGTCGTGGTGGGAGGCAAGAACTCGGGCAACACCCGCCGCCTGGCGCAGATTTGCGCCGATGTCTGCGAACGCACGCATCACATCGAGGAGGCAAGCGAGCTCGACGCCGCGTGGTTTACCGACGCTCACCACATCGGCATCACCGCCGGAGCCTCCACCCCGCAAGAACACATCGAACGAGCCGTCGCTCGCATCAAGGAGCTTTGCCGCTAATCATGGACCAGACCGTACCCGCATACGCCGCCGAGGTGGCCGATTACGGGCGCAGCCGCGACCCCGAGCCGGGTGAGGGCGCGCTCGTTAAAAACGTGCGTCCCGAATCGCCCGCGTGGGATGTGGGTATCGAGCCGGGCATGCGCGTGCTTACGGTCAACGGCGAGCAGCTGACCGATATGATTGTGTGGCTCTGGGAGGCAGACGACGACACCGTCGAGCTGGAGGTTTTCGACCCGCGCGACGGCACCGTCACCCCCGTTGAGCTCGATCGCTTTCCCGGCGAGGACTGGGGTCTGGAGTTCGATGGCCCCATCTTCGATGGCATGCGTACCTGCGTAAACGCCTGCGTGTTCTGCTTTATGACGATGCTGCCCAAGGGCGGTCGCTCCACGCTCTATATCCGCGATGACGACTACCGCCTGAGCTTTTTGCAGGGCAACTTTGTCACGCTCACGAACCTCACCGATAATGATGTTCAAAACGTCATTCAACGCAATATGAGCCCCATGAACGTGTCGGTCCACGCCGTGAGCCCCGATGTCCGCCGCCGCATGATGGGACGCAACGCCCAGCGCGGCATGGACGTACTCGAGGCCATCATGGCCGCCGGCATCGAGATTCACGCGCAGATCGTACTGTGTCCCGGCATGAACGACGGTGAGGAACTGCAAAAGACCCTACGCTTTTGCGAGGAGCACGAGCAGATCACGAGCCTGGGCATTGTGCCGCTGGGCTTTACCAAGCACCAGAATCGCTTTACCTGGTCCTACAGCGATAAGCCCGAGCTGGCGCGCGAGACTATCGCCATGATCCGGCCCTTCCAGGACCGTGCCTTCGAGCGCTTTGGCCGCCATACCTTCCAGATGAGCGA
>OMAA01001045.1_pt1 | contig 11046 bp, 10 predicted proteins | sample 1674191 | NCBI WGS metagenome assembly OMAA01 (sample SAMEA103958152, study PRJEB25191) | human gut metagenome | biome: human-associated habitat [ENVO:00009003]; feature: intestine environment [ENVO:2100002]; material: feces | place: Germany | collected 2013/2015
CCGACAAGTTGGCCAATGCTGATCGATGAGGTCATGACAGTGGCACAGGAAAAGATGTGTAAGACGTTGGTGATCGATACGCTGGACTGGGCTGAGCGGATGTGTGCATGGGATCTTTGCCAGGCAAAAGGGTGGAATGGCATAGAAGATGCCGGATATGGAAAAGGATATACATATCTTGCCGAGCGTTTTGGCCAACTACTGAATCGATTGGAAGATGTTGTACAAGCGGGTATCAATGTTGTTGTTACAGCTCATGCAAAGATATCCAAATTTGAGCAGCCGGATGAGATGGGAACCTACGACCGTTGGGAACTGAAACTTCAAAATTCCAGCAAGTGCAATATCGCGGCTATGGTCAAGGAATGGGCCGATATGATCCTGTTTGCAAACTATCAGACCATCGTTGTCAAAAGCAAGGATGGAAAGTCAAAAGGACAGGGTGGCCAAAAACGTGTGATGTACACCACACACACGGCTACATGGGATGCCAAAAATCGTGATGATCTGCCAGACAAACTGGGCTTTGACTATGGCCAGATAGCTCACTTGTTTACGGATGCATCGCCACAAAAAACACAAGTCCAACAGTCTGTAGCCGAACAAACCGTTGATCCGGATCCGCTGCCATATAACACCGGCGGTTTGGACATCCGAGATGGCTTGGATCAGGAGCCGCCAAGGATCATCGATCCGGAAGACATACCGGTACAAAAACAGTTGGTTTGGGATACACCGGATTGGGATACACCGGAATATCAGGGAATCCCTAAAGCGTTGCTGGATCTTATGAAAGCCAATGATGTCTATGAAGAAGATATTCGTAAGGTCGTGGCCATGCGAGGGTATTTCCCGGAAGACATGCCGGTTAGAGAATATCCAAAAGACTTTATCGACGGAGTACTCATTGGTGCATGGAATCAGGTCTACGAAATGATAAAAGAGAAAACATTACCGTTTTAATAAATAGGAGGAAATAAACATGGATTATCAAAATCAATACGGATATGGTCAGCAGGCACCGCAACAGCCTGCAAACAATCAGGGAACAGCTCTTGGATGGGATGATGAAGTCGAAGAAAAGACTTTTACCTTACTGCCGGAAGGAACTTATCCATTCCGTGTAGATAGCTTTGACCGTGAGCAGCATAATGGCACAGACAAAATGCCGCCTTGTAACGTGGCCAATGTACATTTAGTCATCAATCACAATGGCGAAGATGTACATATCGATAAAAAGCTATTTCTACTGTCAACCAATGGCCAGTTGTTTGCTTTTTTCAGAGCCATCGGTGCACAGACATTACCAGACGGGCGTATCAAAATGGATTGGTCAAAAGTTCCGGGAGCAACAGGATATGTAGTGATCAATCACCGTAAATATAACGGCAACGAATATAACAACATCAAATTCTTTGTTGATCCGTCAAAACAGGCAACGACTCAACCAACACAACCGCAGCAAGGTTGGCAAGGTGGTCGATTTTAGTGGAGCTTAGACCATACCAACAGCAGGCTAAAGATGCCATTTTCCGGGAATGGAATCAGGGGCATAATAAAACGCTCCTGGTTCTGCCGACCGGATGCGGTAAGACAATCGTGTTCGCAAAGGTGGCCGAGGAATGTGTACGTCACGGTGACCGTGTATTGATCATGGCGCATCGTGGAGAGTTGCTGGAACAGGCCAGCGATAAGATTGCCAAGACCACAGGACTAGGTACAGCGGTGGAAAAGGCTGAACAGTCCTGTCTGGGATCGTGGTTTCGTATTGTCGTTGGCTCTGTCCAGTCTCTGCAGAACGATAACCGACTGAATAAGTTTGATCCGGATTACTTTGACACCATCATCGTGGATGAAGCACATCACATTTTGTCGAACAGCTATCAGAAGGTCATGGAGCACTTCTCCGGGGCAAAAGTACTGGGAGTAACTGCAACACCAGACAGAGGCGATATGCGCAATCTGGGTAACTTCTTCGAATCCCTGGCTTATGAATACACATTGCCAAAAGCCATCAAAGAGGGATATCTGAGCCCGATCAAAGCTATGACGATTCCATTGAAAATTGATTTCTCCAGTGTGTCTGTACAGGCAGGAGATTTCAAGGTTAGTGATATCGATACTGCTTTAGATCCTTACTTGCACCAGATCGCGCAGGAAATGAAAAAGTACTGCATGGACAGAAAGACTGTTGTTTTTCTTCCTTTGGTAAAAACATCCCAAAAGTTTAGAGATATCTTGAACGCGGAAGGATTCCACGCCGCCGAGTGTAATGGGTCCACGCAAGCCCGCGCAGAGATACTCGATGATTTTGACAAGGGAAAATACAACGTGCTTTGCAATTCTATGCTGCTGACAGAAGGATGGGACTGCCCATCTGTTGACTGTGTGATCGTGTTAAGACCGACTAAAGTAAGATCACTATACTGCCAGATGGTAGGACGTGGGACAAGGCTCTGTGAAGGTAAAGAAAATCTACTTTTATTAGATTTCCTCTGGCATACCGAACGTCACGAACTTTGTCATCCGGCTGCATTGATAGCGGACAGTGAAGAAGTATCGCGCAAGATGACCGAGAATATGGAAAAACAGGCAGCCATTGATCCAATGGCTATTGATCTGGAAGAAGCCGAACAGACTGCTTGTGAAGACGTACAGCGTGAACGTGAAGAGAAATTAGCTGAACAGTTGGCAGCCATGAAAAAGCGAAAGCGCAAGCTTGTGGATCCGTTGCAGTTTGAAATGAGTATCCAGGCAGAAGATCTATCCAGCTATGTACCTGCATTTGGATGGGAAATGGCACCGGCTAGCGATAAGCAAATAAAAGCGTTAGAAAAATATGGCATTTTCCCGGATGAAATTGATAATGCAGGGAAAGCAAATTTATTGCTGGATCGGCTGAATAAAAGTCGAGAAGAAGGCTTGACCACGCCTAAACAAATCCGATTTTTAGAAAGCCGAGGCTTTCAACACGTGGGAACATGGCCGTTTGATGCAGCTAGAAATATGATCGACCGCATCGCAGCATGTGGATGGAGAATTCCACAAGGCGTGAAGCCGGCCGAATTTAAACCAGAAGCAGTCTAATAAGAAAATAAAAGGACATGGAGGTAGTTAACCATGAAGAATAAATTAATTGAAAGAAAGAATGAGAATGGAAAGTAACATTAAGCAGCTGTTGTACTACATTGATCCGGCAACACTGAACTATCAGGAGTGGATCAACGTAGGAATGGCGTTAAAACACGAAGGATATTCTGCATGGGACTGGGAAGAGTGGAGCCGAAGGGACTCCGCTCGATACCATTCCGGTGAATGCGGATCGAAATGGGAAACCTTTCGGGAAGACGGTGGCAGTATCGTCACGGGCGGCACCATTTATCAGATGGCGTATGAGCGTGGCTACCAACCACCAGTACGGGAGGAAGCAGTCGCTTTAGGTTGGGATGACAAGATATCAGACGACTATGTAGTGGTCGATTCGGAGCACGTGGAAGTGCTGCCTATTGAACAGCCGGACGGGCGCAGATGGAAACCTGTGAGCGATCTTATCAAATATCTGGAAACCTTATTTAACGATGAGGATATCGTTGGCTATGTCACGAAAAGCTGGGTCAATGAGGACGGTAAGCATGTACCAACTCAAGGGTCATATAAAAAGACAGCAGGTCAGCTGATTGCCGATTTAAGAAACTGTAAAGGCGATATCGGTGCCGTAATGGGTGACTACGATCCGGAGGCCGGTGCATGGATTCGCTTTAATCCGCTGGATGGCCAGGGTTGCAAGAACTCCAACGTTACTGAATATCGCTATGCATTGGTTGAATGTGACGATATGGATCTGGCCAAACAAAATGCGCTAATACGGGAGCTGGAGCTGCCGGTAGCCTGTTTGGTTTACAGTGGCGGAAAGTCCATCCATGCGATTGTCAAGGTGGATGCTGCCGATAACAAAGAGTACCGAAAACGCGTCGATTATTTATATAAGATCTGTAAAAAGAACGGCTTAATCATTGATGAGCAGAACAAGAATCCAAGCCGCCTGTCCAGAATGCCGGGAATCAAACGAGGAAAAAATAAGCAGTACCTTATTGATACCAACATCGGAAAGTCATCCTGGAATGAATGGGAAGAATGGATCGAATCCGTCAATGACGATCTGCCGGATCCTGAGAATCTGGCCGAGGTTTGGAATGATATGCCGAAACTGTCGCCGGAGCTGATCAAGGGTGTACTGCGATGCGGCCACAAGATGCTGATATCCGGGCCATCCAAGGCCGGTAAATCGTTTGCCCTGATCGAACTTGTTATCGCAATGGCTGAAGGTGAGAAATGGTTGGAATGGAACTGCAAACAGGGACGTGTCATGTACGTCAATTTGGAACTGGACAGAGCGTCCTGTCTGCATCGATTCGAGGATGTGTATAAAGCTATGCATTTACAGCCTAAAAATATTGGAAACATTGATATCTGGAACCTTCGTGGAAAGTCCGTACCGATGGATCAACTGGCACCTAAATTGATCAGACGTGCTGCGAAAAAGAACTATATAGCTATCATTATTGACCCTATTTATAAAGTAATAACTGGCGATGAAAACAGTGCTGATCAGATGGCCAACTTTTGCAATCAGTTTGACAAAGTATGCACTGAATTAGGGTGTGCGGTGATCTACTGTCACCATCATTCAAAGGGAGCACAGGGCGGTAAACGCTCAATGGATAGAGCCAGTGGTTCGGGAGTATTTGCACGAGATCCTGATGCACTTTTAGATCTAATTGAACTGGAGGTATCAGATACGGTACGCGACCAGGAAGAGAACAAAGCGGTATGTAAATTCTGTATGCAATGGCTAAAAAAATATGGTCTGCAGGAGCAAATACCGATTGATGATCAGTTCAGCCAGGTGAGAATGTTGGAATGGTGCAGGGATCTTTTAAAACCTCAATACAAGCAGATCACAGAGGAATTAAAAGACGTTAGAGAAAAGGCCAAGGCACGTACCGCCTGGCGCATTGAAGGCACGCTGCGCGAGTTTAAACGCTTTGAGCCGGTCAATCTATGGTTCGATTATCCGGTGCATCATTGGGATCATACAGGCATTTTAAAGGATGTTCAGCCGGATGATAGCAAACCTTTCTTTCAAAAAGGAAAGGAAGCACGAAAGAGAAAGGCAAAATCAAAGCGTGATGATATTCATGCCTCAACTCTACAAGCATATGAAATGCTGCAATCATTACACCCCGATGAACCTGTAACAATTAATGAATTGGCCAATCATTTTGGCATGACTCCAAAGGGAATAAAGAACCGACTGAAACAGGAAGAAAGCTATCTAAAATTTGATAATGGAACGGTTTATCAAGTGTGTGAAAAGGTGGAAGCGACCTAGGTCAGTTCCTATACACTTCCGGTGGAAGTAACCAAGGTCAGTTCCATGACTTCCACCAGGGGGAAGTGACCAGTATATACTACGTATATAAACCTGGCGGTTCCACCCTGTTGACACAGGGGAAGTGGCCAGGTGGAAGTTCCTGGCCCACTATCCCCGTGTATCAAACAGGGTACGCGCGAAGCAAGAGAGGAGTAAAGAAAATGGGAAATGAAGAATTTTTGAAAGCGTGTAAAAAAATTTTAGCGAAATATATCAACGAACATTTGGATCATACAGATGGGATGAAAATCGATGAATTGACTATCTGTCCAGTAATCGATGAATCGACTATCTATCCAGTATGGTTGACAAAAGTATTACAAAACAACAAAGGTTTGTTCTCGACCTATTCACCAGATGGAATGTATTACGAGATCACCTTCAATGGCAACGATGGAGAGTTTTATCTGGACGCTTATAAAAAGTTTCAGAACATGGCTATCAAAGAAAGTGACATCGCATGACAGCCGAGTTTTTTATGCCGATACAGCTCAGGAACATAAAGTTGGCATCAGAAATGGCAGACCATATTTCTATGATCCGCCTGAGGTGAAACAGGCTAGAGCAGATCTGATGGATCATCTTGCAAAGTTTGTTCCTGAGAAACCATACACAACGAGTATCCAACTGGTGGTCAAATGGTGCTTTCCTATTACAGGCAAGCATCGTGATGGTGAATACAGAAATACCAAGCCGGATACAGACAACCTTCAGAAGATGCTCAAGGACTGCATGACACGGCTCCATTACTGGAAGGATGATGCATTGGTGGTGTCAGAAGTAGTGGAAAAGTTCTGGGCAGAAATACCTGGAATTTATATTTCGATACAAACAATCGATTAGAAAGAAAAAAATTGCTTATTGATTGTTTTTATGCGAATTCACACCAAAAAGGATTGATTCGAAAATGAAACTGAAGGAGGAACAAAATGACACTAATGATGAATCCTAAAAAGGAATTGTACAAAGCAAAAAGCTTTGATGGGAAGGAAGTAATTGGCGAAGTCGTAAATGATGGCTTGGATTACTACATCAAAGAAGATCTCGGATATGGAACTTCTACGGTAAAAGTATTTCCAATCACGATCGAAAAAATAAGCAAAAATGAACGATAAGAATGCTTCATTAAAAATGCCTGATTCGGAGATGATTTACTAAATGAAGATTCAAAAATTTAAAACAATCAAATGTCCGGTGTGTGGAAAAGAGAAGATCATTTCTTCTTTGCCACATGACTGGACGTATAGAGTGAATGATCATGGCAAGCCATTGTATTTTTGTTCGTATTCTTGCCATAGAAAATGGCTAAATAAATACAGACCAAAAAGGAGATAAAGATGGATGCAAAAGAGTATTTGACACAGATAAGGAAGATCTCGATGCAGATCAACGAGAAATCTGAAGAAATTGCCAAACTGAAGGCGCAGATCGAAGGCGGTTCGATCTCCTACGAAAAGGACGGTACGACATCCGGTCACACCGATACGGAACGCAACGCCCATATGATCATGCGGCTTACTGAATTGAAAGACGAGATCAATCACCAGGTGGACATGCTGATCCTGGCAAAGCAGAGGGCTATGGCCCTTATCGATATGGTTCCGGATGCCAATCAGATGACGGTACTGTATGAGCGGTACATACATTTTAAGTCGTGGGAACGCATCTCTGTCAAGATGAATTACAGTCTACCGTACATCTATCAAACTCATAAGTTGGCTTTAGCGGAATTTCAAGATATTTTGGAAAAGAGGATAGTAAATAATAGTTAGTGATGTGGTATTATGGTATTGTACGAAGTCCTAAGGAAAGAGGACTGTATGATAGACACACGAGGCGGACGTATTTAACGGACCGCCTTTTTACGTGCCTAATCATCTTGAAAAATCGGAAAGGAGTGAAGGCAATGAAGTTGACGCTTAAACAAGAACGATTCATTCAGGAATATTTGATTGATCTCAATGCGACACAAGCTGCGATTCGTGCTGGATACTCCAAGAAAACAGCCAGTGCTATTGGTCTTGAAAACCTTAGAAAACCTAGGATAAAACAAGCCATTGATGAAAAGCTGAAGCAAATCGACAATGAGAAGACTGCCGATGCCAAGGAAGTTAGAGAGTTCTGGTCACGGGTCATGAGAGGCCAGGAAAAAGAGACTGTACTTCGCTATGACAGTGATGGGCACCAGGTCAAAGAGGAGATCGAGGTATCCATGCGCGATCGTATCAAAGCATCTGAGCTCATCGGTAAATCGTTTGCGATGTTTACGGATAAAGTGGACTTGAGTGCTACCGTGCCAGTGTTTACCGGAGAGGATGATTTAGACGATTAAGAAGAAGGAAATGTATCTCCCCGATATCGTAGGCAAAGGGTATGCAAGTTTTTGGAAATCTCGAGTTCGGTACTTAGTCGTTAAAGGTTCACGTGCCTCGAAGAAATCGAAGACAACGGCGTTACGTTTCATCTACAACCTGATGAAGTACGATAAATCTAATCTACTTGTCATCCGTAAAACGTATAGGACTTTAAAGGATTCGTGTTGGACTGACCTCAAGTGGGCAACACAACGATTGGAAGTGGCTGATAAATGGGATTTCAAGCTAAGTCCATTGGAAGCAACTTACTTGCCGACCGGGCAGAAGATACTATTCAGAGGATTAGATGATCCCTTGAAGGTCACATCCATCACTGTTGAATATGGCTATCTGTGTTGGGCATGGCTTGAGGAAGCATATGAAGTGATGGATGAATCAGACTTTGATGTCATCGACGAATCAATTCGAGGCGAGATACCATTGAACTTGTGGAAGCAATGGGTAATAACTTTCAACCCTTGGAATGATAGGCATTGGCTAAAGTCACGCTTTTTCGATGCAAAAGACGATCCAGATATATTAGCATTGACGACCAATTACAAATGCAATGAATGGTTAGATAAATCTGACCTGGGTCTATTTGAAAGGATGAAAAAAAACAATCCTAGACGTTACCAAGTCGCCGGATTAGGTCAATGGGGTGTTGTCGAAGGATTGATATATGAAAACTATGAGCCTAGAAAGTTTGAATTGAAAGATATCAAGGACTGTGTAACTGTATGCGGATTGGACTTTGGTTATACCAATGACCCGACCGCTTTTTTTATGGGCTTCTATGACGAATCCAATAAGGAGTTATATGTGTGGGATGAATTCTATGAAAAAGGCCTGACAAATCGAAAAATTTACCAACGTATAACATCGATGGGATATGGAAAAGAAAAGATAATAGCCGATTCTGCAGAGCCAAAATCAATAGATGAATTAAGAGAATTTGGGCTACGGGTTAGAGGTGCCAAAAAAGGACGTGATTCAATCAATAACGGAGTTCAATTCATACAAGACTTAAAAATTATCATTCATCCAAGATGTGTGAATTTTATGACTGAGATATCAAATTATGTTTGGGATAAAGATAAATTTGGAAAAACATTGAATCAGCCAGTCGATGACTTCAACCATCTTATGGATGCAATGCGATATGCAGTGGAGCCATTGCATAAGAAAAAACTGAAATACAACAAATTAGGAGGTGGATTATAATGCCACAGCAAAATGTTAGGTCGACCATCATACCTGATGAACTTATCTGTATCTCAGATGATGAGGATATGACGATCACCAAGCTTGGCGAGCTGATTGCCAAGCATAAGAACCTGATCACGAACCGATACAAGGTTCTGAAAGATGCGTACATGAACATGTATCCTAATCTTACATGGCAGGATAAGGAAGACTGGAAGCCTGATAACCGTGTGACGGTCAACTTCGCAAAATATTTGGTTGATACCTTCAACGGATATTTCATCGGGATTCCCATCAAGGTCCAGTCCGACGATAAGAAGGTAACAGACTATTTGGATATGTTTGATTCGTACAACGATATCGAAGACAACAATGCCGAATTGAGCCGTATTTGCTCGATTTACGGAAAAGGGTATGAACTGTATGCCAACGACGAAAGCGGCGATATATCCATCGTTTACTTGGACCCTACGGAAGGCTTCATGGTGTATGACAATACCTATGAACAGCATCCAAAGTATTTCGTTACGTATTATTACGATTCGAAGAAGATCATGCATGGCGAAGTACTTACCCCAACCGAGGCATGGCCGTTCACGGATGATGGAGGTCTGCATTATCTCGAAGATGAGTTCAGACCTCATAATTTTGGCGATATTCCAGCCACAGAGTTCCTGGAGAACGAGTCACGCATAGCAGTATTCGAGTCCGTGTATTCGCTTATCGTGGGATACAACAAGGCGCTTTCCGAGAAGCTGAACGATGTCGATGCTTTTGCCGATGCATATCTCAAGATCCTCGGCCCGAAACTGACCGACGACATGCTCAGGGACATGAGAGACCACCGCGTCATCTCGTTCGAGGGCGACATGTCTGAAAATCCGGTAGAGGTTGGATTCCTTGAAAAGCCAAATGCCGACGGCACACAAGAGAATTCTTTAAACCGGATGGAACGACTGATTTACCAGGTATCCATGATTGCCAATATCAATGACGAGAATTTCGGAAACAGTTCAGGCATTGCGATGGCTTATAAGTTGCAGTCTATGTCCAATCTGGCCAAGACCAAGGAGCGCAAGTTCACGTCGGGACTCAACCGAAGATACCGGATCATCTTCTCCAATCCGGTCAACTCAATGACCGAATCTGACTGGATCGGATTGACTTACCACTATACACGCAATCTTCCACAGAACATTCTGGAAGAAACACAGATTGCACAGAACTTGTCAGGCATCGTATCTCAGCCAACGCAATTATCAGTCTTGTCAATTGTTGACGATCCGCAAAAAGAGATTGAGCGAATCGAGGAAGAACAGCAGGATAAGAATGATGCAATTGTCAACCAATTTTTTGGAAACAATCCGGTATATCCAAACCAAGGCCAAGAGGTAGGCAAGGATGAGCAAGAGCAGTGATTACTGGCGAAAAAGAGAAGAAGAATGGCTTGCGCAGATTCGAAAGAGTGAAAAAGCTCAGGCCGAAGAAGTGCAAGCTATTTACGATTACATGCTCGATGAAATAGAAAAAGAAATCAATTCCTTTTTTGAGAAGTATGCCGCCAAAGAAGGCATAACCATGGCAGAAGCCAAAAAAAGAGCCAGTACGATTGATATCGAAGCATATATGCGCAAGGCCGCTAAGTATGTGAAGGAGAAAGATTTCTCTGATCAGGCCAATAAAGAGATGCTTCTGTACAACATGACCATGAAGGTCAATCGATTGGAACTTCTCAAATCTAGCATTGGTCTTGATCTAGTGGCCGGACACGACGAGTTGAAAACATATATGGGTGAAAAGTTGACAGATCATGCTGTTGAAACGCTCAGACACAACGCCGCTATTCTTGGCCCAACCGTCATGAATGATGCGGATAGGAAGGCTAGAGTGATAGTCAATTCGAGCTTTCACAATGCCACCTTTTCAGACAGGATTTGGCAACACCAGGACAAGCTACGGAATGAGATGACCAACATATTGACTTCGGCATTGATTGGCGGACGAAACCCAAGAGAATTCATACCAACACTTCGTAAACGATTCGATGTATCA
>OMAA01001047.1_pt1 | contig 11038 bp, 10 predicted proteins | sample 1674191 | NCBI WGS metagenome assembly OMAA01 (sample SAMEA103958152, study PRJEB25191) | human gut metagenome | biome: human-associated habitat [ENVO:00009003]; feature: intestine environment [ENVO:2100002]; material: feces | place: Germany | collected 2013/2015
AGAGTGTCGGGATGTGGATACCTACACTTTTTGCCGCATCTAAAATGGTGGTTCCTCTCGGCACTTCCACCTCTTTATTATCTATGATTAATTGAATTGTTTCCATGCTTATAAATAAATTTAGTGGACATAAATCGCTCCGAACTTACACTTCTCCATACAGGTACCGCAACGGATACAAGCTTGCGGATCGATAATATGAGGAATTTTCCGTCCACCTGTAATCGCATGCACCGGACAAACACGGGCACAGAGCGTACATCCTTTACATTTCTCCGGATTGATGAAATATTGAGTAAGTTCCCGGCATTGATGAGACGGACAACGATGCTCCCGGACATGCGCCAGATATTCATCGTAGAAATTATCCATCGTAGATAAAACCGGATTCGGAGAAGTCTGTCCCAAGCCGCATAAAGCGGTATCCTTAATCACCATCGCCAGATTCCTTAGACGGGTCAAATCCTCTTCGGCTCCGTTTCCACTCGTAATTTTCTGCAATATCTCATGTAAGCGTTTATTACCGATACGGCACGGTGCGCATTTACCGCAAGATTCCTCGACCGTAAAGTCCAGATAGAACTTAGCCATGGCTACCATACAATCATCCTCGTCCATGACGATCATACCTCCGGAACCCATCATGGAACCAGCGGCAAGCAAATTATCATAATCGATAGGAAGATCAAGATGCTTTTCAGTCAAGCAACCTCCTGACGGGCCACCGGTTTGCACAGCCTTAAACTTCTTTCCATCCTTGATACCTCCCCCAATTCCAAAGATAACCTCACGCAAAGTCGTACCCATAGGAACCTCGATCAGCCCCACATTGTTTACCTTTCCAGCCAAGGCGAACACCTTTGTTCCTTTGCTTTTCTCCGTTCCGATACTACTGAACCATTTAGCGCCTCTTAACAAGATCACCGGGATATTTGCGTAAGTCTCTACGTTATTTACATTGGTCGGACAACCTTTATACCCGTGTTCACTAGGGAACGGCGGCTTTACGGTAGCCTCGCCTCGCAAACCTTCCATACTGTGGATCAAAGCAGTCTCCTCTCCACAAACAAAAGCTCCGGCACCGTACCGGATCTCGATATCGAATGAGAAATCAGTCCCAAATATATTCTCGCCCAGCAATCCATATTCTTTCGCTTGCCGTATGGCGATTTTCAAACGTTCCACGGCTAGCGGATATTCGGCACGGATATATACCAAACCTTTGCTAGCTCCCGTACAATATCCATTAATCGCCATAGCCTCCACAATCGAATGCGGGTCGCCCTCCAATATGGAGCGATCCATAAAAGCGCCCGGGTCACCCTCGTCCGCATTGCAAACCACGTATTTTTGAGGTGCTTGTACCTTACGGGTAATCTGCCATTTCAAACCTGTGGGGAAACCACCGCCCCCACGACCCCGTAAACCGCTATCCATGATTTCCTTGATTACTTCCTCGGGAGTCATTTCCACAAGGGCTTTTCCTAACGCTACATAGCCGTCACGAGCGATATACTCATCGATATTCTCAGGGTTGATAAAGCCACAATTTCGAAGGGCGATTCGTAGCTGTTTCTTATAGAATCTGATATGCTTGGAGTCCGGAACCAGCTCACGGGTCTCTGGATTCATATAAAGTAACCGTTCCACTTTACGGCCTTTTACCAAATGCTCCCGTACGATCTCGTCCGCATCCGATGGTTGAACTTGTACGTAAAAAGTGTTATCGGGGATCATCTTAACCACCGGACCCTTCTCGCAGAAACCGAAGCATCCGGTACGGATCACTTGTGTATCCTCTAATCCGTATTGCTCGACGGCGGCTCTCAGATTCTCGATGATCTGCTCGCTTTGTGATGCACGGCAACCTGTGCCACCGCACACCAATATATAATTCGTGTATTGTGCCATTTATGTAAGATATTAAATTTCTTATTCGGGTTTTACGGTGGTGTAAGTTACAGGAATGATGCCGTCTACCAAGATACCCTTACGGATATACTTATCTATGATCTCTTCTACTTTTGCCTTATCAACATAACCGAATACCAACGGCTCCTGACCCGGAAGCTTGATTTCGATAGTCGGTTCCGCATAACAATAGCCCATGCATCCGGTTTGAGTTACCAACGCATCGATTTTCTGCCGGTCTAAAACCTCGATAAAATAACTCATTATCTCCTTGGCTCCGGCAGCTATACCGCAAGTGGCCATAGAAACCTTAATTTGTACGAGCTGATCAGGGGTATTGCTTTTTTCACGCAGATCCAAAGACGCACGAAGAGATTCACGCATTTTCTTGAGATCATCTAATGTCTTTACTTTGTTCATGGTCATATTCTATTATTTAAGGAAAACACCGTAATGTCATTTGCACAAACATACGGAATCTCTTTCAAATAATATCATATTTCCGTGAATTTTTCTTCGACACGTGATTGAGATATCTTGGAATTGGGAGGTACACTATGGGTGAGCCAGATGTTACCCCCGATAATAGATCCTCGGCCAATAGTGATCCGTCCTAATATGGATGCGTTGGAATAAATGGTCACATAATCCTCGATGATCGGATGACGGGGTAAATCTATCGGAAGTCCTTCCTCGTCCAGCGTAAAACTCTTAGCTCCTAACGTCACACCTTGATAAAGGCGGACATGGTTTCCGATAATGGCGGTTTGTCCCACGACAATACCCGTTCCATGATCGATACTGAAATATTCTCCGATCTGCGCCCCGGGATGAATGTCGATCCCGGTTTGCGAGTGTGCCATTTCCGTAATGATACGCGGGAGTACCGGTACGCCTAGCTCGAATAATTCATGAGCGACCCGTTGATGTAAAAGCGCGTAGACCGCCGGATAACAGAATATAATCTCACTCACGCTCTTGGCTGCCGGATCACCATCCAAGATGGCCTTTACATCGGTGGACAGTAAATATTTGATATGAGGAATCCGGTTAATAAAAGCGATCGAGATCTCGGAAGCCCGGTCCTTGGAATCACAACAACGCTCTACCTCAAAACAAAGTCCATTATATATTTGCTCTTGCAAGAGATCATAGATCTTTTCCAAATAGACTCCCGTATAATATTGGATAGAGCCTAATTGAGCCTCTTGTTCCGTACCAAAGAATCCGGGGAAGATAACCGTACGTAATAGGCGCATGATCTCATGCAACGTAGCGACTGAAGGCGATGGCTTCTGATGCAACGGGATATATTTGTATTCCGGTAGATCAGGAGCCGACAGCCGTTCTACGTTCTTCTGTATCTGTTCTAAAATCGCTGTTCTATTCATCTTTAATTATCCCAAGTAGGATCGTAACTGATTAATGAGTTAGAGGCATTGCCCAAACCGATATAGATATAATTATCCAAGACATACATGCAATGTACAGACCTGTTAGCCGCTGGTAACTGGGATTTCTGGCTCCAGTTCTGAGAGTCCGGATCATAGCGCCAAATATAACCGTCCCCGTCTACGCCATATACGTAATTACCATAAGCGATAGCACATAAAAGCATCCTTCCGGGGAACGAAGCCTCCTTTTCCCAAGCTACAGCGTTCTTGTCTGTAGACCAAAACTGTGTCGTATATTCCAAAGAAGGATCCGCTTTATTAATAATCCCCAGTCCGGCATATATACGGTCACCAATTACAACGGATATTCCGCCGTATTGTTTAATCGGGAAATTAGATTTCTTGCTCCAAACGAAAGCGCTCGGTTCATAAGTCCAGACTTCATCGATTAGTTCGTTACCTCTACGTCCACCTATGAGGAACGCCTGATCTTCCATTCTGCAACATGCCGCCCGATACATACCTTTAGGCCGTTGCTGGTCTGTTTGTACGGCGCTCCAAGAATTATCGGACGTGGAGTATACATATAAACTGTCACATATCTTTCCCGTGTTATCTAAACCACCAAAAGTCCATAGGCCAAATCCGATACTGAAACATGCTTGGCCCGATAATTTCTCAGGCTGAGACCTTAAGGGCAACCATTCTTTCTTAGAGGTCATATATCCCCAAAACTCATCGGTGTATTCCCTACCCGTGTCACCGCCTAATAAGAATCCCGTGCTATTAGCCAAGGTACAGAAAGAGGTAGATCCCGGTATCCGGAAAGCTCCCTCAAACCTTGCCCCTACTCCAAATATATCCGGAGTTTGGAAGCGAACTTCCTCTCCGTAAGCGATACCATTCTTATTTTTAGCGTAAGCTCTTAAATAATAGCTCGTGCCTCCTCTCAATTCCTTTATCGTACCCGTAAACGCTTGTGTACCGGAAGAAAGAGCTACCGCTCCTTCACAATTACCAAAGGCCGGACTAGGACTAGTTCCCCAACATACACCAGCCTCTGTAACCGGTGAGGCACCTTCGGCTAAGACCTCTCCTCCTACCCATGCGGTACCGTTTTTAATAGTAGACACCTCCTTTGTATTGACTGTAGGCAACTCACTTTCCAGAATCGTATGGATACCTTCGCCTGCGCTATAGGTAGTACCTAAAGCGTTTGTCGCATAAGCACGTACGTAATACCCTTTCTGCTGTTGCATATCATAGATTTTCCCGGCAAATTCTCCGATACCCGCTCCGCAAATAATCGTATCCCCATTTTCTATTGTCGGTGATTTATCAGTACTAAAGCAGAAACCACATGCCGTGATCGGAGAATCTCCCTCGCTTATTATTTCCATGGAGAACTCCGCATAGGTAAACTCTGTCGCTATTTTCTTGAATTTGTTATCATCTAATACAGGACGACCATTCGTAGTCTTAAAGGTCTCGACTTTCGCCCCGTTATACTCACCATATTTACTTTTTGCGTAAGCTCTAACGTAATAGGTAGTTTCCGGTTTTAAATCGGAGATCGTACAATAGAACGAATCGGCTTCCATGTCTATACGAATCGTGGAGTCAGATGCTGAAGGCTCCGGATTCAGCATTAAGTAAATACCCCTTTCCTCGATTTCGGCTTCTCCTTGTTTGGTTATCATACCTCCGCATTGAACGGAAGTAGACATCACGTTGACTGGAAATAAGGTCTTAACGCTTCCTAATCCATCTTTCGTCTTAAAAGGTAAAATCTCTCCATAAGCGGTATCTACCGCATTGATCGCATAGGCCCGGATATAGTAATCCAGATCATTGGTTAAGCCCTCGATCGTAGCCTCATATTTTACCTTACGCTTGGATACGGCTTTTTTATTTTTCTCTATCACAGTAAAGGTAGATTCCGTGCTCCAACAAAAACCGGCCTCTGTCACGGGAGCGCCGTTTTCTTGCAGGACCTCCCCCGATACTGTCACTGAACTAGCCGTGGACTTCAATATCTCGTCTGTCTTAACAGACGGTTTTTTAGCGTTTCGAATGCCACCATCTATATCCGGATCATTCACGCATCCGGCCATTAATAAAGCCGCAAATAGAATAGAGAAGAGTGAGTATATATGTTTCATAAATAATCAATATTAAAAGAATACACCTAAGCCAGCGTTTAGATCCAAGTACTTAAAATTAACCGTGTTGCATCCAACGCTAATAAATACAGAGTTCGTTATTTTCATCATCAAGTCAACCTCGGCAGCGACCCCTTTGTATGAGGAATCAATATTCCGGCACCATACCTCTCGTGTACTGTCGTAGTTTTCATAGGAATGGGTCGTGAACGAATGTAGTAAAGCTCTTTCACCATATCCCAAACCAACGGAGGCATATAACCACGGAAAGCATTTTACGATTAAACCGGCCGTTCCGGCTATACTATTTGTCTTCGAGGATTTACCTGTATTAAGCTCATAAGATTCCCCTTCCGAATTAGAGAACTTAATAATCTGCCCTTGGTTATTACATTCGTCCGTATAATTCATAAAAGACATATTCGTCTTGAAACGGACATACCAACCGAAGCGTTGCCCCATACCTCCTACCGTGATTCCATAAGGAGATTCGATCGAATACGAGTATCCCGCGAAAAACTCCATTCGTTTCTTAGGGGATACCGCCGCGGAATCTATTGGTTGGGCCGCCGGTTCCGCCGGCTTTAACAATATCTCTTGGTATTCTTTCCAATAGGTTGCTAGCTCCTCACTTTTAGGGGTTCCGATACCTTCCGAATAATAAATGATTAATTTAGAGATGGCATCCGGATCATCTTCCGTAGCTTTGACCGTCAGGCAGTTTAAACATTTATTCATCAAGCTACGCATGGAAGGCCGCATTCGCTCGTTGGAAAGCCAAATCGTAGTCAGCTGATCAATACTGTATGCGTCGCATTGCGATACGCCTTCCTCGTACCACAAGACGTTTCATCGCTTCATCTCCCTTACGGTTGTATTCCGTACGCTGTTGCGCCAGCAGTCCGAGGGGAAATACCGCACATATCATCAATATCCAAAGTCTTTTCATATAATAGGTAAATACATGTTTAGTTGTTCATAATATTACAATCAATAATAAGTAAGGCCTTCGCTAATCAATGATCCGTCAGAATTATAAATATCAAACAAATTGTCTTCCCGTTCGAATGCCCGGCCGTTATCCGCGATACCGACACTTAGGTATTTGCAAGGAATACGTTCCTCGGCTTTCGAATCGATCGCCCCGTATCTGTTATTTGACTTCTTGCGTACGATCTTATATCGTCCGAAAGCCATTTTCTCCTCATACAGGGCCTTTTTGTCCGCTATACGTTTCTCCTCGGTTTTCTCATCGCAAGCGATGATCAACCGGACTACCTCTTCCGTAAGTTTCGTATCCTTTGCCTCCGACAAATCTTTCTTAGCTCCCGAATAATCAGCTTTGGCCATTTTTTCCTTACCGGAGGCGATTAACGAGTTATATTTCTCATTCATCTCATTTTCCGATGGCTGATCCGGGAGAACATTCTCTTCTATCGTATGCTCTGTTTCCATAGGTCGTTTCTCTTCCACTTTAGGCTCTTGTTTCTCCGCTTTCTTTATCTCAGAGATAGGAGGTTCCGTATGTAGAACTGGGTGATCTGGCATTTCTACTTCTTTTGAGACATTGCTATCCGGCTCCACAGCTGAAGGTAAATCAATACTCTCGACAACCTCTTTTGTGGGCCTATTGCTATGCACTAAAAGAGCCGTAGCGGATCCTACAACGACAAATATAGCGATTCCGATAGGAATTATTTTCTTTCTGGAATTATTCTTTTCTGTTATTGGCTCCACGGCAGGTGGATTAGCCACATTGACAACAGTCTCTTCATCATCCGATCCTACTAATTTAGAATCTACAGGTGATGAATAAACCACCGTTGTTTCCTCATTCACAATCTCGGGAGATGGACTTGGGACAACCTGAACTTCCTTTTCCGCTTGAGAAAAATCCAAAGACGCCAACATCTCGCCCACCGTCTCAAAGCGATCCGCAGGAATGATTTGCATCGCTTTTATGATAACAGCCTCTGTTTTCGGGCTGATCGCCGCATTGATTTCAGAGGGGTTTCGCAAAGGACGTGCGGCACGTAGTATAGATTCTGTAGGGATTGTTCCCGTTAACAGATTATACATCGTGGCTCCCAAGGAATAAATATCCGGACGGGGCGAGAACACTTGTGTTCCTTCGTTATCGTATTGCTCTATGGATGCGAATCCTTTAGAAAGGGTTAACATCGTAGTGCTGGTCTCTTCCTGCTCGATATCGTAACGTTTGCTGACTCCGAAATCGATCAAGCGGGCGTTCCCGTTCTTATCGATCAAGATATTGCTAGGCTTGATATCCAGATGCAAGATACTCTTATCATGAACGAATTGTAACGCCTCGCCAATTTGCCGTACATATTTAAGGACCGTAGCTTCGGGCAATATCCCGTTTTTCTCAAGCATATATTTTAGCGAGAAGCCGGAAATATACTCCATGGCAATATAAGCCGTATTGTTTTCCTCGAAAACCTCCAACACGTTTACGATATAGGGATGGTGAACTTCCGATAGGATCTTTGCCTCTTTGATCAGTTTTTCCTTGAACTTGTTAAATAAGACCTTTCCCGTCTCCGAATGTACTTTTACGGCTTGGGAACCGGGTTCTCTATAACAATAATCCTTGAAGAAATATTCCTTGACACAGATAGGGACCTCCGTCTTTACGGTACCTAAAGATCCTTTAACCTCTGTGTACCAAACTCCTCTGTAGGTTATGCCAAAACCACCTTGACCAACCACATGAGTAAGTCTGTATTTTCCGTTTTGAAGAAGATGTCCGTCTGGCAGATTCATAACCTTGAATAATTCCATTTAATCTGCCAAAAGTACGTTATTTATATAAAAGAATAAAGAAAAGAGAGAATATTTTGCTTAAAACCCATGCTATCTTCCACTTTTTGAATAGTTATGATATAAAAAGAAAAATTATCCCGAGTCTTGCCGTCACAGGCTTCCATGAGAGCGTCCTTTATTTCCGGAACAGATAAACGACCATTAAATATCTCTGCGATCTTTTCATTCTTCAGTCTTTCAAGAACCCCGTCCGTACAAAGAAAGAGGAAATCGTCGGGTTGAATATCGTTCAAGGTAATAATGTCCGCTTCTGTTGGAGTATGAGTGCCTTGTATAGCCCGGATAATCACATTCCGCTGGGGGTGGGTTAACGCTTCTTCCGGAGTGATCTTACCTAATTTAACCAACGAATTTACCAATGAATGATCTTCTGTTTGATATAAAATCTCCCCCTTCCTCAGATGATAGATCCGGCTATCTCCGATATGAGCCAATACGATTCCGGAAGAAGCGATATAGGCCATGGTGAGCGTAGTAGCCATACCCATCGCTTCCGGATGCTCTTGAACATAGGAGTCGAAACAGACTTCCGCATAATGTACGGCTTTATGGATAAACTCTGGCGTGGGATCATCCTTTAGGAACGTAGAAAAGAAAGTTTGTATGGACTCGCAAGCTAATGAGCTGGCTACCTCCCCTTTCTCGGCTCCACCCACACCATCGCAAACCATAAACAATTTTTGGTCAAGGGTCACTTGTTCGGGAAGCGGGTAAATGGAATCCTCGTTATTCGATCTGCCTCCTTTTTCCGTAATAGCACATGGCTTACCGATCGTTATAATCATAACAAATGAGTTTTATTCATTAAAACGTAAGACGGTGCGACCAATAATAATCTCGTCATTATCATTGAGCACGACCACCTCGCCATTCTCTAGGTAACTGTTATTATATAACGTATGGTTTTTACTATTATTGTCGGTAAGGAAATGTTTATATCCACCTTTTGAATCTTTTTTCACCTCAATGCAAATATGCTCGCGACTCATCGTGCGATCAGCCGTGATAATTGGCATCGTAGCTTGTGAGGCGTTCGACTTCCGGCCAATGACAACCTTCCCTTCGTGAAGAGGAAACGCTTGTTCAGGTGTATCGGCGTCTGGAAGAACCGTCAGTCTGCCGATTCCAGTCTTGACAGGTGTCACTAAAATCGTATCGGAATCGACTTCCTGATGATTACTTTTCTCGGATAATAAGGACAAAGGAATAGGCTCTTTGCATTTCGGACACTTAAAGGAGGTAATGCCGAGGGGAATCTTCCCCTCGGCTACCTTTAATCCTACATGGCAATGTGGACATTTAACTGCGATCATACGATAAACGAAATATCTGCGCCATCCATATCCGTAGAGTACAGATCCATCATATCTGTATCGGAAAGCATAACCGTATCGTCCGCCAATGTTATAAAGTCTGAATGATCGAAAGACTCGATGCTACTATCGTCTATAACTATGGCGTCGCCTAGGTCGACACCTCCTCCTTCCACGTCTATTATGACAGCATCCGCTGGCATGACGTCATTGCCGTCTAAAGTTACGAATGTATATTCCTCTTCTTGCATAACCTTTGTTCCTAATATATTAATATTCCGAAAACAAAAGTACAAAAAGCAATGGATTAATAAACTTGTTATTCTCTCTTATAATCAAACATTTGGGTTTCATGTACAAAAGAGGCTGTTTTACTATACGAAAAGAAAAGGCTCATTCTCTCACCCATTTGGCCTTACAGGAAGAAACTGGGCATTGCTTTCGGTTTTTCAATGATTCCCAAGGGATCTCACCCAAGAATGTCCCACATTTCGGGCAAACATAGTCTATCTTAAATTGATTGGCGATATCCTGCAATTGCTGGGGAATCTTGGCCGACTGCTTGGCTCCTAGATAGATTCCTACCGTAGGGGCACAAATCGTTATCAGGAGGCTGATGCCGAATAGCTCCGGGCTACCTTTCCCTAAGAAGCCTATCACGACCCCCACTATTCCGGGCAAAGCAAATGGTAAGGATTGAAATAATCTGGTCTTAAACTGATTAGAGGATTGAATCTTAACTTTTGCTTGAATATAATCATCGTAGACTTTTTTCAATGCGGCAAATTCATCGCTATAATCATTATTGTATTTAAGCACCTCGGAAAGATTTAATACATAGCTATCCCCCAAGCGAATATGATCCGTAGGAGTAACACGTTTCTTTACGATCTGGGCACCATTCACGAACGTACCGTTAGTAGATCCCGTATCCTCCAATAATAAGTTGCCACCATCCTCACGTATCAGACGGGCATGATGGCGGCTTACATGAGGATCGTTTGCAATAAAATCGTTGTCTTTTGCTTTTCCTATCTTTATAATCATCGTCTTATTCCTTTTCCTCTTCCTCTTGAGGCTTTCCCATCTCCTTCTCAAGATTATCTTTCAGCACTTTCAACGGATCCTTGGATATTACCAACTCTTTAGGCTTACCCTCTTCCGTCAATAATAATAAACGCTGCTTAGGGAGATTTATTTGTAAGATATGATTTTTATTTATGATATGACTTTTTCCGACACGCATTAATATCTTGTTACAACCAGCGACCTGCTTCTCTAAGATCTCTTCTATTTTTCCGATATTTATAGCGAAGGTAAATTGGATGCCATTTGACAACAATAGTTTCGTATAGTTCCTGTCTGCTTCAAAATAAAGGATCTGACCAATCTTAATGCGCAACAACTCATCCCT
>OMAA01001061.1_pt1 | contig 10956 bp, 8 predicted proteins | sample 1674191 | NCBI WGS metagenome assembly OMAA01 (sample SAMEA103958152, study PRJEB25191) | human gut metagenome | biome: human-associated habitat [ENVO:00009003]; feature: intestine environment [ENVO:2100002]; material: feces | place: Germany | collected 2013/2015
GCGACGCTATACAACGGATATACGGATACGATGGAGAAGATGTTGCGCCGTCTGGAATACGACCTCTATTATCTGGGCCATCGTTCCTGGTGGCTCGACTTCAAGGTTCTCGCGAATACGTTCGGCTCGATCGTGTTCGGGAAAAAGTTCTGACGGTCACATCCGGACAAAATACAGATCAGCCAACAACAAGACAATTCATGAATAGGATTTTCAGTATTTTCTTATTATCGGGATTTTTATTATCGGGTATTTATTCCTACGCCCAGTTGAGCGACGAAGCGGTGCTCGAGTATGCTTTGGAAGGTCGCCGGAACGGCAAGAGCGAGCATCAGATCGGCAGGGAGCTTTTGGCTCGAGGGGTTACGGCGGAGCAGGCTGAGCGTCTGAAGCGGAAGTACGAAGAGAGCCAGGGCAGCGAAGTCCGCGTTGCGGACCGCGGTATCTCGGGTCAGCAACGGGAACGGGTCCAGTCCTCCTCGGAACGGCTCACCGCGGGGAGTCTGGACGTGGTGAGTTCGGCAGCCACGGACCCCGCGGCGGATCGCTCGGACCCGCGCGAGGTCTTCGGGCGCGACGTGTTCCGGAGCCGCACGCTGACCTTCGAGCCGAACGAGAACCAGGCGACGCCGTCGAACTACCGTCTGGGTCCGGGCGACGAGGTCATCATCGACATCTGGGGAGAGAACGAGCGGAGCCTCCGAGAGGAGATCTCCCCCGAGGGCAATATCATGGTCGAACAGGTGGGTCCGGTGTATCTGAACGGGCTGACCATCGGCGAGGCGAACGCGAAGCTTCGAGAGGTCTTCGGACAGATCTACGCGGGGGTCTCGGGCGACAGTCCCGCATCGGAAGTGCGGGTTACGCTGGGGCGTTTACGCACGATCCAGGTGAACGTGATGGGAGAGGTCGAGACGCCCGGGACTTACCGTCTGTCGTCGTTTTCGACGGTCTTCCATGCGCTGTACCGCGCGGGAGGGGTTACTCCGATCGGCGGGCTTCGCGATATCCGCGTGATGCGCGGGGGCCGTGAGGTGGCGCGCGTGGACGTGTACGCCTACCTGCTGGAGGGTCGTCAGGACGACGACGTGCGTCTGGAAGAGGGCGACGTGGTGATCGTGCGCCCCTACGAGCTGCTGGTCAACGTCTCGGGGAAGGTGAAGCGTCCGATGCACTACGAGATGAAACGAGGCGAGACGCTGGGTCGTCTGCTGGACTACGCGGGCGGCTTCACGGGGGACGCCTACTCGAAGGAACTCCGGGTGATCCGCGAGACGGGGCGCGAATACCGGCTCTACAACGTCCGGGAGGGCGATTTCGGCGGATGGACGCTGGAGGACGGAGACGCGGTGACTGTGGGATCCGTTCTGGACCGCTTCGCCAACCGCGTGGAGGTCCGCGGCTCGGTGTACCGGGAGGGGATGTACGAGCTGAGCGACGAGATGCACACGGTGCGGGCCCTGATCGAGCGCGCCGAGGGCTTGGAGGGCGACGCCTTCACGGGCCGCGCGCAGCTTCTTCGTGAGCGCGAGGACCTGTCGCTGGAGCTTCTGTCGCTGGACCTCGGGGGCATCATGTCGGGGCGTTCCGCGGACGTGGAGCTGCGGCGCAACGACGTGCTTATCGTTCCGAGCATCCACGAACTGGAGGAGCGCGGGTCCTTCACCATCGGCGGCGAGGTGGCTCGCCCGGGGGTGTACCCCTATGCCGCGCATACGACGATCGAGGACCTCGTGGTTCAGGCCGGAGGTCTTCTGGACGGGGCCTCTACGGTGAAGGTGGACGTCTCGCGGCGCATGAAGGACCCGAAGAGCCTGGAGCCGACGAGCGAGCTGGGCCGTATCTACACGTTCTCGCTCAAGGACGGACTGGTGACGGACGGCGACGCGGACTTCGAGCTGGCGCCCTACGACATCGTGGAGGTCCGCCGCAGCCCGGGCTACCGGGAGCAGCGTCGCGTTACGCTGGATGGCGAGGCGGTGTTCTCGGGAGGCTATACGCTGGTGAAGAAGAACGAGCGCCTGTCGGACCTTGTGCGCCGCGCCGGGGGCCTCACGCCGGACGCCTATGCGCACGGGGCGCGTCTGATCCGCCGTCTGAACGACGAGGAGCGCGCAGTGCGCGAGACGACGCTGCGCATGGCCCGCCAGAACAGCCGGGGCGGAGATTCCCTGGCGCTGGACAAGCTGCAACTGGACGACTACTACACGGTGGGCATCGAGCTGGACAAGGCGCTGTCGAACCCCGGTTCGGACTACGACATGGTGCTGCGCGAGGGAGACCGTCTGGTGATCCCAGAATACGTCTCCACGGTGAGCATCTCGGGAGAGGTGATGTATCCCAATACGGTGCTCTACATGGCGGGCAAGCATCTGAAATACTATATCGGCCAGGCGGGCGGCTACGGGCTCCGTGCGAAGCGCAGCAAGGCGTACGTGATCTACATGAACGGCACGGTGTCCCGCGTGAAGAGCCTTCGCAAGGCGCGCATAGAGCCGGGGTGCGAGATCGTCATCCCCTCGAAGCGCGAGCGCAAGGGCATGAGCCTCCCGGCGATCATGAGCCTGGCCACGTCGGCGGCGTCGATCGGAACGATGGCGGCGTCGATCGCGAACCTGTCGAAATAAGCGGAAAGGACGATGGAAGAGATGAACAGAGCGACCGCCCCTGCGGGGGATGGTGAGATCGACCTGGCGGAGCTGGCGCGCAAGCTGTGGGCCGGACGCCGGAGGATCGTCAGATGGTGCGTCGCGGGGGCGTTGGCGGGACTCGTCATCGGCTTCAGCATCCCCAAGGAGTACACGGTTACGGTGAAGCTGGCCCCGGAGGTGCAGGGCGGGAAGCCGTCGCTGGGAGGACTGGGCTCCCTGGCCTCGATGGCCGGGATCAACGTGGGGAGCATGAACTCGGCGGATGCGATGTCTCCGGAGCTGTACCCCGATATCGTGCAGTCGGTGCCGTTTATGACCGAGCTGTTCGACGTGGAGGTCCGCCTGGCGCGGGACGAGCGCCGGATGCCCGTCTCGGAGTATGTCTCCGAAGAGCTGCGCTCACCCTGGTGGAGCGCCGTCGCCGCAGCGCCGTTCAAGGCGCTGGGATGGTTCACGGGGCTGTTCCGCGCGGAGGACGACGAACGCCGCGGAACGGGCGTGACGGACCCCTTCCGCCTGACACGTGAGGAGAACGAGACGGTCGGAAGCCTCCAGGAGCGTATCGCGGCCAGCGTGGACAAGAAGACGATGGTCGTCTCGCTGGCGGTGACGATGCAGGACCCGCTCGTCGCGGCGACGCTGACCGACACGGTGATGCGCAACCTGCAGAACCACATCACGCAGTACCGCACGGACAAGGCGCGGCACGACCTGGAGTTCACGCAGCGGCTCTTCGACGAGGCGCAGGGAAAGTATTATGCGGCGCAGCAGCGTTACGCGCAGTACGTGGACCAGAATCAGGCGCTCTCGCGGAAGAGCTTCCAAACGGAGCAGGAGCGGCTGCAAAATGAGATGTCGCTGGCGTACAGCCTCTACAACCAGACGGCGCAGCAGTTGCAACTGGCGCGTGCGAAGGTCCAGGAATCGACCCCGGTCTATGCCGTCGTGCAGCCCGCGACTGTCCCGCTCAAACCCTCGAAACCTTCGAAGATCATGATTCTCGTCGGATGCGTGTTCCTCGCAGGGGCCGCTGCCGCGGCATGGACACTTTTCGGAGAGGAAATAGCTGAAGGATTCCGGGAAAGGAAGGAATAGTGTTTTGAATAATTAGGTTTATAGGATCATGAATATTAAAGATGTTTTAAAAAGGCCGCTTTGCGAAATCATAGATGCCATAGAGGCCCGCTTATCGCGTCCCCGGTTGAGAATAATTAAAACGCTTTATGTGAATTTTCGTTGTTTCCCACTGAGAAACGCTGTGAAATTTCCTATTTTGATTTACGGTAGATTCAATATTCTGCGTCTTGGCAGGATTCGTATCGAGGCGCCTCGAATTTATCATGGAATGATCCGCTTTGGCCAGTTCACGAATAAGACACAATGTCCTACTCGTATCGTTAATTCTGGAACAATCGTATTTTCAGGAGATTGCGCTGTGTGGGGGGGTATTGCTCGAACTTGGCTCTGGTGCTGAACTGACGATAGGAGAGCATTCGTTACTTGGAGAGAATGTCAGATTCATGTTACGTCGCAAATGCGTTATCGGCAAATATGCCCGTATCGCTTTCGATTCCCAATTCATGGATTCTGATTTCCATTACATGCTGAACATTGAGGATGGAACCGTTAAGAACTGTACTTCATTTATCGAAATAGGCGCTTACAATTGGATCGGTAATCGTACGACCGTGAAAAAGGGAACCGTAACGCCCGACTACACGATTGTGGCGGCTCCCAATGCGATGCTTTCCAAGGATTATACGAAGATATGCTCGCCGTTTCCGATACTTGCGGGATGTCCTGCGAAGCAGATTGCCTCGGGATATCGTCGGGTTTTCAATATTCAGACTGAGCGAGACTTAACCGAATCTTTCAAAAACGATACCGGTTTTATTACTTGTGATCTTTCGGACAATATAGACGATTTTTGCAATAACCATCCGAAACCATGATGTAGATGAAGGTCTTATGGGCTTCGGAGAATAAATCAAGAATTTATGATGAAGCTCATAAAAGAGACTATCGCACCGCTCTATACCCGTATGAGGTATTTCTCCCGGGCTCAATACAACGGCCTGGCTTTGTTCAAAACGATTTGGTTTAACATGCGTGCCCTGCCTTGGCGGCAAGCGCGGAAACTCCCGATTTTCATTTACAGAGGGACGAAAGTGTATCATTGCGGGACTTTCAAGATTACGGCGGAACACGTGGTGTGCGGCATGATACAGATTGGCAAACTGGGGTATAAAGCTCCTGGAAACGGGCGAATCGCAAATTACGGAATCATTGAATTTAAGGCTCCCACGATTCTCTGGGGTGGGGTTATCATCGAAAATAGGGGATATATTCTGTTCCACGGCGAAACCCAAGTCGGCGAAGGTACTACGATGCTCATACGGGACAGACTCGAGATCGGGAAATATACCCGTATCGGGTTTCTTTCGTTTTTCATGGATTGCGACGACCATTTTACGGTAAATACCGATACACTGAATGTGACCCGCAACAAACAGCCGATTGTCATCGGTCGGTATTGTTGGATCGCCTGCAAGACATTCGTTAAAAAAGGCGTAGTTCTTCCCGATTATACGATCGTAGCTTCGGCCAATGCCGTCTTAACCAAGGATTATTCGGATATCGGTGAATATTGCGTACTTGGTGGTGTGCCGGCCAAGGTGATCGGCAGGGGCATACGGCGTATTTACAATTGGAAAGCGGAAGCCCGACTCAAAGAATATTTTGACGAACATCCCGAGGCCACGACATTCGATCCCGGGATCGCAGGCGATCAGATAGACGAATACTGTCTGTCGAACGCCATTCATCTTTAGCGTTTTGAATGTACAATAACAAACGGATAGCGGTAAATACCGTTGCTATATACTGCAGACTCGTATTGTCGAGCGGTATCGCGCTTTTTTCGACCCGCTACGTTCTCGAAGCCTTGGGTGAGGAGGACTTCGGTCTCTACAATGTCATAGCCGGAGTGGTGGCTTTATTTTCTTTTATAGCATCGACTATGGCGACGACCACTCAACGGTTTATCTCTTTCACGATGGGATCAGCTCCGGATACAGGGCGGATTCGCGAAGTGTTTGGCAGCAGTCTTTGCTTGCATGTCGTAGTCGCATTCGTAGTCGCCGCTGTCGTATTATTGGGCGGGTGGTTGCTCATTGATAATGTATTGAGTATTCCGCAGGGCAAACATTCCGATGCGTTGTTTGTGCTGGTCAGCGTATGTTTCGGGCTTGTCGGTACGATTGTTTCGGTTCCCTTCGAAGCTCTGCTAATGGCGCACGAGAATATCGTTTTCGTTTCCGTATGCCAAATGTTCAATACGCTGGTTAAACTCGGGGGTGCGCTATTGTTGCTTTATCTGGAAGCCGACAGACTCCGTATCTATGCCGTTATTATGGCTTGTCTTCCGTTCTTGTTGTTGTTGATGGAAGGTAGCTTTTGCCTAAAGAGGTATCCGGAGTCGCGGTTCGGAGTCGGCGAACTCGGACGTCCGGTCGTATTCAAGGAGATCGGACGGTTTGCAGGGTGGGTGATGATCGGTACTACCTGCGGAACCTTACGGGCGCAAGGGGTTTCGATCATTCTCAATCTATTCTGGGGGGTCGTTATCAATGCGGCCAATGGTATAGCTACCCAGGTCAGCTCTACGTTGATGTTCTTTTCTACTTCCATCACAACGTCTTTACGGCCTCAGTTAGTGAAGAGCGCGGGGGAAGGGGATTGGAATCGTATGAATACGCTCGTATTCGCTGCTTGTAAGTATCCCTTGCTGTTACTGACTCTGTTCGGAATTCCTCTTATCGTAGCGATGCCTTTTGTGTTGTCGTTATGGTTGAAAACGGTTCCCGACTATTCGGTCGTGTTTTGTCGGTTGCTGGTCTTGAGCGCATTGTTCAATCAGGCTACTATTGGTTTGACGATCGGAATGGAGGCTTGCGGAAAGGTTAAACTGATACATACCATAGTCGGCGGCTCGTTTCTGTTGGTATTGCCGGTCGGGTATTTTTTTGCTCATATCGGATTTCCTCCGCAGAGTCTGATATGGTGCATTGTGATTAATGAGATCGTGGCGTCGATATTGAGAATCATTCTTGCCCGTCGGTTGATAGATCTGAATGTTTCCCGCTTTTTTTTCGATGTGCTGTTACGTTCGGGGGCGGTTGTCGCCGTACTTTTCCTGATCAGTTATTTCATATGGAATTCCGTAACACCCGGTTTGCCGATGTTCTTGATTCTGTGTCTGACCGATTTTATCCTGTTCATAGTTTTGACATTGGTTCTCGGGTTGAATCGTCACGAGCGCCTGAAAGTAGTGAAAGGAATGGTGAATCGGTTAAAATTCAATAAGATATGAGAGAGAAGAAGTATGACTATCTCATAGTAGGAGCCGGATTGTTCGGAGCGACGTTTGCTCATCTCGCCACGAAACGGGGTAAGCGGTGTCTGGTCATTGATAAACGGTCCCATGTCGGAGGAAATGTCTATTGTGAGGAGATAGAGGGAATTAACGTACATAAATACGGAGCGCATATTTTCCATACCTCCGATCGTCGGATTTGGGACTTTGTCAATTCGATCGTTCCTTTCAACCGATATACGAACAGTCCTCTTGCTAAGGCTCCCGATGGCAAATTGTATAATTTGCCGTTCAATATGAATACCTTCTATCAAATGTGGGGAGTGAAAACACCGGCGGAAGCTCAGGCCAAATTGGACGAACAGCGTCGAGAAGCCATAAAGCGCATGGAGGACGATGGTATAAAAGAGCCTCGGAATCTTGAGGAACAGGCATTGACCCTGATCGGACGGGATGTTTACGAACAGCTTATCAAGGGGTATACGGAGAAACAGTGGGGACGCCCCTGCTCCGAACTGCCGGCGTTTATCATACGTCGATTGCCCGTTCGCATGACCTTTGACAACGACTATTTCAACGACAGTTTTCAAGGTATACCGATAGGAGGCTACAATCTGTTGATCGACGGGTTGCTCAAAGGAGTGGATGTGAAACTCGGCACGGATTTCTTTAATAATTGCGAATGCTGGAGATCGGTTGCCGACAAGATCGTCTTTACGGGTAAGATCGACGAATTCTACGACTATCGTTTCGGAAAACTGGAATACCGCACCGTGCGTTTCGAAACCGAAGTCCTCGACGAACCGAACAATCAGGGTAATGCCGTAGTCAATTACACTTCTCCGGATGTGCCTTATACTCGAATAATAGAACATAAGCATTTCGAGGCTTTTGGCAATGCGGTGTACGATAATCCCAAGACCGTCATATCGCGAGAATACTCCTCCGAATGGCGTGACGGTATGGAACCGTTTTATCCGGTCAATGACAAGAAGAATCAGGACCTTTATTCGCGATACAGAGCGCTTGCCGATATGGAACGGAATGTAATCTTCGGCGGACGTCTCGCCGAGTACAAATATTACGACATGGCGCCTATAATCGCCCGGGTATTCAATTATTTTGATTGATTTATGGAAAAGAGAAAGCCTCGTTTGAAAATACTTGTCGCTTGTCATAAAGCCGACCACGCAATCAGACAGGATGATAACTACATGCCTATTCAGGTAGGCAAAGCTCTCCACCCTGAGTTGAATCTGGGCTTTCAATGCGATAATACCGGAGATAATATTTCTGAAAAGAATGGTTCCTATTGTGAACTCACGGCTCTTTATTGGGCATGGAAAAATCTCAGAGATGTCGAATATATCGGACTGTGCCATTATCGTCGTTATTTCAATTTCAGAAGTAAGAGCTGTGCGGTGAAAAATGTGAGTCGGGATTGCATACATAGTTTTAATGGGTTGGAGATCAATGCGGAATGGTTGAAGCCGGGAGAGGTGATTTTGCCGAGTTTCAATTATTTGCCTTACTCGGTCAAGTGCGATTTCCAAAATACCGTCCTGGCTCAGGATATCTATATATTGTATAAAATCATTCTCAAATATTCTCCGGATTATTCCGGAGTTCTTGAGAAGTATCTGACTGGGAATCGGCGATCGGGTTTTAACATGTTTATCATGGACAGAGCAAGATTCTCGGAATACTGTGATTGGTTGTTCATGATATTGGGAAAACTGGAAAATTCGGTGAGACTGACCGGATATACGTCATATAAACGGTTGTTCGGTTATATGGGTGAGATTCTGTTGCCGGTTTATTGTATGAAAAATAGATTGAAAATCAGGGAACGTCAACTGATTTTTGTGGATGAAGCGGGTGGCGGTAATAGATTTCCGGGAATTAAGCAGGTCCGTAATCTGTTGAACAGAGCGGCTTTTCGTGTGGGGAATGTGGGACGGTCTCAAAAAATCCAGGATGATTATTGGGACTTATATCTGAAGATAGATGATATTAAGATATGAATCCGGTTCCATGTCCAAGAATGGAATCCGCAATCGGTTTATCATCGTTGCATTGTTTTTGGCTTTTCTGTCGTACGAGATTTTGTCGTTCGATTTTGGCAGCGGACTGTATATAATTTCGCTCGTATTTCTGTGTTTGGGCAGTTTGTTAAAGGATTATGTTTTTACAGGCGTACTTAATATCTTTACCGGTAAAAATTATTACCTGCTTTTTTATCTGTTGCTCCATGGCATAGGATTCTTTACTTATCATTTACGACTGTATTTGGGGTTGGCGGTCTATGATCATTCCGAGGATTTGCTCAATCGGGCATTGTTGTATTCCGTAATTGCCGTATTGATATTTCTTTTAAGTTATTCTTTCGGAAAGAGATTCATACATATAAAGATATATTCTTTCTCCAATGTTCGATTTAAAAAGCTATTCAATGATTCCCGGACGAAATGGATTCTTCTTCTTTTGGGGATATGTTTGTTTACAGGTCTTTTATGGGGCTTGATGGGAAACATTCCCATTTTGATCGAGAATTACCACCAATCGGCACGGGCCGAAGTCGGCAAAGGGCTCGGTTTTATCGAAGCTATTAGCCGAAGCCTTATCAATCTGTCGTTGCTGTATTTTATCGTTTGTTTTAAAAAACGGTTATTCCCGCTTTTTTTCTGGATTTTTGCCCTATTTATTATAAGCCTCTTTCTGTTGAATATGGACAGAGGCGGCTTAATGAAATATCTTCTTTCGATATGGATCGTTTATTTTGTTTGCATTAAGAGAACGACTATAAAACATTTCCTCGTTGCCTGCTTTCTTCTCGTTATTCTTGCAGGTGCGATGGGGGCTATGCGGACCAAAAACTTGGCTGATTTGGCAATATTGGGAGGAATAATTTTAACGGAGGCTTCCGTCGAATTCGATAATTATGTTGAAGTTTTCAATATGACGGAGAAAGACGGATATCTGTATGGCAGTACGTTGGTTCCTATTGCAACTCTACCTGTCCCAAGAGTTATAATGCCAGATAAAGATAAGTATCTGACAGCCGGTAATTATTTTAAGGAGTATCATAACCATACTCATATAAGGGTCGGAGAACGTATATCTTATGTCGGGGAATTGTATCTGAACTTCGGATTTCCCGGAATAATTCTCGGTATGGTATTGGTCGGGATACTATTGTCCGTTGTGGATGGGAGTCTTGACGCTTCATCGGTGTTGTCTGTATATCTTTATCTGCAGTTTATCAATACTTTTTCCGGACTGAATGCCGGAGATATTGCAACTACGGTTATTGGATTTTTCATGAACAACCTGTTGGTTGTGACCTCTCTTACATTTGTATGTCTTTTAATCTGCAAACAAAAGATTCATGCGAAGGATTTTTGTTGAATACACGTGTGTTAGGGATAAATATACGGGAATAGGGAAAACTGTATCTGTCCTATGTTCGGCGATGGAAGAGGTCGGTTATGAGGTGGTCAGGTTGACTAAATCCGATTGTGTTCCGGGCTTCAATGATTTTTATTATTACAATATTTTCCTTCCGCGGTATTGTAAAAAACATTTGAAAACAGAAGATGTGTTTCTGATTCCCAATAATATGGGGAAATTCTGGATCCTTCCTCATTCCGATACATGGGTTTTGATACACGATATTATTCCGTTGAGCCGATTCGGTTACAAGGGACTACGAAGGTTTCTATATGCATGTAAGATTAGGAAGTTGAAACATGCGAAAAAGATCGTCACTATCAGTGAAACCGTAAAAAAACAGTTGAGCGACGGATTGGGAATTGAGTATCGAAAAATCCAAGTACTTTATTGGCCGGTTGTTTCAGATACGGATGATACATTGGCTCCTACTACCGATAATCCCGGCGGCCGGCAATACTTTTTAAGTATCGGTACGGG
>OMAA01001067.1_pt1 | contig 10935 bp, 8 predicted proteins | sample 1674191 | NCBI WGS metagenome assembly OMAA01 (sample SAMEA103958152, study PRJEB25191) | human gut metagenome | biome: human-associated habitat [ENVO:00009003]; feature: intestine environment [ENVO:2100002]; material: feces | place: Germany | collected 2013/2015
GCGAGAATGTCCGACACGAGCGAAACGTTGGCCGCGCGGTCGCGGTAAATACATTCGGTCACGTCGGTGATGAGATCGCTGTAGCGCAGATGCCGCTGCCCCTCCGGCATGCAGATCAGCACAAAATCATTTGCATCCGCAAGATCAATGAGCCGCTGGTCGACCCGCGGGAGATAGACCCCGACGTAGTAGAGCACGAGCCCGACCTCTCCCCCCTCAATCAGGCGCAGGAGATTGGAGCACTGCCGGTCGACATCCCCGATGCAGTTCAGAAAGCCGGTGATAACGATCTCGCTCCCGGAGTATTTATTCTGCGGAAACACCTCATGGACCAGCACCCCCGGATCCACCGATTCGAGCACGGAGATGGAAGAGACCGTCTTTCCGAGTCCCCGTTCGCCGCCCAGCACCTTCGCCTGCCGCAAAGACGGCAGCTTGAAAAGATCCGCTACCGTTACGCTCATACCGTCACCCTCTTTTCTTTTTCATCATAGCATACTTCCAGGCTGATTGCCAGGCTCGATCGCTTCGGATGGCCACAGACTGAAAAAACACGGGAATTCCTCCAAAATACTATGGTTTCTGCAAGAGAAGCGCGTGTTTTGTACACGGAGGTTGTGAATTTGCAATTGCTTTCTGTGGCCTGCATGATAGAATAAACGCAGCAGCAAAAAAGAAAGGGGATCTGTATGCCGCTGTTGGATATCAAGCCTTATGACAGGCAGTATTATGAAACCGTGCTGAGGCCGTTTCTTCCAAGAACATTTATCGATTGCCATGCCCATATCTGGCTGCACGAATTTCACCGCGAAGGCGGGCTGCGCGAGGGGAGCCAGAACTGGCCGCGTCTGGTCGCAAAGGAGAATCCTATTGAGGATCTGAAGGAAACAAACCGGCTGCTGTTCCCGGAAAACCAGGTGATCTCCGTTGTCTACGGGGATCCGGTCGTCACCATCGACCGGGAACGCAACAATCGCTATGTCGCCGAAAAAGCGCGCGAAAATCGTTTCCCGGCCCTGTATCTGTCGCATCCGTCGCAAAGCCCGGAGGAGCTGGAGCAAGCGGTCCTGGCAGACCCCGTATTCAGGGGCATCAAGGTCTACCTGCAGTTTTCGCCTGCCTATATTCCGGCGGACGAGATCCGGATCTACGACTTCCTGCCCAAAGAGGCATCTGGAGGTCGCAAACCGGAACAAGTGGGTCGTGCAGCTGCACATTGCCCGGCCGGGCCGGCTGGCCGATCCGGTGAACTATTGCCAGCTGCTCGAGATCGAGCAGAACTACCCGGACCTGCAGCTGCTCGTTGCGCATCTGGGCAGAGCGTATGCCAACGAGGACGTCGGGCATGCGCTGGAGTATCTGAAGCACACAGAGAAGACCGTATGGGATTTTACTGCCAACACGAATGACTGGGTCATCGAGCAGGTGCTGCAGCATTTTGGTCCCGAACGCCTGATCTACGGCTCAGATTTTCCGGTCTTCCGCATGCGGGCCCGCCGCGTGGTCGAAAACGGCGTCTATGTGAATGAGATCCCGCAGGGGCTGTTCCCGCCGGAGGCCATTCACGGGGATGTCCATATGCGCGAGATCGCCGGTCCGGAGGCAGACAGGATCACGTTCTTCATCTATGAGGAGATCAACGCCTGCCGCCTGGCATGCGAGCGCCTCGGGCTTGGAAAAGCGGATGTGGAAAAAATATTCTACGCGAACAGCGCAAGGATTTTTGGTTTGCAATGATCCATCAGCCTGCTTGCAGAGCAGGCTGCCGACACCGTGCGTATCTGCATCAACATCTGGGGAAAACAGCACGGCAAAGCGCGCTCACTCCGTTGGGACGTCGGGGAGTTCGGATTGGAGGAGGTGGAGGTAGCGGGCGATCTCGGGGTTCTGGGGGCCGCCGCGGCGGGTGATGCAGTACAGGCGCATGCTCTGGCCCGGGATGGGAACGCATTCGAGCTGGTAGCGCGCGCGGACAGCCTGCGGCAGGCGGCAGCCGATGGAGAACGCGTCCGTCGTGCCGACGATGCGGCAGCGCGTATCGCGCTCGTCCACCACGATCCGGTAGCGGTAACGGACCTGGTCGGCCGTGCTGATGGTGGTATAGCCGTCGGTGCGCGTGGGGAGCTTCTGGTACTCTACATAGGGATAGGCCTCGAGCAGCCGGTAGTCGAACGTCTCGGCGTTGGGCGGCAGCTTCGCCAGCAGCGGGTGGCCGCGGCGCAGATTCAGGCAGGCGGGGACCTGGTGGAGAAAATGCAGCTCGAGATTCTGATTCTGCACGGCCTGCTCGGCCGCGGGGAGCATACAGGGCGCGATGAGCGCCGCGACGACGTCGAGCTCCATGTCGGCCAGCGCGCGGATGCCGCCGTCGGCGGAGATATTGACGCATTTGAATTCCGCAGACGGGCAGTCCCGGTACTGCTGCGTCAGGCGGATAAACGCCTCGACCGCGGGGGAAAAGCTCTGCACGCCAAGCCGCAGCCGGCAGACCCGCCCCTGCGCCCGGATGGTATAGAGCTCCTGCAGCTGCGCGAGAATGACCTTTGCATGCTCCAAAAACCGCTCACCCGCCTCCGTGGGGACGATGCCGCTGTTGGTGCGGCTGAAGATCTCATAGCCGAGCTCCTGCTCGAGCGTGCGGAGCATACTGCTGGCGTTCGGCTGCGAAAGATAGAGATTTTTGGCCGCCTGGGTGATGGAGCCGGTCCGGGCAGCCTCCATGGCGGTGCGCAGCTGCTGGATGGTCATAGGCTTCCCTCCTCGCCATAAGGTAAACCTTATGGCCGCATAACAAAGACGTATTTGTTCCTTTTTTCTGTTTCATGGTATCATAGTTTTGACCGAAATCGCAAGATTTTTCTCGTGATTTTTGTGCAGAATTTGATTTCAGAAAAGAAAGGAAGAAAAAAAGAATGAGTGTCCATATGATTCTCTGTCTGGTGATCTTCGTGCTGACGATCGCCAGCTTCCTCTGGGGAAAAATCTCCATGGGGCTCACCGCGCTTTTGTCGATGGTCCTGCTCGTGCTGACCGGCTGCATCGACATCACCACCGCGCTTTCCGGTTTCTCCAACTCCAACACCATCATCATGGCCTGTATGTTCATTATCTCGGCCGGCTTCTCCAAAACGCAGATGGTGGCAAAGCTCTCCCGCGGCGTAGCGAAGGCGGCCAAGGGCTCGTTCACCCGCGTGCTGACCGGCTACATCATCGTGACCTTCCTCATCGCGCAGATTGTCCCCAGCGCGATGGCGGTCTTCAGCATCGTGTTCCCGCTGGCGCTCGGCGTGTGCGACGAGATGAAGGTCAGCCCGTCGAAGATCATGTTCTCCATCGGCATCGTCGCGATCTCCACGGTCACGGCGCTGCCCATCGGCGCAGGTGCCGTCTATCCCGCGCAGTATAACGGTCTGCTCGAAAATCTCGGCGCCGGCGCGTTCCAGTTCAAGTTCTGGGATGTGGGTCTGGCCCGTCTGCCGGGTGTGATCGCGGTCATGCTGTACGCCATCCTGCTCGCACCGAAGTTCGCGCCGGAAAAGCCCGTCATTGAGACGCGCGAGGTCAAGCCCGTCGGCGCGGCCGGCGCGGTGAAGCTCAGCCCGGTGCAGGAGGTCGTGGGCTATCTGGTCTTCTTCGGCGTCATCCTCGGCCTGATCGTCACGAGTCTGCAGCTCATCAAGATCCCCGTCATCGGCGAAGACGGCACGACGACTCTCATGAAACTCGACACCTGCGTCTTCCCGCTCATCGGCGCGCTGCTGATGGTCGCGTTCGGCATTCTGAAGCCGAAGGAGGCCTATGTCTCCATCGGCATGGGCGGCATGGTCCTGACCTACGTCGGCGTTCTCGCGCTGGCCAGAGGCCTGACCAACACCGGCACGGGCGCGCTCATCGGCAATGCCATCGCCTCGCTCTTCGGTCAGAACGCCAACGGCTATCTGATCGGTCTCGTGTTCTTCCTTGTTCCGTTCGTGCTGACGCAGTTCATGATGAACTGGGCGGTACTCAATATGTTCGCGCCCATCGCCATTCTGACCTGCACGGCCATCGGCGCGAACTCCATCGGGCCGCTGGTCCTGGTCGCGACCGGCGCGCTGACCGCATTCATGACCCCGCTGGCCACGCCGTCCGTCGCCATGTTCATGGGCATCGGCGGGTATGACCAGAAGACGATGTTCAAGATGGGCTGGCTGCCGGCCCTGATCCTCTGCATCGTCAATGTCCTCTGGGTCATGACGATCTTCCCCGCGTATTGATCGGGTACACCGCTATGAGCGATATGATCCGATCCCGCGCGCAGGCGATTTTGCCGGAGCTGACGGCCATCCGGCGCGACCTGCACCGCTACGCCGAGCCGGGTTGGCTCGAGATGCGGACCACTTCTTTGCTTGCGCGGAAGCTGACGGACCTCGGCTATGAGGTGCTGACCGGCCCTGCCGTCTGCAAGGCGGACGCGCGCATGGGCCTTCCCTCCGACGATGCGCTGGAGGCGCATTACAAATGGGCGCAGGAAAACGGCGCGGACCCGGAATTTCTCCCGGCCACGCGCGGCGGCTTCACCGGCGTGATCGCGACTATGCACTGCGGCGAGGGGCCGACCATTGCGCTGCGATTTGATATCGACGCGCTCGGCGTATTGGAGGCGGACGACGAGACGCATCTTCCCGCCCGCGAGGGCTTCCGCTCCGTCACGCCCGGCATCATGCACGCCTGCGGGCATGACGGCCACGCCGCCATCGGCATCGGCACGGCCATGCTGCTGCGCGAACTGCGCGATCAGCTGCACGGGACCGTCCGCCTGATCTTCCAGCCCGCCGAAGAGGGCGTGCGCGGCGCAAGCTCCATCGTCGCCGCCGGGCATCTCGATGATGCGGACTACGCGCTTGCCGCCCATGTCTTCCCCGCCGGGAAGGCCGCGGGCCTCGTCGACGTCGGCGTTCTGGCGGAGAACGGAACAGGCGGTCTTGCCACCTCCAAGCTGGACGTGACGTTCCACGGCCGCTCCGCCCACGCGGGCATCGCCCCGCAGGAGGGCCGCAACGCACTGCTCGCCGCGGCGACCGCCGTTTTGAACCTGCACGCCATCCCCCGCTACGGCAACACGCCGACGCAGCTGAACGTCGGCACGCTCCACGCGGGCACGGGCCGCAACGTCATCTGCGAGACGGCGAAGCTCGAGCTCGAGGTGCGCGGCCAGACGACCGAGGCCAACGACTACATGCTCCGCCGCGCGCAGCAAATCGTCAAGGCAGCCGCCGAGATGCAGGACTGCACCGTAGAGCTCCAGCCCATGGGGCACGCGGATGCGCTGCGCTGCGACTGGCCGCTCTCGTCGCGCGTCGAGCGCGTCTGCAAGGAGGCGCTCGGCCTCCGCGTCACGCACGTGAACGCGCTCGGCGGCGGCAGCGAGGATTTCTCCTGCATGAGCCAGCGCGTGCAGCAGCAGGGCGGCCAGGCCGCGTATGTCGGTCTGCTCTGCGCCTGCCCGGCGGCCAACCACAACGACCATTTCGATTTCGACGAACAGGCGCTTGCGAACGGCGCGGCCATGTTTACCGCCGTCACCGCTTCCCTGCTCGCCTGACCCCCAACAAACGCCGGCGCGGCGGGGCCGCGCCGGTATTTTCAGGAGGCTATCATGTTTGATCTTTTGATTCGGAACGCACAGGTGCTCAACGGCACGGGCGCGCCCGCCTATTTGGCGGACGTGGCCGTCAAGGACGGGAAGATCGCCGCAGTCGGAAAGCTCTCCGGCGAGGCGGCCGAGACCGTCGACGCGGCGGGTCTGACGCTCGCGCCGGGCTTCATCGACGTCCACGGGCACTCGGACTTTTTCATGCCGCTCGACCCGGCACGGGCCAGTAAGCTCCTGCAGGGCGTCACCACGGAGCTCTGCGGCCAGTGCGGGCTTGGCCCCGCGCCGGTCACGGAGCAGAACTACCCGGTCTACCACAAATATCTGTCCCAGCAGGGCATCCCCATGTATCCGGACGACCGGACGTTCACCAGCTTCTCGGCCTATCTGTCCCGCATGGAGCAGACGCCCGCCGGCATCAACCTCGCCTATTTCATCCCGCACGGGACCGTCCGGCTGGCCGTGATGGGCTTCTCCCATGACGCACCGGACGACAGGCAGCTCGCGCAGATGCGGGAGCTGGTCGAAGACGCCATGCAGGCGGGCGCACTGGGCCTGTCTACGGGGCTTGCCTATGCGCCGGGGCGCTTTGCCGCGACCGATGAGCTGGCCGCGCTGACGGAGCCGGTCGGGCGGTACGGCGGCGTATACACCTCCCACCTGCGCGACCAGGGCGATCAGCTCGAGCAGAGCGTGCAGGAGGCCATCGACATCGCCCGCCGCGGCGGCGCGCGCGTCAACGTCTCGCACCACAAGGCCGTAGGTGAGCAGAACTTCGGCAAGGTCCGCAAGACCACGCAGATGCTGCACGAAGCCGGGATCCCGGCCACGCACGACGTCTATCCCTACGCCGCCAGCTCCACCATGCTCATCTCCACGCTGCCGATGGCCTTCGCGCAGCTCGAGCCGCAGGCGCTTCTGCAGGCGCTCGCTGATCCGGGTGAGCTTGCGCGGCTCGCTTCCCTGCTGCTGCAGGGCGGCTCCGGCGACGCCGCCGAGGCCTGCGGGCTCGACCGTCTGCTGATCGCCAACGCCACCAAGACGCCGGAGGCCGCCGGAAAGACCATCCGGCAGATCGCGCAGGCGCGCGGCGTCTCTCCGTTTGAGGCCTACGCGGCGCTGCTGCGGGAAAATGAGCTTGGCGTGCAGTACATCAAGTTCGGCATGAACGAGTCGGACGTGTCGTACCTGCTGGCGGACGAGCTTTGCATGTTCGGCAGCGACGCGCTGTATGTGCCGGGCATGAAGGTGACGCATCCGCGCTCGATCGGCACCTTCCCGTGCGTGCTGCGCCGGGCGGTGCGCGAAGAGCAGAGCATCTCCCTGCCCGAGGCCGTCCGCAAGCTGACGAGCCTGCCGGCGGAGGTCTACGGCCTTGCCGGAAAGGGCCGCATCGCGGCCGGGATGGACGCGGATCTGACGCTGTTCGACGCCGCGAAGATCACCGACCACGCCATCCCCGGCGGGTTTGTTTTTCTATAGGTCTCCTCAGGAGGCGGGAATAGCCTCTGCGGGGTTGCCGACGGCGGTTACGACGCGGATCTGCTCGATGTGGTGGTTGGCGATGCGGGTGATGGTGACGTGGAGGGTCTCGAAGTCGAAGCTGGCGCCGGTCTCGGGCAGGCGGCCGAACTGCTCCATGACCCAGCCGCTGACGGAGGCCATATCCGAGTCACTTTTCAGGCCGAAATGCTCCGCAAAGTCGTCAAAGCTCATCTCGGCGTCGACCAGATACGTATCGGCGGACAGCTTGGTGATGGGCGTCTCCTCCTCGTCATGCTCGTCCCAGATCTCGCCGACCAGCTCCTCCAGAATGTCCTCCATCGTGACGATGCCGCAGGTGCCGCCGTATTCGTCGACCACGACGGCCACGTGTGTCTTGGCCTGCTGGAGCTTTTTGAGCAGCTGGCTGATGGGCTCCATCTCCAGCGCGTAGACCGGCGGGAGCAGGATCTCGCGCAGCGGCTTATCCGTGATGCCGCAGCCGACGTAGAAGTCTTTCTGGTGGATGGTGCCGAGGATGTTGTCGATAGAATCCTGATAGATGAGAAGCCGCGAATATTTTGTCTCGGTGAACAGCGCGGCGACCTCTTCCTTTGTCGCCGTGATGGGGAGGGCGGCAAGGTCGGTGCGGTGGATCAGGATATCCTCCGCGCGCTGCTCGGAGAAGTCGATGGCGTTTTTGAGCAGCTCGCCCTCGCTCTGGTCGATGCTGCCGTCCTGCTGCACCTCGTCGACGAGCATGAGCAGCTCCTCCTGCGACATTTTATTGTCGGAACTGAGGCGGAAGACCTTCGCCAGCAGCTTTTTCCAGAGGGAAAAGACGGCGTTGAGCGGCGTGAAGACCCAGATGAGGACCTGCAGGATCGGCGCGGAGAACATGGCCCAGGTCTCTGCGCAGTCCTTGGCGATGCTTTTGGGCGAGATCTCGCCGAAGATCAGCACCACGACGGTGACGACCACGGTGGAGATCGTCGCGCCGGCGTCGCCATAGTGTTTGACAAAGAGCACGGTGCCGATGGAGGCCGCGGCGATGTTCACGATGTTGTTGCCGATGAGGATGGTGGAAAGTAAGCGGTCATAGCGCTCGAGCAGCTTGCAGACAAGGGCTGCTCGTTTGTTGCCTTTTTCGGCAAGGGTCTTGAGCCGGGTGGTATTCGCGGAGGAAAAAGCGGTCTCTGTCGCCGAAAAATAGGCGGAGAGCATCAGGCAGACGGCCATGATCACGATGCATGTGGTGGTAGACAATGTACGGTAACTCCTTTTCTGTCATCTGAAGTGATTATGAAAGTATCGGTGGCTGCGCCCGCTATAGACGCAAAAAAGCACGTCCGCCCTGCATCCCGCAGCGCAGATATGCTCTCAAAACCAGATGACAGATCAAGCGTGTACTATGGCAGTCGCTGTCGCCAGAATCCATGGATTTCATTCCTTTCCGGTAAAATTTATATTTATTATACCAGAAATATGGGCTTCGTCAAGGGCGAGATATCTCTGGCAGCAGTCGGCCCCGGCGTCCGAATGGACGCCGAGGCCGGCCAGGCTTGAGGATTGTGAGGGGTTGTAAACGTTCAGGATCAGGGCTCTACGATGTTGAAATAGAGCTTCATCTGCGCCATGCCGCCGATGAGGGTATCGAAGAGGGCGGTATCGCCCTCGACGGCGGTGACGACCTTGTCGATCGTTTCCTGATTGCCGTTCGCCATGGCGAGAATGCCGATGCGCTGGGTGTGGACGGTGACGTCGGCGTCTTCCGCCAGACCCTTGTAGTACAGCAGCACGCCGTGGTGGATCTTCAGGCTGTAGTCTTCGCCGTCGGACAGCTGCAGGTTCATGGTGAACGAGACGTCCGCGAGCTTGTCGGTATCCATCATGATGCCCATGTAGTCGAGCATGGTCTGCACGTCCATGTTCTGCGCGGTCGAGCCGACGCCGGTCCCGGCGTTTTCGGGATAGAGGGACGTGCCGTTGCGCAGCTCAAAGGCGGCGACGAGATACGCGTTGCGCCAGGCGCCGGATTCGGCCTGATAGCCCAGCTGCTCGAGCGCGTCGGCGCAGAGATAGCGCGCCTGCAGGTTTTCGGGGTCGGCGAAGACGAGGGCGTTGGTGATCTCGGCCACCCACTGGTATTCGCCCGCATCATAGTCCGCGCGGGCCAGCTCCAGCACCTTGTCCGCGTCGCCGAGGTATTCCACGAGCTTGGCAGCATAGGAGGAGGGGTCGAGCTGATCGAGGCGGATGGGGTTGGCGTCATACCAGCCCATGTACTTCTGGTACACGGCCTTGACGTTGTGCTTGAGCGTGCCGTAATACTGCCGCGTGTACCAGACCTTTTCCAGCTCCGGCGGCAGCTCGATCATGCTTGCGATCTCCGTGGAGGTATAGCCCTGGTTGAGGTAGAGGAGCGTCTGGTCGTGGATGAATTTATAGACGGCGGCGGTATTGGTGAGATAGTCGCGGATGACGTCGTTGCCCCAGTGCGGCCAGTTGTGCGCCTGGAAGACGACCTCAACATCATCGCCGAACAGCGTCTGCGCCTCGGTGATATAGCGGGCCCAGGCGTTCGCGTCGCGGACCTCCGCGCCGCGGAGGGTATAGAGGTTATGGAGCGTGCCGGTGCAGTTTTCCGCCATCCAGAGGGCCTTGCTCTCAGGGAAGTAGGTGTTCATCTCGGCGGGCGATTCGGTGCCGGGGGTGAGCTGGAAGATGGCCTTGACACCGTCCAGCGTCGTCTCGAACAGGTCGTCGGTGATCTCATACGTGGGCGGCAGATAGCCGACGCCGCTCTGCACGACGGTCAGGCCGATGCCGACCGAGAGGCTCCCCTGCTCGCCCTTGCGCAGGACGGAGCCGTACTGGTACATCGAGCGCCGCTTCATGGCGGTGCCGACGAAGACGTTCTCCGACATAACGGAGTCCGCAAACCCGGCCGGGACGATGACCGCGGTCTTGCCGGAGGCCAGCTGCTCGTCCAGCGGGAGCGAAGCGTCGGCCAGATCCTCGCGGGCGATCAGGCCCTCGATGCCGCCGTAGTGGTCGGCGTGGGCGTGGCTGATGATGATGGCGCTGATATGCGCCTCGCCAAGCTGGGATTCAAACAGCTCGAGCGCGGCCCGGGCCGTGTCGGCGCTGCTCATGCAGTCGAGGACGATCCAGCCGTGGTCGCTGCGGACGAAGGTGAGGTTCGAGACGTCGTAGCCGCGCACCTGGTAGATATCGTCCGTGACCTGGAACAGGCCGTAGCGGGTGTTGTACTGCGTGTTGCGCCAGAGGCTGGGGTTGGCGGAGGCGGGGGCTTCGGCATCGCGGGCGAAGTCATAGGCGTCCTGGCTCCAGACGGTGTTGCCGGCCGCGCCGGTGATCGTCAGGGAATCCGGGGCGGTCATGAAGCCGCGGGCGGCGAATTCCCCCTCCTGCTCGTCGGAAAAATCGAGCAGCTGATAGACCTCGGCGTTGATCTGCTCCGTGATGGCCGTCGCGCCCTTGGCCTCAGGGGTCAGAGGGTCGGCGGTCTGCACGTCGGCTTCTTCCGGGGCGGGCTCGGGCTGCTGGACAGGTTCGGACTCGGTAACGACGGATTCGGGCTGCGGGTCGGCCGCGGGCGCCCGGGTGCAGGCGGCCAGCGAGACGAGCAGCAGGGCGCAGAGCGCCAGAGCAAGCAGTTTTTTCATGTCGGTCTCCTTTTTCTTTTCTTGAATATGCTGTTTCCGCGGGCTTACATTCCCATCCATGCGGCAAAGCGCTGGAGGATGAGGGCCGTCTGGGCACGGGTCGCGCCGGAGGCGGGCAGCAGACGGCCG
>OMAA01001070.1_pt1 | contig 10933 bp, 8 predicted proteins | sample 1674191 | NCBI WGS metagenome assembly OMAA01 (sample SAMEA103958152, study PRJEB25191) | human gut metagenome | biome: human-associated habitat [ENVO:00009003]; feature: intestine environment [ENVO:2100002]; material: feces | place: Germany | collected 2013/2015
GCTCCCATCATCAACAATGAGCCACTCAAAATCCTTAAATGATTGTTGTTCGAGCGAAGCCCAAAGCCTTTGCAAGGTGCTCTCTCGATTATAAGTTGGAGTTAATATTGATAGAAACACGACAATCCTAACGTGCGCCAAACCGTTTAGTTGCTCTTTTGAAACCGAAGGCAAAACAGCTAGATAGAAACAGAACAACAGCGAGGTAAATCAAATATGAGACCCAAGAGCCGCCCAAAAGAAAGGTTCCGCCCAAACGCTGAACGATTCGAAAACACATCATGTGCGATAAATAAATCTCAAGTGAAATGCCACTTATAAATAGAGTTACCGCATTATTCAAACAGGATAGAGGACGCGCCTTTATCGCAATACAAATTAGACCTGCTACAGCGCACAGACCCCCAAAACAATTCATCCCAAAACACACAATGGAAGCACAGCCGAAGAGTGCGATAAGAGCTGGGATAAAAATATAGTTTTCAACGATTTCCGCGAGTTTGAATCGGTAAAGAAATATCAAACCGCCCAGTAAAAAGAATACTGAGCAGTACAGGATATTCGTTCTGTAGTCAAAGCCCGCCACAACGTGTGCGTTGTTAAAGAAATATGAGCTACATAGATAGTTGTAAACCAATGCGATTGCGAACGAAATCCAAGCGCGTTTTTTATTGGCAAGAAGAAAACAATAGAACGGAAATAATAGATAGAAGACGAAAACGAGCCCGAGGAACCAGCCGACGCCGACAACCGACATCGTCGGATTGGGTAGCAGCCCAAAACAGAGCGTCAAATTTGCAAACACTTCAAATATCGAATGAAGAGACGGACTGATCACGAAATCAATCAAGCAAAGAAGCGCAAAAAACGGTAACGTTTTTGAAAACCGACGTTTATAGAAGTCTACAATCGAAACATTGCCGGAAAGCATTCGGTCGTAGTAACCGCAACACATGGAAAAGCCGCTAACCGCCATAAAGAGATAAACAAACTCCCCCATAGAGCCAACAACTCTATTAACAGGGTCAGGCAGAATAAAGCCACCGTTTGTCATCACATGCATTGAAACAATGCCGACAGCTGCGAAGGCACGCAGACCATCGATTGCTTCATACCGTTTAACGTCACTCAAATGATTCTCCGAGAATTGAATAGATGTCAGAAGCCAGTTTTCTAAAGTGCCTCATGCGTCTCGTACACGTGCGCATCAGCCTTCGACGCCTCGGACAAGCCGTCGTTGATCTTGGCGCACATATCACAGGTTGAGCAGGCATCGAGCTGCTCCTTGGTCACGCGGCCCTCCTCGTAGTCACGGACGACCTTGAACTCGTGCATGTCGTAGGGTCTCTTGGTGAACAGGGCCTTCACTTTGTGCTTGAGCACCCACCAGCCGGGCTTCCAGATGTACTTGTGCATGGCCGGGCTCACCGAGCCGATCATCCAGCAGTTGCGGTCGCAGTGGCGGACCTTCGCGCGGACCTTCTCGGCCTGGTCGGAGTTCCACAGCTCGTCCCAGGACTCCTCGTTCAGGTTGCCCATGACCTCCTTGTCCTTGGTGCCGTTGCAGGGCATGACGTCGCCGTAGGGGTCGATGAAGAAGGTGTCGAACGCCATGTCGCAGGGCAACAGGCGCGGCTGGCCGTAGATGTAGTTGATGAGGCCGTGGTTGAAGTAGGCGCGGAACCACTTCTTGGGGCTGTTGGATCTGAGCAGCTCGTTGACCAGGTCCTCGAAGTTCTTGGCCACCATGGGGCGGTCGTGGATGATGTTCTTGGCCTCGACGAAGTAGAAGCTGTTGTGCAGCGACGCCGTGGCGAACTCCATGCCCAGCTCGTCGGAGATCTTGTAGAGGGGCACCAAGTCGGGCGCGTTGAGGTCCTGCACCGTCATGCCGAAGCCCACGTCGGGGTGCTTGAGCTCGACGAGCTTCTTGAGCGTGGCGTAGCCGCGGTTGTATCCGTTATCCAGGCCGCGGATCTTGTCGTTGGTCTGCTGCAGGCCCTCGATGGAGATGCGGATGCCGACGTTGGGGAACTCCTCGCACAGGTCGATGATGCGATCGGTGAAGAAGCCGTTGGTGGAGATCACGATGCGGTCGGACTTCTTGTAGAGCTCGCGCACGATGTCCTTGAGGTCCTGGCGGATGAAGGGCTCGCCGCCGGTGATGTTGGTGAAGTACATCTTGGGGAGCTTCTTGATGGTCTCGATGGAGAGCTCCTCCTCCGGACGGCTGGGAGCCTTGTAGCGGTTGCACATGGTGCAGCGCGCGTTGCAGCGGTAGGTGACGATGACGGTACCGTTGAGTTTCTTTTCGGCCATGTGGGTTAGTTTCCCTTCTTGCTATTGATGAGCTCCTGGTAGAGAGCCACGAGATCGTTCATGTACTTGTCCTGCGAGCAGCGATCGAGAACGTACGAGCGGCAGTTCGCCTGCATCGCCGCGTAGGCATCCCGGTCTTTGACCAACGCCGCGCCGCGCAAAATCGCCTGGGACAGAGAATCGACATCGCCCGGCTCGCAAAGAAGGCCAGTGCGTCCCTCATCGACAAGCTCGGGGATACCGCCGATGTCGGTCCCAATGACCGGGGTTCCCAACGCAAATGCCTCGACGATGGAATAGGGCATGTTCTCTCTCCAACGCGAGCTCGCGATGGCCAGGGTGGCACGCTCCGTGTAGCGCCGCATGTAGGCACCGCTTTGAAAACCGACCAGCTCGATACGCCCTAAAGCTTCGGGGCCCGCGGCCGCGATCCTGTCTTCGATGCACTGCCTTTCGGGCCCCTCTCCGGCGATCACGAGTCTTAGGTTGCCGGGCAGGGACGGAAGCGCATTGATGAACGCTTCGACAAGTATGTCAACGCCTTTCTCGCTCGAGAGGCGCCCAAAGAACAGGAGGTAAGGATCGTCTCGATCGGTTCTATCTGTACCGTCTGCCGCGTTGTCTAGAATCTCCTGTTTTGCGAAGTTCTGCATATAGACGACTTGCTGGGTGGGAAAACCACCCTCGAGAAGCTTGTTCCTCATGAATTGCGAGGGAGCAACGATGCAGTCGATCTTGCTGTACGAGCGATGCAGCTTAAGATAGTCCGCTTCGAGCATGCCCATACCGCTCTTTGCGGTGGAGCCCTTCACGCATTTACGCTTTAGGCAATTTGAGAAATGCCCACCCAAGCAGGCATCACACACAGCACCCAAGCCATCGAGCATCACGTAATTCGGGCAGACCAGAATGTAATCGTGGGAAGTGAACAGGACCGGAATCCTATGCTGTTTGAGATACGGGGCGTCCAGAATGGAGAGCGTGATCTGCCGATGCACGAGATTCATGTGCACGACGTCCGGGTGGACACGCTCGCAGAGGGCTTGGAATTTATCCCTTGCCTCTTTTGAATAGATCAGCGAGGTCGCCGCCGTAACTTTCTGAGACAGCGACGTGGGACCGTTGTAGTCTTTTGCGGACACAAAGAGGTCGGAGTCCTCGCAGGAAACGTTCTCCGAACCCTCCATTGCAAAGAAATGCACCTCGTGGCCAAGAGCCTTCAGGCCCTCAGCGAGTCCGAAGTAGTATGTCTCGGAACCGCCCTTAAGGTAATGGAACTTATTGACCAAGATAATCTTCATCGGGCACTCCCCCTGTAGAGTTCGAGGGTCCGCTCGACGACGGAATCCCAGTTGTAGGCTTTCTCGACATGCGCCTTGGCGGCGGCGCCGAGGACTCGCCCGCGGTCGACGTCAGCGAGCAGGCCTTGCAGCGAGGCCCGCAGGGAATCGGCACTCCCCTTCTCGAACGTCACGCCGTTGCCCGCGAGGACATCCGCGCACTCGGGGATGTCGCTCGTCACACAGCAGCACCCGTATGCCATGGCCTCCAGCAGGCTCATGGGCATGCCCTCCACGTCGGAAGGCAGCACGTAGGCATAGCAGTTGGAATACAGCTCCTCCAGGGGCTCGCCGTTGACGAACCCGGTGAAAAGGATGCGGGGGTCGCCCTGCGCGGCATCGCGAAGGGACGCCTCGTACTCGGAGGTGTCCGAACCGCCGCCGGCGATGACGAGCCTCTTGTCCGTGTCGAGCTTTTTGAACGCCTCGATCAGGAGCTCGGGGCGCTTCTCGGGGACGAGCCTGCCCAGGTACAGCAGATAGGAGCCCGCATCGAGCCCCCATTTGTCCTTTATCTGGTTGACTGGCCTCGGCTGCTTTGGCTCGATACCGTTGGGAATGAACGTCGCCGTGCGGCCGTAGGCGCCCTCGAAGTAGGACTGTGCGGACTCGGACAGGACGACGAGGCCGTCGGCCTTGGTGGCGGCGGCCCTCTCCCCCATCTTGATGTAGGTGCTGGCGAGCTTTCCCCACTTGGCGCGCTGCCAGTCCAGGCCATGGATGGTGGCGACGGTCCGGATGCCGGCACGCTTCGCCAAAGGCAGCGGCACGCAGGGGCCCTCGGCGTGGTAGTGAATCACATCGGGACGGTCCTTGATAGCCGCCTTTGTAGCAAAATATGAGGACGAGAGGGCAGCGAGGCCCTTCTTGTCGATAGTCTTAACCGGCACGACGTGCACACCGTCGACGACGCGCTCGCGGCAATCCGCGGCGTCGCCGGTCATGACGTCCGCGCCGGAACGGTCGTAGCAGGTGACCTCGTGGCCGAGCGCCGCCATGCGGCGGGCAAGCTCGGTCACGACGACCTCCACGCCGCCCTCGCGGGAGCCGTATCTCTTATGTCCGATCATCGCGATGCGCATCTAGCACGCACCCTTGCCGGTGAAGACCTCGATCACCGTGAGGATGACGATCTTGAGGTCTGTCAACACGCCGCGCTTGGCGATGTACTCAAGGTCCCGGCGGACCATGCCGTCGAACCCGGTCGAGTTGCGCTCCGTGACCTGCCACCAGCCGGTGATGCCCGGCTTCACGGCCAGGCGCTGCAGGTCGAACTCGGTGTACTCCGCGACCTCGTTGGGCAGCGGCGGGCGCGGGCCCACGACGGACATCTGGCCCAGGAACACGTTCACGAACTGCGGGAACTCGTCGATGGAGTGCTTGCGGATGAACTTGCCGATCTTGGTGACGCGGGGGTCGTCCCTCATCTTGAACATGGCGCCGGCGATCTCGTTTCGCCCCTTGAGCTCGGCGAGGCGCTCGTCGGCGTCCTTGTACATGGAGCGGAACTTCCACATGCGGAAGGTGGACAGCCTGCCGTCGCGGTGGGTCTGCCCCACGCGGATCTGGCTGTAGAACGGGTTGCCCTCGCTCTCCAGGCGGATGGCCGCCGCCAGCACCAGGCTCGGAATGGCGATGACGGCCAGCACGCAGCCGCTGAACACGATGTCGAACGCGCGCTTCACGGCACGGTAGCCCAGGCGCGTGCGGTCCCAGTCCTTCACGGCCTGCATGGCCTTGTAGCGCACGCTCACCTCGCCGCGATTCATGGCCTGGGCTATAAGCGCGGCCCCCACCGGCGCGTTTTGCCCTGTCACTTCTTTAGTAGTCAAGTTCAAATCCACGTCCCTGTCCCCAGGGATCCCCCAATCGATGAATTCAAATTGCGAATGAATTGCCAGTGCGACGTCCCCTTACGTCTTACTGGGCACGTCTAACGGAAGCAGCTCCCTAAAAGCGGAGTCGCCTTCGCCCACGTCTACCAGGCACCAGCGCTTATGACGGTCGATCTTCTTTACACGGGCCTCTTGCCCCACCAAGGGCCCTTGTACTATGTGCAACACGCCGTCTTCTATGCGGGCTACGCTGTTGCGCACCACGCCGTCGTCGTCGAGCACGCTGCGATACCAGTCCTGCGCATCGTCCGGCATGGGTGCATAGGCCCGCTCTCTGCTGCCGGCAATGCGACAGCCAAAGCTCAACTGCGCCAAAGCCCTGTCGAGAGCGGCGGCATCGCGCGTGGCGACGAAGAAGTATTCCTTGTACATAGGTTTGGTTTGGAGCGACCAGGCGCCGTCCCGCTTAAACCAGAACTCCTTTTGCATCACAAAAGCGTCCTGCATCAGCTCGTGCGGGATAATGCGGCGGACCTTTTCGCAGATCTCGCGCTCTTTTCCATTGGGGGTGTGGACCAGATACCAGCGGACGCGGCCATGCTGGCTGTTGGTAGTAGCGCCACTAAAGGCGCCGGGCAGCTGCTCTTGGCGCCGCATCGTCTGTTCCATCTCTCGCCCCCTTAACTTGCATCCGCGACACACGCGGATGCAGGGGCGTTAAGAACAGGCTTCTCGCTCGCAGCTAGGCGCAGTCGCAAAAGTACAGTTTTTCGTATCTTTCGACGAAGCACATTATACGAATAAATCGTGACCGTTTTCCCAGATTGCGCAAATTGCGGCGCGAGCAGACACAACTCCATACCCCACTACAAAAACCTGTACATTTTTGCACAACAAAAAAGCCGCTCTTACCAGCGGCTTTTCTTCTATAGACAACAAAAAAAGGCGACCGCCCAATAGGACGATCGCCTTTGTTAATTCTTGTGTAGCTTGTGCTAGGCGCGAGTCTTGATCTCCTCGGTCACCTTGGCAACAAACTCGTCGACGCTCATCTGAACGGTCTCGTTGGAGCGATCGCGGACGGAGATGTTGCCGGCCTCGACCTCCATCTCGCCCAGGATGAGCATGTAGGGCACACGGTCGATGCTGCGGGCCTCACGGATCTTGTAGCCGATCTTCTCGTCGCGGTCGTCGCAGACCACGCGAATGCCGGCCTCCTCCAGCTTGGCGCACACCTCGTGGGCGTAGTCGCGGCTCTTCTCAGAGACGGGAAGCGCCTTGACCTGCACGGGAGCCAGCCAGGTGGGGAACTTGCCCGCAAAGTGCTCGATCAGAATACCGATGAAGCGCTCGATGGAGCCAAAGCACACGCGATGCAGCATAATGGGGCGCTTCTTGGTGCCGTCGGCGTCCACGTACTCCAGGTCAAAGTTGAGCGGCATCTGGAAGTCGAGCTGGACGGTACCGCACTGCCAGGTACGGCCGAGCGAGTCCTCCAGGTGGAAGTCGATCTTGGGGCCGTAGAAGGCGCCGTCGCCCTCGTTGACCTCGTAGTCCATGTGCAGCTGCTCCAGAGCGGTGCGCAGACCCTCCTCAGCGCGAGCCCAGTCCTCGTCCGAACCCATGGAGTCCTCGGGGCGGGTGGAAAGCTCAACGTGGTACTTAAAGCCAAACTTCTGGTACACGGAGTCGATGAGGTTGACCACGCCCACGATCTCGTCGGTCAGCTGGTCGGGACGCACAAACAGGTGGGCGTCGTCCTGGTTAAAGCAGCGCACACGGAACAGGCCGTGCAGGGCGCCGCGCAGCTCGTGGCGATGCACCAAGCCAATCTCGCCGGCGCGGATGGGCAGCTCGCGGTATGAGTGCGGCTTGGAGGCGTACACCAACACGCCGCCCGGGCAGTTCATGGGCTTAATGCAGTACTCTTCGTCGTCGATGACGGTGGAGTACATGTTGTCCTTGTAGTGGTCCCAGTGGCCCGAGGTCTTCCACAGCTGCTTGTTCATGATGAGTGGCGTGGAGATCTCCACGTAGCCGGCCTTGTGGTGGATCTCGCGCCAGTAGTCCAGCAGCGTGTTCTTAAGGATCATGCCGTTAGGCAGGAAGAACGGGAAGCCGGGGGCCTCGTCGCGCATCATAAAGAGGTCCATCTCGCGGCCGATCTTGCGGTGGTCGCGCTTCTTGGCCTCCTCCAGCATGTGCATGTGCTCGTCGAGCTCTTCCTTGGTGGCAAAGGCGACGCCGTTGATGCGGGTGAGCATCTTGTTGTCCTTGTCGCCCTTCCAGTAGGCGCCCGAGACGCCGGTGAGCTTAAAGGCCTTCAGCGCCTTGGTGTAGCAGATGTGGGGGCCGACACACATGTCGATGTAGTCGCCCTGCTGGTAGAAGGTGATGTGGGCGTCGTCGTCCAGGTCGCCGATGTGCTCGACCTTGTACTTCTCGCCGCGCTCCTCCATAAGGGCGATGGCCTCGGCGCGGGGCTTCTCGTACACGGAAAACTTGAGGTTCTCCTTGACGATCTTCTTCATCTCGGCCTCGATCGCGGGGAAGTCGTCCTCGCTGATCTTGACGCCCTCGGGCAGATCGACGTCGTAGTAAAAACCGTTGTCGGTCGCGGGGCCGTAGGCAAAGTCGGCCTCGGGATAGAGACGCTTGATAGCCTGCGCCATGATGTGCGCGGCGGAGTGGCGGATGACGTGCGTGACCTCGTCCTGCGGGAGCTCGGCCACCGAACCGTCATTGTAGAGTGCCTTCATGGGTATGTTTTCTCCTCTCGAATGCCTGATGCAAGTGCGTGCGATGCGCTCGGCGTTTTTGACTTGCATCATTATAGGCAGGTTGCCTTGGTATACAAGCGCCCGCCGCACCTTAATGGCACGGCGGGCGATTTTCTACGCATGCTTCATCGTGTGGGGCGGGGCTGCGGGGCGCGCGTGCGGCTTGTGCGTGACGCGCGGCGCCCGTGGCTTACGACCGGCCCGGCGATGGATGCGTTACTGAATGCGAGTTCGGCAGTAGGGGCAGACCTTCCAGTGCGCGTCGAGCGGGCGATGGCAGCTGGGGCACACGTTGCGAACCTGGGTGTCGCACACCGGGCAGACCACAAAGTCCTTCTCGATGGGGGCGCCGCACTGCGGGCAGGTGCCGTACTGGGCAAGCTGGCGCTCGCGCAGGGCCATGTCCAGCTCCTGCTCCTCGCGGTCGGCCGCGTAGGAATGCGGGCGCAGGACCAGGTAGGCGATGAGGCCCACAAACGGGATGAGGGCAATGATGCCCCATGCCACGTAGGCGCTGGCGCCGCGGCGGCGAGCGTCGATGAACACATAGACGACCGACAGCACGTACAGGGCGATGATAAAGCCAACAAAGGCATAGATGACGCCCATAAGCTGCGGCGACATGAGCTCAGAGATGTACTTGGACATTGAGGTGTACCTTTCGGAATATTTACAGTCCGGTCAAGTTTACCACGGGGTTTGTTTATATGGGACTACGGTTGCAAGCGGTGCTGGTGCGGACACAAACATCTCAATCTGTAACAGGTGAAGGGCGGATTCCGGGTCTTGATGTTACAGAATTAGACAAACCGTTCTCTCCCCGAGTTAAATCTCGATCCGTAACATCTTGACTCTAAAATCAGTTCTAGTTCTTACTGTTACAGATCAAGATGAACGGTGAGCCCTCCGTTAAATATCTCAATCTGTAACAACTGGGGGCCAGAAACCCTTCTATCTGTTACAGATCGAGACAAAGGAAAATGTCCAATCTCAATATCTCAATCTGTAACAACAACTCGGCAAAAACAGGTCTAACCGTTACAGATTGAGACATTCGAAACCGACTAATAGGTTCATCTAAATCTGTAACATCTAGACCCCAAAACGGCCCCCAGATGTTACAGATCGAGACAGAAGAATCTCTCCCTGACTTTAAATCTCAATCTGTAACACATAGGACCGATTTTCCCCTCTTACTGTTACAAATCAAGACAAACAGAGGAGCCGCCTGGCAAACGTCTCGATCTGCAACATCTGGAACCCAACTCTTCTGCTTACTGTTACAGAACGAGACAAACCTCTGACGCCAGAGGCGGCAAACGAGGTCACCGATGGTCCTGAGTCTCCCCTCGCCTGCCGTTGGCGGGTGTTGCGGGGCTGTTCGCCGCATTGCCGCTGCGCTGGGGGTGTGCAGACCGTAGGATAGTCCTATTGACAGCCTGTCAACTTGTCTGGGAGGCACTGTGGCAGAAACGTTTGATATCGCGATTGTGGGCGCGGGCATCACCGGGTGCGCCATCGCGCGGCAGCTCGCGCGCTATGACTTGTCCATTTGCGTGGTCGAGGCGGCCAACGACATCGCGCTGGGCGCCTCAAAGGCCAACGGCGGCCTGGTGCACGCCGGCTACGATCCGGCACCGGGTACGGTAAAGGCGCAGGTCAACGCCCGAGGTTGCGAGCTATATGGCACGTGGGCCCAAGAGCTGGGATTTTTGTTCCGCCGCACCGGGTCGATGGTGCTGGGTTTCAACGACGAAGACCGCGCACACCTGGAGAAGCTGCGCCAGAATGGCCTAGCCAACGGCGTGCCCGAGCTGTCGATTATCGGCCCCGAGCGCATCCACGAACTGGAGCCGCGCGCGAGTGCCCAGGCCACATGCGCGCTATGGTGCCCTTCGACCGGTTTTGTAGATCCGTTTGAGGTCGCCATCGCCGCGCTGGAGAACGCCGTGGCCAACGGCGTGACGTTTATGCGGTCGACTCCGGTGGAAGCGATTGAGGTTGCTGGCGGCGAGGCCACCAACAGAACCGCGCGCTTTACGCTGGCAACGCCCGCCGGAGACGTGCGTTGCCGTTACCTGGTCAACGCCGCGGGCAACGGTGCCGCGGACATCTCGCATATGGCGGGGGCCGAGGAGTTCCAGATGGTCTGGCGCCAGGGCAACATTGTGGTGCTGGACAAGGAACCGCGCGCGCTCATGCCGCTCTACCCCGTTCCCACGCCGGTTTCCAAGGGCGTTATCGTCACGGGCACCGTACATGGCAACACCGTGATTACCGCAACCGCTGCTGTGCGCGAGCCCGGCGACACACAGACCTATGCGAGCGATGTGAACACGCTGCTGACGGGGGCGCGCAAGCTGGTGCCCGATCTGGACACGCGACGCGTGGTGCGCGCGTTTGCCGGCGGACGCCCGGTCATTAAGGGAACGAACGACTTCTTTATTGGGCAGTCAGCCGTGGTGTCGGGACTGTTCCAAGCCGCGGGCATTCAGTCGCCGGGCGTGGCAAGCGCGCCGGCCATTGCCGAGCGCATGGAGCAGGTACTGCGCGATGCCGGCGTGGCCCTGCGCGAGCGGGACGATTGGGACCCGATTCGCCGTGCGCCGGACGACTTTGACCGCGCGCCGCTTACGCGCAAGGAAGAGCTTATTGAGAC
>OMAA01001072.1_pt1 | contig 10930 bp, 5 predicted proteins | sample 1674191 | NCBI WGS metagenome assembly OMAA01 (sample SAMEA103958152, study PRJEB25191) | human gut metagenome | biome: human-associated habitat [ENVO:00009003]; feature: intestine environment [ENVO:2100002]; material: feces | place: Germany | collected 2013/2015
CCCTTTTTTGTCTATCAGTCCATTCCGATACGTTTCATCAACTCATCATATTCCTTCTCTTCCCTGCACAACGGCCTGTACCAGGTATATTTCAACACCACGGTGGTCACCACCAGCAGCAACACCGACGCAATGAGTCCCCCCGTACCGCGCACCACCAGATACATGGGCACAATAGTGAGACAGCACTGCCACACGATACCAATCGCCACATTGAACATATCCCGCTTGAAATGGCGGTTGCGCGTCACCTGCGGATAGCGTGCTACCGCCTTGGCCGCCACCGGTTTCCACCACCCCCACGGACGTACCCGGATATAGAAGTTCACCAGCGTCTCCTCGTCAGTAGGAGGTGCCGAGTACGTACCCACGATACAACCCACCAGCGAAATGCCGAACAACACGGGGAAAAAATAAAGTACTAACGAATCGGGTACCGTGAACTTCATCACAATGGCAGCCACCACACCCGAAGTCATTCCCCAGAAATACCCTTCACCATTAAACCGCCACCAGTGCCATTTCAACACATTGGCGGCAATATATCCGCCGAACAACGCGCCCACAATCCACTGGAAAATCTCGTTGATATCCTTCAGAAAAAAGCCCATCACCGTACTGATAACCACCACCAGTACCGAAACGAGGTAACTCGCCCGTATCTGTGTCCTGACGGAAGCCCTTGGGTTGATATACTTCAGATAAATATCATTCACCACATAGGCCGGTGCCGCATTCACCGTAGAAGCGAATGTAGACATGAATGCCGACAGCAATCCTGCCAGTAACAAACCCGCCAGCCCCACCGGCACATACTTCGTAATCAGGTGAGGAAGAATTGTTTCGAAATCCGTGTGGACAGCCGTCATCTGTTCCAGTCCTCCATCCACTTTAAAGAAATAGATAGCCAGCAACGCAAACCCCATAATCATCAGATAACGCGGAATCAGCAGAATGACCGATACCGAACCGCTCATCAGCGCCGCCTCCTTGGGTGACTTGCACGACAGGATCTTCTGCATGTCATAGTTCGGAGCAGGCCCCGCCATGCTCATAAAAATCCCTTTCAGCAACGCCATCATCACAAAGACACCCATCAGGCTGTAAGGCTCGTCCGCCATGCGTTCCGTCAGCAAACTCATCCGTTCACTCCAGTCAATGTCCAGCGTCCAGCCGAAGAAAGGCGACTCCCACCCTGCAGGCACAAATTCCCGGATCATTTCAGGAGCCACCATGTTCATCCCGATAATGGCAATGACCACACCCGCCACCGTCATGATGAGGAACTGCACCACATCCGTCCACACAATGCTGAGCATACCGCCCAGCATCACATAGAAGGTAGCAATGGCCGTAAAGAAAATGCCGTAAAAATGAGGCACATATTGTACCGGAATATCCCAGGGCACATACTGCAACACTACCTCCCACGGAAAAAAGATCTCCATGAACTTGCCGATTCCGATAAACCCGTAGCTCAAGAAGCCCAGCACGCTGAGCAGAGCAAAGACAATGACAATAGTATGCGAGAGCGTAGCCCCCCGCCCCTGCCCGAAACGGGTCTTTATCCATTCGGCGCCCGTCAGCACATTGCTCCGGCGGAGCCACACCGACAGATAGACCATCAGGAAAATTTGATTGAACACGGGCCACAACCATGGAATCCACAGACTTTTGAACCCATAAGCAAAAGCCCAATACACCATCAGCATGGTGCCGGTAATATCAAACATGCCCGATGCATTCGACAGCCCCAACATATAAAACGGCAACGACTTTCCGCCCAAAAAATAAGAATCCATATTCTTTGCCGCCTTCTTTTTCAAAAACAACCCGATGGCGACAATAACCATCAGATAAGCACAAATAATCAGAATATCAACGATATGCAATTTCATAGTATCCGCTTCATCTTTTATTCAAACACCTGTGTCATGGGGCGTCCTATCCACACCTGCGGTTGCTCCAGATTGAAAACAGATGCTATAGTAGACGCACAGTCAAACTGCATCATGCTCTCTTCGAAAGCTCCCCCCTTCTTGATGTTCTTTCCGGCGATAATGAACGGCGTTTCCATCTCCTCCATGGTCTTTCCGCCATGTCCCTTATTGATTCCCCCATGATCAGCGGTGACAATAATGATGCTGTTTTCATAAATACCCGCTTCCTTGATGGCATCCACAATACGGCCCACATAGCCGTCCAGTTCTTTCAGTTTGGCATAATAAGCCGGAGTATCGTGTCCGTCACCGTGCCCTACGTGGTCAGGGTTGTCGAAACAGAAAGCACTCAACACCGGTTTCTTCTGCATAATATACTCACAGGCCATGTCACACAAAGCCGTAGGATGCGTGTTATAGTCGGGTGCCTGCGCATGATGGTTCAAAGCCAGCGTATCTACCAGATACTTGATACCATCCCATTCATACAGTACGCCCATCTCGGCATCGGGAGCCGCCTTGCGCAACTCGCTGAACACGGTGGGGAAAATGCCATGCTCGTTCAGCACACGCGAAGGTAGTTCGGGCGTTCTTGATCCCCACTCCGTGTACCCGTGCAGTTCAGGACCTGCCCCCATAAACATGGAAGCCCAATTTACAGCACTGGATGAAGGAAGTACACTGCGTTTTTTCAACGTGTAGCATCCGGCATCCATCAACGCCTTCACGTTCGGCATATCCGCCTTTGCCACACTGTAGGCGCCCCATCCGTCCAAACCGATGACAAACACATGTTCCGCTTTCCATTCCGGAGCCTTCCGGCAACCCGACAACACCATTACGGCTATGCACATAGCCCATAAAGCAATCTTTTTCATACAATATCTATTTTGGGTTTATAATTACAAAATTAGCCATTTATTCCCTTTCGACAAGAAAATAAATGGCATTATCCACTTCTCTTTCCACCTAAAAAACAGCCATTCCGCATTAAAAACGACTTTATCTTATCAATGCCTTTATATTCCTTCTATTTTACCCGTTCAGAAATGCCTCGTTGCGATCTATCAACGCGTTCACCGCCGCCACTGAAGCTGCGGAACGCAATCCGTCGGCAGGCGTGTGCAGACAGTAGTCCACCAAGCGATCCACCGTAGAAACCGCCACGTGCATCCGCGTGTCGCTGGAGGCATAATAGATGTATACCGTACCGTCGTCATCGGCTATCCATCCGTTCGAGAAAAGCACATTGGACACATCGCCCACCCTTTCCCCCGCCAGCGGAGCCAGCAGATAGCCGGCTGGTTCAGCTATGACGCGCCACGGTTCATCGGCTGCGGTCATATACAGATAGAGCACATAGCGCAGTCCGGCGGCACATCCGCGTACTCCGTGCGCCAGGTGCAGCCATCCTTGGGAGGTGCGGATGGGGTGCGGTCCCTCTCCGTTCTTCACCTCTTTGATCGTGTGATAATAACGGTGGTTTATTATCATTTCCTCCTTCACCTCCGCCCGGGTGATGTCGTCTATCAACGCCCATCCTATTCCTCCCCCATTTCCGGCATTAATAAAATCATCCTGCGGACGGGTGTAGAGGGCATATTTCCCATTCACAAATTCGGGATGCAACACCACATTGCGCTGTTGGCTCGCCGCTTTCAAGTCGGGCAACCGTTCCCAGTCCACCAGATTGCGCGTGCGTACGATTCCCGCCTTTGCCACCGCCGCCGACAGATCTCCCGCCGGTGCCTTGTCATCATGGCGTTCGCTGCAAAAGATACCATAAATCCATCCATCCTGGTGAGCGGTAAGACGCATATCGTACACATTGGTTTCCGCCGGATCCACATCGGGCAATACCAGCGGACGTTTCCAAAAGTGGAAATTGTCCACCCCGTTAGGGCTTTCGGCTATGGCAAAGAACGACTTCCGGTCTGCTCCCTCCACACGGACCACCATCAGATACTTTCCGTTCCATTTCAGGGCACCACTGTTCATGGTAGCATTAAAGCCGATACGCTCCATACAACAAGGGTTGGTGGCAGGATTGAAGTCATAACGCCATTCCAGGGGAATATGCTGGCGTGTCAGTACCGGATAAACATAACGGCGGATGACACCGTTCGTTTCTTCCTGCATTTCATTAGGACGTTGCAACAACGCTTCATGGCGTTGGCGCAATGCTTCTATTTGTTTTTTGAAATATCCGTTCATATCTTATTTTCTTTTCATTGTTATCAATCCATCTTTTACAGTAAAAGAATGCTATCCAAGCATCTAGAATTATACTATTTTATCAAAAATCAATCATATTCTATACAGTGTTGTTATTGGTTCTCAGGATAAAGAGACATACGGTAAACCCGCTGGTAAATCGCATCTTCCAATTCCAATTCAAACACAACATCCTGTGTTTCAGGATCTACTTCTGTCACGCGTGCACCACGATTGCCATTGCTAAGCACATTGCTCATTCCCGGACAAATTAATCTGTTACCCGTTTGTTCCAAATATTGCACCCCGGAACGGGCCGGAGTAAAATACGCGGCACCACGCTCTTTTCCATACTGCCAAACTTGGCGAACCGTACGGTTCACTTCATCCACTTCATATTCTATGCCGCAAGTATAAATATTTTTCCTGTCTGCAAAATCCAGTTTGAAGTTACGCCCATAACCATTATTGAAATAAAGAATGTGTCCATTAGGTAATGGGACAGCTGTATGACATCCCCAAGGCCATTCAAAATCATCACAATTCTTCGTTCCGGCTATCACCTCAGGATCAGTAATAGGAGTCCCGTCGGCATGAAGAGGATTCAATAATAATTTCAAGTATTTATCTCTCCAATACCCATGAGGCGATATAATCCACTCAATACCTCCAGCTTTATTAAACTTAAAGATTCCTTGATAACGAGCTGTAGCCAGATAATCATCTCCCCACTCTACTATACCATTATTATGCGCCCAATTACTGGCACTTTGTGCAAAAGGGTCTGAGGTTAGATCATAATCGGTCATTTGCACCAAATCCCATTCTTGCAATATCTCCCCTTTTTCGGGATCCATCATAATAATAAAATCATTTATCCGCACATCTTTCCCATTGGCGATTTTAGCGGAAGTCTTGCTCACAGTCGCTAATATATTGCCTTGCTTATCTTGAGATATGGCATGATGCATAGTGTATCCCCGTTCCAGCATATCCCAATTATGAATTGTATTTCCCATCATATCCACCTCCACCATCCGATGATGGTTTCCGTCACCGGTCATATAATGTCCGTTCTGCATCCGGATCAATCCGCACCCGATTCCGATATATCGATGTTCATCCGACTTCTCCCAATCAAGAATCCAACGGATTTCTCCGTCAGCATCTATCATATAAGGGATAGAAGTGTCTGTTTCATCCTGTCCGGGGGAGTTTACCAAATTCATGCCTGGCTCCATTCGGTCATATTGAGCCTTTACCACTCTGATTTCCTTAGGCAGCCTTCTGCTTTCCAATGTTTTCGTCTGAAGCTTTAGATTGGACCGAGCACGTTCATTTCCTTGCAAATCCGTATAAATTAAAGTGATCTGGTTATTATAATTGGGATAAAGTCCCAATACCGGAATATTCTGTTTTAATCCCACATCTTTAAATGTATATTCCACGTCAGGCGTATGCTTTCCCGGTTTGCTGTGCACAATCAGTTTAATGCGTCCCAATACAGGTAATTTTACAACTACACTGGCCGATAATGGATTGCAACCGGAAGGATTGACTGTAGAACTCAATATCAAGTTGTCAATCGAAGTACCTAAGGTAGGTATAACATAAGTGCTTCCATTGGCAAATGTCAAAGTCGTTTTCCAGTTTTCCGCATCCACATCTACACTTTGGATTAACTCTTGCGGAAAAATTATCTTATTGGACTCAAATAACAAAACACATTGTTCACGTTCTTGAGAAACAGATTTCAATAAATCATTTTCCTTCAACTGGTTTTGTATATCCTGCATAGCTTGGGTACAATCCTGTTCTTCATCACGACATGACAAAAATACAAATATCATAACCAACAATCCTTTCCTTTTCATTTGGCTTCATTGTTTTTATAGAGGGAGAGATCCCCCTCCCTCTCATACTTTTTAATTATCAGTTCAATACAATCATCTCCATTCCGGCTTTTGCTCCAAATTCAAATTAGCGTCCACCTCTGCCTGAGGTATCGGGAAGTACAAGAATTTAGCTTCAAAATGGTCAAATCCTTGTGTATCCGAAATGCGGTCTGTCGGTTTATATCCTACCAATTCCTTTTCACCACTTTCATTTTCTTCGTAAATCAATTCATAATGTTGAGAATCGGTCTTGCGTTCGTGCATGATAGCTTTCAACTTAGCAGGATCATTTCCGTACCAACGAACCATATCATCCCAACGTATATTCTCTCCGGCAAATTCCAGCAATTTCTGTTTCTGGAGTTCTGTCATTATAGCATCTTTTCCACTCAAGTTTTTCTCCGGCAGCCCGGCACGTACACGAATCCGGTTAATATCTTTCATTGCTCCGCTTTCATCATTGGTTTCCAGACAAGCCTCAGCGTGGAGCAACAAAACTTCTGCAAAGCGCATAATACGTAAATTGTTGATACGTCCGGCATCGTTAGAATACATCGTACATCCTGTGGGAACCCACCAAGCTGCAAACTTCTTCATCATGAAACGCCCTTGAACACCCTCGATCACCGGATAAGCAGGAGCGTATCCTTGCTTGGCAATACCATATTTGCCATCGCCTTCGGGCAGTACCGTCCATTTAAACATATCATCAAATTTCACTTTACCACCATAGAATTTTTCATCCGGCTTCACATCACCGAAATCAGAATATTTAAAAAAGCACGTAGTGTACAAACGCTTATCCCATTTGGAATCAGAGCCTTCCGGACGCTGTTCGGAAATGAATTCTTTTATCAAATAGGGAGAAGGCTGCATCTTATACCAACCACCGCCAATATTATCACCTTTCAGTGTCGGGCCAAAATAATGAGCAAGGTTGTTTCCCATAAACGAGTCGTCACTAGTGCCATTGCCCCAAGCGTCACCCGAATTACCTTTGGCATCATAATTGATTTCCCAAATAGATTCAGCATTAAATTCCGTATCGTCACGGAAGTTGTCCTCATACTTTTGAGTCAAATCGTAACCATAACCATTCATTATAATTTCAAACTCATCCTTAGCGGCCTGATAATCCCCTTTCCAGATATAAGCTTTACCCAACATGGCAATAGCCGCACCTTGAGTTACACGACCGTTCTCATCGCTTGAACGAAGTTTAGGCAAACGAGACTTGGCTTCCTTAAAGTCTGAAATAGCCTGTTCCAGCACTTCATCACCGCTAGACAGTCCATGAGTTTCCGGATCTGCATCCTGCGGGAGAGTACGGATAACCGCATCACGATAATCAGTACGCAAACGGAAATACCAGAATCCACGTAAGAAATAAGCCTCACCTATCATTTGCTCACGTTTGGTTTCGTCCATATCAACCGTAGCCGCACGATATATGAATTCGTTCGCCATCTGAATGCCTTCATAGATGTTTCCCCAGCTCAAATCCTTTGTATTCGTTGTGTTGACAAACGACAAATATTCCCAAATATAAGGTTCTTCTCCGCGAGTGGGGTAAAGGTCGTCACCGCGCATCTGAAGATGCATGATGCCTTCCAACCCACCATAATATCCACTGGTCATACGGCGGAAAGGATTATAAACTGCGGACAAGCCTTTCATCACATTATCCTCGGATGTCCAGAAAGTGGTCGGAGTCTGACGGTTAGGATCAATCTCATTCAGAAAGTCATCACTACAAGAAGACAACAACATTGGAGCTACAGCCAATGCAGCTATGTATTTTATAAAATTCTTTTTCATATTCTGCAAATATTACTTATTCCTAATTAGAAATTTACTTGTAAACCAAAGGTGATAGTACGTGCCATCGGATAACGACCGTCATCACAACCACGGGTCATTACACCCGAACCACCTGATGTACCGGCACCATCGGCATCTACCATACCCAAGTCAGGAGTATAACCTTTATAATCGGTTATAGTGAAAAGGTTTTCCATAGCCGTATAAACACGCACATTCTGCAAACCGGCTTTAGATACCCATACTTTGGGCAACGTATAACCTAATTCCAAAGTCTTCAAGCGCAAGAATGAACCATTTTCCAACCAACGGTCCGTATAGCCCCAGTTTGTACCATTAGGATCGCTAGTACCAAACAAACAGCGAGGAATGTCAGAATGATTGTTTTCAGTCCAGCTGTTCATGCGTTCTGCATATTGGTTTCCCGTTGATTCATTATAAACCGTACTATAATACTGGGCATTGTAAATCTTGTTGCCAAAGTTTCCGTCAAAGAACATATTCAAATCCAAACCTTTCCATTCAGCACCCAGACTTACACCCAAGTTAACTTTCGGGAAAGCAGAGCCTACATCCTGACGGTCATTATTGTCAATCTTACCATCTCCGTTATAATCCACGAAACGCAAGTCACCCGGTTGTGCATTAGGCTGGATCTTATTACCGTTCTTATCCACATACGCATCAATTTCTTGTTGGCTTTGGAATACACCATCCGTCTTTATCAAATTGAAATAACCTATGGAATGACCGGTCTTGGCATAAGTGATCGTTCCTTTGGCATGAGGATTGAATCCCTGCCATTCATCACGACTTCCGTTTACTTCCGTCAGTTCATTCTTGATAAAGGTGGCATTGACACCTACATGATAATACAAATCGCCTACATTATTACGGTGATTCAATGAAATTTCAAATCCTTTGTTTTCTACTGTACCTGCATTTACTGTAGGATTCCCACTCAAGCCAAAACTCAAAGACTGCGGCATAGACAACAACATATCTTCTGTTTTCTGAATAAAATAATCAGCACTGACACTGAACTTATTGTTCAAGAAAGCAAAATCCAAACCCAAGTTCAAAGTCTTCGTCTTTTCCCAAGTCACATTCATGGGTGAAGTCCATTCCTTACCGGTAATGGCACCTTCCCAAAGTTCTGTGCCCATCATGTTATTCATACCTTTATAAACAACAGACTGGGTAGCATAATTGCCAATGCCGCTCAAATTACCCAGTACACCATAACTGGCACGAATTTTCAATTCATTCATGGTTTCCTTGATATTTTCAAAGAAATCTTCATTCATCACATTCCAACCCAAAGATACAGACGGGAATGTGCCCCAGCGGTTTCCATCTGCAAATTTGGAAGAACCGTCCCGACGAACAGAAGCAGACAGCATATAACGATCGGCATATGAATACATCACACGCCCAAACATAGAAATCATTGTATTGGCCCACGCGCTACCCGATGTATTTTGTGAAGAAACCGAACCGGCGTCAATCACAGAGAAACCTTCCGGGAAACCCTTACGTCCTGCACCAAAACCACGCGCATTGTTACGCTGGGCAGAATAACCCACCAAAGCAGAAACCGTATGATTGCCAAACGTATTATCATAATTGATTGTATTTTCAATCAACCAATCGTTCTCCCAGTCTGTACTTTCCGACAATTCCGCTTCATTCTTTTGTGAAGTAGAACTGAAATAATAAGGAGAACTATAGGCATAATTACGTCTTGTATATTTGTTTATACCTACATTGAATTTATATTTCAATCCTTTCAAGAACAAATCCACTTCGGCATAGCCATTCAATAAAATGTCTATCCCATGTCTTTGGTAATCATAGGCTTCTGTCCAACCTACAGGATTATCTCCTCTGGTCCATTCCGGAGCGACACCCCAAGTGCCATCTTCACCATATACATTCCACATAGGCACAGCTGTCAGAGCGGAGGTATATGAAACATCTTCGTACTTCTTTTTATAGAATTTCATCATCAACGTAGTCCCCATACGCAAATGATTATTGAAAAAAGAAAAAGTATTCTTAGCACGAATGTTCCATGCCTCATAACCGGTAGTATTCACAATACCATCCTGGTTAAGATAGCTTCCCGACAGATTATAGGTCGAAGTCTTGTTTCCTCCAGATACATTCAAGCTAACCTTGCTCACCATAGCCGAGTTATAAAGTTCTTTCTGCCAGTCTGTTCCAGCACCTCCATTCCAATTCAGCAACCCTTCTGCCGAACTATAACCGGTAGCCTTTGCCAAATCGCGAAGCTGATTACCATCCATTACATCAATGTATTTGGCAACCATCTGAACGCCTGTATAGGCATCCACTGTTACACGGGCAGGAGTTTCCAAACGACCGCCTTTAGTAGTGACCAATACAACACCATTAGCAGCACGAGAACCATAAATAGCAGCAGCCGAAGCATCTTTCAACACTTCAATAGACTGAATGTCAGCGGGATCAACCATATTGATATCACCATACACACCGTCAATCACATAAAGCGGACTGGTGGCACTCAATGAACTGATACCACGGACATTAATATTCAAGCCTTCCCCCGGCTGACCGTTGGCAGCCGACACAGTAACACCGGCAACTCTTCCTTGCAAAGCAGCTGAAGCACTACGTGCAACATTTGCCTGTAACTCTTTACCGGAAACAGAAGCGACCGCACCTGTCAAATGGCTTTTCTTCACTGTACCGTAACCGATAACCACCACCTCGTCCAACAATTCACCTTCCGACAATTTCACATTAATCACACTGCGGCCATCAACCTTAACAGTTTGCTCCCGATAACCTACATAAGAGAATTTCAAAGACTGACCGGAAGCGGCCTTAATGGTATATTTGCCATCAAAATCGGTAATCACGCCATCCGTAGTTCCTACTACAACAACAGCCGCACCAATCAACGGATTATTCTCCGCATCCGTCACTGTTCCGGTAACAGTAATTTGCTGAGCATAGGCACATATACTAAGTATGCACAGCAACCATGTAAATGCAATTTGTTTCATAAATAAT
>OMAA01001075.1_pt1 | contig 10912 bp, 12 predicted proteins | sample 1674191 | NCBI WGS metagenome assembly OMAA01 (sample SAMEA103958152, study PRJEB25191) | human gut metagenome | biome: human-associated habitat [ENVO:00009003]; feature: intestine environment [ENVO:2100002]; material: feces | place: Germany | collected 2013/2015
TGGCCTTATAGAGCGTCTCGCGCATCAGGGCGGCCAGGCCCATGCGGGTCATCGGGTACTTTTTGTCGGTGCCGTAGCAGCGCTTTGGATTTTCGCCCATCGCAAACTTCATCTGCTCGGTGCCGGGCAGGATCATCTCCTCGGCGGTGTGTACGTCGCGCAGCTTGATGACGATGCCGGTGCCGCCGACCACGTTGGCCGAGCCGGGCAGCACGCAGACGGTGGAAAAGCCCGCTTCGCGCACCCTGTTGATGGCGTAATCGTGCGGGTTGATGGCGTCGGCGGCGCGCACCTGCGGGGTGACAGGGCTGCTCATCTCGTTGCCGTCCAGCGGGATGGAGGGGTTGGTGCGCGGCTCGTTAAAGTTGGAAATGTGGGTGTGGCAGTCGATCAGGCCTGGCATGACCCAGCAGCCGGCGGCGTCGATCACCTGCGCGTCGTGTGGAATTTCGATCTTTTCTCCCACCGCTTTGATTTTGCCGTCCTCAATTAAGACGGTGCCCTTTTCGTAGGTTTTATCTGTAACGGTGACGACCTTGCCGTTTGTGATTGCAATCATCTTTTACAACGCTCCTTCCATTACAGGGTGTTTTTGTAGATTTCGCCGTCGATCATAACCAGGCGGCACAGGCTCATACTGTCAAACAGGTTGCCGTCAAAGATGGCGATGTCCGCGTCCTTGCCCGGCTCCAGCGAGCCGATGCGGTCTTCCAGCTGCAGAATCTTTGCCGGGTTGATGGTGACGCCGCGCAGCGCGTCCTCAAAGGAAAGGCCGTGGCGGATCAGCATGCCGATGGTCATCGGCAGCACCGCGGTCTGGGAGCCGGTGTCGGCGGTGAGGGCGATGGTCATGTTCGGCTCCTTGGCCAGGATGCCGGGGGTGTCAAGCGAGCGGCCATGAATCTCCATCTTGCTGGGAGCGGTCAGGTGCGGGCCGATGACGCAGCGGACCTGCTTTTCGTTGAGCACGTCGGCAATCTTGTAGCCCTCGGTGCAGTGCTCGATGACGTAATCAAGGCCGAACTCCTCGGCCACACGGATGGCCGTGCAGATATCGTCTGCCCGATGGGCGTGGATGCGGCAGCGCATCTCGCCGCGGACGACCGGAACCAGCGCCTCAAGCTGGAAGTTGGGTTCCGGCGCCTTGGACGGGTCGGTCTCGGCGGCCTTGAGCTTATCGGAATAATTTTTTGCGTTAAAGAGCGTTTCGCGCAGGATGCCGGCCAGACCCATGCGGGTGGCAGGGGTCTGCTTGCGGGCGCCGTAGTTGCGCTTGGGGTTTTCGCCGAAGGCAAACTTCATCTGTTCGCTGCCGGGAATGGCCATCTCGCGAGCGGTGTGGCCGCGCAGCTTGATGGAGACGCCGGTGCCGCCGATGACGTTGCCCGAGCCAGGGGTGGAGTAGACGGTGGTGAAGCCGGCCTCCCGCACCTTGTCGATGGCGTAGTCGTCCGGGTAGACGGCGTCCAGCGCGCGGATGTGCGGCTGGATGGGGCCGGTCATCTCGTTGCCGTCCGAAAGGCCGGGCATCGAGTTCGGCTCACTGAAGTTGCAGATATGGGTATGGCAGTCGATCAGTCCCGGGGTGACCCAGCAGCCGGCAGCGTCGATGATTTCGGCGTCGGAGGGGACCTGCACGTCAGGCCCCACCGCTTTGATCTTGCCGTTTTCGATCAGGACGGTGGCTTTGTCATAGGTCTGACCGGTGACGGTAAAGACTTTACCATTGATAATCGCTTTCATAATAGCATGGATTCCTCCTTTAAATAAAAAAGTAGATGCTTTTATCAAAAAAAGAGTACGGACCTATCATAACACACCCGAAAAGTTCTGTAAATCATTGCAGATAAATTTCACAAAATATTGAAAAAACCTGTCTAAATTGCTTAAAAATTTGCCAGCTTTTTTGCCTCTCCAGGCATAGAGGGAGGATGGCGCGCATAGGTTTTAGTAAAAACATTTGCTTTTTTCAAAACGGAGGGAAAACAATGAGGACGGCAAAACGAACCGGCTACCAGCGGCCGGCAAAGCATAAACAGGGGGAAAAGCAGGACGACCGCTTTTTGGCGATGGTCTGTTTTCAGATGGCGCTGTGCATCCTTGCGGCGGCGGTGTTTTTTGCTGCCTGCCGCGGAGAGCAGGGGGAAAGCGACTCCGCTGTGTATAAGACGGCGCAGCTGCTGTGCGGGCAGCAGTCGGAGCGGTTGATCGACTGGGAGAGCCTGCGTGGTCAGGACTGGCTGCAAAAGATCAAGGATTTCTGGCAGGGCGGCGCAACCGAGCTGCTCGAGCGGCTGCAGAAGCTGATCTCCAGCCAGCTGGTTCCTCCGGAGGAGCTGCCGCCAGAGACGATCGGTGAAAGCGGTGCGGGCGGCCCGCTGCCAGCGTACAGCTTGTCCGCGGATGGACTGCCTGCGGCGGAGGGAACGACCCTTGCGCCCTACTTTTTGACGGCGTCGATGTGGTCGCCGGTCAGCGGGCTGGTCACCTCCCGGTTTGGTTGGCGCAGCCATCCGGTCAGCGGCCAGAATGACTTCCACACCGGGGTGGACATCGCGGCGGCGCAGGGGACGCCTGTCCTGGCGGCGCTGCCGGGGGTGGTGGAGCAGACCGGCTACTCGGAAAGCTACGGCAACTTTGTGGTGCTGCGCCACTCGGACAACCTGCGCACCACCTACAACCACTGCAGTGAGATTCTGGCCAAGGAAGGGGAGCAGCTTGCGCGCGGCGACCGGATTGCCCTGGTGGGCAGCACCGGCATCTCCACCGGGCCGCATCTGCACTTTGAGGTGGAGGTCAAGGGCCTTAAGGCCGACCTGCTGCAGGCGCTGGAGGTAACCGAATATGAAGCAGCCCGGTAAGGCGGAGCGAAGCAGGAGCTGGCAGGTGCCGGTCGAGACGGGGTTCGGGTTCTTTTTGTCGCTGAGCATTTTTCTGCTGATGGACCAGACGGGGATCGGGGTGCTGTGCGTCTCCGCGGCGCTGCTGCACGAGCTGGGGCACCTGATCGCGATGGCTCTGTTTCGTGTCAAGCTCGTGCGGGTGCGGCTGCAGACGCTGGAGATCGGCATCGAACGCCAGGAGGCAAGGTCGCTGATGAGCGAACTATGCATCGACCTTGCCGGGCCGGCGGTCAACCTGCTGCTGGCGGCGGTGTGCTACCGCTGGGGGAGCATGGGGTTCTCCGCAATCAACTGCGCGCTGGGCCTGTTTGAGCTGTGCCCGCTGCCGATGCTGGACGGCGGGCAGGCACTGTCCGCGCTGTGCCAGCGGCTGTTTACGCTGGAGCGGGCGGGGAAAATCTGCTTGGCGGTGAGTATCTGCACATTGCTGCTGATTCTGGCAGGTGGGGTTCTGCTGGTCGTTTTGGACCGGAACTTCAGCTTGCTTGTGCTGCTAGCCGCGCTGGCTCTGGCGCTGTGCCCGGCAAAAAAGAGAAAATAAAAAAGCGGGGAAAGAAGATGAACCCTTTCTCCGCTTTTTGTTCTGTCATTATACTTTCTTCACTGTCAAAACCTTGAGCACATCGGTTGCGCCCTGGATGTCCTTGACGCGGTCGTTGATTTCATTGACGCTCTGGAATTTTTCCAGTGTGGTGCGCTGGCCCTCAAACAGCTGGCGCATATCCTGCTTGATGTCGTTCTCCTGAACGTTTTCCACCTTTTTCAGCCGCTTCTCCAGCGAATCTACCGTCTGGGAAAGGTTCTTGATGTCCTCCCGTCCGGCCTTTACCTCGGCTTTGATCTCGCGCACCTCGTCGCGGATGCCCCGCACCTCTTCTTTAATCGACTTGATTTCGTACTTGATCGGCCCAAGCTCGTTGGTCAGTTTCACATCCAAAAGCTGGCTGATCGCGTCCATCAGTTCTCTGTCAATCATGGTTTTTACTCACCGCCTTTTGCTCCATTATACCCCATTTCCGACTTGTTTGCAACTAAAAAAACGAGCCGGCGGATATTTTTTACAAAAATCGTTCTATTTTCTGTCCGCCTCCAGCAGGTCGATGATCCGCCAGAGCGCAAGCAGCACAAGCCCCGCAAAGACAGCGCCCAGCATGACAAGCGTCTCGGTGTAGTTAAAATTGAACAGAATGCTGCCCAGCACTGCCTGCACAAACAGGACAATGGCGAGGACAAAAAAGAGCAGCGCAAAAATCAGGATGATTTTGGAAAGGTATTTTTTCATGGACGGGTCTCCTTTCTATTCGGAGCGGATGGGCCGACGGGCGGTTTTACAAAGATGCAGGAATTGATTTTCTCGGAAAACCCCTCCTCCACAAAGCCGCATTTTTGCAGCAGGGCGATGCTGGGGACATTCTCCTTCTCTACCAGTGCGACGATGTCGGTTTGAGGATAGGCCTTTTGGATGGCGGGCAGCAGGGTACTCAGCATCTCAAAGGCATACCCCTGCCGCCAGTGCCGGTAGGAGATGGTGTACCCCAATGTGATGCAAGGGTCGTCCCCGTTGTAAAAATAAGAGAGGTCGCCGATCAGCTGACCGTCTGCGGCGCCGGTGGCCCTGCAGATGGCGTAGTGCTGTTCCGGCTCTTTGGAGAGGAAGGCCGACTGCGCATAGCGCTCTATCCACTCCCGCAGATATTCTTTTGAGGTGTTTTCCCAGTGCTGGTAGCGGGCACAGCCCTCGTTGTTGCGGTAGTCGTACAGGACCTCCAGGTCCTCGGGGATGAAGTTTCGAAGAAACAGGCGGGGAGTGTGTAAAACGATCATCAAATAATCTCCTTTCTGCCAACAGGAGGCTGGCTAATTGTATTTTACAAAATTTTGACCCATTTGGAAACATTTCTTGGGAAGGCTGCGCGGGCGGTGGGCGTTGATTTTTCTCCCAAAATCATGTAAACTAGAAAAACAAGAAGGATGCCGATTTCGATTTTGGAGGAAGATAGATGAAGAGAGAAAAGCTTGAGCAGATTTTGCTTCAGGTGCAGAAGCCCGCACAGTACATCGGCGGGGAACTCAACAGCGTGATGAAGGACAAGGCAAAGGTGGACTGCCGCCTGGCCTTCTGCTTTCCGGATAAATATGAGGTGGGCATGTCCCACCTGGGCATGAAGATTCTGTACTCGCTCTACAACCAGCGGGAAAACTGGTGGTGCGAGCGGGTCTTTGCGCCCGACGCCGACATGGAGGCGCTGCTGCGAAAAGAAGGTGAGCCGCTCTATGCGCTCGAGAGCCTCGACCCCATCAAGGACTTTGATTTTATCCTGTTCACCCTACAGTACGAGATGAGCTACACCGGCGTGCTCAACATGCTGGACCTGGCCGGGGTGCCGGTGCTGGCAAAGGAGCGCACCGGCCTGTGGCCGATTGTGGCCGCGGGTGGCCCCTGCGCCTGCAACCCGGAGCCGCTGGCCGACTTTGTCGACCTGTTTATCCTCGGTGAGGGCGAAGAGGTCAACCTCGAGATCACCGACCTGTATATGCAGGCCAAAAAGGAGGGCTGGGACAAGCAGCGCTACTTAAAGGAAGCCGCGAAGATCGGCGGCGTCTATGTGCCGAGCCTGTACGACGTCAGCTACAATGCCGACGGCACCATTCATGCCGTCACCCCCAACTGCCCGGAGGCGCCCGCCAAGGTCACGAAAAGAATCATCGCGGACCTGGACAAGGTGTTCTTCCCGGAGAAGTTTGTGGTGCCGTTTATCAACATCGTCCACGACCGCTCGATGCTGGAATTGCAACGCGGCTGCCTGCGCGGCTGCCGCTTCTGCCAGGCGGGATTTATCTACCGCCCGCTGCGCGAAAAGCACTACGATACCTTAAACCATGACGCCCACTGCCTGTGCGACACCAGCGGCTATGAGGAGCTGTCGCTGACCTCGCTGTCCACCAGCGACTATCTGGAGATCGAGCCGCTGCTGGACGACCTGCTGGCCTGGACCCCGCAGCAGCGGGTGAGCCTGTCGCTGCCGAGCCTTCGGGTGGACAACTTCTCGAAGGAATTGATGGAGAAGGTCTCCCGCATCAAAAAGAGCGGCCTTACCTTCGCCGCCGAGGCCGGCACCCAGCGCCTGCGGGACGTCATCAACAAAAACGTCACCGAGGAGGAGGTGCTCTCCACCTGCAAGACCGCCTTTGAGGGCGGCTACACCTCGGTCAAGCTCTACTTTATGATGGGCCTGCCGACCGAGACGATGGAGGACATCGAGGGCATCGCCAACCTCGCGCAGAAGGTGGTCGACCTCTACTACAGCCTGCCCACCCGCCCGAAGGGCCGGTCGGTCAGCGTCTCCATCTCCTGCGCCTGCTTTGTGCCAAAGCCCTTTACCCCCTTCCAGTTTGAGGGGCAGGACACGATGGAACTGCTGCGCGAAAAGCAGAAACACCTGCTGGCCAGCGTCAAGTCCAAAAAGATCAGCGTCAGCTACCACGACGCCGACGTCAGCTTCATCGAGGCGATTTTAGCCAAGGGTGACCGCAGAATGGGTCCGGTTATCCTCTCGGCCTGGAAGAAGGGCAGCAAGCTGGACGGCTGGTACGAGTACTTCGACCCGCAGCGCTGGTACGATGCGATGGCCGAGTGCGGACTGGACCCGGCTTTCTACGCCAACCGCCACCGCGACTACGACGAGGTGATGCCGTGGGATCATCTGGACTTCTGCGTCAGCAAGGAGTTTTTGATCCGGGAAAATAAGATTGCCCGCCAGAGTGCGACCACCCCACAGTGCCGCGAGCGCTGCTCGGCCTGCGGCGCCAACTGCCTGACCGGCGGCGGAAGATGTCCGGCCAATGTCGATACTATCACCTCCGACCGGCCGCTTGCGCCCATCGAAAAGCAGGCACCACAACCGCAAGCCGCTGAACTGCTCGAGCAGCCGCAGAAGATGCGCCTGTTCTTCACAAAGCTGGACCGCGCAAAATATATCTCCCATCTGGATATGAACCGCTGCATGAGCCGCGCGATGCGCCGCGCCGATCTGCCGGTGTGGTATACCGGCGGCTTTAACCCGCACATGTACCTGACCTTCCCACTGCCGCTTTCGCTCGGGTGCGAGAGCAGCTATGAGTGCGTTGACCTCAAGATGGTGCAGGCGGTCGACCCGCAGGAGGTTGTCGGCCGGCTCAACCCCTGCCTGCCGCCGGACATCCAGGTGTTCCGCGCTGCAGCCCCGCAGATGGACCAGAAGGAAATTGCCTGGGCCGACTATGAGATGCAGCTTGCCGGCGGGGAGAACTTCGCCGAGAAGCTGGAGGAGTACCTCAACCAGCCCGCGATCATGGTCGTCAAAAAGACCAAGAAGGGCGAAAAGGAGATCGATATCCGCCCGCACTTCTCGGTGCAGAAGCTGGAGGTGCGCGATAGCGGCGTGTATGCCACCATGCGCTTTGCCACCGGCATTGAGCTCAACATCAATCCCACCCTGCTTTTGGACAACGCCCCCTTCCCGCTGCGCGTGATTTCGCTCAAGCGGGTGATGGTTTACAATAAGGAACTGCAGCCCTTCTGCTAAGGCTGACAAAAGCGCAATAACCTGGACAAAAAGGATTGTGCAAACCGGGGAAAATGCCGCTTTGGGCAATGGAGTGAAAAAAATGGCTTGCAATTGCGGGTGCGGCATGGTATAATACTACGGTATGCAACAGATTCCGTCCGTCAGCCCTGATCGAGGGGGACTGGCTGGATGAGTGTTGATGCACAATCTGCAATACGATGAGATTGCGACATTCAAAGTGGATATTCCTCTGCAAAAAATGGCAAGAATATCTGAAAATTAAGGAGGAAATTGAAGTGGACGCATTACAGAAAATCACTGAGTCCTGCATGAAGAACGAGCTGCCATCCTTCGAGGTCGGCGATACCGTTCGCGTACAGGTAAAGATCAAAGAGGGCGACAAGGAAAGACTGCAGGCTTTTGAAGGCACCGTTATCGGCATCAAAAAAGGCGGCATCAATTCCACCTTCACCGTTCGCCGTATCTCTCACGGCTGCGGCGTAGAGAGGGTTTTCCCGATGCACTCCCCGAACGTTGCGGAAGTTACCGTTACCAGAAAAGGTAGAGTCCGCAGAAGCAAGCTGTACTACCTGCGCGATCGCGTCGGCAAAGCGGCAAAAGTTAAAGAGCAGATTCGCTAAGTTCGCGCAAAAAGGGACAGGTTCTGTCCCTTTTTGTTTTTTCTCCCAAAGGCGGAATTTGCCGCCCGAAAAATAAACGGAGGATACCGGATGGACAGAGAAAACATCGCTCCCATCCCTCAAGCGGGGATGACGGAAGAAAATACAAAAAAGAAAAAGGTCAAGGAGGTGCTCGAGTACGCCGAGTCGCTCACCGTCGTCTTTGCGGTGATGCTCCTGATCTTCACCTTTATCGCGCGCCCGGCCACGGTGGACGGCGAGTCGATGCTGCCCACGCTGTGCAACGGCGAGAGGCTGGTGATCTCCAACCTCTTTTATGAGCCTGCGCCGGGAGACATTGTGGTGCTGTGCGGCGAGGCGGACCGCGAGGAGGGGAGAAACCTCATCAAGCGCATCATCGCGGTGGGCGGACAGACCATCGACATCGATTTTGAAACCGGAGAGGTCACTGTGGACGGCGAGGTGCTGGATGAACCGTACATCCTCGAGCGTACTCACCTGGACGAGGGCACCGAGTTCCCGCTGACCGTGCCGGAGGGCGAAGTCTTTGTCATGGGCGACAACCGCAACGCTTCCCGAGACAGCCGCTCTTTGAGCGTGGGCACCGTCAAGGAAGAATATATCGTCGGCCGGGTGCTGTTCCGCTTTTTCCCGTTTGACCGCTTTGGAACGGTCAGCGACACCGGACGGCTCAACATTGTGACGGCGGATTAGCCGCACCCTGCCCCCAACACGGGAAGGAGGAAAGATGAGGATGGAGAATATCAACGAACAGGAGCAGCTCGAACAGGAATACCTGACCCAAACGCCCAACATCCAGTGGTTCCCCGGCCATATGGCCAAGACCCGACGGGTCATGAAGGAGAGCCTGAAACTGGTGGACATCGTGGTGGAGCTGCGCGACGCCCGCATCCCCAAAAGCAGCCGCAACCCGGAAATTGAAAAGATTGTCGGCGACAAGCCGCGGCTGGTTGTCTTTAACAAGGCGGACATCGCCGACCCGGCGGTGACCAAGGAGTGGCAGGAATATTATAAAAGCCACGGGGTGCGCACCCTGGCGCTGGACTGCCGCTCCGGCAAGGGATTAAAGGAGCTGGTGCCTGCGGTGCGGCAGGAGCTGCACGACCTGCTGGAGAAGCGCAAGGCGCGCGGCATGGAGAGCCGCCCGATCCGCATGATGATCGTCGGGGTGCCCAACGTCGGCAAGTCCTCGCTGATCAACCGCCTGGCCGGCGGCAAGCGGGTCAAGGTGGAGGACCGCCCGGGCGTCACCCGCGGCAAACAGTGGGTGCGCTTGGAAAGCGGCATCGAATTGCTCGATATGCCAGGCGTGCTCTGGCCGAAATTCGACGACCGCCAGGTCGGCGAGCGCCTGGCCTACACCGGCGCCATCAAGGACGATGTCTATGACCTGGAGTGGGTGGCGATGCGCTTTTTGGACCTGCTGCGCCAGCGCTATCCGCAGCTTTTGCAGCAGCGGTTTAAGGTCACCGAGCAGGAATATGAGGGCCTGGAGCCGTTTGACCTGCTCGAGCTGGTGGGCAAAAAGCGCGGCATGATGCTGCCCGGCGGGGTGGTCAACACTGAGCGCGCCGCCGTCACCGTGCTGGACGAGTTCCGCTCCGGCAAGATCGGGCGCATCTCGCTCGAGCGCCCGCACGCCGCCCAGGAGAAGGAGCGGCAGACAACCGAACAATCCGGAGAAGAGGATGCCAGATGATCGAAGAGACCTCCCTTTTCCGTTATGATGAACAGCTGCGCAGGGAAGGGTATCTGTCCTTGTGCGGCGTGGATGAGGCCGGGCGTGGGCCGCTGGCAGGGCCGGTGGTGGCTGCAGCAGTTATCCTGCCGGAAGATGCTTTGCAGCGCTGCCCGCAGCTGGCTATTTTAAACGATTCCAAGAAGCTCTCGGAGAAAAAGCGGGAGGCGCTGTTCCCCCTCATCCAGGAGAAGGCCCTGGCCTATGGGATTGGGTGGGCCAGCGCCCAGGAAATCGACGAGGTAAACATCCTCCAGGCCACCTTCCTGGCCATGAAGCGGGCGGTGGAGCAGCTGCCCCTTCAGCCGGGCTGGGCTTTGGTGGACGGCAACCGCATGCCGCCCCTGGAGATTCCCGGGGAGACGGTGGTCAAAGGCGACGCCCAGTGCGCCAGCATCGCCGCCGCCAGCATTTTGGCCAAAGTCAGCCGGGACAGGCTCTTGGAGGAGTGGGACCAGCTGTATCCCCAGTACGGCTTCGCCAAGCACAAGGGTTACGGCACCAAGGCACATTACGAGGCCATCCAGGCCCACGGGATTCTGCCCGTCCACCGCAGGAGCTTTTTGAAGAACCTGGAGGAGAAGCCATGAAAAACCAGTCCGGCAAGGCGGGGGAGGAGCACATCGCCCGCTGGCTGGAAAGCCAGGGCTATGAGATTCTGGCCCGGAATTTCCACTCCCGCTACGGGGAGATTGACATCGTCGCCCAGCGGCCCCCATACATTGCCTTTGTGGAGGTGAAAGCCCGGGTGGAGAACAGCCTGGTTTCCCCCTTCGAGGCCATCACGCCCCGGAAGCAGCGGAAAATCATCGCCACCGCTCAGGAGTACCTGCGCCAGCACCCCAGCGGGCTGCAGCCCCGGTTCGACGCGGCGGCGGTCCACCTGCAGGAGGGCACCGTGGTGGGGCAGGAGTATTTGGAAAACGCCTTTTGGGGCTGATGATGGAAAGGAGGCGCGCCATGCGCTATTTTGACCTGCATTGCGACACCATGACGGAGTGCGCTGTAAAGGATATCCCCTTGCGGGAGAATACTCTCCACGTAAGCTTGGAGCAGGTGAAG
>OMAA01001079.1_pt1 | contig 10892 bp, 10 predicted proteins | sample 1674191 | NCBI WGS metagenome assembly OMAA01 (sample SAMEA103958152, study PRJEB25191) | human gut metagenome | biome: human-associated habitat [ENVO:00009003]; feature: intestine environment [ENVO:2100002]; material: feces | place: Germany | collected 2013/2015
TTCGACCAGGCCGCACAAGATGCGGAACAGGTTTTGATAATAGAGGGTCATTTGGTTTTCGGCCGCACTACGCATAAAGATCAACACGGCGGGTGCCCCGTCGCGCACGATCGTGTATCCAAACATGGGAAGCCCCGGCGTCAGCTCGCGGTTCACCCACAGGTTCGAACGACCCCCGTCGCCCAAAAGAGGTGCAAGCTGCTCAAGCGTGAGCGAGCGTGCGGCATCTTCGGCAATCGCGGGATTTGCTGCCACCAGACGTGCAAATGCCCCACCCGAAACATGGTAGATCGCCACCGAATCGTTCTCGAGAATCTCGCCCAGAAGCTCGCAGCACTTGCGATAGATGTCGCGTGGGTTGAGCACGTCGAGCTCCTGCGTCACGGCAAAGATCTTGCCAAAGCTGTCGTGGCGACCCACGATCTGGCGCCTGTACGCGCGCTTGTCCTCGATCGCGTCGTGGTAGAGCTGCGTAAGGAACGTATTGCGGTTGCGAACGAGCTCATTTTGATAGCGCTCCGCCCTAATGGCTTCGCTGTTGCGTAGCTGCACATAGCCGCACACGGCACCCACCACAAAGTACGCAATAAACGGCAGCCAGTTGGACGGCTCGTAGAACAGGCCCTGGAAGGTATAGCCGTACTGAGTAAAGTAGCTCGCGGCCAAACCCACCGACGCCAGCAGCGCCGCAACCAGGCCAAAGTCCAAGCCATACAGCGTGCCGATCAGCACCACGTAGAGCAGGCGATAATCAAGCACGTTGAGCTGGGCCGATTGGGAGAACAGATGCTCCAGCACCTCGAACAGGACCCAGGAAACGCCCGTCTCCAGGCATTTAATAGGCAGCGCGCGCATCTGGATGCGGTCGATGGAGGCGCGCAAGGGGTTAACCTTCTTTGCGCGGCTAGCATCCCAGCGAGCCTGAATGGTCGAGAGGTCGCGCAGCAGGTCGTAGCGCTGAAACCAGCCATAACGCACGCGAACGACGTCGCTGACGGGCAGGGCATAGCCGGCAGAATCGCCATAGGTAACGGCAAGGTCGGGGAACACCGCCTTGAGGACCTCGCCCACCTCACCTGAGGTGTGATGGAAGGTATCGGCAACGCCGAGCGTCTCAAAGGAGGCATCCCAACTGTCAAAGATGCGGTGCACCAGCACCGCGAGCTCCTCGGCACACAGCAGCGGAAACGCCGCATCCTCCGAGCCCTGCAAAGCGACCGATCCGGTTAAGCACGCGTCGAACAGCGGAGCAAAAAACGGATCCTCCAGAACGGTAGAGGCAGTATACAGGAAGGGCACGCGCAAAATCTTTGCCTGAACGCCTTCGTGCGCAGCGTAGTGGCGGCACAGGTCGTTGGCCGCGCGGGCGATAATGCCCTTGCCCGTTTGTTCCGCGGCATCGGCGGCACCCTCAGCGCCCGCGGGCCCGGCTACATACAGCAGCTGGACCCGTCGACCCATGCACGAACGAAAGACCGAACGCAGCAGCTCGATGTCGCCCATGGTATCGGTATGCGGCGTGAGGTAGTTAGACAGATAGACCACGCGGTCGAACTCATAGGCCTGGTCCAGGTGTTGCAGAAGCTCTTTCCATGAGGCATGGGGCGATGACTCGTCGCGATGCGCATCCGCGGCGGCTACGACCTTGACGTGGTCCCCGGGGAACGCCTTGGCACAAAAGTCATCGTCAACATATGCGGTATTGCCAACAACCAGCACCTCCATGGCGCACTCCTCCCCTAAAATCCACTTTTGCGATAGTCAAACATGCGTATTGTACGCTGCCAACGCGAGCCAGATACAGTTTTAAGGCTGTATTAAGAACTTTTTTAGAGGATGTGGGGGTGAAAGGAAGCTAAAAGAGCGCTTTATTCGGAAGTATGCGGCAAATCTTGGCGTGCCAAGCGCACCGGAACACTGCAACGCTCCTACCAGCGGTTCTTTTATGCGAAAAGCCCGTTGTGCTCAGGAGTTCCAGAATTTGCCGCATACTTCCGGTGGGCAATTCCAGAAGTGCGGGGAAAACCGAGGTCTGTCGACCAGACCTCGGTTTTGGGCATCCGCGACCTGCGGTTTTGTTGGCAAAATTCGAGGTGTGCTCGGTAGTTTTCGATTTTTCCCGCACTTCCGAAATACGCGACAAAAACCCGCCGTCCTGAAGCGAACACGCGATAAGCACCCTTCGAAAAAAGCCCCTTAAACGTGAAAACCGCCTTTCGGCGGTTTTCACGGACCAAGCCGAACGTACCGTAGCAAGGCCTCATCACATCATGACAATGCCTAAGCCCAACCATACTGACGCAACGCAGCCTCAATACCCTCGAAGTCAATGAGCGAGGTAGAGTAATCAAGAACGAAAAGCAGGCACATGCCAAGAACCCAGATCTCGCCTCGAGCATTCAGGGCCACAATTTGCGAACCAAGAACGGCATCGTGATTTAACCCGCCATACGATAGCGCGTAGTTACCTTCTCCATCGCAACCGGAAAGCATCAGAGCCTTAATGGCGGTAAGTACAATCATGCTGTCAACAGCCGGTCTCTTAAAATCTCGTTCAAAACTCTGGTATCTCGAAGCGTTGCCAACGATTGATTTGTATCGCCGCAGGTCATCAAAAGCAACGGTCCTATTTAAAAACTCTAGGTCAGGTATTTCTAAAAAATGCTTACAAGCTTCAACCATTGGATAGTTAACGTAGAGTTTTCCGTTTGGTCAAACAGATCCCGGTCTTTAGCGAGAGCCCGCTCTTTTAGCACACCGAGGAGAAACAACTCATCCTGAATGCCTTCGGAGAACATTCTCTCGTACAGCTCATAAATATTTGTTCCATAAGAGACGATCTCGTAATCGAGATCAGGCTCATAACATGCAAATAAAGCATTGAATAGCTTGACTTCTTGCTTAGCCCCCTCAACAACGAGCAGAATCTTTTTTCTAGACATTGAACTCGCCGGCCTTATAGAGCTTTTCTAGGTTGTGCCCCTCCCTCAGCTCTCTATTGGTAGCGTTGGCGGCAGATACTATATTGTGATCAGAAAGAATGAAAAGACAGTCCGGCCTTAGGATTTTATTGCTGAATAAATCCGTATTATGCGATGCGCAGAGTACCTGACGACCGCTTTGGCGCTTAAAATAATTAATTACTTTCTCAGCTAAATCATGATGATAAAACGCGTCGAACTCGTCAACAAGAAGTAAAGACGGCGCCTCGGTGTTATGGAAATAATTGAACAGCCTCAGTAAGGCAACCGTGCCGCTAGAGCAGTTGTCTGCAAAGGGAACAAGGCGGCTTTTCTCAAAATATAAGGCCATATCGCCCGAAGGCGTCTCACGGGCCGTGAGGCGTTCGTCTATCCCAAACTCGTTCAGGAAGCGCTCGAGCTCTTCAACCAAATCATTTTTAATTACGTTATCGGCAATATTTGAAACAAGGCCGCGATCGTTCATAAAAGCATCGCCGATGGGATCCATTGATCTTGAAAACTTATACAACTTAAACAGAGGCATCGTCTCGTCAAGGGGAATATTGTTGCAAACATAAGCCAAGACGGAAATACTCGGTGACTTAAATGCCCAATTCAAATGATCGGCACCGATGAATGCTAGGTCTCCGTCGACCACCTTGCCCAACCGGTGGTCATAGTCAAACGCCAGCTGTCCGTTAATTGTTAGCGACTCACGGATGAAATCGGTGATCCCGGTCTTTTCATAACAGTATACGACCTCGTCATCGTCATAAGCGAACGAATAGGCAAAGTGAGCGGACTCGATTCCTTCTTTAGCGCTGAGATAGTTGGCCTTATTGGAGTAGAACGTTCTGCGCCCCACGTTTGACGAGATATCGAGCAAGGCATTGATTAGGTTTGTCTTACCGACTGCGTTTCTTCCGTAAATAAGCCCACACGAAACAACGCCGTCTTCAATAGCAGACGCGTTAAATTTGTAGTCACGAACGTCCGCCAAATCAAGAACAAGCCGATACGAGAAGTTTCGGAATCCTTGAACCTCGAACCTCTTTAGCATAAAAACCTCCAGTCATAATTGCCGTAAATTTTTTACGGCAATTATAGCATGAGAAGGCATCTAATGGTTATGTTCTCGTTGTTGCAGGATGCCGCGAGCAGGAGCGGCTGTTAGGCTCCGGTCTTTAGCTAAAAACTAGAGGGTGCTCTCCCCTTGGAAGGAGCCCCTTGCAAAACGATGGCTTGGATAAGGCTGTTTTTATAACATCTCCAGAAGATTGAACTGCCTCCCATTTCTCGTGTCCAAGAAATGGGAGGCAGTTCAGGAAGGGCCGCGGGGGCGTTCGGCTAGGTGCGGGAACGGCCTATTTGCTCAATGTGTTCGGCTGGGATCGGAAATCAACCCATCACAATTTCGCCGCTACTTAATCAGAGTCGTCGCATCCCCTTACCTTAATCGGCAGCGTCTACCCCAAACAAATCTGGGCTTATCAGGCCAGACGTTTGGCGCAAGGTCTGCTTAAAGGAATTCGAAGTCAAACGTTTCTCTATATAGGCTTCGTAGCAACGAAAAAGCGTCTCGGTCGAGAGAACAGCAATGTCGTTTTTACGGGCAATTGTAATCTGGGTTGTGGGGAATGGATCACGCTCTTCGGGTTTTAAATCAATTTGCGATGCAAATATAAGGACACCTTTTAATTTATCGGAATCACCTTCGTCTTCCATTGCGTCCGCCTTTATTTGGACATGATCATATGTCTTCGAAACATGATGTCGCTTCAAGCCGGCTTTACTACCTTTAATTTCAATTAAAAAGAGAGTGTCATCATAGAAGAACCTAAAATCCTCTTCCTTACAATCTTCGAAGTCCTCATCAACCTCGACAATCTCCGCCAAAAGATGGCGAACCTTGTTTTCGAGTTCGAAGTCTTTGGAGCAAAGGACCGACTTAATGTCCTGATAGTCAGATAGGATTCCTTCAATGTTGTTCTTTTCCGCGCACAGAAGAGCCATTTTCTCGTTTATCTCTTTAATTCGCGCTCTTTGGTCGACCTCATCATGATATTCAACTTCGCCCAACCAATCAGGAATACGAGCTGGCTGTACATTAGTTGGAAATATGGCATCGATAACCGCAGATAAATCATCGTCGTTATTGATCTTAAGAGTAGTTGCCGCAAAGGTTTCGGATATCAGAACGGCTGTAACTGTAGAAGCGTTCGAAGTTAAAAGAGGCTCAAGAGGAGCGAGAATGGGTGTGCTGAAGGAAAAATCCGAATGAAGCTCTATACCAGAGAGGGACGTTTTCGACTCACCAAAGTAAATAGGCAACGGCAAAGGAAACAACTCATATACCGGAGAATTGGCAAAGTCCTCAATGAGGTCCTTCAAAGGTTTTTTATGCATATACCTTTTATCGTTAATTCCAAAATCATATTCATAACCATAAGAGTATTTACAGTTTTGCGGCAGCAAAACAATACATTTACAGTTATTTGACTGCAGCATCATCTGGCAAATAGAGGAAATGTCTGCGTGGTCCCTTAATAATGATTCGTTGCTAGGATCGCATTTCCATAATTGTTCATCCTGCAAGTCAATGACCGTCAGCTCAAAAGCGTCGAAGGCGCTCGCCTTGCTGAATTCCTTTATCGTCAGATCGCTTGTTGCAGTAAATCCGCGACCCTGCTGCCTATAAACCAAAAGCTGAGTTTTCGTCATACGAATCTCCTTACAATCAGAGCAGAATAAACCCAAGTTATCATTTCTCATCTAAGAAAAAGGCATATAGCGGCTGCGGACACGCCAATCCACGCCCGCAGCCGCTACATATGCGAGCCCCTACCCCCGCGGTGGGAAGGGATCATGCCCATGGGAATCCTTTGCGCGGATTCTGCCATCAGGACGATGGATGACTAACTCTGACTGCTGGTTAGAGCTAATATGGCGACCGCGCTTTATAGCCTCGCTCTGGGTCGTCGCAACAAAGGAAGCGCGACTTGCTCCTTCGCCCTTAACTTGCCATTTGCCATCTGCCCGCTTCGTAACGTGCTGGTTTTTACCTTTCATACTCACCTCACCTTCACGACCAAATAGTTAATGCACTCACAGCATGAGACCTGCAGCAAGTCTACTCGTGCCGTTTCGCTCATAGTGTAACCACCGGCGCGGACAAAAACTCAACTTGGAAGGTTTCGGTATCGGGTCTCGAAGAAGCGAGAGACAGCCTCATGCTGAAGTCACCGTATCGAGCGCAGCCAAATAAGCGAGAAACAATATTAGTGCCAGCGATACCAACGAGGCCGAAGACACTGCAAACTCAAGCACGACGCCTCAATCGATTCCGCATCAGATGCTGCAGAGGACAACAACGTCACCTCGTTGCAACGACAAACACACCAAAACAGTCACCCCGCACACGCCGGAGGCAAGCAAATCCGGCACGAAGGCACTGGCAAACGTTCTTACTTTGGTAACAAGAACCCTGGCGCATGAAGCGCCACGAAATACCACTACCCAAAAAGGATCCGCTATGCTCAAAGACAACATCGCATACCTGCTAAAGTTCGCACCTAAGGAAGCACATACATCGACGACTTGATGAACGGTCGACTGTACATGAACGCGGCCGGCTACTACCATGGCATGCCTGTCGAACAGGGCGATCCGCTCGAGGCGTCCATGGCTCCCGGGGCGTGCCTCTAGGGATATACTTGCCTGCCCATCTACTGCATGCACACGGTCCGCGTGAACGATATCGTCGACAACACCGTGAAAATCCCGATGCGCATGATCCGGGAGTTCGAGTGCGCGAACGGGTGGATCGGCATTGTGCAGTACGACAGTTTCGCGCGCCTCCCCGACAGACACGCCGCCGATAACGGAAGCATCTACGCCCACGGCCCCATCTCCTACGGCATCCCCGGGCCAAAACTGATCCGCGAGATCTTTGAGGGCATCCCGCACAATCTCGTAATCAAAACGCCCAAATACGCATATCAGAAGGAGTATCGAATCATCGGATCGCGACCGGTCGAATGTCGCCTTTCACAAGACGAGAATCATTCTCGCTGCAAAATTGAAAAAAACGGCCATGCAGAGCTTGACCTAGGCAGCAGCCTCGCGGACTTTTCCTAGAAGGTCTCGGTGTCGAGTCTCGAAGAAGCGCAAAGCGGCCTCATGCTTGAGTTGCCGAACGGCAGGCAAGGATCGCGTCGAAAATGTTGGTGTAAGGGTGACGCCCTAGCGCCCGTTTAACGAAAAGCGGCCTTCGTCCTTGAATCTGAAATCACCACAACAACAGGTTCTAGGAAAGGACGAAGACCGCTATGGAAATCTTATCAGACCCGACGCCGGACATGCTCGCCATGCCCCGTTTCGACGACGGCGCCATCGACATGCAGGAGCTGCTTCGCAGGCTGGCAGAGCGGGTCGTCAAAGCCGTAATGGACACCGAAGCAGACCAGCTGTGCGGTGGTGGACCGACTTCCCTTCGTTTTAAGCGTAGATGATCTACGCGCAACGCAATATCCTGGGAAGTAAAACAGCCAATTTTAAATATATTCCAAGACGCGGTCACAAAGAGAATTAATCAGGTGACAGCGACTCAAGATTTTTTTGATCAACCAATTCACTGGCAGGTCAATCAAGATGCATGCAGTCATCGTTAGCAATGTAACGAAAATTGAAATGAGCGGCCAAATAGTTAAAGAGTAATAGGACTCAACGTTTACGAGCATTGGCAATAAACAAGTCCTGAAAGCGCCTTCAAATAGATACACTGCAAACACATGCCCTGAAACTTTATTAATTAACCCGGAGGAAAAGTAGCGCTTTTTGAAAATAAGAAATATCGAGACCGCTTCAAGCAAAACAAATATGCTGCAGTCACGTGCAAAGGGAATGTGAATAGAACCCGTCAACTTGCTCAGAATTATGTCTAAGATAAATATCGAAATGAATGAACAGAGGAAAATAACGCATAAATAAGTATCGGACACCCTGTCTTCTACGTTAAAGCGACGCAGGTAGCCCCCAAGCAAATACACAAACACAAGGTTCAAAACATTTTTGCCGCTACCCAAAGGGTGGAAATAAAGAACGCTTGGTAGTAGAACGAAAATCAAGCAGAGCGCTGTTAGAAGTTTTTTGAACTGTCGCTGGGAGGAACGGTCTGCAAACTCATTGAGATACGGCGAAAACAACAAGATTAATAGATAGCAGGTAAAGAACCAGAATTCATTCGTAGAGAACGGCAGCAACGCTTTAATGAGCTGCGAATACCCCCCCCCCCGATACAAATAATGTAAGCAAGGAGGCGTCTAGAGAATAAAACAGTGCCGATAGTTCCAGTAACAAAATCTTGAAACTTGATCTTCTAATACCAAAGTAGCCGGAAATTAGAACAAATACGGACACGCCGCAATTGAAAATACTATTTTCGATTTGAATCCAAATGGAGTTAATGCCGAATGCATCACTCAGCAAGGGACCATTCACATGCATGATAACTATGCCAAATATGGCAAAAAGCCTCAGCATTTCGATACTTGAGTTTCGCGTAGTAGCCATCAATTATCCCAAAAACCTTTTCATCTAAGACTTAATCTTACTGAGCAAGCCAGAAACAAGCACCTTAAGATCTTTCACGTACAAAAGCACAATTAAGATTAATAGCAGCACTTCAATTGCGTATATATACACTGGATCCGTTATCAGGATTAGGAAGAACGACTGAAGCAATAGAATCGCGTAGGATGCCAGGTCGCGGCTCAAGTGTATGTTTAGGGGAACAATGCTCGACGCCTTTCTCAGGCGAGCAAACCAGACGAGGCCATATGAAACCATCGTAGAGAAAGCAGCTCCGAGCGGGCCGTAGTATCGAACCAGAATCAAGTTCATTGCAATATTGATCACTGCGCCCACGATGGTGGTCGATGCAAGAATTTTCGTTTCCTTAGCGGCGGCAAAAATACCTTCAAAAACACCGCAGAGACAGCTAAATACTACAGAAATGGTAAGTAGCGGTGCATACTGCCAGGCCTGATAGAAGTCATTTGCATACAGAATGCGGGCAATAAATTTATCTCCTACAAGCAATAAAGAACATAGCAGTACCAGACCGCAATTGTAGATTGAATAAATCCTAGAGTAAAACTCTCCCGAGCTTTCATTTATTTCTTTTACTGCCGATAAGGTCCATGCCTGATTAAAGATCGATTGAAACACATTAAGAATCGACGGGATTTTGAAGGCAACGGAATAGATACCGTTTGCGGCTGCGCCACAAATCCAAGTAACAATATATCGATCGGAAACGTTGTTAATCCACCAAGCAATTTGATCAAAAATCAATGGCCTACTATATTCAGCCATTTCCTCGCTCAATGCTTTGTTACGGCGTGCCGTTATATACGTCCATAGCCTAAGACGAACAACCAAATATATAGAAACGACTACGAAAGCGGATATATTTGCAATAAAGTAACCAGATACCCCCATGGGGAAGATAAGCAAAAGCGTCACATTGAGAATAATGATTACCGCAGAGCTAATGATACCAGCGATAGCTACGTCAAAAATGCGATCGATACCACGTGCAAACGACAGCAGAATATCCGAAAGCAAGCAGAACACGTAATAGAGAACAAAATAAATCGGATACTCGTTGAACAGAGGAATTAGATTCAGCCAACAATTAATCGCCACGACAGCTACTATTACCAGGCTAGCCTGTATAAAAGTTCTGATAGCTTCAGAGAAAACCTGGCTACGATCGCTTGTGGCTTCCATTGAAAACCTAAGAGCGGCTTGAGAGACCGCGCCCGACAGCAACGGAACCAAGAGAAACGCCGTGGTCGTATAAATGTCGTAAAGGCCATAATCAGCAGTACTGAGGACGCTTGTATACAACGGAACGAGCAAGAAAGAGAGAATCTTGCTTGCAAAGTTGCTCAACGTCATTAAGCCGATATTTTTAAGAAAGTATGTATATTTCCCCATTTTATGTCCTTACGACAGCTTTCGGGGAAATTCTCGTTTGTCGTTTTCCCGAAAGCTATGTCCAAACTGCGACTCCCACCGAAGGACTAAACAGAAAAAAGGCAAAGAGAGTGAGGCGCAAAAATATGTATAAAACATATTAAAAAATGCATTAAAGAGCCACATGAATAAAAGGAAGAAAATGGGGAGAGCAGGTATATGACAATCCTTCAGTAAATTGCGGACCAGTGAACCAAATGCCCATAAATAAATGCACAGACCAAGAAGACCGTAGTCACTTAAAATCTGGATAAAATCGTTATGTGCCCAGAGAGGATTTCCAAAATAGGCAAAATTAAGATTGAAGAGCCAATTAACGCCATGTCCGAATATCAGTTCAAAGGGCTTGCTCTTAAAGATATTCAAAACGTCATAAGACCAAAAGACCGATCGTCCGCTTGTAAAAGCTTCTAGGGGGTCCATTCCGGTATTAGCTCTATTAGCTGTATTTAAAAATTTTTCACTAATAGGAGAAGCGAGAACGATCAATACAAATAAGCAAACGCCTAAAACTACAATATAAGGAAATGTTTTTTTATTATTCAATTTAATATAAATAAATAATAGCCATGCGCACAGAAGAACAGCAAGATATGTCCTCGAGCTTCCCAGCAATACACAGAGACTTGAGATAAAGAAAGAGCCCAAATAAATATATTTGCCATGCAGTTGATACTGGACTAATGAAATTGCAAACACATAGATGGCAGTGGGGCAAAGAAGAAATGTTGTTCCAGCAAAAGAGACAAATCCTTTTGTTTCTCCTTCGTATATGTATGAAGAGCTCATAAAAAAGGAGAAAAAGACAACTAAATTCCAAATCAATAGAATGGCATCAACATATTTCTTTTTACTACGAAATATAACCAGGAATTCATCCTTTTCGAG
>OMAA01001081.1_pt1 | contig 10881 bp, 7 predicted proteins | sample 1674191 | NCBI WGS metagenome assembly OMAA01 (sample SAMEA103958152, study PRJEB25191) | human gut metagenome | biome: human-associated habitat [ENVO:00009003]; feature: intestine environment [ENVO:2100002]; material: feces | place: Germany | collected 2013/2015
GCCCGCCGTTGTCTTGGCTATGATGAAGTCGATGCCGCCCTTCTTCTGCACTATCTCGAACACGCCGCCCGCAAGCATTGTGATGATGATGAGTTCGCCCATAGAGAGAATGCCGTCGCCCATAGAGTGAAACCACTCGAATACGTCGAAACTTCCGTCGAGCAAGCCGATGACTCCGGTGATAGCCAGTCCGATGGTGAGCACCAGCATCACGTTCATGCCGGCGATGGCTGTAGAGAGAACGGCTATGTAGGGCAGAATCTTCAGATAGTTGATGCCGTGCACATTCACGAGCGGCTGCATCTCCTGACCTAAGAATACGTATAAGGCGAGTGTGATGATGGCAGCCGGCAGCGTGATGAAGAAGTTGACGCGGAACTTGTCGTTCATCTTGCAGCCCTGCGTGCTTGTTGCGGCGATGGTGGTGTCGGAGATGAACGAGAGGTTGTCGCCGAAGAACGCTCCGCCTACAACTACAGCCGTCAGCAGCGCCACGTCGAGCTGCATGGTCTGTGCCAGTCCGGAGGCGATGGGTACAAGAGCCACGATTGTTCCGACGCTCGTGCCAATCGACAGACTGATGAAGCATGTGGCAATGAACAGTCCGGGCAGCACCATATTGCTTGGCAGCAGCGAGAGCATGGTGTTCACAGTGGCGTCGACGGCTCCTATCGCCTTTGCAGAGTTGGCAAAGGCGCCAGCCAGTACGAATATCCACAACATCGTCATAATGTTCGGCGAACTGGCTCCGCGGCTGAATACCGCAACGTTCTTCTGCAGGTTCTTGCCGCCTGCTATAGCTACGGCGTATATGCCCGAAATCATGAACGCTACGCTTATCGGCACTTTATAGAAGTCGCCGGCTATTATTGATGTTACAAGATACAGTGTGATAAAAACCAAAAGAGGGCTTATCGCAAGAACTCCTTTTAAATTGTTCATATTTATTTTTATTGTACTTAGTCTATCCTTTTAATGTACTTAGTCTTTTCTTTTTGTCTTGGAACTGTGTCTTTGCCGTTTAGAGCTGTGTACGGCGGTAGAAGTCGACGTTCTCTTTCGTCAGAAGCTCTATAGGCATGTAGTTCACCGGCTGCACCTTCTTCTTCAGTACGATAGCCTTGAACAGAGTGTCGACGCAGCTGTATCCCTGCTGGTATCCGTGCTGCGCGATGATGAACGACATGCTTCCCTGGCGCAGACACTCGGCGTTCTTTGCCACCATGTCGTAGCCCATAATCTGTATGTCGCGCATGTTGTTGCGCAGCAGGAATTCGCCCACGATGTGAGCCTTCGAGTTGAGTGTGATGCAATGGTGTATGCTTGGATGCTGCTCAAAGAATTCTTTCAGCATGGCATCGTATTCGTTGCGTGTACCTTTGAACGGCAGACACAGCTCCGTAATCTTTATCTGTGGGAAATGGTCGTGCATATAATGGCGGAAACCTACTTCGCGGTTCACCTGCTGCTTGCTCGTCACCTTTCCGTCCTTCATACGCTTCAGGAGCATTATCTCCTTTTCGTTTCCGGCGATGAGCATGAGCATCTTGGCTGCGAAATAGCCGCTGCAAAACGAGTCCTGACCGAAGAACGAGAGCGGCTTGAGGTCGGGCATGTATGAGTCGAGCATTACAAACGGAATCTGTCGCTCGTGGAGAATATCAGTGAATTGTCTTGTTATGTCTATTTCCTGCGGCACTATGATGATGCCGTTCGGGTTCGACTCGAGACATTGCGTGTAGCAGTCGACAAACGACTGGTTGTTGAAACGCTCATAGTACATGATCTTTACGTTAATGTTGAAGTCGCGTCTTACCTCGATGGCTTTCTTCACGCCTTGTTCTATCTCCTCCCAGTAGGCTTCCGACTCGTGCTGCGGTATGAGCGCATAGAACACGTATGTCTTGTTGTAAGCCAGGGCGCTTGCATAGACATTGGGCTGATATTCCATCTCCTTAAGAGCCTTCTCCACTTTCTCACGTGCCGGTGCCGACACATTCGGGCGGTTGTGTAGTACGCGGTCTACTGTTCCGACCGACACGCCTGCTCTTTCTGCGATATCCTTAATTCTGATTTTCTCCATTCTTAATGGTTGTGCGTTTCTTTAGAGTTTGTTATTATATGTATATGATTGGCACAATAGTGTGATATTGTTCCAACCCGCATATTATGTGCAAATTTAAAAAAAAATATTGAATTATTCACTCGATAAATGTAACTTTATTGCTTCGCTTGAAGATTTTCCGATTTACATGCGCTTGTCTGATAAAAATTTTGTTATTTTGCATCGAAATTCGAAACGTGTCGAATGTATTTTAGGTATTAAACACTATAAAGATGAAACTATTCAGAAGTATAGTTGAACTTCAGAATGAGTTGTTTGAAGTTCGGAAGTCAAGAAAGTAGGTCTTGTGCCCACAATGGGTGCTCTTCATGAGGGCCATGCGTCGCTCGTAAAACGCAGTGTTGCGGAGAATGGGGCGACTGTAGTTTCTGTTTTTCTCAATCCGACCCAGTTCAACGACAAGAAAGACCTCGAGCGCTATCCGCGCACGCTTGATGCAGACTGCGCTTTGTTGGAGGCTTGTGGAGCCGATTATGTTTTCGCTCCGTCAGTAGAGGAGATGTATCCCGTAGAGGATAAGCGCCAGTTCGATTTCCCGCCCGTCACAACGGTGATGGAGGGTGCGCATCGTCCGGGCCATTTCAACGGCGTGTGCCAGGTAGTGTCGCGCTTGTTCTATATTGTACGTCCAGACCGCGCCTATTTCGGCGAGAAAGACTGGCAGCAGATTGCCGTAGTAAAGGCAATGGTGCGCTTCCTCAATCTCAATGTGCAGATTGTAGAATGCACCACGATACGCGAAGAAGACGGCTTGGCTAAGAGTTCGCGCAACACGCTTCTCTCAGCCGACGAGCGTGCTATCGCTCCGCGCATCTACGAGGCGCTGAAGGCGAGCCGCGAGTATGCCAAGACACACACACTGGCAGAGACCCACGATTATGTAGTCTCTACAATCAACGCCGTAGACGGACTTGAGGTGGAGTATTTCTCAATTGTCGATGGCGACACATTGCTCGATGTAGCTAATTGGGACGACAGCGCGTATGTAGTAGGCTGCATCACGGTTTATTGCGGCAAGACCCCGATACGCCTCATCGACCACATCACCTATAAGAAATAAGATTCTCAGAAATATGATGATAGAAGTATTAAAGTCGAAGATTCATTGTGCGCAGGTAACACAGGCGAATCTTAACTATATCGGCAGCATCACCATCGACGAAGACCTCATGGATGCTGCCAATATGATTGAAGGCGAGAAGGTGCAGATTGTGAACAACAACAACGGTGAGCGCTTCGAGACCTACATTATCAAGGGCGAACGCGGCTCGGGCTGCATCTGCCTGAACGGTGCGGCAGCACGCAAGGTTGTAGTGGGCGACACCGTGATAATCATTTCCTATGCCCTCATGGACTTTGAGGAGGCTAAGACTTTCCGCCCCTCAGTCATATTCCCGGAGAATAATAAAGTGTAGAGTTAGTGAGTTTTGAATTTTGAGTTTTGAGTTTTGAATTATCGGCTTCGCCGATTATGAATTATTCAGTTTTGAATTCTGAATTCACAACTCACAAGTCCCAACTCATAAATTCAAAATGCGCAAAGCGCACAATTCTTGCTCTGGCAAGCGGCAAAGCCGAGCGCAAAACTCAAAACTCAAAATTTCATTCATGCCAGATAATCCTACTACAAAACGCTCTTCGAAAGCTGCGCCAAAGGCTTTCGACAAGAACTACGGCCATCTGCAGCCGCAAGCCATTGACATAGAGAAGGTGGTGCTTGGTGCGCTTATGATCGATAAGGATGCGTTCTCTATCGTGTCCGAGACATTGCGCCCCGAGACATTCTACGAACCGCGCCACCAGAAGATATACAACGCCATACAGACGCTCTCGATGAACGAGAACCCGGTCGACATCATGACCGTAGTAGACGAGTTGAAACGTGAGGGCACTATCGACGACGTGGGCGGTGCGCCTTACATTGTCGACCTCAGTTCGCACGTGGCTTCTTCTGCTCACATCGAGTATCACGCCAAGATTCTTGCACAAAAGTTCCTCGCCCGACAGCTCATCTCCTATGCCAGCGTCATTGAGACAAAGGCGTTCGACGAGACGCAGGACGTAGACGAACTGATGCAGGAGGCGGAAGGCTCGCTCTTCGAGCTTTCGCAGCGCAACATGAAGAAGGACTACACGCAGGTAGACCCCGTCATCACCCGCGCCATCGACATCCTTCAGAAAGCGTCTGCCAACGCCGGTGGCTTGACGGGTGTGCCTACGGGCTTCGAGAAACTCGACGAGAAGACGAGTGGTTGGCAGAGTTCCGACCTTGTCATCATCGCCGGACGTCCTGCCATGGGCAAGACGTCGTTCGCCCTTTCGCTCGCTAAGAACATAGCTGTCGACTATCATACGCCTATCGCTTTCTTCTCTCTTGAGATGAACAACGTGCAGCTTGTAAACCGTCTTATCTCTAACGTCTGCGAGATTCCGGGCAACAAGATGCTTAATGGTCAGCTCTCCGACGACGAATGGGAGCGCCTTGACAAGAATGTGCGCAATCTGCAGGGCTCGCCGCTCTACATCGACGATACGCCGGGCCTCTCTATCTTCGAGCTGCGCACCAAGGCACGCCGTCTTGTGCGCGAGAAGGGCGTGAAGATTATCATGATTGACTACCTCCAGCTTATGAACGCTAACGGTATGCGCTTCGGTAGCCGTCAGGAGGAGGTGTCGAAGATTTCGCAGTCGCTGAAGGGTCTCGCCAAAGAGCTTGACATTCCTATCCTCGCTCTCTCGCAGCTCAACCGTACAGTTGAGAACCGTGAGGGTTTGGAGGGTAAGCGTCCGCAGCTGTCCGACCTTCGTGAGTCGGGAGCCATCGAGCAGGATGCCGATATGGTGCTCTTCGTACACCGCCCCGAGTATTATCATATTCTCACCGACGAGAAGGGCAACGACCTTCGCGGTATGGCGCAGATTATCATCGCCAAGCACCGTAAGGGTGCCACGGGTGACGTGCTCCTCACGTTCCGTGGCGAGTTTACACGCTTCCAGGATCCGCAGAAGCAGGCTGCGCCTATCGTCGACGTGCCGTATGGCTCAGAGATTATCGGCAGCAAGATGAACGGCGGCGATGTGCCGTTGCCACCCGATATGATGGATGGTTCGCCCTTCGGAGATTCTTCTGAACCGGCACCGTTCTGATAAAAGTAAAAAAGGGCTTTTAAAAGTAAAAGAGTAAAAAGGGCTTTTAAGAGTAAAAAAGTAAAAGAGTAAAAAAGCAGAAAGCCAGTATAGCTTCTCACTTTTTTACTCTTTTACTTTTTTACTTTTAAAAGGACTTTTTTACTTTTGAATGTATTGCAGAATCTGTTCGGCGTGAATCTTCGTCTTTATTTCTTTCGGTGTGAAGATTTTCTGAATGATGCCATTCTCGTCAACGAGGTATGTTGTGCGGAGAATACCGATGGTTTTTCTGCCGCAAGCTACTTTTTCGCCCCAACAGCCGAGTTGCTGCAATAGTGTTGTCTCGGTGTCGGCGATTAGTGGAAACTGCAGTCCCTGAGCGTCAGCGAATTTCTTCTGCAGGGTCTGCTTGTCCTTGCTGACACCTATTATCTCGTAGCCGGCAGCAGCCAACTCCTCTTTATGAGCCTGGAGGGAACATGCCTCGGCTGTGCATCCGCTGGTGTTTGCCTTAGGATAGCTGTAAAGCACAATCTTGCGACCTCTGTAGTCGCTTGCCTTGATTTCGCGTCCGTCTTGGTCGATGCCAAGAATCTCGGGTATTTTGTCTCCTATGTTCATAATTTTGTTATGTTTGTTTTATGTTGCAAAGATATATGTTCAATCTGAGATAAACAAACTATGAGTTGAATAATGTTCATACTCTTATTCCACATTAATTCATAATTGCTCTCTTACAAAATATGGGAAAGTCGAGTTGTCTGATTGTGGGGAAAATTCAAAGCCTTCGTAGCTGAAAGCTGAAAGTTCATCGGGAGTGGTGAGGTGGTTGTTCAGAACGAAGCGTACCATAGCTCCGCGGCACGACTTCGCCCATACAGCCTGCATCTTCAGTCTGCCGTCTTTCTGCCGCACATAGAAGAGAGGCTGTACGACCGTCACTTCTTTGCATACCCTTCTCCAGTCGAACAGATGTTCATATTCCTCGGTAGAGAGATGCAGGAGGATGCCGTCATCCGCCTTCACGCTGTCAATTAGCACGTCCGTCAGTCGGTCTTTCCAGAACTGATTAATGGGCTTGTCGTTTGTGGCTTCGAGCGTGACGCAATGCTCCATACGATAGGGCACGATGCATCCATCGGGTGAAGCAGACCATAGAGGAAACATGCTATCCAAAGATGCTCCTGGGCGTACTCCAATGCCTTGTCGCTCAAGGTGTCGGCACGCAGATGCTTGTATGCCTGACCGTTGTAGGCAAGCAGAGCAGGCATCTTCTCGGCTGCCATGAAGTTGTGGTAGCGTTGCCAGTTCTCTGCCGCTATCTTCTGGCTGCAATCCAGCTGTCGAGCCAAATCCTCCACGTCCATCCTTGCCATTTTCGCAGCCAAGGTTTCAGCCACTGTTTGGAAGAGTGGGGCAGAGACCGGCTTCCTATCCGCCTTGCTGAACATTATCTTGGCGTTTGCTAATAATATCTGCATACTGTTTTATATTTATATTCGCAATGATAATGAAAATTTTTTATTCTTGTATCTCCATCCTAAATATTAGTATAAAGGATGATTCCGGTTTCTAAAAATACAGAAAACCCGACTGATAAAATCAACTTGCTTTACCAAAATGTTCAAAACTTGTAAAATAATTCTTATGAAAAAATTGTTATATAAGTAATATGTTGTATCTTTGTGTATCTTAAACAAACAGATGTAAAAATTGTGCCAATATATAAACCAACCATAATGTTTCAAGAAACTGACGAATTTGATGACTTTAAACCTGTTGGCGAAACTGTAGTAGTCAATAAAGAGATAGGGAAAGTATTGGAGAAAGAACTTTCCGAGGTAGAGCAGTTTAAGGAGGACTTTGACGAGCAGCTTATGTTGTCAGACCGTCCTAAGGACCAGCTGACAGATATTGTTGTGCAATATATCCAAGGAGTAGGCGATGTAAACCAAGTGAATGTCTGTTCCTATCAAAGCAAGAACGGAGTAGCCCTTGATGGCTGGGGCTTTAGTGGAGACGACGAGATGACAACAATTGACTTGTTTCTCACATTATATGTTGACCCTAATGACGGTAAGAAATTGTCGGATTCTGAGCTTGACCGTCGATTCAACTGGCTGCAGAGATTCTACGACCAGTCGTTGTCAGGTAATATATTCTCAAAAATAGAAGAAGACAAAAGCGACCTGAAAGAAGTTGCCCAGCTGATATACAAGACCGACAAGATAGACCGCATACGTTTGTTCCTGCTTACTAATGCCGTCATCTCTCTCGATTATGAGAAGAGCCCTATAGAGCTTGAGAATTCTACTGTTTGCGAGTATTACGTTTGGGATGCCCGCCGCATAATGCAGCAGGACAACATAATATCTGGCAGGAGTCCTATTGTTGTGGATTTTGAAGGCGATTACAACTGTACGCTTCCATGCGTTAAAATGCCGGATGTTTCAGACAAGGTCTCATGCTATCTTTGCATAATCCCGGGTATAGTTCTATCGCAAGTATACAACAAGTTCCATCAGCAGATACTCGAGATGAATGTGCGCACATTCCTTCAGTTCAAGGGTGCATCCAACAAGGGAATACGCAATACCTTGATAGGACATAAAGCTACAGCTGCTGAAGTTCGCAAGGGATTGGCTGACGTGCAGGCAGAACCCGACATGTTCTTTGCTTATAACAATGGCATCTCTGCAACTGCCGCAGATGTGGAGCTGAGCGAGGACCGCACGGCAATAACAAAAATAAAGTCGTGGCAAATAGTGAACGGTGGTCAGACCACAGCAGCTATAAGCGCAGTTATGAAGATGAAGGACGTTGATATCAGCCGACTGGCAAACGTATATGTAGCTATGAAGGTTTCGGTGGTGAAAGATCCTGAGAGGATACAGGACATAGTGCCAAGCATATCAAAGTTTGCCAATACCCAGAGCGCCATAAAGAAGTCCGATTACAACATCAATGAGAAATTCCTTGTAGAGCTTGAGCAACGTTCGCGCGAGGAATGGGTAATGGACATCAACAATAAGCCGGCTTCAAAGTGGTTCTTTGAGCGCACCCGTGGCCAATACCTCGACAAGGCTAAGCGCACACCAAATGCAGCTGCTGAGCGTGAATTCTATGCCGAATATCCTAAGAAGCAAATGTTCGACAAGACGTTCCTGTCAAAATTCATGATGGCATGGGACCAAAACCCGGCTATGGTTTGTAAGGGTGGCGAGAACAACTACGGCCAGTTCTTTGATAAGATGAAGCGTTCGGGCATAACATTCGACGCTACCAGATACCACCGCACTATAGCCAAAGCTATATTGTTTAAAGCAATTGATGCTTACTATGGTAAGGATGGCATAGCTCTGGTAGGCTACAAATCGAATATGGTGGCTTACACCTTGTCTGTACTTTCGTTGATGTCGAACAAGGAGCTTGACCTTGACAAGATATGGAGCGAGCAGAATGTCATTTCTCCTAATGTGGCTAACGAAATGACTATAAGCATATATAATGTATATGCAAAGCTCATAACCGGCAACGAGCATATTTCGTACAAGATAAAGGAGAGCTATACCGACGCTAATGGCAAGCGTCGCAACAGATACTTAGGCAAGGAAATACCGAAAGAGGATTTGGAGAAGCTGAAAGCCACTTCCTTATACAAAGTGCTGTTGTATGTAAAGAAGATACACCAACTGGTCTACGACCATATAATGAAGGTAAACGAGGGCGAGAACATAAACGAGTGGACAAAGAAGCCTGTTTGTTGGGATGCTCTCAAAACCAAGATTCAAAACCAATCTGAGTATATGGTCCCATCAGCACTTTGTGCAGCCAATGGCGACCTCGACCAAGAGATTACCGAAGGACAGCAAAAGAAGATTGACGAATTGCACGAGATAAATCCAGATGTTTTCTACAGCATAAACAAATGGAATAGAGAGAACTTTAAGCTTACTCCCAAGGAACAGGCTTTCGTTGGTCAAGTGGCTTTCAGGCTACAACGCAAGTTAAGTATAACCTACAAGCAAGCAAAATGGGCTCTCGACATCAAGGACAAGGCCGAGTCGATGGGCTGGAAAGATAATTAAGCAATGGCAAGCAACAGTAATACAGACTATTTGGACGAGGAGGTGGAACAAGTTTCCGCCTTTGCAGGTCCGGCAATCCGCTTCAGTCATATCGAGGCAGACAATACTGGACTGCGCCCATACCAAGCCGAAATGAAGCTAAAAGTCTATTCGTTGTGGGACAGGATGGACAATGTGATGCTTCAGATGCCAACTGGCACGGGCAAGACAATAGTCTTTACTTCCGTTGTCAAGGACATACGTAAATGGTGCGTTCAGCATAGTCCAGAATCTAAAATATTGATAGTAGCCCATCGCAAGGAGCTTATCGACCAAGCCAGCAGAAAATTGGGATCGCTAGCTCATGGAATAATTCAAGGTGCCAAAAGCCAAAGATTGGACATGCCCATTCAAGTGGCGTCCATCCAGACGTTTGTAAGCCGTAGAAATTACGACACTATGCTACAGCTGCGCTTTGACTTCATAATTATTGACGAAGCACACCACAGCATGGCACCTGGCTATCAGAAACTGTGGGACATGTTTCCACATAGCAAGAAGCTGGGAGTAACGGCTACGCCTTGGCGTATGAGCCATTCGGGATTTACGAGTCTGTATGGCGATATAGTGTTGTCTAGGAGTATTGAATGGTTTGTCAACAACGAATACCTCTCCAACTACGACTATATCTCTATAAAGAAGGATTCGGATGTACAACATGCTGTCAACGCTATCGATAAATACGGGGCCGATGGCGACTATAGCGACGCAGAACTTAGCTTAAAGTTCGACTGTGGCAAAATCAGAGCCAAGCTCTACCAAAGTTACGAGAAGTTCGTAAAGGGCAAAAAAGGCATTATCTACGCCATAGACCGTAGGCACGCGTCGAACATTTGTGAGCTGTATGCTGTTCATGGTGTCAGAATATGCATGATCGACGGCACAACCCCGGCAGAAGAGCGCAATAGGCTGATAGAAGAGTTCAAGGCAGGCACAATACAAGTTATCGTAAACGTGAACATCTTCTCAGAGGGATTCGACTGTCCAGACATAGAGTTCATACAGCTTGCACGCCCCACAAAGTCGCTATCGTTATATCTCCAGCAAGTAGGTCGTGTCCTGCGCATATCGCCTAACAAGGACCACTCTGTGATTCTTGACAACGTTGGATTATACAATAGGTTTGGTACACCTATGGCAAACCGCCATTGGCGTAGTCATTTCATTGGGTCGGACGTGGAAGAGAGTTATAACGACGGTAGCGGCTTGAAGCGTGACATCATCTTCGAGAATGATGAGCCTGAAGAGAGGGAGTATGATGAGGGGAGCGAGCAAATGACGCTTGTTGAGCATACTGCTGGCGGCAAACAAATACGAACAGAGAATGCTAATAGCGCAGTAGCTCTTGCCGAATACAATATCTTTAGAAAGAATGGAATGTATGGCGTGTGCGACAGCCGAAACCGCACTCTAGTTCCTCCTATGTACGAGGACATGCACCCTTATTGCAACGGATACATTCCGTTTAAGCAAGATGGCAAATGGGGTATAATGTTGAAG
>OMAA01001097.1_pt1 | contig 10790 bp, 10 predicted proteins | sample 1674191 | NCBI WGS metagenome assembly OMAA01 (sample SAMEA103958152, study PRJEB25191) | human gut metagenome | biome: human-associated habitat [ENVO:00009003]; feature: intestine environment [ENVO:2100002]; material: feces | place: Germany | collected 2013/2015
GCCCTTTACAACGCTTGATATGGTATTCCAGACAAACCTTATAGCGTCCTTGTGCGATGGATTCGGGAGTGAGGGGATATTTACAAGTGCGTAAAGGGTAAAGTTCCTTTAGCATTTGTAGCATCACTTTCGCCGTGAACAAAGAGGGATAAGGACCGTAATATTGTGATCCGTCCCGAACGATGTTCCGGGTTTGGAAAACCCGGGGAAAGTACTCGTTCTTTACCACGATGGAAGGGTAGGTTTTGTCGTCCTTCAATAATACGTTATAGCGGGGACGATACTGTTTGATGAGGTTGTTTTCCAGTAGTAACGCGTCTTCTTCCGTATCGACGACTATATATTTGATATCCCGGATTTGCTTGACTAACACACGGGTCTTATTGCTGTCATGTACCTTGTTGAAATAAGAGGATACCCGTCGTTTTAGGTTCTTCGCCTTGCCGACGTATATAATCGTTCCGTTTTCATCGAAATACTGGTAGCATCCCGGCTTTTCCGGAATGACCGATAGGATCGTCTTGATATGTTCGTCTTTATCGGCTATCATACGAATAGGGAAGTAAATTGGAATGTCTCGCTATTGAACAAACCTTTGTTGCTAAGTTTTAAGGATGGGATCGCCAGCAATCCCATAAAAGAAAGCGTCATTTGTAATGAATCCATCGGGGATTTTAATCGCTTGATCTTTTCCTCGATCTCTTCGTAACGGCGGCTCGTCTCTTCCAATGATTCGTCGCTCATCAATCCCGCTACTGGCAAGGACAGGAGAGTGACTTCGTCCATGCAGCTCACGGCGATTCCTCCTTTCGCTTTTATGACCACATTGATCGCTTGCATAAGCTCGAAATCGGTTACGCCTATAGCGATGATGTTATGGCTATCGTGGGAGATACTTTGAGCGATGGCACCGAGCTTGAGCCCTGTTCCTTTTATAAAGGTAATAGCGGGAGGAGCCGTTTGATAGCGATTTAGAATAACGAGTTTTAAAATGTCTCGTTCTGTATCTGATTCTACAAATCCATCGAATGTATGTACAGGATATAGTTCTTCTTTCGTGATTAATTCGCTGTCTTCGCAAACAATGACACGCATCTGTTCCCCTTTCGCTTTTACCGCTAGCTTTTCTAATGTGATCGGTTTCGTGTGGAAATTATTACGATGTATAGGCTTTTGGAGTGGAAGCGTGCATTTCTCTCCATCGTATACACAGGTTCCTTGTATATAGGTTGCCTGTATGGTTAGATCCTTTAAATTGTTTACTTGGATAAAATCGGCGGAGTCTCCCTCTCGTAAGAAACCTGCGGGGATTTTATAGTGCATGGCCGGATTATAGGAAGCGGCCCGTAATACATCATATAGATCATATCCTAAATCCAGCGATTTTTTTACCATCCTATTTATGTGTCCTTTGTTTAAAAACGAAGGATGTGCGTCATCCGTACAGAACATGATTTGTTCGGGATACTCTTTCAATAGCGGATGAAGTGCGTCAAAGTTTTTCGCCGCGCTTCCTTCCCGAATAAGAACATGCATCCCAAGCTCACATTTCTCACGGCCTTTTTCTAGATAGATGGTTTCATGATCGGTGGAAATACCAGACTCGATATATGCCTTTAGCTTGGGACCTGTCGCTAGGGGATAATGTCCGTCTATGGGTTTACCCGCTTGTTTCGCGGCTTCTATTTTGCGCATAACTTCCGGATCTTTATTTAAGACTCCGGGGTAATTCATCATCTCTGCCAAGAAGTGTAGATCCTCTCGTTCCAACAAACGAGCGGTTTTGTCTGCGTCTATGATCGCACCGGAGGTTTCCATAATCGTAGCCGGTACGCAAGATGGGACACCGAACCATGTGTAGAAAGGAATCCCTTTCGCATTGTCGAGCATATATTCGACTCCTTCGGTACCCATTACATTCGCTATCTCATGAGGGTCCGCCACGGCACCGATACTGCCATGGCGTACGGCTGCGTGAATGAATGCCGTAGGGGTTACCATGCTACTCTCTATATGGACATGTGCGTCAATAAAGCCGGGGAGGAGGTAATATCCCTCATCTTGTCCGGTAGGGGTTACCTTTCCGATATGCCCGTTTAGGATTGAAATCTCTGCCCCGAAGGTGCGCCTGTTGATTATATCTACCAGATTTCCTCGTATAACCAGTGTTTTAGCTTCATTCATTTGAATATCTCCTTTAATATGTTTCACGTGGAACATTTCGTGTTTTATCTTCCGAGTAGTACCAAAAGGATGTTGATGTCGCTAGGGGAAATACCCGGGATGCGGCTCGCTTGAGCGATCGTGTCGGGATCTATCCGGGTCAATTTCTGGCGGGCTTCCGTAGACAAAGACTGGATCGAGTTGTAATCGAATTTACCCTTGATCCGGATATTCTCTAAACGGTTTATCTTATCCGCTATGATTTGTTCTCGCTTGATGTAGCCGCTATACTTAATCAATATCTCAGCGGCCTCGATGATCTCTTCCTTACGGGAGGCCGGGACTTTGTCCAGCTCCGCACGAAGGGCCGGAACTAGATCTGCGAGGTTTTCCAATGTAGTCTGCGGACGGAGTACGACATCGAATAATTTGCAACCATGGGATAGGGGGGCTGTGCCCAGTTTTTCCAAACCGCTATTTATATATTGAGGCTTTACGGAGTAGGTCTCCGCGAAACGGATGATAGCGTCACGGCTCTCTTTTTTCTCTCGCAGTAAATCGTAGCGGTCTTGTTTGGCCAATCCCATTTGGTAGGATTTCTCGGTGAGTCGCATATCTGCGTCGTCTTGGCGCAGTAAGATGCGGTACTCCGCACGAGAGGTAAACATACGGTAAGGCTCGTCTACGCCTTTTGTTACCAAATCATCGATAAGGACACCGATATAAGCCTCATCCCTTCCGAGGATAAAAGGTTGTCCGCCGTGGCAATTGATGTGGGCGTTGATACCCGCTACCAAACCTTGTCCGCCGGCTTCCTCGTATCCGGTAGTCCCGTTGATCTGTCCGGCGAAGAAAAGATTTCGGATTTGTTTGGTCTCCAAATTGTGTCTTAGCTGAGTCGGGTCGAAGAAATCGTATTCAATCGCATATCCGGGACGATAGATTTGCACGTCACGGAAAGCGGGGATCGCTTGGAGCGCACGAAGCTGGATATCCAAGGGTAGGGAAGAGGAGAAGCCATTTAGGTAGTATTCCTGCGTGGTCTCGCCTTCCGGCTCTAGGAATAGTTGATGCTGCGTCTTGTCGGCGAACGTCACGATTTTCGTTTCGATACTAGGACAATAACGGGGACCGATACTTTTGATCTGTCCATTATAAAGAGGAGAGTCGGGGAGACCTTCCCGTAATATATCGTGGCAAGCCTCGTTCGTAAAGGTAGTCCAGCAACTCAATTGTTTTAATTTACGATGACTGGTATCCATGTAGGAGAACTTATGGAAATCGTTCTCCCCCGGTTGTTCCTCCATTTCATCGAAGTGAACGCTCCGGCCATCGATACGGACCGGTGTTCCGGTTTTCATACGATCTGTTTGGATACCTAAAGAGATGAGTTGCTCGGTAAGTCCGGTCGCCGCAGGCTCGGCGATACGTCCGCCCCGTATCTGGGTTCTTCCGATATGAAGCAGGCCGTTTAGGAAGGTCCCGTTCGTAAGCACCACCGCTCCGGCACGGAATACGACATTCATTCCCGTACGAACGCCGCAGACTTGTCCATGCTCGATAATCAGTTCTTGAACCATGTCCTGCCAGATGGATAGATTCGGCATATTCTCCAGCATGCCCCGCCAGCAATCGATAAAACGGGCACGGTCGCTTTGGGCACGCGGGCTCCACATGGCCGGTCCTTTGCTACGGTTTAACATACGGAATTGGATAGCGGTCTGGTCGGTCACGATTCCCATATATCCGCCTAGCGCGTCGATCTCTCGTACGATCTGTCCTTTGGCGATTCCCCCGACTGCCGGGTTGCAACTCATCTGGCCAATCTTGTTCATGTCCATCGTGATCAAAAGCGTCTTTGATCCTAGATTCGCCGCGGCGGCGGCGGCTTCACAGCCGGCATGTCCTGCGCCTACTACTATTACGTCGTAATTGAAAGTCATTTTTATTCCCTTTTATTTTACGCGAAGATAGTGAGTGTTCGTGAAAGAATTCGTTTATATTTGTATAATAAATACATACATTGTTTTCAGGTTTAACGAACTAAAGATTTAAGCTGCTATGAATTCTATTCAATGCCGTATCCTTGTTTTCCTTGTTTTACTGACCTCTTGCTTCAGTCCGGTTTGTGGGAAAGATAAGAAACCTCGTCAAGCGATCGAGAAGTTATCGATCGATGGTCCCTATCTATTGAAAGCGGATGATGGTAGTATGCGTGCGATATCTGTAGATGGGAAAAGCCGGTTATTGGATAAGCATTATAAAAGTATACCTACCACCTTTTCATTCGAGGTGTTTTCCGATAACGGGGAGAGATTGTTTCCGGTAACCATACACTCCGTCTCTCGTCCGGAATGGAAAGATGTGCAACCTGAGAAGACGTTTGTTCTTTCAGATCCACATGCGAACTGGTCTTGTTTCGCCTCCCTGTTAAAGGCGGGAAAAGTGATCGATGCGGACTATAATTGGATTTTTGGGACTAACCAATTGGTGATAATCGGTGACGTCTTTGACCGGGGCGTGGATGTACTCCCTATCTATTGGTTGATCTACAAATTGGAGAAAGAAGCGGAAGATGCCGGTGGAAAAGTGACTTTCTTAATCGGAAATCATGAGACCATGGTTCTGGGAAATGATTTGCGATATACGAAGAAGAAATATACTCAATTGGCGGATACTTTAGGAATGACCTATCCGGAGCTTTGGCAGAAAAGCGAGTTGGGACATTGGTTGAAAACTCGTAACTCTATACAAGTGGTCGGAGATAACCTGTTTGTCCATGCTGGGTTGAGCAAGGAGTTTTTAGACCGGAATTACGATATCCCTACCGTGAATGAGATCGTGAGCGATGGTCTCTTCTTAACGAAAAAAGAACGTAATGCAGATAAAGGCTCCGATCTTTCTTTTATGTTCGCTACGTATGGACCGATCTGGTATCGGGGTATGGTACGTAGCGCAGATAAGTATCATCCGCTAGACCGGGATGATTTGCGGAAAATATTAGAGAAATATAATGTGAACCGCATCTTTGTAGGTCATACCATTTTCGATGATATCACGACTTTCTATCATTATAAAGTGATTGCCGTGAATGTTGATAATCAAGAAAACAAGGAGAAGGAACGAGGCCGTGGTGTCATGATCGAGAAAGACGGTTCTATGTTTGTCGTATATGATTCCGGAAAACAAGAGCCGTTATTAACCGAGTAATATTTGGTGCTTGAGCTGTCACGACTGCTACCATCATGGTAGAGGAAGAAGTGCCTCCCCTAATGTGAACTAATGAGATAGGGAGTGCAACTTTTATGTATCTTAAATCATCTATAAATATAGATATGTTTTAAATGTAGGAGTTATGAAAAAAGTTGTATTACTGTTTATCTTGTTTGTTTTCTCTTTGTCGCAAGCTGATGCTCAAGAGTTCCATTTTATTCCTAGGATTGGCTTGAATTTGGCAAATACTTATCCCGAAAGTTTTGCGGACATGCGTCCGGGGTTAAATATTGGTGTGGCGGAGGAAATACGTTTTAGCAAACTGTTTGCTTTAGAACCGGGTGTTTATTATTCTATGCAAGGTTATCAAAAAGAAAACGCTAAAGGCGAGACAGCCCGGCTAAAGGCGGATTATTTAAATATTCCTATTTACGCTAAATTTTATTTGTATCGGGGATTCCATCTTTTCGCGGGCCCACAAGTTGGCTTTAATATAAGGGCGAAAGCTTCGAATTATATTTTCGTCTCGGGTCCTACTCCGGTGCACCAGAGCGAGTACGATTTTTCCGGTGATAAAAAAGAAGAGATCCGAAATTGTGATTTCTCCGTTTCAATGGGGCTTGGCTATACCTTTGACATGGGATTAGTTATCTCCGCCAATTATAATTTAGGATGTACTCATTTCTTTAAGGAGCCGGAATACTCATTCGGTGGAAGCAATCATTTTAGGGGAAAAGATCATAATGGGGTTATTCAATTCAATCTAGGATGGCGTTTCTGATCTCCAGTAAATCGTGAATTAAGAGAGATCGCTTGTTCCTCGTTCAGCCTTGCGGCATGGCTACACAGGCAATGGACTGCTTTCGGGCATTGCTCGTCCGTGGCGTAGCAATACGTGTAATCGTAAGGTATGTCTTCTGTTTTCATGTTGTCTGTATTATTTTTATTTATTTCAACAATAGTCTGCTCTCAACCGCCTCTAATATCTTCATTTGCTGGATCGCTATTTGATTAAGCTTTATTAGTCGTTCACGCTGGGTAAGTCCTTCATCAATAAATACAGCATTCAGGCTTTCCATATTCGATAAACAGATAAGTTCATTAATAGTCGCATAGTCACGAATGTTACCTTTTAATTCGGGATTGGCTTCCCGCCATTGTTTAGCGGTTGTGCCGAATAGAGCGACATTAAGAATATCGGCTTCGTTTGCGTATATAAAGCTTACCTGTTGCGGGGTTAACTCTATGGGGATGAGATTATGCTTGATAGCGTCGGTATGGATGTGATAGTTTATTTTGGAGAGTTCTCGTTTGGCAGTCCAGCCGATTTGTTTCTGTTCCTCTTCTTTTAGGCGTTGAAACTCTTTAACGATATATAATTCAAATTCAACAGAGATCCAACTTGCGAATTTGAAAGCTATATCCTTATGAGCAAAGGTGCCTCCATATCTTCCGGATTTGGAGATAATACCAATTGCCGCTGTTGTATTTATCCATTTTTGTGGAGAAAGGGTAAAAGCATTTAACCCTGCTTCCTTTTTAAACCCCTCGAATTCGAGGGGTTTAAAATTAGGATTATATAAACTTTCCCATATACCTAAATATTCAATGGTATTACGATTACGCATCCAATTGCCAATTACTGCTGTCGGATCATCGCTTTTGTACTTTGCGATGTCGGTAAGTGAGATATAGTCATTCTTATTTATAGATATGATCATGACACTTGTATTTTGGACTGTGATTTTCTCCATAATTTTCTTCAGATAAGATTTGTAGTATAAATTTGTTTCTGGTTAACATCTCTTTACCGACATTCCTCCGGCAAGATCGCTAACGCTCTGTTCTCGTTCTCCTCCATGATCTCCCGCTCGCCGGGGCCTTTGTCGTTGATACCGCAAAGGTGCAGGATGCCGTGGATGATGGTACGGTGGAGTTCCTCGTTATAATCCGTGTGGAATGTCTCGGCGTTTGTCCTGACCGTATCGAGGCTGATGAACAGGTCACCCGAGATCTTATTTCCTTCCGTATAATCAAAGGTGATGATATCCGTGTAATAATCGTGTTGGAGATATTGGCGGTTTACCTCCAAGATCTTCTCGTCCGAGCAGAAGATGTAACTGATATCGCCTGTCTTCTTCCCGTAGGTCTCGGCCACCGCCTTGATCCATCCGCTGACCGCTTTTTTCTTGATTGCCGGGAGCTGGATATCCTCGGCGTAATATGCTATTGCCATAAGGTCTATTTATCGTATTGAAATTTCGTTACAAATGTAATCATTCGATTTTAAATAGATTCATTTCAAATCTATTGATTGTATAGAATGTTAAAAGAACAGGTAAGCCATCGCTATCGCCGCTATCGCCCCGGCCAGATCCGCTAACAAGGCGCATTGCACCGTATAGCGGGTATTACGGATACCTACGCTACCGTAGTAAAGAGCAACTACATAGAATGTCGTATCGCAAGAGCCCTGAACGATGGATGACAGGCGACCGACGAAAGAGTCCGCTCCATACGTGTTCATGGCGTCCAGCATCATGCCCCTAGCCCCGCTCCCGCTTAACGGTTTCATCAACATGGTAGGTAGCGCTTCCACGAAATCCGTGTTGAGCCCTATCGAAGCAATGCCGAAACGAACGCCTTGTATGATGAAATCCATCGCTCCGGAAGCCCGGAAGACACCGATACCTACTAGGATAGCTACCAGATAAGGAATAATCGTTATAGCAGTCTGGAAACCTTCTTTCGCCCCTTCTATAAAAGCATCATATACATTGATCTTTTTACGCATGCCGCTGATGATAAATCCGCAGATAATGGTAAAAAGAAGCGTGTTGGCGAATAAAGTCGAATACAAGGAAACTTGCTCCTGTTCCATCGAGTTAAATAGCCATACCAGGCCTCCGATAAATAATCCCAGTCCCCCGAAAAACAGGATTAGGTTCCGTTGGAGGATATTGATCTTCTGCCGTACGCAAACCGCTAAAATAGCGACTAAGGTTGATGTGAATGTAGCGAGCATGATCGGCAGGAATACGTCTGATGGATTCGCCGCTCCTAACTGCGCCCGGTACATCATGATGGTGATCGGGATCAAGGTCAGTCCCGAGGCATTGATGCATAAGAACATCACCATGGAGTTGCTGGCGGATTCTTTATTCGGGTTTAATTCCTGTAACTGTTGCATGGCTTTCAATCCCATTGGCGTGGCGGCATTATCCAGTCCCAGTAAATTTGCCGATAGGTTCATGAAGATAGAACCGGTCACGGGATGGTCTCTTGGGATATCCGGAAAAAGCTTGCTGAATACGGGAGCCGCCAATCGTGCGAACGCTTGTATCACCCCCCCCTTCTCGCCGATCTTCATGATGCCCAGCCAAAGCGACAAAATCCCCGTTAATCCTAACGAAATCTCGAAACCCGTCTTGGCCGAGGCGAAAGAAGCGTTGATAATCTCGGTAAAAACAGCGGTATCCCCACCTATGACCAATTTACCGATAGCCACTACAAAAGCGATTAAGAAAAAAGCGATCCAAAGTTTAGTACCATAATAAATATATATTGGTCACAAATTTAGGAATTAATTGCCAATTGATTTGTATTTTTGCTTTTTGAATAACAAATAGATCCAAGATGAAGATATTAGTGACATACGACATGTTCCGCAAGGGATTTACCGAGTTGGAAAGTAAGTACGAGGTAACCTTTCCCGAAGGAAGAGATTTTACGTATGAGGAGGTTTTCGAGATGATACCGGAGTACGATGTGCTCTGCTCCATGTTCGATTTCCCGGTAAACAAGGAATTGATCGACCATGCCCCCAAACTGAAAATGGTGGCAAACTATGCCGTCGGTTACAATAATATCGATGTCGCCTATTGCCTTGAAAAAGGAATCACGGTTGCCAATACCCCCGACCCTGTGACGGCCCCTACCGCCAATATCGCTTTAGGCTTGATGCTGGATACCGCCCGGCGTATCACGGAATGTGATCGTAAGCTGCGTACGCTTGGTAAGGACATGAAGGTCGGTGTACTGGAGAACCTCGGTATGCCGGTTACCGGACAGACCTTGGGCATTATCGGTATGGGACGTATCGGCAAGGCCTTGGCGAAACGGGCGAATGCTTTGGGCATGGATGTGATCTACCACAATCGCCGTCAGCTTTGCATCGAGGACGAGACCAAATTGAATGTTACCTACGTCTCCAAGGAAGAGCTTCTGGCGAAAGCCGATTTCGTATCCTTGAACGCCCCTTATACCCCCGATACCTATCATATCCTCGGCGAGGAAGAGTTCAAGCAGATGAAGCCTTCCGCCATCCTGATCAACACGGCCCGTGGCCCGTTGGTGGACGAGCATGCCTTGGTAAAAGCCTTGCGAGAAGGTACGATTCATGGTGCCGGTTTGGATGTATTCGAGTTTGGAGACTATCCTCTCCCCGAGTTATTGGAAATGGACAACGTGGTATTAACCCCTCATATCGGCACCCAGACGATGGAAACCCGTATCATTATGGCACGCACGGTATGCAACAACGTGATCGGGTTCTTGGAGGGCGATCGTCCCGTATCACGGGTACTTCGGCCATGACGGCGGCGTTTATCCTATCCGAGCTACAGTCGGTCGGTACACCCGAGAAGGCGGTTCATTTGAGCCGCTTTTTCAAGACTGGTCCCGGTCAATATGGCGAGGGCGATCAGTTTCTCGGAGTGGTTGTCCCGCAAACCCGCAGCATAGCGAAGGCTAATAAGGCGACTCCTTTCGATGAGCTGCAGCTGTTGCTGGATAGTCCGTGGCATGAGGCACGTCTATGTGCCTTGCTGATTTTGGTCTATCGTTTCCAGGATCGGAAAGCGATGCCGGAAGAGCGGGAAGTCATCTTCCGATTCTATCTGAAGAATATGCGGCGTTGCAATAACTGGGATTTGGTAGATTTGACCTGTCGGGATATCGTCGGCGAATATTGGGTGGACAAAGATCGTTCCCTCCTCTACCGTTTGGCGGAAAGCGAGAATTTATGGGAACAACGGATCTCGATCGTCTCTACGTGGGCATTTATCCGTCGGAATGATTTTGGGGATACCTTGGAGTTATCCGAACGGTTGATCGGTCATAAACACGATTTGATGCATAAGGCGGTTGGGTGGATGCTGCGTGAGGTCGGCAAAAAGGAGCGGCAGACGCTTACCGATTTCTTGGAACGCAACGCTACTCGTCTTCCTCGTACGGCGCTTCGTTACGCTATCGAGCATTATCCGGAACCCGAGCGGCAATATTTTCTAAAGAAGAAATAACATGGATACAAAGACCATCTCTTTACTTCGTGAATGGGCGAAAACGTACAATACGGAATCGTTTATCAAGGATGATCCGGTGCGATTCCCCCATCGGTTTACGGAGAAACGGGA
>OMAA01001102.1_pt1 | contig 10777 bp, 9 predicted proteins | sample 1674191 | NCBI WGS metagenome assembly OMAA01 (sample SAMEA103958152, study PRJEB25191) | human gut metagenome | biome: human-associated habitat [ENVO:00009003]; feature: intestine environment [ENVO:2100002]; material: feces | place: Germany | collected 2013/2015
GGGCGAGAAGTATTCTATCAACCCAGACGTCTGCACAGAGTGTGGTACTTGTGCTGATGTTTGCCCTAACGAGGCAATCAGTCTTCCTTAATCTATAAGGATAGATACTTTTAGTTACATAAAACATTGAGAGCGGTTCCTTTGGAATCGCTCTTTTCTTTTTCTATTGTTTAAAGATTTTGTTTTATCGTTATATCCTTTTATTTGCTTATTGTACAAATCATATAAACTAAAAGGGGATTGTATCAATATCTGATGCAATCCCCAATATGTTGTAGTTAATAATGTTATGCTTATTCGCCTGGCTTGAGACCTGCCTTCTCGTAAGCATCGTTAGCTAACTTGTTCTGTGGATCAAGCTTCAGAAGCTTATCCCAGTATGGCTTAGCTGTATTGAAATCCTGCTTGTCGTAGGTATAGATGAAGCCCATATACTGGTAAGATGTCTTCAGGTAGCTGAGCTCATCTTCATCACACTGCTTTGCTTCCAGCTCATTGATTACTTCTGTATAAGCAGTAATAGCCTTGTCGTCCAACTCATTCTGGAAAGCAGTGTTACCCTCCTGAAGCTTTGCAAATGGCTTCAATGTAGGATACTTCTCTGCCAACTTAGCGTATACGCCGATAGCCTTGTCGATATTCTCAACCTTCTTGGCTGGATCTTTCTTAGCCTTGTTTATATAGATTTCAGCAAGCTTCATGAAGTCTGTAGGAGCAGCATTTGGATTCTTGTCCATGTACTGCTGGTTGTACTCCAAAGCCTTGTCTTCATCGCCCAGTTCCTTGTAAGCCTCAGAGATATACTGCAATGGCTTAGGATCGTCAGCCTTCATCTCCAATGCCTTCTGGTACTGAGCAATAGCCTCATTATACTGCTTGTTGCCAGCCAAAGCCAAACCATAATAAGCAACGATACTAGCATTTTTCTTGATAGAATCGGTGTTCATTACGATGTTTGAATGCTTTAGAGCAGATTCAAAGTTCTTTACGTCAACTGCAGCGCGCATAGCCAAAACCTGCATAGCTGCATCCTTAGGGAACTTCTGGATACCACTTTCGCAAAGGCTCAAACTTTCTTCCTTCTTACCAACGATATAAGCTGTGAAAGCATATTCGTACTGAGTATACTCTTCAAGTGTGTTTGGCTTAGCCTTTGAGAAATACTCATAAGCCTTCTCGTAGTTGCCAGCGCTGAAGAAGTTGTGACCAGCTTCTGCCTCGATAGGGTAGTTAGGGTTGATTTCTCTCAGTTTGTTCAAAGCTTCCGCACTAGCCTGTGGGTCAATCTTACGGTAAACGTTAGAATAGCTGATGTATCCCTGAGGATTCTTAGGATCCATTGTCATACACTGACCATACCATGTAGCAGCCTCACCACCATTGTCCTGCATTGCATAGATGTCGCCTTTCAGAATGTAAGCGTCACCATAGTTCTTGAACTTAGCGATGACAGCATCAGCAACGGCATTAGCTTGATCATAGCTCTTGTTCATTGCAAGAAGGTTACCCAAAGCTACCAATGCCTTAGGATCCTTTTTGAACTCCTTCTGGTATTCCTTGATTTCCTTGGCAAAAGCCTTGGGATCTGCATTACCAGCCTTCAATGTAGTCTCTATAGGTTTCAGCATGTCCTTATAGTTGACATCCTGTGCCATTGCAGGTGCTGCCAAACCCATGACGAGCAAACCTGCTACTAAATATTTAATTGCTTTCATAATTCTACTTTTTTATATGCGTCTCTTTCTTAGCTTTTTCTTTAGCGCTTTACATTAACGGTCTTTATAGTGATGTCACCTCTGTATGGAAGTAAGCCGGTCTTGAACAGGATGAGCTGACCTCTTGGGCCTGAAATGTAGTTTGCGAAGCTCCAAGGTAATGCCTTGTGAGGGTCAACTACAATAGCATATAATGTTCTGACGAACGGATATCTTCCATCCAGCAAGTATGCCTGATATGGTTGCCAGCTGTTATATGGTGTTGCCACATCTTTGATAGATACTCGCATGACATGAATATTCTTCTTAAATGTTGTGTTGGTTGAATCACGGCGGTCGTTGAGCCAGTTAGATCCAATTACACCGATTGAGCCTGGGTTCTGATCCACATAGTCGATAACCTCTTTACTAGTTTTTGCGGCCATGATTTTTGCACCCATTTTAGCTCCGTGCAGCACAGAGTCTACTACGTAATTGGTTGTTGCAGAGCGGGTATTATCGAAAATGACTTCGATATTGCCTCTCTTTGATCCTTTCACAATATCACTCCATTTAGTTGCTTTACCTGTAAGGATACGTTTGATATCTTTTACCGTAATACAAGTATCATTGTTTTGCTTGTTTACAATAAATGCCAATCCATCGTAACCGATAGGAAAAACAGAAGGAATTACATTGCTTTTAGACTTCAAGTAGGCTATTTCACTATCTTTCAAATTACGTGTAGTGAATAAAAGCGCTGTTTTGAAATCTTTAATCATCTGAAGTCCGGTGACTTCATCTGTATACTTCGGCTTGAGTTTAGCTTTCGGGAACTCATACTCAAACTGACTTCTTTCTTCGTCAATGATAGGACTCAAACTCTCGTCAGCCACAAATTCAATTGTGCCTGAAGTAGGAGTATCAGTTCTACCATCTTTGGCTTTCTTCTCGCCACATGACGAGAAGAAAGCCATTGATAGTACTGTTAATCCTATACCTAAAAAAATATAAGATGTTTTTTTCATTCTATTACTGCAATCTAAATACAACTGGTACAGTATATTTAACACGTACAGCAGAACCGTTTTGCTTACCTGGTTTCCACCTAGGCATGCTCTTAACGACACGCTGTGCTTCACGGTCAAGTGAAGGGTCAACTGAACGAGCTACCCTAACATCAGAGATAGAACCATCACGCTCTACCACGAATGATACGATAACACGACCCTGTACACCATTCTCCTGTGCAACTACAGGATACTTGATGTTGCTTGCAAGGTAAGACATCAGGGCGCCTTGTCCACCAGGGAATGAAGGCATCTCCTCTACAACATCGAAGACCTTAGTTGAAACTTCAGGTTTTGGTGCTGGTGGTGGAGGTGGAGCTACCGTTGCAATATCACTTCTTACAGCTTCAATTGTACGGTCCTTCACACCTTCCTTGTTTTCAGTACCGACTGCAACTTTTTCATCCAGTTTATCCATCTGCTTAACCTGGTTTTCCTCTTTTACGAGTTCATCCTTCTTAATGACAGGTGCGGTAAACTTCTGAGTTTCGCGAGCCACAGGTATCTCCTTCTTTGGTTCAATCTTTGGCTTCACTGGCTCCTTCTTCTTTTCTTCCTTCTTAGCCTGCTGCTGGAGTTTAGCCAACTCCATAGCTTCCATATATGCCTGCTGTTCTTCGGCCTGTTTCTGTTCGATGACTTTCCAAGCCAAGAATCCACCCACGAGAGCTGCAGCAATGACCAAGATCAGAAGAGCCTTGATGTTTCGGCCAGGAGTACCCTTACGGAGCTGGTATGCACCATACTCCTTGTTCTTTCCGGCGAAAACCATATCGACCCATTTAGGATCGTAAAGATCTATTTTTGCCATTTCTTTCTTGTTTAAAATTGTTTGTTACTCATCTTACATCTTAACGTTTCTAGACTTGAGAAGTTTCTCGTCGTCTGCGTTAATCTTATCGATGACGTAAGTACCAATGTTTGAAATCTGCATTTCGTCGAGAGCGTCAACCATATTCTTATAAGAAGCGTTGTCGGTAGGCTTGATGACGATGGTAAGAGTAGGAATCTTTCCGTCCTTCAAGTTACCAGCCTTCAAATCGCTCAACTTCTTCTGATAGATGCTATCAGGATACTGCTTAGGATTCTTCTGACGGTCCATGTTCAACTCCTTGACAGCAAGTGCGATTCTTTCTACAGGGCGTGTGCCGTTTTCTGTAGCGTGCTCTCTCAAGACCTTACGGATGCCCTGGCTGCCCCATGTAGTCTCCTTGATCCATGATGGGTCATCGTACTTAGGAATACCTGCACCATAATAAATCTTGTTGTCTGCTGTTACGTAGAGTGTCACAGTCTCAGAAGCCTTTGCTTCGTTCTTCTTGTCCTCTGGTTGGTTGTCATCATTACTTGGCATAGTCAGCTCCATAGTCTGAGGTTTGCTCAAAGATGTACACAGCATGAAGAACGTGATAAGCAGCATGAGCATATCCACCATAGGCGTAAAGTCTACGCGGACATTCATTTTCTTTTGTTTGCTTTCTTTCTTTGCCATTTATTCGTCCCCCTGTTTTTTTAACTGTGTAATCATATAGTAATGACTCTCGTCCATATCCTGGAGTTCGTTCATCACTCTCTTAACGGTCTTGTAAGGTGTAGAAGCATCTGCCTTCAGGGCAATCTTGATGTCCTCGTTTACGTTACGAGCTGCGTCAACCCACTGCTGGAACTCGCTCATACCGCCCTTAATACTGTCGAGAGGAATACCTTTAGTCTGGAGATACTGTGGACGCTTAGAAGCGTTCATTGTCAGATAAGTACTCAAGTCGTTCATTGGTACACCAAACGTACCTTCGCTCTTGAATGTCTCAATCTGCTTTGGATTCAATGACACGCCGAATGCTCCTGTCATTGTGCTCAGTGTAGCTCCCAACTGATCAGTATTATCAATACTCATAAATACTTGGCCCTCGCCGGTAGGATTACCAGCCTTGTCCTTTTCAGGACTTACCAAGATAGTCAAGACGCCGTTCTCTGGCACCTTAATCTCAGACACAGATCCTGGTGTGTTAACCTTTACAGGCTCATTCTTTACGAATGTAGAGGTGAGCATGAAGAAGGTAAGCAACAGGGTCATAACGTCTGACATAGGCGTCATATCGATCCAGACGTCACTCTTCTTAATTTTTACTTTACCCATAGCGATAAAATTTTAAAGGGTTAGCAAAAATTAAGCCTCTTCTGCGTGGTTAGCTTCGTATGTCTGAGCAATTGAGTAACCTACCTCGTCGAGTGCGTATGTCAACTTATCTACCTTGTTGGTGAATGTGTTGTAAGATACAACGGCACACCATGATGTCAAGATACCGAATGCGGTGTTGATCAACGCCTCAGAAATACCTACAGAAAGTGCTGCTGAGTCAGCGCCACCACCTTCACCCATGGCCTGGAATGACTTGATCATACCGGTTACAGTACCGAGAAGACCTGTCAAAGTACCAAGTGTTACGATTGTAGCGATGATAGGCAAGTTCATTGTCAAAGTTGGCATCTCCAACTGAGTTGCCTCCTCGTGAGCCTGCTGAATCTTAGCTACCTTCTGAGCCTTCTTCAAAGATGCGTTAGCACCAGACTCCATAGACTTGTAAGCGTTCAAAGAAGCCATAACAACGTTAGCTACTGTACCGCGCTGCTTGTTGCAGAGCTGCTCAGCCTTAGCGAAATCATTTGCGTTCAAAGCTGCCTTGATGTTTGCAACGAACTTAGGAAGAGCACCTTTACCTGTAGCGGTCTTAAGAGCCAACCAACGCTCGATTGTCATAGCCAACACTGTGAGTAACAATGTGTGGATAACTGGTACGATTACACCACCTTTGTAGATAGTACCCCAAATGTCTGCTGGGTGATCCTGTACACCTGGATCCTGGAAGTGCATGTCATTACCGAACCATGTGAAGAACAATGTGAATGCGATGATAGCACATACCACGATGATCCAGAATGCGCCTCTTACTCCCTGAAAGCCCTCAGACTTCTTAGCTGGGGCTGCTTGTTTTGTAGTTGCCATAATTTTACTTTTTTTAAATTATTAGTTAATAAATTATTAATATTTTCTTTTTTTTCTTTCTCGCTTCGTAGACCTTGAATGTGTCGTTTGTCAATAAACACAGTTGGGTTATCTATTTTGCATTGGCAAAGATAATAAATTAAAGTTTACTATCAGCCTAATTAAGAAGTTTTAACGAGATATTGGCTTATTTTATACCAATATCTCGCTTTTTTCTTACATTTTGACCCTTGAAAATGGTCTTTAAGCCATTTTTATTTCAACTTACCCAAAGCTTCCTTGATGCGCTTGATAGCTTCAACGATGTTCTCGTCGCTTGTTGCATAGCTCATGCGGAAACAGTCTGGATCACCGAATGCGTCACCACCTACGGTGGCTACATGTGCCTCTTCGAGAAGGTACATGGCAAAGTCGGTTGAATTGTTGATGGTCTTCTCACCATTGCTCTTGCCAAAGTAGCTGTTGCACTTAGGGAAGAGATAGAAGGCACCCTGTGGCATGTTAACCTCAAGACCTGGAACCTCCTTAGCCAACTTTACAATCAGGTTGCGTCGGCGCTCGAAAGCTACGCGCATTTCCTCTACTGCACTCTGGTCGAGTGTGTAGGCTGCTTCTGCTGCCTTCTGGCTGACAGAACATGTACCGCTGGTATACTGTCCCTGGAGTTTGTTGCAGCCCTTGATGATCCATTCCGGACCAGCCAGGAAACCGATTCTCCATCCTGTCATGGCGTAAGCCTTAGATACACCATTGGCAATGATGACCTGCTCCTTCATGCCCGGTTCCTGAGCAATGCTGTGGTGCTTGCCGATATAATTGATGTGTTCGTAGATTTCATCTGCCAACACAAATACTTCAGGATGCTTCTTGAGTACTTCTGCCAGTGCAGCCAGTTCTTCCTTAGAGTATACGCTACCGGTAGGGTTGCTTGGAGAACAGAGAATGAGCATCTTGGTCTTCTCTGTAATGGCATTCTCCAACTGCTCTGCTGTCATCTTAAAGTCCTGGTCGAAACCGGCATTTACAATGACCGGAGTACCTCCTGCCAATTTCACCATCTGTGGGTAGCTTACCCAATATGGTGCAGGAATGATAACCTCGTCGCCTGGATTTACGAGTGCCAATACAGCGTTGCAGACGCACTGCTTACCACCAGTACCAACGATTACTTCATTGGTAGTGTACTCCAAACCATTCTCGTTCTTTAATTTGGCTACAATTGCTTTTCGCAAGTCAGGATAACCTGGTACTGGTGAATAACGGGAATAGTTCTCGTCAATAGCCTTTTTTGCTGCCTGTTTGATATTGTCAGGAGTGTTGAAGTCTGGTTCACCTACGCTCATGTTGATTACATCAATACCTTGAGCTTTCATTTCACTACTCTTCTGTGACATCGCCAGCGTTGCTGAAGGTGCCAATCTGTTTAAACGATCAGATAATTGTGCCATAATTTTATTCTTATATTTGTTTATCGTGTGCAAAAGTAAGCAAATTATTTCTTTTTCGGAAGAAAATTGAGCATTATTTCATGTTTTGTATTGAAATAATAACATAATTTTATTATCCGAGGTGCAAAGTATGCCCCATGCGGTCTCTCTTGGTCTTGAGATAACGCTCATTGTACTTGTTTGGTACAACTTCGATAGGTACATTTTCTACGATTTCCAAACCGTATGCTTCGAGACCTACGCGCTTTACCGGATTGTTGGTGAGCAGACGCATTTTGTGTACACCGAGATGGCGGAGCATCTGTGCACCGCAACCATAGTCGCGCTCGTCTGGCTTGAAACCGAGATGGGTATTGGCGTCAACGGTATCGTAGCCTTCTTCCTGAAGCTTGTAGGCTGCAATCTTGTTCATCAGACCGATGCCGCGTCCTTCCTGCTGCATGTAGACAACAACTCCCTTTCCTGCCTCGTCTATCATCTGCATGGCCTTGTGGAGCTGCTGACCGCAGTCGCAACGCTTGCTGCCCAGAATGTCGCCAGTAGCGCAAGAAGAGTGAACACGGACCAGGATAGGCTCGTCTTCTTTCCATTCTCCCTTGATGAGTGCCATGTGTTCCAGACCATTGCTAGACTGGCGGAACGGAATAAGGCGGAAGTGCCCGTATTCTGTAGGCATGTCAACCTCTTCGCCCACTTCGATGAGTGATTCTTTCTTGAGTCGGTATTCTATCATGTCTTTAATAGAAATAACCTTGAGGTTCCATTCCTGTGCCATCTTCATCAGTTCAGGCAGACGTGCCATGGTGCCGTCTTCATTCATGATTTCCATAAGTGCGCCTGCTGGATAGAGGCCTGCCATTTTACAAAGATCGATGGCTGCTTCTGTGTGTCCGCTTCTTCTTAATACTCCGTTATCTTGTGCGTAGAGCGGATTGATGTGACCCGGTCTGCCGAAAGTTTGTGGGGTAGAGTTCGGGTCGGCAAGTGCTTTGATGGTTTCGGCACGGTCGTGTGCAGAAACACCGGTAGAGCAGCCTTCCAGCTTGTCTACGGTTATGGTGAATGGTGTACCCAATACAGAGGTGTTCTCTGAAACCTGATGAGGCAAGTCGAGTTCATCGCATCGGCTCAGGGTGATAGGGGCGCAGAGTACACCTCTTGCGTGTTTCAGCATGAAGTTTACTTTTTCTGCATCTATCTTTTCTGCGGCAATGATGAGGTCGCCTTCGTTTTCGCGGTCTTCATCATCTACAACAATGACGAACTTTCCTTCCTTGAAGTCTTTTACTGCATCTTCGATGCTATTTAATTTGATTTCTGACATGTTTGATACCTTATTATATAGTTACATTTTACTTTTTCTGTTCTTTAATCCGCTGGATGATGTCCGTATTGGTCTGACTGATGACCTTGAGGTCACGGAACAAGCGCAGTCGGAATCGCCACATTCTCAAATATAGCAGTGTGCCCACTGGGAAAATGATGGCTGCAATGATGTTGAGCCATTTCCGCTCGAATGGGCGTGTATGTGCCTTGACAGAAAGAACCGGATATTGGTTCATGTCGTGCAGGATATACTTGTTGGCGGTGTTGGTCAAATCTTCTATTACCTCTTCCAATTCTGCATTGATTCTTTCTATCTCATGATCAGGCTCGTATTTGAAGAATACATTGATGACGTTTGGAAGATGAACCAGTTTGTGTTCCTTATTATATAAGGTGATGTCTTGGTTGATTCTTTCCAGTTTCTCTGCATCCGTCTGATAATCCGGGTCGGTGATGATGACTTCCTTGCCGAAGTAATGGCGTTTCTGTCGTAAACCGAGCAGTTTCATGAAGAACTCTTTGTAAACATCCATATTGAAAACGGAAGAGTCATTGGTTGCCTTGTAGGTTACGAAGATAGCCAAAGGCGTCAATACTGCCGGTGCAAGACCTTTACCGAACCAGATGGCCCACATTCCGCTTCTTGACATTCTGTATCCTGTATTGTCGAGGATAAAGAAGACGATGAACACAAGTACGGAGATGACGACAGGGAAACCCAAACCTCCCTTTCGGATGATGGCTCCTAATGGTGCTCCGATAAAGAAGAAGATGAGACACGAAAGGGCTAGAGTGAACTTGTTGATAGCCTCAATCTTGTGCTGTCTTATCATGTAGTCAGCATCGCTCGTTGACATCGATTTGAAATCAAGGTCAGAAAGCTCCTGTTGTACGGTAGACTGTGCCTGGTTTACCGCCATGAGTTTCTTGTCCTGTGGCAACTTATTATATAAGGTGTCGAAATTGAGCTTTTCGCCCTTCTTGATTTCTTTGAGAGAGTCCTTCTTGTTGATGCGCTGTGCACCTCCATAGAATCTCACGTTGGCTTCGTTCAGGTAGATTCTTCCGATTGAATCATATAATTGGTTGAGCGAATCGATGTCGTGGTTGATTTTCTCCAGACTTTTACCCTTCGCATTTCCTGAAAGCGAAGCTGCATCGGTCATACTGAAGTCTCCATCAAAGTCGAGAATGATTTTTTTGGAAACGAAAGTCTCTCGTCTGTATGGTACGGCAGCAGTATTGGCAAGTGCGCTGCTTTGCATGTTCTCAAACCATTCTCCACTGTAGAGGCTCAAAACAAGATGCTTCTTTTCTGCTGTACTCTGGAGCATGCCAGAATCTGCCAATATGATTGCGGCATCTTCATAGCTGTCGGTCATGCGGTAAATCATAATGCCGTAAAGTTTTCCGGTTTTCAAATCCTTCTTCTGCACATAAAGGTTGCAGTTTGGAATACCATCATAGAAGATTCCTTCCGGAATTTCCAGTTCCGGGCTTTTCTGTTTCATGGAAATCAGAAGTTGTGCCAGTTTCATGTTCGACTTAGGTCCCACATTGTTCTGGAAATAGAATGAGCCAAACATGATGATGATGGTGATGACGATGAGTGAGCGGAAAGCTTGCATCAGTGAAATGCCTGCAGCCTTGATGGCTGTAAGTTCCGTACTCTCGCCGAGATTGCCGAACGTCATGAGTGAAGACAGGAGAATAGCCAAAGGCAGGGCCTGTGGTACGAGCATCAGGCCCATGTACCAGAAAAATTGAGCCATCACGTCCATCGTGAGTCCCTTGCCGATGAGTTCATCAATATATCTCCATAAGAACTGCATCATCAGCACAAACTGGCAGATGAAGAAAGTTCCCATGAAAAGGAGACCAAACTGCTTGGCAATAAATATGTCTAATTTCTTAATTCTAAGCATTTCAATATTCTGTTGTTTCAGACCTTTTCTTTATTTAAAATAATAGCAGGTCTGTTATTCTGCGTGCAAAGGTAATATAAAAAAATAAGAAAACCTTTATTTTTCGTTTTTTTTATATATATAATTAGGTGAAAGTGGGGCTGGAATGTGAGAAAAATGAGAAAATAAAACTTTTTTTGAAAATTTCTGCCGAAAAATTTGTTCAATTCAAATAAATGTATTACCTTTGCACCCGCAAATGAGAAATCAATTGCTTGGATGGCGGGATAGCTCAGCTGGTTAGAGCGTCGGATTCATAATCCGGAGGTCG
>OMAA01001107.1_pt1 | contig 10757 bp, 4 predicted proteins | sample 1674191 | NCBI WGS metagenome assembly OMAA01 (sample SAMEA103958152, study PRJEB25191) | human gut metagenome | biome: human-associated habitat [ENVO:00009003]; feature: intestine environment [ENVO:2100002]; material: feces | place: Germany | collected 2013/2015
TGGGCGACGCCTCCGGCATGTTCCCCATCGACCCGGCCACCCATACCTACGAAACCGAGTTCATCAAGCGATTCGACGCGATCGAGGAAGTCGCTGCGCAGCCGTGGAAGCTTGAGAACCTGCTGCCCCGTCCGCTCGTGGCGGGCACCCCGGCCGGCACGCTCACCGCCGAAGGCGCCAAACTGCTCGACCCGACCGGCACCCTTCAGCCGGGCGTCGTCCTCGCCCCGCCGGAAGGCGACGCGGGCACCGGCATGGTCGCCACCAACTCCGTGCGCGTGCGCACCGGCAACGTCTCCGCCGGCACTTCGATTTTCGCCATGGTCGTGCTCGAGCACAAGCTGGCGCGCCTGCATCCGGAAGTCGACCTCGTCACCACCCCAGCCGGCGACCTGGCCGGCATGAGCCACGCCAACAACTTCACTTCCGATCTCAACGCCTGGGTCGGCCTGTTCGGACAGTTCGCCGCCGCGATCGGCCAGCCGGTCGATGCCGGCACGCTGTACGGCACGCTGTTCCGCGCCGCGATCGCGGACGATGTCGACGCCGACTGCGGTGGTCTGCTCAACTATCCGTTCCGCTCCGGCGAATTCCTGGCTGGCCTGCCGGAAGGCCGACCGCTGTTCGCCCGCAGCCCGGAGGCGCGCATGAGCCTCGGCAACTTCATGAGAACCCAGCTGTTCAGCGCCTTCTCGCCGGTCAAGATCGGCATGGATGTGATGACCAAGGACGAAGGCGTCGCCGTCGACTCGCTCGTCGGCCACGGTGGCATCTTCACCACGCCGAAGGTCGCGCAGAAGATCCTCGCCGCCGCATTCGACACCCCGATCAAGGTCATGGCCACCGCCGCCGAAGGCGGAGCGTGGGGCATGGCCGTGCTCGCCGACTATCTGTGGCACGCCGACCAGCCGCTCGCCGACTACCTCGACACCCGCGTCTTCGCCGACGCGGCCTCCACCACGGAAGCGCCGGACGCCAACGACGTAGCCGGCTTCGAAGCCTTCTTCGACCGCTTCCGCAAGGGGCTGCCGATCGAGCATGCCGCCATCGAAAGCATCCCGCTGGAAACCAAATAACCGTCCATCGCAACAACAGCAAGCCTGACGAAAGGAACACAATATGGCAACGTTGGCTGATTACGGCCCGGAAGTACGAGCTGAGGTCAAGCAGGTGCGCGAAGTGGTCGCCACCCTGCACGAGCAGCTCATCAAGTGGAATCTGGTGGTGTGGACCGCAGGCAACGTCTCGCAGCGCCTGCACACCGCCGACCTGATGGTCATCAAGCCGTCCGGACTGCGCTACGAGTACCTCACCCCAAGCTCGATGGTCGTGTGCGACCTCGACGGCAACGTGGTCGACGGCGCCGAAGCGCCGAGCTCCGACACCGCGTCCCACGCGTACATCTACCGCCACATGCCCGACGTGTACGGCGTGGTGCATACCCACTCCACCTACGCCACCGCATGGGCGGCCACCGGCCAGAACATTCCGTGCGGCCTGACCATGATGGGCGACGAGTTCGGCGGCCCGGTGCCGGTCGGCCCGTTCCGCCTCATCGGCTCCGAAGCCATCGGCGAAGGCGTGGTCGAAACCCTGAAGAAGTATCCGAAGTCCCCGGCCGTGCTCATGCAGAACCATGGTCCGTTCACCATCGGCAAGGACGCGGAAGCCGCCGTCAAGGCCGCCGCCATGACCGAAGAGGTGGCGCACACCATGTGGGCCGCCAAGCAGCTCGGAGACATCATCCCGATCTCCCAGGAAGACATCGATAGCCTTAACGACCGCTACACCAACGTCTACGGCCAGCACTGACGCGACGGAAACTGAAACGACAAACCCAACAACGAAGTAAGGAATAATCCAACATGGCAATGGAAAACCCATTTGAAGGCAAGGAAATCTGGTTCGGCGTCGGATCGCAGGACCTCTACGGCGAGGAGGCGCTGCGCCAGGTGGCCCAGCAGACCGGCGAGATGGTCGACTTCCTCAACGCGACCGGCAAGATCCCGGCCAAGATCGTGCTCAAGCCGACCCTGAAGTCCTCCGACGGCGTCAAGGCCTTCATGACCGAAGCCTCCGCCAACCCGAACGTCATCGGCGTGATCACCTGGTGCCACACCTTCTCCCCGGCCAAGATGTGGATCCGCGGCCTCGAAGTGCTGACCAAGCCGCTGCTGCAGCTGGCCACCCAGCACCACAAGGAAATCCCGTGGGAGACCATCGACATGGACTTCATGAACCTGAACCAGGCCGCCCACGGCGACCGTGAGTTCGGCTACATCGTGTCCCGTCTGGGCATTCCGCGCAAGATCGTCGTCGGCCACTACACCGATCCGGAAGTCGCCGAAAAGGTCGGCACCTGGGCTCGCGCCTGCGCCGGCTGGGATGCCTCCCAGAACATGAAGGTCATGCGTTGGGGTGACAACATGCGTAACGTGGCCGTCACCGAAGGCGACAAGACCGAAGCCGAGCGCGTGTTTGGCGCTTCGATCAACACCTGGGCCGTCAACGACCTCGTCGCCGCCTACGAGAAGGTCAAGGACAGCCAGGTCAAGGACCTCATCGAAGACTACAAGGCCAAGTACGACGTGGCCCCCGAGCTGCTTGATTCCCGCTACGATGAGCTGTTCATCGCAGCCAAGGAAGAGGCCGCCATGGTCAACATGATGCGTGAGAACGGTTGCACCGCCGGCGTCGACAACTTCGAGGACCTCGGCACCCTGCCGCAGCTGCCGGGCGTCGGCCCGCAGCGCTTCCCGTCCGAGTACGGCTGGGGCTTCTCCGCCGAAGGCGATTGGAAGACCTCCGTGCTGGTGCGCATCGGCGCCGTGATGGGCTACGGCCTTGAGGGTGGCGCCTCCCTGATGGAGGACTACTCCTACAACTTCGTGCCGGGCAACGAGTTCGACATGGGCTCCCACATGCTGGAAGTCTCCCCGTCCATCGGCACCATCGCCAAGCCGAAGCTGGCCATCTACCCGCTGGGCATCGGCGGCAAGTCCGACCCGGTCCGTCTGGTGTTCTCTGGCAAGCCGGCCGACGCCGTCGTGGTCTCCATGGCCGACGAGCGCGAACGCTTCCGCCTGCTCATGGACGAGGTCACCGTCGTCGAACCGCAGGGCTCCCTGAAGAACCTGCCGTGCGCCCGCGCCGTGTGGAAGCCGAAGCCGGACCTGAAGACCGCCGTGCAGTGCTGGATCACCGCCGGTGGCTCCCACCACACCTGCATGACCACGTCCGTCGGTCGTGAGGCTTGGGAGGACTTCGCCCGCATCGCCGGCGTCGAACTCGCCGTCATCGACGAGAACACCAACGCCCGCCAGTTCGAGAAGGAGCTGGAGCTGAGCGAAATGTACCACCGCCTCAACAACCGTCACTGAAATAACGGAGCGTTAACAGCACGGCAGGAAACTTGACGTACCTTCGTACGCCGGCGTTTCCTGCCGCACTGTTACCGCACGCGTTATCTCAGCGATACGGGGTGCGCTTAAAAAACAGCACGGCGGGGAAGTTGACGTACTTTTGTACGCAGCGTTCCCCGCCGTGCTGTTTTTGTTTACCTATGTGCGGCTCAGCGCTTGCCGGCGTACAGCTGCTGGTCGATCACGTCGGCGAACACGCGGTTCACTGCCGGACGCACCACCTTCAGCGACGGCGTCAGGCACTTGTTCTCCTGCGTGAACTGCGCATCCAGCACCACGAACTTACGCACGGATTCGGCGCGCGAAACCGTCGCGTTCGCCTTGTCCACATACTTCTGAATCTCGTCATGAACGGCGGCGGTAGCCGCCACGCGGTCAAGCGGCGTATCCGCGGACAGGCCCACGGACGGCAGCCAGGCCGCCAATCCTTCCGGATCGAGCGTGACCAGCGCGCCGATGAACGGACGATTATCGCCCACCACCACGGCATGCTCCACAATCGGACACTTCGCAATCTCCTGCTCCATCGGAATCGGCGACACGTTCTTGCCGCCGGCGGTGATGATGATGTCCTTCTTGCGGCCCGTAATCGTAATACGACCCTCATCGTCGATCGACGCAAGATCGCCGGTGCGCAGCCAACCGTCCTCGGTGAACACCTCGGCCGTTTTCTCCGGCAGATTGTGGTAACCCATGAACACGTTCGGTCCCTTGACCTGCAGCTCGCCATCGTCGGAAATACGCACGGACGATCCCGGCGCAGGCTGGCCGACGGTACCGATCGCATTGTCCGTGACGCGGGTCGCGGCAAACGGCGCCGCGGTTTCCGTCATACCGTAGCCCTGGATCATCGGCAGGCCGATGCCGTTAAAGAAATGCGCCAGCGACACGTCCAGCGGAGCGCCACCGCACGCCACATAACGGATACGCGGGCCCAACGCGCCACGCACGGTGTGGTATACGGACGCCTCATACGACAGGTGTTCGGCGGTCTGCTTCATGGTCGGTTTCTCGCCGGCCTGCTGCATGCGCGACCAGTCGCGCGCGGACTCGGCGGCCTTGAGGAACAGGCGGCCCTTCCAACCCATGCCGGCCTTGCGGGAAGCCGCGTTGTACACCTTCTCGAACACGCGCGGCACGCCCAGCAGGTACGTCGGCTCGAACGAACGCACATCCGGCAGCAGCGTCTTGGTGTCCGGCAGATAGCCGACCACGCCGTCATCGGAAGCGATCGACGCGTACTGGATGAAGCGCGCGAAGCAGTGGGCGAGCGGCAGGAACAGCAGCAGACGCGGATGGTCTTCAAGAATCATCTCGTGCAGCGCAAGGCTGCCGGCACGCGTGATCGACACGAAATTGCGATGCGACAGCTCGGCACCCTTCGGTGCCCCCGTGGAGCCGGACGTGTACACGATGGTGGCCAGATCGTCGGCACGCACCGACGCGATACGCTCGTCCAGCTCTTCGTCGGACACGGTGACGCCCAATCCCTCCAGCGCGCCCATGGCATTGGCGTCGAGCATCAGAATATGCTTCAGAGACGGGCAGCGGCCAATCACGGAATCAAGACGGTCGAAGCGTTCGCGATCGTCGGCGATGGCGAGCTTCACGTTGGAATCGTTGAGAATGCGTTCGGCCTGCGCCGCGGAATCGGTGTCATAGATCGGCACATTGACCGCGCCGATTGCGGCCAGTGCGAAATCAAGCACGCCCCACTCGTAACGGGTGGTGGAGAAGGGGGTGACGGCATCCCCCTTGCCGATGCCGAACGCGATCAGGCCTTTGGCCGCGGAGAGCACGTTCTTGTGGAATTCGCCGGTCGTCACCTTGGTCCACTGGCCCGGAGCGGTTTTGCGTTCCGCGATCACGGTGTCTTCGCCGGTGCGCTTGATGCGTTCGGTAAGCAGGGAGTAGATGGATTCGTCGTCGCGTACTTCGACGGATGCGCCCGGGGTCGTGTACTCGGTGAGCATGAAGTGTTCTCTTTTCTTGCGTTTCCGCGGTTTTCGTGGGTTTTGCGATATATGCGATCGCTGCGATTGCGGTGATCGGTGACGTGCTTTTCGCGTCCTGTGTCGCGCCTCGCATATCGTAAGTTACGGTGACGTAAGTCCGCATTGTAAGAAACAACAAGAAATACGGCGACGGGTTTGTTTGAACTGACAAAGTGGCACGAAACGTCAACGGAACGGGGGATTGGTACACGGATGCATCATCTCGAAAAAAGGTTTGACGCGTTCGATCGCAGGGTGTCCAACGGGTTGCGCGACGGGTTCGAGAGGGGTGGCCCTTACGGGCGAAAACGGTGGAAAATGCGGCAAAACTGGGCGGAGTGACGTTGCGAACCACAACATGTTCCGTGTACACTCAAGTTTGGCGCAACTACCCCTTGCGCCTAGGCTGTTTGCTCAACGGCGAACATTCAGCCGCCTCACTTTTCGCCGTTCCCTTGGTTTTCTGTGGTTTTGCTGTTGTGCATTTGCTTGCGAGTTCTGATGGTTTTCTATATTTTTCCGACGATTTTCTGCGATTGCCGTTCCGTCATTGCCTTTCGTCGGTATGCCCGATACGCTTGGAGCGGATGGCGGTATTGCAAACGATTGGAAAAGGGGCATGATGTTCGACAAGCGGCTGTTTTCCTTGGCTGACGGCGTCGGTCGATTGATCGCGGCGAAAGTCGCCTGCCAATGGCTGGGCCTCGTGGCCAACATCGCCTTCGTCGTGGCCGTGGTGCGTATGCTGCAACCGCTGTTCGCGCCCGTACCGTCCGCCACCGCGCCCTGCATCGCCATTATTCTTATTGCCGCGGTCGTGCGATTCGTCACCATTCGCGCCGCCGCACGTTTCGGTAGCGAGGCCGCCGAACGCGTCAAACTCGCGCTGCGTGAGAAACTGTTCAATAAGATGCTCGCGCTCGGCCCGTCCTACGCGCAGCGCGTGCGCACCGCCGGCGTGGTGCAGTCCGCGGGCGAAGGCATCGAACAAATCCAAAGCTTCTTCGAACTGTTCCTGCCGCAACTGTGCTACGCCGTGCTCGCCCCCATCACGCTGTTCGCCGTGCTTGCGCCGATCGACCTGCCCACCGCCGCGACGCTGCTCGCCTGCGCGCCGCTCATCGTGCTCATCGTCGGCATGGTGGCGATGCGTGCTGCCCGCGTATTCAAGAAATACTGGGGCAAATACACGGATATGGGCGCCGCGTTCCTCGACAATCTGCAGGGACTTGAGACGCTGAAAACCTTCGACGCGGACGAGCGCGCCGCACGAGTCATGGACGAGAAGGCCGAACAGTTCCGCGTGATGACCATGAACGTGCTGCAGATCCAACTGCGTTCGCTCACGGCGATGGATGCCGTGGCGTACGGTGGCGCGGCCGCCGGCATCGGCGTTGCGGTATGGCGATTCGTATCCGGCTCGCTCTCGCCGTCTGGCGTTTTCGCGCTGTCCGGCGTGCTGCCGCTTGGTTTGACGCCGATCGCCGCGGTATTGCTGACGATTCTGCTAGCCGCCGATTTCTTCATTCCGCTGCGACAGCTCGGCTCGTATTTCCACGTTGCGATGAACGGCATGACGTCCACGAAACGTATTTTCGCGCTGCTCGACGCGCCCGAACCGGAGCATGGCAGCAAGGAACTGCCGGAATTCGGGGCTTCCGGGCGTGGTGTCGGCGTGGAGTTTCGTGGTGTTTCGTACCGGTATGCGGACGCGGATGTGGATGCTGGGGGTGCTGCTGGTGCGGGGCCTGACGCTGCCGGGTCTGCGGGTGCCGGTGTTGCGAGTCCCCGTCGTATATCGTCCACATCGCATTCCGATATGCGGAACGCGGATGCGGACAGCGTTGATGAGGGCGGCGGCGCGGGTGACGCGCGCGAAACGCGCTACGCCTTGCGCAACGTGGCCCTCCGTGCGCTGCCCGGCGAAGTCACTGCGATCGTCGGGCCATCCGGTTCCGGCAAGTCCACAGCCGTCCAGCTGCTTGCCGGCACGCTTGTCGGATATGAAGGCGATGTGCTGCTGTCCGAAATGCCATCCGGAATGCGGGACGAAGTGCTGGGCGCTATGTTAAGCAGTGCGGCGCCGGATGACAGTGAAACCCTGAAATCGCACCAAATCCGCGACCTCACCGCAGCATCGCTCACCCGCGAAATCTCCATCGTCTCCGCGCACAGCCACCTGTTCGCCGGCACCCTGCGCGACAACCTGCTCATGGCCCGCGCCGACGCCACCGACAACGAGCTGTGGCAGACGCTGGAAGCCGCGCATATCGACGATTTCGTGCGCGCGCAATCGCGAGGACTCGATATGCCGATCACGCAGGACGGCGCGAATCTGTCCGGCGGGCAGAAACAGCGCATTGCGATCGCCCGTGTACTGTTGCGCAGGTCGGCCGTCTATATTTTCGACGAGGCGACCAGCAGCGTCGACGCGGACAGCGAAACGTTGATTTTGCAAACGATTCGCGCGCTCGCCGACGCCGGCGCAACCGTGCTGATGGTCACGCACCGCATGGCGAACGCGGCCGACGCGGACCATGTCGTAGTGTTTGATGGGGGTGTCGTCGTCGAGCAGGGCGCGCATGACGATCTCATGGCCGCGGACGGCACGTATGCCAAGCTGTTCCGGGCGCAGGAAAGCGTGGAACGGGTGGGATTGTCTGGTCGCGTCGCGCCGCGCGTATCGCGTATGACTCATGCGTCTGGTGCGTTTGCCGTGTCTCGGATGTCTGGTTCCGCCGAATCGAACGCCAGTGGCGTCAAATCGGACATGCCAACAACCCAAGTCGTCGCCCGCTTGCTGCGCGAAGTCGGCCCACTGCGCAAACCCATGGCCATCGCCTGCGCGTGCGGCATCCTCGGCCACCTCGCCGCCACGTTCCTGCCGGTTTTCGGCGTCGCCGCGCTGTTCGCCGCAGCTGGCGCAAAAGTCTGGAATCTCAGCCTTCCCGCGGCAATCGCAGCCATGATTATCTGCGCACTGATTCGCGGCGGCATGCGCTACGCCGAACAGTACATGAACCACAATGTCGCCTTCCGCCTGCTCGCGCTGTTCCGGTCGAAAACGTTTGCCGCGCTGCGTTGCCTCGCGCCCGCCAAACTGTCCGGCAAAGGCAAAGGCGACCTGATCGCGCTGGTCACCACCGACGTCGAACTGCTGGAAATCTTCTTCGCGCACACCATTTCGCCGGTTGTCATCGCCATCGCGACCACCGTGCTTTACACGGTCGCATTGCTTACGCTGAGTCCTGCGATCGCTGTCACGCTGGTCATCGCGCACCTGACCGTCGGCATCGTGCTGCCGAAACTCTTCGCTACGGCGGTAGGCGGTCTCGGTGGGGATATTCGCCGCGAATCCGCCCAACTTGATGACGAAATGCTCGACGATATGCGCGGTCTCGACGAAATCATCCGATTCGGCCAAGGCCATGCGCGGCTTGCCGGCATCGCGTCACGCACGCGCTCGCTCTGGAGCCGCCGTGCCCGGCTGAGTGCCAAGAATGGCGATTTCGCAGGCTTCGGCGCGGTGCTGGTCGTACTGTTCACTGCCATCGCGGCATTGCTGGCGATGGTCACGTCCGGTACGACGATGCCGATCGCTTCCACCGCCGCCGCAACCATCCAGACCGTCCTTTCCGCGCCCGCCGCCCGCCTGACCGCCGCTTTCGTGCTGCTGGCCAGCTCGTTCGGTCCGACGCTCGCGTTGAGCGCGCTGCCGGCCAATCTCACGCAAACGTTTGCAGCCGCCCGCCGCCTGTTCGCGCTGATGGACGAAACCCCCGCAGTGGAGGAGCGGGGCGATTTCCTGCCGCGCTACCACGGCATGTCCATGCACGACGTCACGTTCGGCTACGGCAATTCGGGCGAGGTTCCAACTTCCGGAAGCGATGCGGATGCCCCCGAGTCGTCCGCCGAGCCAATCCTCAGCCACGTCTCGCTCGACGTTCCGCAACACGGCATCCTCGGCGTCCAAGGCCCGTCCGGCCGCGGCAAATCGACGCTGCTGAAACTGCTTATGCGTTACTGGGACCCGCAATCCGGCTTAGTCGCCCTGTCCGAGGTGCCACTGCCGCAGATCGACGCGCATCATCGCCGTCGCGTGCAAACGATGATGGGGCAGGAAACCTACCTGTTCGACGGCACTATCCGTGAAAACCTGCTCATGGCCTGCGATATGGGCGATGCGGATAGGGCTGGTAATGCTGGCGATCCGGACGATTCCGCGACTTCCGGCAGAGCGCTTCTTACCCCGCCCGCTCCTCCCGTTTCGTGGAATGCCGCTGATTCCGCGCTTTCCACCCGGTCGACCCCTTCTGTCGGTGATGACGTGCTGCGCGCCGCGCTTGCCAAGGCTTCCGCGCTTGAACTGGTCGACTCGCTCCCGCAGGGCCTTGATACCCCCGTCGGCGAGTTGGGCGGGCGGCTTTCAGAGGGTGAACGGCAACGCATCGGCCTGGCTCGCGTCTTCCTGCGCAACGCGTCGCTGGTGTTGTTCGACGAGCCGACGAGTCGCCTCGACGCCTACAACGAATCCGTGATTCTGCAATCGATTGACGCGTTGGCGCAGCAGGGGAGCGCGGTGCTGCTCGTCTCGCACCGCGATTCCACCATGCGCATCGCGGACCGCATCGTGCGCATGTGAGCTGGCGCGTGCGGATTGCGAACTGATGCGGCGAGCCGATGCGTGCGAACTAGTGTGTGAATCGGCGTAATGCGGGGCCTGGTGAGGTGCCCATGCCCATGCGGCCGCATACGGACGCGTCGCACGTCCGCAATGTGGTCGTATGAAAATCGCATGTCATTCGTGTTTCCTATAGCGCGCGCGACGGCGTACGGAAGCGGACGAATCGAAAGCCATGGTCGCAGGTAAAGCAAGAAAAACGGACGAAACCGACGAAATGTCGGCGGAATCGAAATCATAAGCCAATGAAACAATCATGAAAATAAGGTTGCAAATTTAGCAAAACCGACTTTTTGGTAGGTTATAAGATTCAGTTCGCGTGAAATCGAAATGGGAAATCGTTAGTATCGATAGCAAACGATTATTTTCGACGAAAGGCTGGCGATGGCCAACAACAGGAACGAATTGAACAAGAATCTGGCACAGATGCTCAAGGGTGGCGTAATCATGGACGTCACCACCCCCGAGCAGGCTAAGATCGCGCAGGACGCGGGCGCATGCGCGGTGATGGCGCTCGAACGCATTCCGGCCGATATTCGTGCTGCCGGCGGAGTTTCCCGCATGAGCGATCCGGCCATGATCAAGGGCATTCAGGAAGCTGTCTCCATTCCGGTCATGGCCAAGGTGCGTATCGGCCACATCGCCGAGGCCCGCATTCTG
>OMAA01001111.1_pt1 | contig 10734 bp, 10 predicted proteins | sample 1674191 | NCBI WGS metagenome assembly OMAA01 (sample SAMEA103958152, study PRJEB25191) | human gut metagenome | biome: human-associated habitat [ENVO:00009003]; feature: intestine environment [ENVO:2100002]; material: feces | place: Germany | collected 2013/2015
CTTTTGTCTTTTCCGCAACTACAATACTTGTTGTTCCGGAGCGATTCTTCTTTTTTTTGATGAACATAGTTAAAAGACCTTTTGCGTACCCCAAAACAAGGGTACGCAAAGATACAAAATATTGTTTATCAATCAGTTATAAAATACGTATTTTTTGAGTAACGAAGTCAGGAAGAACTATATGAAGCAGTCAAAATCTGCCGAGAAATCCCCGAAGCAGATGCGATGGCAGAGGACACATTCATTGATGACCGTAACAATTTCCGTTGGAAGGATGTGCTAAGCACAGGTCTGAGAGTCTTCATTGCCGGAATAGATGGCGCGACTTTCGTAGCCCAGGTGTCAGGCGGTGGCGGCACGTCAAACGATATGCCATGGCGAGATAAGGATGAAGACTTTCTCGATTGGGCTCGCCGTGCTATGCAATATGCCCATGCCAAACATTATCCAGGCAATAGGCTCAAACGATCGCTGAGCAAATAGTCCTCGCGCGCATACATATATATAATAATGAGCAGGTGTTTCCAAATTGGAGATGCCTGCTTTTGATTGACCATTTGTCCGAGGATATTCAAATTTTTCTAATAGTGTCGGACAAAAGGGATACATTATGTCATTCTCATCAAATTAAGGTGTTCGGAATTACCGAACAAGTTTAGCCCCAGTATTGGTGCCACGTTGATGAATACTGATATTATGAGCATTTGTCCGAAGCTTACAAAATTTTTTGGATAGTGTCGGACAAATGGTATTTCGCTTTCTTGTGGCCAATTCTTTCAAAGTGCAAAAAATGCACTTTGAATTGCACTTAGGGAACTCTTACCAAAAGCAGAGACAATGATTCTTAACAATTATTACCGTCCAACAACATCAATCCTTTTAACGCCAACAAATAACGTTGACGGGGATGATGGGGATTTGCAGGATACTTCATACACACAAATCCTTCTCTTATTGCTGGTGTGAGAGAATAATCCATAAAGTTCGGACGGTTCTTCAAACCTACAGCCTCCATCATGTTCTTCACCCTCATTTCTTCTTTACCGATTGCCAATACCAAACGCGTCACATTCTCAGAAGAAGGTTGTATGTCGATTGAACTTGTACGGGTACTTGTATGGGTACTTGTATTGGTGTCGTTCTCATCATCCTTATACCCAATCAGCATATATCGATTCTTCAGTTCGTTGTTTTCACCGAGCAGCAAATTACGGAAGAACTTTACGAGGAAGGACTTGTCTTGCTGTATGCCTTTCTGGGGATTACTATAATTGGCACGTACAAGGGCATTACTGAAGTACCAGGAATTATCAGCGAACAATTCGTTATTTACATTGAAACCACAAGAGCGGAGATATTTGATAACGAAAACAGCCGTTGTTCACGTGTTTCCTTCACGGAACGGATGGTTCCGCCATAATAAAGTCACGAAGTCCACAACATGTTTTAATGCTTCATGAATGTCTGCTGCACGACCATATACAACTGTATCACCTTGTAATACCCATTCCTTTTTACTGATGTCATAGGGACGAATCTCACCAGCATGCTTAAAGACACCCTCAAATAGATGACGATGGATATTCAAAAACTCTAAAGAAGTCAATGAAAAAGACGTTTCATTCAGCAACTTCGTGATGTTTGCTGCAACGCGGTCAGCCTCTTCCTTTTCGGCATCGTCAGCATCATGCGTAGTCTTATTCACATAATAAGATTGTAGCTGTTATCTCACCTCATCGATGGTGATGTCACCCTCAATGTGCTTTACTGCTATTTCCTTTAGATAGTCAGACACACGAAGCCCATCTACGTCTTGAAGTCCTATTGCAGTACGCCAAGCCGAAACCCGCTCACGTATATGTGGTTCTGACACACGTTCGTAGGCCTCAAAGTCAATGTATTTCTGTTCTTCGTTCATATTCTTTATTTTTTTGTCTTGATATATCCCTCCTGGTCATATCCTTTGTGGTGCAAGTGGATGCTGTCTAATAGAGGTTGTACTCTTTTGTCTTCAATCTTCATTTTACCGTATTGAGGCAACTGAACATTATAGCGTTCTGTATTCCCATTCGAAATCCTTTGATCAAAATCATCTGGTATGAATAATGATGATTTATTTCCCAAGTGGTGGTAATACTCACTCTCATAAATGGCGATACCGGCCAAATCTAAATCTCCAAAATGGACGTATTGATTAGGTATGGACTGTAGCCATTTTATAAGATCTTTATTTTGGTTTTGAGGATAACGGGATACGAAAAGTACGCGTCCATATCGTGCAAAGAGATGTTTCTGTAATGCGACATATCGGAAATTCTCTGCGTTCTCCACTCCAACTACGACAACATCCTGCGGAATGGTGAAATGCTGATAGTCGGCAATGAACATGAAACAGCCTTCTGTGGGATGAATTATTATCTCTTGTCCGTTGAGGACAGCAGTAACAGGCTGATAGCTATTTACAAGAAACCCAGTGAAAGTTCTACGTGAAAGGAACTTACTGTCGCCAGTGACAGCCACCAAAGAGGCTCTGCTGGCATCTTCATCAGAGAAGGCTTTCCGTGTTTGTTCCAGGTCGTAGATGTCGTACTGACTAGCAACATACTGGCGGAGAGACATTCCGTCTATTGCCCTCAGACTCTTGCGGCTACCGTGTGTTGTAGCCAGAAGGATGCCGTCTTCCTGCATCTGTTCAAACCAGTCGCCCTTCAGGCTGCAGGCTGGCAGGACGTCGCCATTGGCCAGCCGAATCAGTTTCTCTATGAGTATGGTAGTCTTTTTCATCTTATTGTCAGCAGCGTTTTAACTACTGTGTTGCTCTTCTCGTCTTTGCTGAGAGAATAGGTGTATTTATACGCCTGAGCATTGTAGGTGGTGGGCGAGGAGTTGATGAGATTGATGTTGCGTACATTGGCAAATTTCAGAATACCTTCCACATTATTGGGGTGCAGTTTGCCTATCTCATCCATCATGCAGTGGAGCTTAAAGTCGCCAAATTTGCGGGATATTTTACGCTTGAAGACGTTGATGAGCATGATGTTCACCATCGCTTTGACCAAGATGTCCGTACCGTCAGATCCCACGTTTGAAAGCTTCTCTACCCAGTTGGTGTCATTGTCATTCTCCTTGACTTTAAATTCCAGTTTGAAGGTGTCAGCCAACGTTATCTGATCGCGTTTCTGCTCAGCGTCCATCATTTCTATTAGTGTCATCAGGAGTCTGACGGCTTGCTCATTGGTGCGGTTCAGGTTGTCTTCATCGGTAAAGAGGTTCAGCTGCCCGATGTCATAGCCGTGTTCATCGTCAAAATGCTTGATGTTCAGCAGTTGCTGCATCAGTCGGTCATTGCTCTCCACCGCCCTCAGTTCAATCTCTTTGATGACACCAGCAAAATTGTTCTCACGGAAATCGCGGTTGATGTCGAGGATGGTCCTTTCGATGTCCGACTTATGCTGGCTCAGGTCGCTGACATCCTTGGCTATACGTTTGATGATTGTGGCATACTGCCGGCTGGTGCGCACCCGGTATTGCTCTATCTTGTTGTTGCTGATAAACTCATTCAGTTCGGCAGCAAATTCTGTATAGTCGGCATCGGTGTTGAACTCTGTCCGGAAATAGAAGGTGTTCTGAGGCGAGAAGTTGCCCTTGAAGCGTACGACAGCTTCCTTGAAATCCTCAAACTTTCGTTGTTTGGAGGCAATTTGGTCGCGCAACTCTTCCAGTATGTCAGCCAATGGCTTCACGGTTTCCAGCTCTTCTGCTGCAGAGACTTCCGGAGGATAGGAAGGACTGTTCAAGAAAGCCTGCACCTTCGTAATGGCCTCAGTCAGTTTCTCTTGTTCTTTACTTAAGGCCGAAACCTCATCCGTCAGCTGCTTAATTTTCTCGTCATACTGCTGTTTGCGCTTCAGGTATTTATCCTGCAAGTCGTCTATCTTCTGGCGCATCTGCTTGCGCTCCTCTTTTTTCTGCTGTTCATGCTCGAAATAATCACGAATGTCGTTTTGCCAGGAAATGTATTCTGCGCGATGTTCGTCAATGTATTTCAGATTGTCGACAACTTGCTGAAGCTGACGTCGGATGTCTGCCAACTGGTCTACGTCCACGCCAAGTCCTTTCAGCTCTGCATCCATCTGTGCCTGGAGTTCCACCTTTCGCTGTACTGCAGCTTGTTCTTTCTTTTTCAGTTCTGCGTTTACTTCCGCCTTTTGTTGGTCACTATTGGTCTTCAGTTCTTTCTTCTGTTTGTTGTACGAACTTTGTAGGGAAGCTATTTCTTTTTCTCGCAGGGCTGTCAGACTATCTTTCTGTTTGTCAAGTGTCTCAATCTCCTTCCCTGTCTCTCCAAGCTTCTTCTGTAGCTTCTCCAACTCGTCTTCACGCCATTTCTTCAAACGTTCCTCAGCTGCTTCCTTCTCTTTCTGAACGATTTCTATGCGACGAGGTATCTGGTTGTACTCAGCGTCAATAGTCATTTTCTCCATACGCAGCTGTTTCAACCTGACGCCCGGCTTGTGCTCCAGTTCGGCAATGTCGGTCTCCAGTCGCTGTTTTCGCAGCGCAATTCTTTTGTTCTGCTCCTCAGCCTTTTGCTCCAACAACGTTTTCTGAGCCTTCAGTTCATCAGGTGTCTTGACCGTCTTCTCTATATTGTTGACATCAATCCTAATGCCGTATATGCTATCAGAAGGGGTAGACATCTGAGGATTGAGGGCGGTGTTATAAAGTACGGCATCCTCATCGAGCACTTTCCCGACATTGCTTTCCCATCCCGGCTTGTTCAGGGTAAGCCATTCTATCAAAGACCCCTTCTGTCGGCTCAGCATATCGTCGAACCTGGCTATGTCGGCAGAAATAAGTTTGATGTCATTCTCGATGTCGGCAATCTCCCGATCACATACTGTCTCCAAATCTTTGCGCTGTATGGCCACATCGCTGGTGATGCGGTCTATCTCCTTTTGTTTTTCAGTAGACGCTTTCAACAAATCTAACTGCTTGTTGCTCAGTCCCTTTATCTTCCGCTCCAGTTCGTCTGTCTCTTCCTTGTAGGGATTGGACTGCCTTACACGTTGCTCCTGAAGTGTCAGGTCGTTTTTGGTTTGCCGGGCATCGTCCAACAATCTCAGATGCTCTTTTAGCTTCCGTTCATATTGGCTGCGGACAGCATCAGCCTTCTCATTCCATTCCGTTTGCAATCGGCCTTCAGATTCTATTCGCTGCCTATCCGATTCGTTCAGTTGCTTCTGGCATTGCAAGCCAAACGCTGCTAGATTGTTGTCAACCTCCTGTATGAGGGTGTCATATTTCGACTTGACACTCAGGTTCTTGCTGGTCAAGGTCTTTTCCTGATTGGTGAGACTGAGCTGTTGGATCTTCAGTTCGCCCTCCTTACCTATGCGTACTGCTGTTTTTTCAATGTCAATCTCCTTATAGTGCTGGCGCTTCTCATTGATTTTTTTCAAGAAATCGTTGATGATGGCTTCGCTTCCTTTCAAGCTGTCACGCTCTTTAGTGAACTTCTCGTTTTCTTCACCCAACAACCTTCGCTGACGTGACAGTTCCGTGCTGCTAGCGGATTCCTGCTCTGACAGGACCGGCAGTCGGCTGGTATCACGGCCTAAGGCGTAGTTCAACTGTCCGCAAAGCTCTGAGATAAGTTTGCGCACATACTCGTAATTGGTGTATCTCTCAATGACCGCATCGGCATCCGTCTTCACCTTCACCTTGCCATTCCTTTCAACTTTATACCATTTCCAAATGTCCTCATATTGTTGACGGAAGTTTTTCACCTCCTCGCGATAGCGGTTCAAGTCAATCTCGTCGCCAGCAAAGTCCATCGAGTCGATGATGGTGTCCTTGATGACACGCGATTCCAGGCTTTGGTTCAGGAAGATGTTCTGTATGGTCAGCGGAACCTGACGGTATTTCGCACTCTCCATCAGCGAGAACCTGCGATGTTCCTTCGCTACCTGCTGGCTGTTGCCATAGATGATGTCGCGGAATTCCTCATAACCGCGAATGATGTTGCTTTTATACACCCTTGCACCTATTTGTTCACTGATGCGCCCCCATTCATAACGAACGCTACCATCTTCTTCCAAAAAGAACCGCTTGTCGTAGGCACAATCCACAATTCGAAAGGCGGTACGTCCATGTGACAAGAAGGTCATAACGAAGAACTTTCCAGTCTCGCGACACACTTCATAAATGATGTACGAATTCTGGTGAGGCAAATAGAATTCATCGTAGCCTTTCTGACCAGCTTGCGTTTTGATGCCCAGCTTGCTCTTGTCCACATTGTAGAAGAACAAGATTGCACGAAGCAGAGTGGATTTACCCACACCCTGTGTACCGATGAAATGTACGTTGCCATCGAGTTTGATCTCTGCGTATGGCACGTGGGCACTATTGATGAATATGATCTTATTGAGGTATCTCATCTTTTACGTCTTCGTCTATGTTAATACAAAGAATGATTTGTTCAATGTAATGGAAAGCATTGGTCACCTGATAGGTACCATCTGCCTCATTTACTAGTTCTGCAAAGCCCATGTTCTCCAGGGCTCCAGCAAGTGCCTCCAGTTTTTGGCGGTTCGACGTTTTGTCTGGAAACATCTGTGTCAATTTCTCTTTCAACCCCGGTATGGTGGCAAGTCTCACCTCCATCTGTACAAGACTAAACTGGGTACCAGCATCAAATGCTGTATCGTATGTCTTCAGAAAGTCCAAATAGCCAATCCACGAGAATAGCGCTTGTAGCTTGTTTTCAATTATTACCTTGGCTTCCTTGCGGCTGAAATAGTAGAAACCGTCACCACAGCTGAGTTGAAAGTCTATTTTGCCGAAATAGTCTTCATACTCCTGCTGGTTCTCTTCAATATCGTTGTAGATGGCACGAGTATCAGCATCGATGCTATTGCTCGATATGAATTGCCCTCGACTGAGGCGCTGGAAAATTTCACTTGTATATTTCATCGCGGATATATTATGGGGTATTCTATATTCTCAATAGTCTTTGTCTCTGTTGTGAAACGCATTTGTTCTGGATACTGAGATGCCATCTGAAGGAATAGCACTAAGCGCAGTTCTTTATCTGGTGTTTCCGTGAATGAGTAGTTCCAAAGGTAGTAGAACAAGTCGCTGCTTTGTGCTAGGAAACCATTCAGCAGTTCCTGATGATTGAAGGCTCTTGCCGTTTCTGTTTGTTCTTCCAGATAACTCTCGTCAATCTTTTCCGCAAGCCTCGACTTGATGTTTGCCTTCTTCGACAGGCGCTTTCTGATGTTGTCCAGTATCTCAAGGGCGGAATCTTCATTGCGAAGGAAATCCAGAGACACTCGGGTAACATACTTGGGCTTGCTCTCCATCCAGACGGTATTGGTCTGCGCCATTACCTCCTTCACGTTGGTTGCCTGCTCTATCATGAACTGGTCGCGCAGGTATTTCAGCTGTCGCACACGCTTCACCAGTCGGCTCTGATATTCTATGCGGTTCAGGTATTCTATAATCTGAGCGGTGATGGCTATCAATCCGTGAGCAGACTCACGCAAACCATCACGAACCTCGCTGACAGTCTGTTTCAGCCCATAGTCGGATACACTCGAAAAGAAAATGGTCTGCTCGTCTATCACGTGCTCCGTCTGGCGTATCAGTTCGCCTATCAAGCGCGCTTTCTCGTCAAAATCCTTCAAACGCAGTTCCTTGATTTTAAAGTTGGGCTCCTGCTTGTAGGTATCATCGACGATGCGTTTCAGGTCAATCACATTTCTTCGGGTGGCCTTGTCGATGCTCTTGAATGTATGGCGAATTTCTCTCATGAAACTCTCACGGCGGACATTGTTCTCTGCTGCAAGATAAGAACTGATACCAAGGTTCAGTTTGTCGATGTACATCTTGACCGATGAAATGTTGATGTCCTCGTTCACTGCCAAGACCTCCTCGAAAAATCGCTGGTAGGCATCGTCCAGTTCCAGAGAGTCGCCCGTCTGCACAATTACCCCAAAGGTGATAAGGTGTTTCAGCTTATTCTCGTCTCCATCCAGGGTATCAAGTGCATCATCATACTTCACGGCAATCGTCTTGCGCTGCAAGAACATATTGCTCAGCAGTTTTGTGCCTTGCTGAAGTGCACGTGTCAGTTCTTTTATCGACCTAAATGTTGCCATTTTCTTTTAGGTTTGAATTTACTTCTCGTCTTCACCCTCTTGATCAGAACGGAATTCAAAAACGAGTTCGGATGCAGGGATATTACACTCCTCAAACATGCCATGAAGAATATTAATCTTGGTGGCAGTACTGTTGTCAGTCCATACGTACATACCTGGTGCAAGTTCGCGTCTCCACTCTTCAGGAGTCGCTGAGAAGCTGCACTTTTCATTTGCACAAAGCCATTCTATAGTTGAACGTTTTTCTATAAGAATGTGTCCACATACCTGAATGAGCATTTCCTTCCATGTATTGACCGTGTATCTAACCCCATGGAGCATATACGCTTGAAGCTTCTTGCCTGTGAACTCATAATCCTCATCGTCAAGTGATGCAGATTCCGCCTCACGGCTCAACGGTTCAAATGATGTTGTAGGCATAGGCCAAAGCCGCATAAACACATTCTGCAGTTCTTTCTGACGTGCTTTCAATTCTGTTTCAGTCCATTGTTCACATGACTTTACAGAGTTGTTCAACCGGAACGCACTGTCTTTGAAACCTTTCTCCATATCTCTTTTCTCAATAAAGGTAAGGTTGCTGTATTGAGAATTATATCCAGTGAGCGTGAGATTTGCCATTGTGTGCAGATATTGCTCATGAATTCTTTCCCAATCTTCACCCAAGGTAGCTTTCCACTTGTCCGATAGGGTCTGTGGCATAATATGCTCAACCGTGATATTCTTCTCGGTCAGTTCCTTCACCACATCATGACGTTCGTTATTGTCTTGGTTCTCCATGCGCTCGAGTATAAACATACGAGCATTGACAGGCATCTTATATACTTGGCGTGTCTTGAAATCGCCCTTCACCTCCTCGTCTGATGGAAACACCGAAGAACGCCCCTTCTTTAGCAGAACGTATTTCAGTACGTCAATATATGAAGGTGAAGTCTCGTCACTCGACCTGTTGACGTGATTCAACACATCTCTGTGAAGTGTGGCAAAAACCTTATTCAAAGCATTCGATGGAAGATTGCAAATGATTCTGCGAGCCCAGTAGGCTTCTATGACATCAAGAACTTGGTAGATTTCTGTGTCTGCTAATCCTACTTTAGTTGCATAGTCGAAGAATGCCATAAAGAACGGATATGCGATGGTTGAATCCAATGTGCGCAACTGGTTCAGTTTCCTGTTCAGTTTGTCTGTTCCTACCTTGGCATTATCAACTTGACTGTATATCTTGGCGTAGTGATGCATATCCTCCAAGAGTGTTGCCCTGTCGATATTCGCTGTTTCAGCATACTCCTTGAAGATGAAGTATATCTTGTCTATACGTCCAATCTTACCCTGTTTCATAGTCAGGTAATCACGCACAAAAGAGGATGGATCGTACTTGGTAAACTCCTCAATAGGGTTCCAAAATCGAGTATAAAGGTCGTCCTGCTCGGCTGGTGCGAGTGACATCAAGAGATAGTTGCGTATCTTCTTCGCTCAGATCAAGACCTGTAGAGTTCAGACTTTCAAAAATCAACTGTGGGTCATCATCTTCGTCAAGACGTATGTTGATAACTTCAAGTTTCTTTATGGTCTCAAAGAGCTCGTCAAGGGTTAGACCAACACTAGTTATCTTGTTATAGAAGAAATCGTAGTTACGAGTTACATTCGACTCCTTGATATATTGGTCTTTAGGCTTATACAGCAAAGCGTCAAATGCTTGCATATCCTTCTTAATAGGCTTCAGCTTCACCTTGCGTTCATCTTCCTGATATTCATCCACGAGATAGCGCTTAAAGATTTTCTCGACAAGCTTGGCATCAGTAGACTCTATCTGTCCTTCCTTCTTGGCATTCACCATAGCTATCAGCAGCAACGAAACAGTAGTGATTCGCTGCTGACCATCAATGATGAACCTATCCTCTGTTCCCGACTGAATACTTGATACGATACTACCAAAAAAATGACTCTTACGGTCACTATTATGTAGTTTCATCAAATCTTGGAACAACTGTTCGCAGTTTTCCTCTTTCCAATCATAGTTACGCTGATAAAGGGGTATGATAAATCGCTTGTCTGCCCCATCAAAGAACTTTATAAGTGGTTGAGCGTCACCTTTCATATATTAAACTAAAATCATTTGTTCAACTTCTTTTTTTGCATTCTCAAGGATAGATTCTCCTTCTTCTTGCAGTTGTTTTGCTTGCTGGCGCATTGCATAGATGTGGTTCGCAATCTCCTTTTGTTTGACAATAGGTGGAAGAGGAATGGGCATACTTCGATATTCTTGTGCATTAATATTTGCTTGTACCGCAGGTCTTTGAATTGTATCAACCCAGTACTTATAAATATTACTATTGCAATAATAAAACAAATAATCCGCATCTATTATATTTTCATTAAGAAAATATCTTATTAAATAGCCTGCAAATATTGCTTGTTCTTCCAAAAACTTGTGAATATAGCAACGTCCAACGGACCCACTTCTAGCAAAAAGAATATCATTTGGTTTCAACAAATAATCATTTTCGATGTTAGATGCAGTTTTCTTGTCTGTCTGTTTTAGGTTTCCATATTCATCTATATCTGTGATTCT
>OMAA01001116.1_pt1 | contig 10699 bp, 6 predicted proteins | sample 1674191 | NCBI WGS metagenome assembly OMAA01 (sample SAMEA103958152, study PRJEB25191) | human gut metagenome | biome: human-associated habitat [ENVO:00009003]; feature: intestine environment [ENVO:2100002]; material: feces | place: Germany | collected 2013/2015
GCGTAAGCCTTGAACGCAAGAATAATCTCTACGTCGGCTCTCTTTGCCACGTCGCTTATTATACGCAGGTTGTTGCGCAAGCGTGCCTCCTCAAGAATGTACATCGGGCGATTGATCTCCTTGTATGTCGTTGTGTCTATCTTCATTTTCTTGTATATGATGGTGATGCTTTAGTCGTTGTTATAGCACAGTTTGTTTATAGCCACAGCCACGCCGTCCTCTTCGTTGGAGAGTGTCACATAGTTGGCTTCGCTGCGCACTTCGGGTGCTGCGTTGCTCATCGCCACGCCCATGCCAGCCAGACGCAACATTGAGAGGTCGTTGTATCCGTCGCCGAAGGCAATCATATCCTGCGGAGTGAGATTGAGCTTTGCCAGCAGGCGTAGCAGCGACTGCGCCTTGTCGATGCCTTTCGGCACCAGCTCGACGAAGAATGGTGCAGAGCGGTACACATCCATGCGGTTGCCCACGAGTTCCTGCAGTTTCTTCTCCGCTTCCGCCGCAGCATTCAGGTCGGCGGTCATGAGCAGTTTCGTAGGGTTAGGCTCCAGTTCTGCGAGCAGATTCTCCACCTTGCGTATCGGCATCTTGTTGATGCGCGACTCTTCAGCCACGTATTTATCGTCAGCCGACTCGGTTATGATCTCCTTACCTACATAGCCGAGCAGCGCATAGCCATGCTCCTTGGCGTAGTTGTACAGCACAGGGATCACGTCGCTTGGCAGGTGCTGCGAGTAAATCTCCTCTTTCGTGCGCCAGTCGATAATCTTTCCGCCGTTGTACGAGAGGATATATCCGCCACGTGTCGAGAGTTCGAGACATTCTGCCACCGGTTCGATGCCGAACGTAGGTCTGCCCGAAGCCAGTATGATGTGTGCGCCGTTCTCTTGCGCTGTGAGCAACGCCTCGCGTGTAGCAGGCGTAACCTCCTTCTTGCTGTTGGTGAGTGTGCCATCGAGGTCGAGCGCGATGGCGCGGTATACTATCTTGTTGTTTGTTGACATTCCTTTTATTTTTGCTGCAAAGTTACTGCAAATAAGGCGCAATACAAAATAAGCCTGCTTGTTTTTGCAACCCAGTTGCACATTTAACGCCATACCTTTGCAGTGTTTAAAAAATATAAGTAGGAATGTTTTAAAATACAAGTAAAATGGAACAGGAACACAATTATCATACCCACGATTGCGGTTGTGGGCATTGTAACGAGCATCATCACGAACATGAGCATGGTGGCATGAAGCGCACACTGCTGCTTATCGTTCTTACTACGTTGCTGCTTATCGGCGCAGTTGTTGTTGAGAAGTATTGCGCTCTACCTACGTGGCAGTTGTTGCTGGTTTATCTCGTGCCTTATCTTCTTATCGGTCACGATACGCTGAAGGAAGCATTTGAGGGCATCGTCCGCGGCGACATGTTCAACGAGCATTTCCTTATGTCTGTCGCCACAGTCGGTGCGCTCTGCATCGGTTTCCTGCCAGGTGCCGAGACCGAGTTTCCCGAAGCAGTCTTCGTGATGCTATTCTTCCAGATAGGCGAACTGTTTGAAGGCTATGCCGAGGGCAAGAGTCGCGACAGCATATCCCACCTTATGGATATACGTCCCGACACGGCGTCCGTAGAGCGCGGCGGCGAACTCGTCGTTGTCTCGCCGTCTGATGTGCAGGTTGGCGAGACGATAGTGATAAAGCCAGGCGAGAAAGTGGCGCTGGACGGACGCGTCGTAGAAGGCGAGTCGTCGCTCAACACCGTTGCGCTCACCGGCGAGTCGGTGCCGTGTGATGTTGCGAAGGACGACGAGGTCGTATCTGGCTGCGTGAACCTTACCGGTGTGCTCCGCGTGCAGACCACAAAGAGCTTCGGCGAGAGCACCGTCTCGAAGATAATCAGTCTGGTGGAGAGCGCCAACGAACATAAGTCGCACAGCGAGTCGTTCATCGCCCGCTTTGCGCACGTCTACACCCCGATTGTCGTCATTGCAGCCCTGCTGCTTGCCTTCATTCCGCCGTTGTTCGCGTCGGGCGGCTTCGCCGAATCGTTTGCCGTATGGTTGCATCGAGCGCTCATCTTCCTTGTCGTTTCGTGTCCGTGTGCACTGGTCATCAGTGTGCCGCTCACGTTCTTCGGCGGATTGGGTGGTGCGTCGCGCCGCGGAATACTCGTTAAGGGCAGCAACTATATGGATGCGTTGGCTAAGCTCGGCGTTGTGGTGTTCGACAAGACCGGCACGCTCACATACGGCGAGTTTGCCGTAGAGGCGGTGCATCCAACGGAGTTCGATGCTCACGAACTGCTTCATCTGGCTGCGCATGTAGAGCATTTCTCTACGCATCCTATCGGAGCCGCTCTGCGCGACGCTTTTCCGCAGGAGGCTCACGACGGCTGCAAGATAACCGACATCGAGGAAGTGGCTGGTCAGGGCGTGCGTGCCAATGTAGGCGGTCGACTCGTCTGTGTCGGCAACGAAAAGATGATGGAGACGGTAGGCGCCGCGTGGCACAAATGCCATCATGTAGGCACTATCATACATGTGGCTGTAGACGGCAAGTATGTCGGACATATCGTCATCAATGATCATATAAAGGACGACTCGGCCGAGGCTGTAAGCGCATTGCGTAAGGTGGGCGTTGAGCGCACCGTTATGCTTACGGGCGACCGCGATGAGGTGGCTAAGGACGTAGCCGAGCGTGTAGGTATTGAAGAATATCACGCAGGCTTGCTGCCTACGGATAAGGTTTCGCAGGTAGAACGCCTGCTGAACGAGAAGAAAGCGGATGCTACGCTTGCGTTCGTCGGCGACGGCATCAACGATGCGCCCGTGCTGAAGCGTGCCGACATCGGCATCGCTATGGGCGCTTTGGGTAGCGATGCGGCTATAGAGGCAGCCGACGTGGTGCTGATGGACGACAAACCGTCGAAGATTGCCCTCGCCGTGGCTATCGCACGCCGCACGATAGGCATCGCTCGTCAGAACGTGTGGTTTGCCATCGGCGTTAAGGTGGCGATACTGCTGTTTGCAGCCTTCGGTATGGGTACAATGTGGATGGCTGTATTCGCCGATGTGGGTGTTACGGTGCTCGCTGTGTTGAACGCCATGAGGGCATTAAAAGTCTGAGCCTATGTCTTTGTCTGTATTGTTGGTGTCGCTCTTCACGTTCGTGCAGTTCAACTGTGAGAACCTCTTCGATTGTCAGCACGACTCGCTGAAGAACGACGTGGCGTTTCTGCCCGACGGGTCGTACCATTGGACACCTTTCCGCTATTGGCGCAAGCTGAACCGCGTGGGGCAGACCATCGTGTCGTGCGGCGATAGGGTAGGCGGTGCTGGAACTCAGGCTGCTGAAGATTTCTCCGTTACAGAAGAGTCTGTTGCCAGCTGGCGTTTGCCCGATATGGTGGCGTTGTGTGAGGTGGAGAACGACTCCGTGATGCGCGACCTTACGAAGCGTTCGCTCCTGCGCACCGCACGTTATGAGTATGTTGTCACCGACTCGCCCGATGCGCGCGGCATAGACGTGGCGCTGATGTATTCGCCGTTCTCGTTCCGCTTGCTTAACAGTAGGGCGGTGCGCATAACGCCCGTACGTGATATGTCGCCGACGCGCGACCTGCTGTATGCGTCGGGTGTGGTTATGTCGGGCGACACGCTGGCGAGCAGCTCTCGCGTCCGTTCCGCCGTGTGGTGGCTGAGAAGATACGCGCCGTAGCTGACTCCGTTAGGGCAGTTGCGGCTGCGGCAAAGATCATAGTAGCGGGCGACTTCAACGATTACGCCAAGTCGGAGAGCGTGCGCCTCGTTTGTGCCGACGGCTTCACCGATGTGTCGGCTGAGGCTGTGGGGCAGAACGGCGCCCGCGCTACATATAAGTATCATGGTGAGTGGCGCAGTCTCGACCACATCCTCGTCAGCACGAGTCTGTTGCCGTCGGTGCGCTCCTGCCGTGTTCACGATGCAAGGTTTCTGCTCACCGACGACGAGAAGTATGGCGGTGTGCAGCCACGCCGCAACTATCTCGGTCCGCGATGGCTCGACGGTTTCAGCGACCATCTGCCTCTTGTCGCAGAGTTCGCCTTAGACGAGTAAAGGTGCCAGCGATTGTTCAAAGCTTTTGCTCCTCAGCCTTCTTCACGCTACCAGCCTTCAGAATAAGCGCCTTCGCTTCCTCGTAGTCGGTGTATTGCGGGTTGCGCTCCATGAAAATCCTCACGGCACGGTCAATCAGCTTGTTGTTTATTAGTTTGGCGTTTACCATTTTGTTGCCCTCGACACGTCCGAGGCGTATCTGCACCGTAGTGCTTATCATGTCGAAGATGAGCTTCTGCGATGTGCCAGCCTTCATGCGCGTGCTTCCCGTCACGAACTCCGGTCCGGTTATCACCTCTACCTGATATTCGGCTTCGGCGGCGATGGGCGAGTTGGGGTTGTTCACGATGCAGCCCGTCGTTATGCCAGCTGTGCGGCAGTGGCGGAGCGCTGCGAGCACGAAGGGCGTAGTGCCACTTGCCGAGACGCCCACCACGATGTCGTCGTTAGAGACGTGCTTGTCGAGAAGTTGCTGCCAACTGTTCTCCGTGTCGTCCTCTCTTGACTCGCGTGTCTGCGTCAGGCAGCCGATGCCGCCGGGGAACACGGCTTGTATCTGCGTTCCGTCTGTGCCGTACGTGTTCTGCACCTCGATGGTGTCGAGTGTAGCCAGTCGTCCGCCCGTGCCGCATCCCACGTAGAACAGTCGTCCGCCGTTCTTCAGTTTGCGCTCCACCGCTTCTATAAGTCTTTCCTATAGCCGCCGGCACCGTCATATTCTCGTTGTTTATGTCCGCCGTCAGCTGCTCCACGCTCATCTGCTCAAGATGGTCGTAGTGCGATGGTTGCTCTGTGATTCGTTTGTCCATGATTAGGTTTGTTTATCACTTGTCAGAGGTCGTTACCAGTTCATTAATGATATTCTTAACGCTATTGCTGTTAATCTGTTTCTTGAAATGAACGGTATAACCATTTGCTGTCATTGCTTTGAAAAACTCGTCTGCACAAGAAATCTTTGTCTCTTCGTCTGGAGCTATGTACGACTCCTTGTCATAAGCCTTTGTTTCAATCACGATGTTCAGTTCTTTTGTACCGTCAGCGCGCTTAACCACATACATGAAGTCGGGGCTGTAATTGCTTGATGCCACAGTCGGTATGCAGATGCTGTGTGACGGTATCTTGCCATACACTATCACTTCGTCAATCTCTGTCTTGATATTCTGAAGTTCCAGTCCTGAGTCGTGAGCAAAATTATCGTACAGATACTTCAGAGGAGGTGTTCCTGCTTCGGTCTTGTTGCCTATGTAAGCTTGAACCACCTCATCTTTTACCGTGCCGTCAGCATTTGTTAGTTTTGTTTCCTTCATCATGTAGTTGGCTTGCTTATAGCGCACCCGTCCTACAAGTTGTTTACATTTCCAGTCGTCCACTGCCCAAATAAGTCTTGTCAGCGAACTGTCATTGAACATATCGTCGTCTATTTTGCACCCGTTGTTTACAGCCTCGCATATAGCCTTATGCAGAATCTGTATCGGTATGTTGGTGTGTCTTGTGGCACGTTTCAAGAATTCGTTATAGGCATAATGGCGGTTGCTCAGCGTGAGTTCTATGTGCGATCCTTCGTTGGCTACAGCTATGTTGTCTTCAAATCCAAGAATCTTGCGTGACGACATTACAGTTTGAAGCGAGAATACCTGTTTCTCTTTAATGATTAAAGGCAGTTCGGTCGCTATCTTGTTGTCTATTTCCTTATCGAAGTACAGTATATACTTTCGGTTGAGCTGTGCCCACAATTCGCGCAGCTCCTCAAATCTTGCTTTTCTGATGTGAATCTTTTCGCTGCGATTGCTGTTGCGGTTGTTGATGCGACTTATGTTCAAGCTGCCAGCCATATTCTTGAATTCAGGATATTCCACCAACATATCGTCGAACTTGTCTGGAACGACATTCTTATCGAAGTCGACGTAGCCCTTTGTCATAAGTTCTATGAAGAACTGGTTTACCTCAATGTTGCGCATCTTCGCCACCTTTATTATATCTTCGGCGGTTATTGAGAGCGGACTCTTCTGTTGAGCCTCCAACTCTCCGTTTATTTCAGCCACAAGTTTGTTGGCAAAGTCTTTTTCCGTAAAGTCTACGATGTAGTTTAGCATGAACGACGAGTCGCTGATTCTGTTTCCTACACTATCCACAGGCAGGCGCAGACCTCTGCCCACCTCCTGCAGTTTGCTTGTCTCTGAGCCGCTCGAACGCAGTTTGCATATTGTGAACACGTTGGGGTTGTCCCATCCCTCTTTCAGTGTCCACTTCGAGAACAGGAAGCGCAGCACGTTCGGCTTTCCTTCATTATCTGTAAAACTCAGCAGTTCTTTCTTTCCATGCAGAATAGTCTTCACCTCGTTTGCGATGTTTTCGTCCGAGTCGTTGTTGTCCTGGGCGAAATATCCTGCGCATGAAGCCTCTATGTTGTCAAGCGTAGCTTTCAGATAAGCGGCATATTCTTTAGTGTTTTGGCGTGCAAGTTCCTTCTCTATTCTTGCCGACAACAGCTCTATGAACTTCTTTCTGAGCCAACCGTCGTTGTTTCCGTTCGGTCCTCTGAAACTTTCGATACTGTCGATGAAGAACAGAGCCAATGTCTTTATTGGCAATCCGTCACGGCAGAAGTTTTCGCGCTCGGTCTCGAAGTGGCGCATCAGCGCAAGTTCTATCATTCCTTCCTGATAGGACACGCCATACTGGTCGGGGAAGAACTCTTCTCCGGTCTGTTTCTCCTGACCATTGCTCAGGCAGATGCTGTTCTTTGTGATAGCATCTACAGCTACTCCGTCGAGGTCGTTGTCTATAACGCCGAGACTGTCACCGGTATGCACGGTGAATGTCTTTGATGTTTTGTCTGCTGTTGTCAGTTTCAGGTTTGCGCAGTCGCCCTTGACCACCTGCAACACCTTCACCTTCTTTTCTGCCTTTTTGCCTCCAGGCAATTCCAAGTGCTCTTTTGCCACGCCTTTAATCAGTCCATGGTTGAAGGAGTCGGCGGCATTAAGGTCGTAGACAAGTTCCTGATAATCTTTCACCGCATGCTTGTTCTTGCCTTTGCCCACAGTCAGTTCTGGGAACGTAGCACCATAGCGCAACACCAGCTGGGGTCGGAATCCATTAATGAGGTCGGCGTACGACTTGCCGCCACGCTCCACACGATGCGGTTCGTCGATGATGAGCACGGGTTTTGTGTCGGCTATTGCGTCTATCGGTCTGTGAAAAGCGCCAAGCATCTGGTCGTAGTCTTCGCGTGTCAGCAGTTTGCCGTTTGTCAGCAGCTGTGTGTTGAGCAGCAGTACAAATATCTTGTCCTTTGTGTGATGGGTGCCGTAGAAGAAATGTCCTACAGCCGACGGCATGTTCTGACGCCCTTTCTTTTTCTGCTTATGCGGTTCGAGCAGACACAGCTCTATCTCTGCGCCATAGCCGCACACTCTGCTGAAGTGGCGTTTCACTTCCGCTTCTTTCAGGAAAGCCGCCGTTCCGGCTTTGATAGGCAGTGTGGGTACGGCTATTATGAACTTGTTGAAGCCGCAGCGCTTGTGCAGTTCGAACATCGTTCGGGTGTAGACGTATGTCTTTCCGGTGCCAGTCTCCATCTTTATGTCGAGCAGACAATGGTGCGGCAGGCTCTTTATCTTCTCTGTGAGCATATAGCGTGTCACCCTTTGCTTTGTGGCTTTCTCCAGAATGCCTGCCTTTTGGCGCACAGCTTGCAGAGCCATGCCGCTTAGCTCATGTCGCAGCACGGGGTTCTGATGGCTCGCTTTCGGAGCCTCTTGTATAGAATCCTCTACCACTGTTGCCACGCCTTCTACGGGCACGGTTTGATGGGTGAGGTTGTTTTCGAGTTTCAGTTCCATTAATATCTTACGTCAATGTTAACGGTCAAAGTCTTGTTGCCTTCCTTCAGTGTGCGCAGGTTCTTCTGCAGCTCCTCGCAGTGTGTGAAGCCGAAGCTATAGCCGAATATCACGATGTTTTGCGGCGAGAACGGCTCTCCGTTGTATTTGTCCATCAATGCAGCAATGCTATTTGCGTCGAAGTCTTTGTCGGGGTTTATCATATATAGATGGTTGTCCTTCCAGTATGCCTTATACCTTCCGAGCGTCACTTCCTCTGCGTCCTCGGTGAATCCGTAGCCGTCAGCCACAAGCCATGTGCGAAGCACGGCTTCCAGTCCGAAGTCGTCTACGGTGAGAGAGCTGATTGTTGTTATTGGGTCGAACTTTTCCATTTGCAACAGTACATTCTCTTTCGGCTCTTCCAAGACAAAATGCTTGAAACCAAGGTCGCCAGCAAACAGAGGGTTCGCCTCCTTTATCTTTTTGGCTGCGCGCTTGATACGCTCCATGCCAACTTCATCGATAGTCTTATAGCCTGCTTTTGCTGCCTCGCTATCAGGTTTACATTCTTCGGGAAGTTGAACAAGGATAAACTTGCGATTGTCGCCATCCTCTGCGTTCTTTTGCATTACTGCATGAGCTGTTGTTGAGCTACCTCCGAAGAAATCTAATACTGTTACATTTTCACCAAGTGTCATGGATAATATATGCCTTATTAGTTCAACTGGTTTAGGGGTTTCAAAGACAGCCTTTCCATTAAACAATTCAACAATCTCCCTTTTTGCAGAATCATTGGTTCCACCTTTTTCAGATGAAATTATACTTTCTGGAGTTAATCCTTGTTTTCCCTCTGACAAATATTTTTTAATGCGTGGAACACCATTTCCGTCACTTCCAAACCAAATCTTATTTTGGGCAACAGCTTCATTCATCTTTTCCAATGTCATTCTCCAACACGAGCCTGAAGGTAAATTATATGATTTACCATTTGGAGCAACGAATGTATAAAACTGGGATTTCGTTCCATGACCCGCTTGAGCAATTGCAGGAACGGAAGTCCATGGTCCTTTAGGGTCATTGTCAGGATTTTTATAACGACTTAAAGCTGCTTTAGTCATAATTTCTAATCCCAATGAATCCTCCAATAATTCAATATCTTTTACATAGCATAGAACATAATCATGGCGAATAGAAATTGAACTTCTATTTTCTCTGGTCTTTCTTTTTTTCCAAATGAATTGAGCAACAAAACATTCCTCACCAAACACCTCGTCGCATAGTTTCTTCAGATTCGCTTGCTCGTTATCGTCAATAGAAATAAAGATTACGCCATCTTCAGTCAGCAAGTTGCGGGCGAACGAAAGTCTGGGCAACATGAATGTGAGCCAAGCGGCATGGCTGGCGCTTCCGCGACGTGTCATACTCAGAATGCGTTCTGCACGTTCGCGGCTTACATCCAGTCGCTTAGCCAGTTCGTCGGCTGTAAAGTTGAATCGGTCGTTATACACAAAGCCGTCGGAGCCGGTGTTGTACGGTGGGTCTATGTAGATTACTTTCACCTTTTCGCCGTATGACTTCACCAAATGCTGCAGGGCGTCCAAATTGTCGCCACTGATATAAATGTTCTTGCTGTCGCGGTTCTCGGGCTTAGCGTTGTGCTCCTCGTCGGGGCGTATCAACGTGGTGGTGTCCATGTTGGTGAGCATACGTGCATAGTTCTTGCCCAACCAGTTGAACCCACTTGTTTCGTCGGTAAGCGTTGTGCCTTCGGGCAGAGCAGCCTTGAAAGCCTCAATGTTAAATTCGCCGTCGGCGTTGAAGCACTGAGGGAAATACTCTTTGAGCACCTTAATCTCTTTCTGTCCTGCCGCAGCCTCGGCGTTGCGACCAATTATATCTTTTATCATGTTTATGTCTTTAGTTTGACCACAAAGTTACGAAAAATAAATGAAAATATCAGCACTTGTGCTCTGCAATCTCTGTACTTATGTCGTCGTATCGCGTTCGCCGTCCAATCAGATTGCGTTCGGTGTCCGATCAGATTGCGTTCGGTGTCCGATCGGATTGCGTTCGGTGCACGATGAAAGAGTGTGGGGCGGAATACATCAGAAGTGCTACTTCTACAGCTTCCTGCCTATCCACTTTGGCAGCACAATGGTGCCCATTACGAGGAACGGGTAGTAGAAGATGGCTCTCCAGAGCATTGCTGCGAGGATGGCTACCGAGGCATCGGGCAGATAGTCGGCGTAATAGAGGCGGAACATCAGTTCGGCTACGCCGCTGCCACCGGGCGTGGGGCTGAGTATTGATATCATCCACATCACCCATTGTCGGCACCAGGCTATGAGCATGTCGCCCTGGCATTGGAAGGCGAAGAGTATGGCGGCTACGATGGCGAAGCGGGCGAGCCAGGCTACGGAGGTGTAGCCCATGAGACGCAGCCAGAAGCGGCTGCCTTCGAGCTTTGCCTCCTGTGAGGCTAAGGTCATATCGTTGGAGAACCGCTCTATTTTCGGCTGGAACCTGCGCAGACCCGGTATCTTGCAGCACGCTTTCAGCACCCAGCCTAAGAGCTGCGGTCGGTGGAGCAGCAGCACGTACAGTATGGCTGTCCATGCGGCTACGATGAGTGTGCTTATGAGGAAGACGACGTGTATGCCGCCTTTCAGCCATTCGCTCGACGCGGCGTCAGTGTCGCTTGCTGTGCAGAAAAGCAAGTCGGAAGGCACGCATAGGTAGAGCACGCAGCAGCTGATGGCGAGGAAGGCTTCGTCGGCAAGCAGGGCTGCGA
>OMAA01001117.1_pt1 | contig 10687 bp, 7 predicted proteins | sample 1674191 | NCBI WGS metagenome assembly OMAA01 (sample SAMEA103958152, study PRJEB25191) | human gut metagenome | biome: human-associated habitat [ENVO:00009003]; feature: intestine environment [ENVO:2100002]; material: feces | place: Germany | collected 2013/2015
CACCGTGGACACCCTGCAGCACATGCGGGACATCCTGAAGGATGAGCGGGAGCGCGGCGGCGCGTAAGCTCCGCCCCAAAATACAACGCCGAAAAAGGCCCCGCTTCCGGGTGTGGAAGCGGGGCCTTTGTGCGTTTGGGGGCAGATCAGCTGTTGCTGGAAGAGGACGGGTTCACGATCTTGCTGGTGGGCATCTTGTTCATGGCAGAGGTGCTGAGGTCGTTCTCCAGCGTGCTGCCGTAGGCGGTGAGGGCATCTTCCAGCTCGTCGCCCTTCATGTCGCTCAGAATCTGGGTGCGCAGGGCGTCCAGCGTGGACACCTGCAGCGGGTCAATGCGCATCATCAGGATGATGGAAGCGGCATTGTACTGCACGGCAGCGGCCTCGCCGTAGGAAAGGCTGCGCAGAGCATCGGCTGCGCCATCCTGCGTAAAGGCCGAAGCAACATCGCTCTCGGTCAGCAGCTCGGTCTGGACGCTGGCGCTGTCGTCGGAAGTTTCGCCGTCCAGCACAGCGTAGATGTCCGGCAGGGCATTCTGTGCGGCCTCATGCAGGGCACTCACCTGATCCGAGACCGTCTCGCCGCCTGCGGCGTTGACGCTGTCGGCAGCGGCCTGTGCCAGCTTGAGCATCTCGGCCTTCTGGTCATCGTCCGCAAAGGCGTAGGTGCTGGTATTGTACAGCGGGATGCTGATGTAGCAGATCTCATACATGCTGTCGTCCAGATGGCTGGTCAGCTCGTCGTCCTCCACCGGGGTCTCGCCGTCCGGGCCGTAGACCATATCCAGCAGGGCGGTGTGCTCCACCTGCAGACGGGGATTGACCTCCAGGAAATACACCTTGCCCTGTTCGGTCACCATGAATTCGCAAGTGCCCAGACCGATGTAGTCGACCGCTTCGAAAAGCCGGCGTGAGTAAGTCTCCAGCTGTTCGAGCACGCCGTCGGAAAGGAACGGCGCCGGCGCTTCCTCCACCAGCTTCTGGTTACGGCGCTGCACGGAGCAGTCGCGGGTGGAATACACGGTGAAATTGCCGTGCGAATCGCGTCCGCACTGCGTTTCGACGTGACGGCCCTTGTCGATGAACCGTTCGACGAAATACTCGTCCAAATCGCCGCCCTGCAGCGCATCGTGGTTCATGTAGAAGCCACGCAGCTCGTCGTCGTTGTGCACGAGAGTGATGCCGCGGCCGCCACCGCCGTCGGTGCGCTTGAGCATCAGCGGATAGCCGTGCGTGTGCGCGAAGTCGAGCAGCAGTCGCATGTCGGAAATCGACTGGGAAATGCCGGGAACCGGCGGCACCTTCGCGAAAGTGGCCACGCGGCGGGCCGTGATCTTGTCGCCCAGGTCGACGAGCGCCTTCGGATTCGGGCCGACCCACGTGGCGCCGGCGTCGAGTACCTTCTGCGCGAAGCTTGCGACTTCGGAAAGGAAGCCATAGCCGGGGTGCACCGCGTCGGCACCGCTGCGCTGCAGGATGTCGATGAGCAGATCCTCGTTGAGATACGTGTCCTTGTAGGTGTCGCCAGACAGCAGATACGCATCATCGGCCATCTGCACGTACTGTGCGTGACGGTCCTGTTCGGCGTAGACCGCGACCGTGGGAATCCCCATCTCACGTGCGGTGCGCACGACTCGAAGCGCGATTTCGCCGCGATTCGCCACCAGTAGTTTGTTGACATTCTTAGGCATAATGTCAAGTTTGGCGGTCGAGGCGTGATTCGACGAACTCGTTTCCCACAAAAGATTCGCGATCTTTTTGTAAGGCTCCACAAACGTTACCGAAACTTAGCAACCCTACGATGGGGAGCATTGATTGACGAAAGACTCATTTTCGTCAGTTTTTGTAGCATCCTGTAGCATCCGCAAAAAAGGGAGGATTCCACCATGCGCAACGCAATCCTGACCATCTCATCCGCGGCCAAAACGGCCACTAGCGGCAAATTCGGCGCCGTTTTGAAGTCCACGCTGTTCGCCGTGCTGCTCGCCGCCGCCTCCATGGCGGGCGCCGTGCCGATTCCGGGCACTCCGGTTCCGATCACCCTGCAGACCTTCGTGGTCATGCTGGCCGCGCTGATGTTGCCGTGGAAGCAGGCGGGCGCCGCGGTGCTCATGTATCTGGCCGCGGGCGCGGCTGGTCTGCCGGTGTTCGCCGGCGGCGCGTCCACCATGGCTTTGGTCGGCCCGAGCGCCGGCTTCCTCATCGGTTTCCTGCCGGCCGCCGTCGTCACCTCGCTGCTCAAGGGCAAGGCGCGTGTCGATTCCCCGAAGCATGCTGCGTTGACCGCCGCACGGTATCTGTTCGCCTGCGTGGCCGGCTGCATCGTGCTTGACTATCTGCTCGGCTTCATCGTGCAGTCCGCCATTACGGGCGTGGCGATGCCGGTGGTGGCCATCGCTTCGATGGGCTTCATTGTGGGCGATTGCATCAAGGCGGTTGTGGCTTCGCTGGTCGCGAGCGGACTGGCAAAGCTGCAGTGACTTTTATCGGCAGCGACTTTTCTGCGGTAGTTTTCTACGACTTTTTGCTGGGAATTTTCTGCTGAGGGTTTTCCGCTGAGAATTTCCGCTGTGATTTCCGGGTTTCTTCGTGATTTCCGGGTTTTGATACAGTCTTCCGTTTTCGCTGTGATTTTCGTTTTCGCTGTGTCCGGTGGGGCCGGCGGATACCAACGTGCGACACGCTCCGGGCCGCTCAGGCCGAGTTTTTACGGTCTGCAACAGGATATGTCGGTCCTCCTGCTCGTTTGCGGGACAACTTACGTTCGTGACGTGCGTTTTGCGACGTGCGATGCGTATGAATCGGCGGCTGAATCGCAGGCTATAACCAACTCCGATAACGGCACGCGCGCGTCGAAACCTGCCGTCGCTAAAGTAATCAACCATGTGCAGATTACTTGGATTCGCGACGGCAGGCAGCAACACCAACCTCAATGGCGTGCTCGGCATGCAGAACGTGCGCGATTTCCGAAATCTGAGCGAGATCCACAACGACGGCTGGGGCGCCGCGCTGATCACCGTGCCAGACGAATCGCCATACCGTCGCGACGGCGGTGCGCCGACTCCGGAAACCGGCACCGCGATCTACAAAAACACCATCGCCGCCCGTCATGATCCGATTTTCGACGAGCTCGCCAACACTCCGGCGCGCGGCGGCCTGTGGCATCTGCGCCTGGCCAGCTCCAACCTGCCGCTGATTCTTGAGAACCAGCAGCCCTTCTATGCGAACGGCCTGAGCTTCATCCACAATGGCGACATTTCTGACGACCAGGGCCGCAACATCATTACGAACCGTGCATTCCCGGTCGATCCGAGCATCGTGCAGTCCACTGGCGGCCGTTCCGATTCCGCCATTTTCTTCGCCGTCATCCTGCAATACATCGGCTTTGGCTTCGCACTCGACGAGGCGGTGGCGCAGGCCGTGCGTGAACTGCGCAAAAGCTATCCGAAGTCCAGCTACAACTGCATGATCCAAAGCCAGGACCAGTTCATCGCCCTGTGCGCGGCCGGCCGTGAGGTCACGTCCAAGCGCATCGTCGAAATCTACGACCAGTACGGTCGCGGCGAGCAGGCGCGCGACTATCGCGTGCTGCGCTACCGTGCGCTCGGCGGAAACGACGATCAATCGAGGGGCGTGGTCGTGGCCAGCTCCGGTTTCGACCAGCGCGCCGAAGACGGCTGGACCCGCCTCGAAAACGACCAGATGATCGTGGCTTCCAACCGCACCGGCGAATTCCGCGTCCGTTCCATCTGATTTTCCGCACATAACGTCCCCGCGTATCGTGCCGTCCGCTGCGGGCAGCTGATGAATGCTCGTTTTAAGGCGGCATTCCTTGGAACATCGTTGACAAGACGGAGAAACCGTTGAATCCGTGTCCGTTCATTCGGGATTCCCCTGGTGTGGTGTATGAATCCCTTCGGCTGTTGGGAACCGTTTTGGAAACTGCGTCAGGAACCGTGTGATGGGCGTGATGGAACGTGCCTAAGATGGGCGTATGACGAACGAATCGAACGAAACAACCGAATCGAACAAGCCGACGACCGGCTATATCCCCACTCTTGCGCAAGTGGATGAGCTACATCGCAAAATCGCGCAATCGCAAGCCGCATACGACCTTATCCACGGCCATTGCGTGGTCGTGGCCGACATCGCCCGCCGCATGGCCCGCCGGCAGAACGCGCTGTTCACCCGCCGCTGCACCCTGCCGACGGACGCTCCCGAAAAGACCGGCGACTTCGGACTGGAACTGACGAAAGACAATACCGGCGAGGAATCGCTCGGCATGTTGCACATGCCTGCGGTGCCGTCCACGGAAGGGCTGACCGGAGGTACCGTTCCGCCGCGGCTCATCGACGAGCATCTGGTGGTCATTGGCGGTTTGCTGCACGACATCGGCACGTATTTCCTGCTCAAGCAGGACGGTTCCGACGGCGAACCGCTCAAATTCGACGGTCCGCACTATGTTCAGCACGGGCTCAAGGGCTACGAATACTTGCTGAACGAGGGCGTTGACGAATCGATCGCCCAGTTCGCACGCAACCACACAGGTGTGGGCCTCACCCGCGAAACCGTGGAATCGCAGGGATTGCCGTTGCCCCCGGCCGACTACGTGCCGATGAACCTCGAGCAGGAGGTCGTCATGGTGGCGGACAAGTACAACAGCAAGTCGATTCCGCCGAAGTTCCTGACCGCCGAAGCCTACACGCGCAAGGCCGCCCGTTTCGGCGAAAGCAACAAGCGCGAATGGCTGCGCCTTCTGGAACGCTACGGCGTCCTCGACGTCAAACCGCTCGCCGAGCAGTACCACATGCGCATCGCCGAGTAGCGAACCTACTTATCTCGCTTATGAATGGCGGATTTCGGTGTCTGCCGGATGCTATCTCGCTTATGAATGGCGGGTGTCTCAGGAAGACTAGGTGTTAGGGGGCAAGTTCAATCCCCTCTAAGTCTCATGCGGCAAAACCATCCGCCATCTATAAGCGAGATAGCACGCGTCGAGCGGAAAATCCGCCATTCATAAGCGAGATACACCCGAAAATTCCTCGAAGCCTGGCCGCCGCCCGAGTTTTGCGCACTGAAAACCGCTATCTGTGGCACTTCTCTTTTCCCGCCATACATTAGGGGGTATAAAACAGACCCTCTAACTCACGAGGCGTCAAACGATCTGCCACACATAGCGGTTTGAGATTCCAAAGATGAAAGAGTCTGCCACACATAGCGCATATGACATGTTTTTAGCGGTGTGTCACCGCAAACCAGCGCGAATCGGCACGAACCAGAACCAGCACGAAAAAAGCCTTGCGGACTGGCATGCAACACCAGTCCGCAAGGCTTTCGCCTCGCAGAACGCCGCTCGCTACTCAAGCTCCGCGCAATGCTCCATCTGATCGGCGACCTCCGGATTATCGGTCACCACAATAATCGCACGCTTACGATCCTCATCGCGCTTGGCCTTCTTCAGCAGCCCCAGCACCACGGCGGCGTCGTCACGGTTCAATCCAGCGGTCGGCTCGTCGGCAATAATCACCTCCGCCTCGCAGCTCAGCGCACGCGCGATTGCCACACGACGCTGGTCCAACGCACTCATCTTGCCCACCGGCAGACCGGAAGTCACTTCCTCGAATCCCACGCGCTTGAGCAGCTCGCGCGCAATCACCGGCTTGGGCTGCAGGAAATTGCGGTTCGACGCGTCCATGGCGTACAGCACGTTGCCTTCCGCATCAAGGTCGCCGCGCACGGCGAACCGCTGCGGAATGAAACCGATGCGGTGTCCAAGCACGTCGACCGGTGTCGCGTCGGCGAGGTTCGTGCTTTTGTGCATCACGTTGCCGCTGGTCGTCCGCATCATGCCGACCATGGTGGCCACCAGCGCCTGATGCTGTTCGACATCTTCGGCATCCACCAGCACCGCGTGGGTCGCGCCGGCATGGAACGCCAGGGAAACGTCGTCGAGCACGTTGCGACCGGTTTTGCGGTTGTGCACCGTCACATGGTCGAGCGCGAATGTCGGGTTCGCCTTGAAGAAGAATGCGTCCTTCTTGCGATGATGTTTGATTTCGCGGTCGATCTGCGATGACACGCTGGTTGCGGAGTCCGCCTGTACGGTTTCGTGCTGGTCGAGCGACTGTTCGTCGTCGGTCGCGCCCAATGCGAGCGTTTCGTTCACGCGATTCGCGTTGTCGCTGGCAACGCTGTCTTCCGTGGCGATGCCTTCCGTATTTTCCGCGTTTTCTGCCGATTCGGTTGCGATGGAATCGCCTCCATCGTCATACACCACCGCGAAATCGACCGATTCGATCGACGTGGCCATATCGGTTTCGCCCGCCTCGATGTCCGCGTTTTCCGCGTTTTCAGCGGCAGCGTTGTTCAATGCTTCGGTTTCGTTGTCTTTCACGTCTTTCTCGCTCATGCGTTCACCTCCGTACGTTCCGTCGACTCGACTGTTTCCTCCGGCTCGTCTGCGTTCTTCGCTTCGGCAGATTCGTTCGAATCGTCAGAACGGCCTGCGAACAGCTGACCCAAATCGAAGAATCCCACGCGCATGAACGCGATGATGCCCAGAACCAGGCAGGCGCCCAGTCCGTACCAGATCATGTTCCACACGGATGCGGATGTGATGGCCACAGCCTGTCCACCGGCCCATGCGGTGCCAAGCGGCTTGGCCAGCAGCGCGCCGGCAATCAATCCGATTGCCCAGCCTGGAACGGTCATCATGAACGTTTCCAGCATGAATTGCCATCCCAAACGTCCCTTGGTGACGCCGGAAACCATCGCCATGCCGATTTCGTCACGGCGTCCACCGATCGCGGCCCACAGCACCAATGCCAGCAGCGCGAGCCCGCCGACGATCAGGGTCGCCAACAACGCCGTGCGCGCGGCCTTGGCGGCGGCGTCCAGCGGTGCGATGCGCTTCTTGTACGCATCAAGCGACGGCGAGGAGATTGTGAACTTCGACGTGTCCAGCTTGGCCTTTGTCACCAGTCGCACGAACTTGTTGTATGTGGCCGGATCGGTCAGCGTGAAGATGATGTTGAGGTTCGGGATGGCCCAGCCCTTGGTGCCGGCCACATCCAGACCGCTTTGCGCGAAGTTGATGTACGACGTGTACACCACGTTCTCGCGGTTGTCTTTCGCGTATTTCGCGTCGGAACCGTATCCGGCCGGCGCCTCGCCGGTGTACTCGTAGATGCCGCGCACGGTGAATTTGTAGGTTTCGGAAGCCTTCGTCGGATTGCCGACGGTCACCTTGTCGCCCACTTTGAGATTGTTCTTCTTGGCCACTGCCTGAGAGACCAGCACGCCGTCGTTGGCCGTCTTGTAGTTCAGCTGCTTGCCCTTGACCACTTTGAACGTGCCGTAGTCGTTGATTTTCGCCGCATCGTTCGTGTAGAAGGCCTGCAACGTCAGGTTGCCGCCGGTCTTGTCCTCGCTCGTGTCGCTTTTCGCCGCGATCGCCTGCAGCGACTTGCTGGCGCGCACCGGCACCGACGTGGCGAGCGTGTATTCGAACGTCAAGTTGTTCTTCTGCACCGCTTCCGCGTACTTGGTGTACATGTCCCACGTCATGTAATTGGCGGTGTAATTGGAGTCCGCGCCGTCGCGTTTCGCAGTGACTTTCGCGCTTGGCCGAATTACCGCCGAAGCTTTCTGCGATTGGTATGTTTCGTTATTCGCCTTGTCGTCGGCTCTCAGCACCGCCAGATCCACGGCGGCTGAGAACGACACCAGCAGTGCGAGCAAAGCCGTCAGCGCGGTACGCCATTTGACGCGACCGAGCGCAGCCCATGCGTTCTTGAGAACGAACATGCGGTACTTCTCCAGTTCTCTGTAGTTACGCGTCGACGCATGCCGACGCCAGCGTTGGCCGGGACGCACACAGTCAAGCAACGACAGCGAGTACGCTCACAGCGCAATGCGCCCCGTGCAATCATCCTGCCCATCCAACGTGATTGTTTTCTTGCGCAACACTGTTATACCTCTGTGTGAAGTCTGAATACTTCCTGAAAATCGAAGGTTGGATAAGCGGCGATTTTGTTCCTGCTCGCGCTCGTCTCCGCTCTACGTCCGCCTATTCTTCCCGCGTTCCGCGTCCGTCTTGCGCCCATCCCGCGCATGTTCCATCCGTTTTTAGATGCCTTTCCAGCTTTTGTTGCCGCACGGTCCAGTTTTGGATTACAAAATGCAGGTGCGATTGCGATTTGTGGCTTGCTTTCGCGGCTTCGGCTACGATGGATGGCGATGAAGCAGCACAGCACAGACAATACGATTCCCACAGCGGCCGACGACGCAGTCGATGAAGCCGACAGCGCAGTCGCCGCAAGCAAGACGACAGACGAAACGACGGCTAAAACGACGGACAAGATATCAAGCAAGACAACGAACGATACTTTGCCTTTGCCTTGCGATTCCGCCGTTCCCCGCTTATCCCGCATCGCACTGCCGGTCTGTTCCGCCATCGGCGTCGCGCTCGCCGCCGCGGTCGTATGGGCCTGGTTTCCGCACGGTTCCGCCGCTTGGACGAACCCATTGCACGAAATCGACGCGCCCGCGCACTATTACTTCATCCGCAAGATCCTCGGCGAAGGCGTCGGCGCGGCCACCCACCTGTGGCCGAACGACGAATACTATCCGCCGTTGTTCCATCTGCTTGCAGCCGGCATGATTAAGCTCGCCAGCTTGTTCGGCGTCAATCTGTCGATTTACGCCGCGTTCAACACGGTCTGGCTGGCATCATCCGGCTTGGTTTGGCCGATTGCGATTCAGCTGTACGCTTCCTATTTCACGCGTCGCCTGTCGCATTCGGCACAATCCGTATGCTCCCCCCGATTTGCGAACGTACGAAAGTCCTCGGCCCGCAATGTCGCGTCTGTCGTAGTTCCGCTATTCCCCGCGATACTCGCGCTCATCATCCCCCCGCTCGCCGTCGCTTCCGCCTCGCACCCCTTCCAAATGCTGGCTTCCGGTCCGCTGATCGCCTTCGGCCTGGCCGCCACGCTTCTGCCGTTCTGGCTGTACGCCACACTTCGCCTGCTCGACGCGCTCGCCACCCGCGAACACCTCGTCAAATGGATCATATGGTTCTTCGTCACTGCCGGCGTCTGCATGTTCGCCCATCCGCGCATCGTGTTCACCTGGCTCCTGCTCATGGCCCCCTTCGTGCTGACGCGACTGCCATGGAAAGCCATCGCAGGCCTTGCTGGCGTAGTGGTTCTCGGCGCCGCCGTGTTCCTCGTATACATGATGTCCAGCTACAAATCGGACCGCTACTTCAATCCCGCCAGCTGGTTCCACACCTTCGTTCCGAACCGCACGGTTCCCGAAGCGCTCAAAATCTACGTCACCGACAATATCGGCGGCGTGCAAGGCTGGTTCATGGCCGCAATCGTGCTGATCGCGTTTGCCGTCACCGTCGCAGCCATCATCCGCCCGCAATGGTTCGCCGCCAATCGCGCCGATTCCGCTACTGTGCCCGGCGCTTCTGCGATTGACCGTGCATCCGATAGCACGTCAGCGCAACCGCACGAACAGGTTGCCGATTTTGCGGCTATGCCTGCCGATCGTAGGAATCGCAAGACTTCCGCCAGCTACCGCACTCCACGTTCCGACGCCTCGCAACTCCGCCGCGACGCGATCGCCATTCTGCTGGCCTTCTTCCTGGTCGGTCTCGTCTACGTCTGCTCGACCGCGCTGACTGGCTGGTTCCCCAACATCGTGGCCGCCGCCTGGTATCGCGCCGAAACCCGACCGCTTACCATGATTCCGTTCGGCGTGCTGCCGCTGATCGTCTTCGCCGCCGTCGTATTGTTGCGTGCCGGCCGTCTGCCGAACGTCACGAAAATCATTGCGATTGTTCTGCTTGCGGCGCTCGCCATTTCCTGCCAATTCGGCAATACTGTTCGTTCCGCCCTGTCGGATGCCGTCTATGCGAATATGACGATTGACGATGCGCGGCCGGACGAGCAGCTCACTGCCACGAAGGAGAAGATTCTCAAGAAGGTGGTGAAGGAGACTGGTACCGATTCGGTGGTGGTTTCCGATCCGCTGAACGGTTCCATGTATGCGACGGCGATGTACGGCGCGGATATGCTGTTCCCGATTTACAACGCGAAGGCCGAGAAGAATGGTGCGATTTTCGGACAGACGGAGAATGCGTTCGCGTCGGGCGACGGCAGGGCGCTGACGAATACCGTCTGCCCGCTGAGCGCGGATGGCGATGCATACTTCCTGAGCATGGGCGGCCAGGCGCCGAGCCTGCAGATGTTCACGTTCAAGCAGCAGTACGATACGTTCCACGATCAGAAGCTGATCGACCAGTACGCCAAAGATGGCACGATGCGCAAGGTTCAGGATTATTCGAATATGGCTTCATATGCGAAGGGCTGGGCGTTGTACCAGTTCAACTGCCAGTGATCACGTGTGTTGCGTGGCTGCGTGGCGTCGAAATAGGCGATTGGGAGAACAAGAGGCTCTGATTTGTCAAGTTTCGACACGCCGATGGAACGTTGGATTTCCAACGGTTCCGTGCTTCATTGCGCCCTGCGGGTTGCGCGATTGCGGGTTCTCGTGTAAGTTTATCTCTTGCTGCTCAGCACGGCGGCCTCGCTCCTGGAGATTGGGGCGGCTTGCTGGTGCGGTGGTGGTTTGAGAACTCAAGAGCGTATTTGTACTACTTCTTTATAGTCAATGA
>OMAA01001119.1_pt1 | contig 10679 bp, 10 predicted proteins | sample 1674191 | NCBI WGS metagenome assembly OMAA01 (sample SAMEA103958152, study PRJEB25191) | human gut metagenome | biome: human-associated habitat [ENVO:00009003]; feature: intestine environment [ENVO:2100002]; material: feces | place: Germany | collected 2013/2015
TTCCTCGTTCTCAGTCTTTTCTTTTGGCTGTACCACTCTTTCAAAAAACAGCCTACTTCCTCAAAATTATCAAAGAGCAGAATCGCATCAATTGGAACACTCCCACCGCAGTCATGTTCCCAGTCATACCAGATCAATGTTCGGATAATATCCTCTGGCGTTTCTGCCCTTGTAAAAAAATTTTCTTTGCGGACATTCAGAACTCTGGCTATTTCTTGGATTCTATCCTCTTTCGGCGTTCGGAATCCTGACTCATATTGGGCAATGCGATTTGCTGCATTTCCATCCAAGTGCAGTCGTTCTCCCAGTTCCCGCTGCGTTAGTCCTCTGTGCTTACGAACCAGCTTGATTTTCTCTCCCAGCTTCATAGCTACCTCTTTCCGATAAAAGTGAAAAAGGGCATACCCAATCGAAGATGCCTTATCTCCGATTGGGTATGCCCTCTTTATTTTTATGTCAGCTGCATTGTCTTTTTGTAGCCGCCGATAAACCGTATTTCAATTTCATTGCGCGACCTCACCGTAATTTTCTCAATGATTCGCGCAGTCAGCGCATCGTCATATCTTGGCGAAACGGTTGTAATATTGTGGAGTATGCCTGATGTTTTTCACATCTGCGCTTCTCAGCCAAATTGTATTGAGTTTCTGAAATAATCGGCGGATATTTTACATTGTCGTAGTAAATTTTGCTTGCAAGGATTCGTCCCACCATGTTTTGATTCCATTTTTGGGTGCCTTCATGATAAGGGATTCCTCTCGGTTCAGACTGCTGGCCGCAACCTGCCGATTCAAAAACGATAATTCATTCTCATCGACATGGAATGAGACAACAAACAGCTTGCCGTTTCCGTCAATGGGCAGCACCAGCCCGGTGGCACGCTCGACCAGATAGTAGCGGCCCATGTACAGGTTGGCAAAAGCCAGCTTGCCGTCCTTGATTTGGGCGGAAGCCACAAGTCGGTCTTTCTGCAAAATGGGCAGGTAACCGGTATCCCAGCTGCCGTTGGTGAGGACAGTGGTATGCCAGATGGGTTGACCGTTGACATCCGTGATTTTGCTGTAGTCCACAATGCCGGTCACGCCGTCCGGGTGCGTGATATTCTCGGCGGCGTACAGATCGTACACAGCACCTTCCAGCGTGGTGTCGCCGTTGCTGCCCGCAGCCAGATACCGCGCGGCATCCAGATCAACTTTTGTCAGCAGAATATTGCCGAGGACACGGTCGTTCTGCATCTTGTCGGCATTGGCGTGCATGGTGTAGGAATCTTCGTTGTTGGCAATGCCGGTGGGGTCTGTGACGTAGGTCTTGTCTGCATTGCGGATGCCAAAGGTGATAGTGACGATGCCCTCGCCGGTGTCGATAAGGGTGCCGCCGCTGTTGGTCGTGCTGATGTCAGCGTTATAATCGGCGTTGCCCAGCCAAATCGTCTGGGCGTCCAGTGATTTGGTAATTTCAAAGGCATACGCCCGCTTGCCCAGCACAGAGCCTGCCGTGCGGGGAGCGTTTACATCCGTCCAATCGCCGTAATACCCGCTGGGCGCGCGGCTCTCCACGATGACAAACTTGCCCTCGTTGCGTTGGGTGTAGAACAAATCATCCGAACCGCCCGTATAGTCACTGTGGTTGATGACCTTATAAGTGCCGCCACTCTGGCGCTCAACTTTGTATTGGTTATACCCACCATTGGGGATATAGCACTGCCGAACGGTGTCCCACTCAAAAATCTTAAACTCGGCATCGCCCTTGATGCGCTGCTTGGTTTCACTGTCGATTTTGTCGATGCTGACTTTTACCGACCACTCATCGTTTTTCATCGGGTAATCGTTCGAGCTGTTGGCAGGAACCGTAATGGTCTGGTGGCTGCCCAGCGCACCGGGCGTGGAATCAAAGCCGTGCGGGATGGTGACCTCGTCATAGCTGAATGTAATATTGGCAAGCTGCGCCCGCGCCGAGGCAATAGCGGCATCTACCATGCCCTGCGCTTCGTTCTGCAGCTGCCCGATGGCCGCATTCTTGGCAGCTTCTGCTGCGGCGTCTGCTTCTGCTTGGCTGGTGAACGGTCCTTCCTGCCCGGAAAGCGTACTGGTGCTGGTCTTGGACACCTCGTAGTGAACCGTCCATGTGGCAGAACCATCGCCGCCGTTGAGGTGAAAACTGTCATCCTGCGTGTGACCGCCTGTGGTAATGGTCTGCGCTGCGGCAGGACTCATCTGCCAGCTGCCGCCGTCCACGCTGCCGCCGGTCCGGCTGGGCGTAACGGTAATGACCGCCCCGTCCACCTTTTCCAGCGTGTTCAGCTGAACCTTGTCGGTGTTGACAGTGAATGTCAGATCAAAGCTGCCGCCGGCAGTCTGGGCGGGAGCTGTCCATGCAGCGGAATAGTACTTCGGTTCCGGAACACTCGGCACATCCGGGATCTCAGTGCCGCCCGCAATTTCTTCACCGACCAGCGCCACAACCTGCCACGCATACCCTGCAGGCGGGTTATAGATGTAGGTGTAGTAGCCGTTTTCCCCGGACTGCGCATCTGTACCGTTTACCAGTTCTTCTGCAGCAGCAATATAGGTCTGCGCCGCGTAGCTGTCGGGATAGTTTTCCATGATCCACTGCTGGGTTTCATCGTAAAGACTGCCAAGGATGTCCGGCTGTTCTTCGCCGCCTTCAGGATCATCTTCAAGGCTTGCCACAACAGGACGGTCATCCAGCATATCCAGACTCAGCTGGCCAAGACCGCCCCAGATGTTGACCTGATTTGCATAGTGGTTGCCCGGCGTATACTGACCGGGTTCAAGGCGGGACACATGAGAGAAGCTGTAGGTGGGGCAGCCCTTGGGCTGGCCGTTCAGGCCGTGGCTGCAGCAGTAGGCTTCCTGACCGTTGAACCAAATGAGCCATGTGCCGCCCTTCTTGGCGATGCTTGTGATTTTGCCGGTGGCATACGGCGGAGTCGGTCCTGCAGCTAAGGCGGCAATGTCGTCATCGCCGGTGTCGGCATACATCTGTGTGGGTGCGGCATCCTCGCTGATCTGTACATGGATAGATTTTGACTGCGAACTGCCGTCTGAATCCGTATAGACCAGCTGCGCCGTAAAATCGGCAGAGGCTTTTACATACAGGCCGGTGGCTGCCGCCGACTGCTCCGAGTATGTATGGTGCAGGATTTCAGCCCGCTCCTGCTCGTCTGCCGAGATAGGCTCATAATCGGTAGAGAGATAGCTTAAAAGCTCTACATCCTCCGGCAGTATGATTTCGGATACCGCACCGTCTGCCGGGTATTCGACCTGCGCCAGCAGTGGAACAATGGCATAGTCTGTACCGGGAGTTTTGCCGATTGTGACCGTGTTCTCATCTGCGTTCAGCGCATCGGCATCCATATGGGCATCTACGCCGTCATACAGGTCAGAAACCCACGCGGAGATACTGATTTTTGTTTCGCCGGTTGCCACGGGCAGACCCATGCTGCCAAGGTAACTGCCGGTAGGCGCGTCCGGCAGATCGTTGTACAGATTTTCAGTAATCTGCGACAGATTCGGTGTCGGGACATTGGCTTCAGCAGTTTCCGGTGTGGCCGCTGAAGCTGTCTCCGGCGTGGCGGGGGCATCCTCTGCAAAGGCGGGCAGCGCTGCGCCCAGATTTGTGAGCGCAATTCCACCCGCCAGCAGCAGCGACAAGCCCTGCTTTATTCTGTGTTTGTTCTTCATAAGAATTTCTCCTTTTGTTGCAAAAGAAAAAGCCCGCTGCGCGGTGCAGCGGGCTTGGTTAGCGTTCGGGAGCGTGTTTCTTAGGGACCGGCGCGGCTCTGGCCTTGTAGGCTTTGCGGTATTTTTCGTCAGCATCATAGAACCGCTGCGGAGAGATGCCCGCATCCAGACACCCCTGCAAAACAACCGCATTGTAGCGGCTGCTGACCGGGAGCAACTGGTCGCGGTACGGTGCGTTCATCGTGTAAACCATGATTTCATGCGGCGTGCCGTCTGCATCCGTAACCGTCATGGTTTCCTTGTCATAGAATGTCGGGTAGCCTTCATAACAGTCAAGCTGGGATTCGTCGTGGTCGGTGACAGACCAGATCAGCCCTTCGACGCTTGCGCCCTCTTTGGGCAAAATCGTCAGGTAGCCGCGCCGGAACGCCAGCTCATAGCCGTCCAGCTTGGCAGTGCCTACCACCGTTGCTTCGGGACAGCGGTAGGCCATCTGATCAAAATTCAGATTGGAACCATAGGCAAAGTATTCTTTTCGAGACATTGGGTTTCTCCTTATCTGACCTCATCTGTATGAAGCCGTGGTTGATTGCTGGGATACAGCGACTTGTCGTGCCGCCACGCCTTGTCACCGGGCAGGTTCTTCAGCAGATGCATTCGCACATTCTTATACTCCGGGCCGATCAGCCCCAGCCGCAGCAGAAAGGTGCGGAAAGTGAACGCCGGATTATCCCCGATGGGCGTTTTCCGGAACTGCGTGTACTTCTGGTTGATGCCCTGCGCCGAGATCGCCATAGCCAGAATGATGTTGGCTTTGGCTTCGCCCGCATGGAGCGTGGAGTTGAACAACCGCCATTCGATTGTACCGTGATAGAATACAGAATGCATATTGCAAGCCTTATGTTGAGCTCAACATAATGCCTTTTATGCGCAGAAAAAAGTTATGCTGAGAATCTTTTAGAACAGACGTTACTTCGAGACTGTTCACCAGAAATCTCAGCATAATTTTCTACAAGGTCTTTAAAAACGACTTTAAGTCAGGGTCGTCGTTCCAATCCGGCATGGCAGGCGTATTCATCCTCGTGTCCATTGTTTCTAATGCCTTGCGCCGGGCTTCGGGATTAGCTTTTGCGTAAACCTGTGTTGTCTCAATAGATTCGTGCCCTAAAAAGTCACGAATATAAATGAGATTTTTGCCTGCCTCAACAAGATGCATTGCTTTAGAATGCCGGAGACAATGCGGTGTAATCTGCGGAAAAAATGAATCCACCGCAGTATTTGCTTTGTGGATATATTTTGCTAGCACGTAAGAAACACCGCTGCGAGTCAACTTTTTCCCTTGCGGATTTGTAAACAGCTGGTCATTGCGGCGTTCTGGTATATCAAGATGGTTCTCACAAATGTATTGGCGCAATACCTGTGCACACGGTTTGGTAAGCGGAACATCTCGACTTTTTCGCCCCTTCCCTAATAAATGTACAACCGGTAGTGAATCTATTCGGATATCGCAGATTCTTAAATCGCAAAGTTCCTGCACTCGTGCAGCTGAATCGTAAAGGAGAAGAATCATCGCCAGGTCTCTGCGACCTTTTGGCGTGGAAATATCAGGCTGTTCCATTAGAATATCGGTTTGCTGATTACTCAAATATTGAACCGTCGGCTTTGCTGCTTTTTTGCTGTCAATTGAAAGAATGCGCTGACACAGAATCATTTCATCCGGGCATTCAATTTGTACATATTTTGCAAATGACTTCAGCGCAGCAAGTCGTTGGTTTCGAGAAGATATACTGTATTTGCGTTCAGTTTCAAGATATTGTAGAAATTCAAGAATCAGTTCGCGGGAAAGGTCGTTAAAAAGCATTTTCTCTAATTTAAAGCCACAATACTTTTCAAGGTAGCCATGAAAAATAACAAAGGTGTCCCGGTAAGAGTAAATTGTATTTGTACTGACATTTTTAGTTCCTGCCAGATACACGCTAAAGTATGCGGAGACTAAACCGGCGTAGCTGCATCTATTCCTCATTGCAAAGTACCTCTGTAATGGTATGGAATCGCTCATTGAATGGTTCGGTGACTTCCATGTAGGCTTCCGGGACAAGCCTCAAGTATTTTTCGGTTGTTGTAATTCGGTCATGCCCAAGAGCAGTGCGGAGAATCGGCAAACAGGTATATATGTCTTTTCCTTCGGAACTCCATTTGTTTAGAATGTGGACCGCAAAGGAATGCCTGAGATCATGGAGACGAGGCCCTTTTCCTCGACCTCGGTGTGGAATCCCGGCATCAAATAAGCATTTTCGAAAAATATCGTAAATTGTACTTGTATCATAGAATCCGCCATCAGGAGCAGGGAAAAAGTAAATACTTTTTGCATTTGCCACTAATGGATTACTGCGGTAGGATTTCATGTATGTAAGCATTGAGTCCGAAATTCCTACCAGCCGTTCTTTGTCTCCTTTTGCACCGTATATGGCTAAAACTCCAGCATCCAAATCAACATCTGCAACCTTAAGGTGCAGAGCCTCTGACACGCGCAGCCCACATGTATAAAGCAGGCGAAACAGAACCGGCATAACTAAATGTCGTAGTGGAGATTCTGAAGATTCTTTGGTACAATCTACCGCAGAAAACAATCTCTCGATTTCGTCTTTCGTAAAAATGTAGGGAACGAAACATTTATTTACATGAGGCGCAGGGTGGAATGCACATGGAGCATCATAGCCATTGCTGTGCAAATACTTACAAAGAATTCGCACATACGAAATCCGAAAACATTGCGTGGTTTCGTTTTCGTGAGGTCTCTTTTTCTCCCACTTTTGCAGCAGTTCTTTCGAAATGGCAGGTATACGCAATTGTTGCTCATTGCAAAAGTCATCGAATGCACTGAGTGCCTCAACACCGGCGTTGTATTTATTGCCAAGGGCACGTTTTTGCTCCACAACATCCAGCATATATGGTGCAAGCACACTGGTAAAATGGGGTTCAAGAAGTTTTTCCTCAAACACTAATCAGTCACCTCCAATGCGCAGCTGCGAAGCTGACGTACATTTACACCAATATATTTTTGAGTAGAATCGGCATTTATGTGTCCTAATACACCCTGAATCGAGGTAATGGGGATTCCTTCATCTAACATATGTGTTGCGAGGCTGTGTCGAAGCGAGTGAAGCCCGTGGTGCTTTATTGAATCCAAAGGAATGCCCGCTTTTCGCATATGCTTAATAAGAATGTTGTCAAAATTTTGCAGAGAGACGTATGGAGCGACTGCGCGGAGAAAAATTTCCGGGGCATCGCTTACAGGCCTTCCATTTTTCAGATAGTCTATTACAGCCCATCCAACATCTGTGGGAAGTGGTAAAGTTATCGGCTCTCCTGTTTTGACTTGTGTGAAAGACACCAAATGCTGTTCCCAATTAAAATTGGCAGGGCGAAGATTACGTATATCGCTGGTTCTAATGCCGAGTTTTACTGCAATCATTAAAACTGCATAATCGCGTTTCCCTTGTGGACTTTCACGGTCAACAGATGCAAGGATACTTTCGATTTGGCTAAGATCTAATGTTGTAGGAATTCGCGCGGAAGCGGATACTTTTACAATTGGCATCATTTTCAAAGACAAATCTGTTTCCTTGTAGCCGCTATGCGCAAGGTACTGAAAAAAGCGTAAAAGGATACTGTAATGGAGCCTTACAACCGAATTGCTGTAATTGCACGAAACAACTTTGACGTATCGATTTACAATATCTGCTGAAAGTGATTTGTAATCCGTGACTCCAACGCTGAACAAATAATCTGTAAAGCGAAGAAGAACATTTCTGTGGCTGCGCAGCGTATTCTCCCTGCGTCCGTGGAGAGATAGCTTTTGCAAGTAGTTGACCGCACCTTCTTGCAATCCTGCAGGGAACTCTCGATTCAACCTCCGCCGAAGCATAACCGCGTTGAAATGTTGGTAGTCTGACAACAAATCCATTGCACGGTGAACTCGTGAGCATCGCCGTTCTACTGTTCCCGGCTGCACACCGTAGCAATCCAGCATGAACTGCTGAGCCAATTCCGCTGTAAAATATTTCTTTTCATTTTTACTGCAGTACGCTAACAGGTTCCTAAACGTCGAACGAAAGCCTTGAATATAGTTTTCGCTATAGTGCTTTGCAATGATGCAAGGGATAACTCTTTCCACAAGTTCATACACGGTCAGTCGATTTCCATCATCCACAATAACAACCTCCATCATATCTGGAATACTCAAATTATATAGTTATTATGTAGAGAAAAACAGACTGTTTTTATAATTTTTGTCGCTGTACAATTAAAGTTTGGGACGGGGGATACATAATCGCTTTCTTGCCATAAAAGGCATGGTATCGGCTCTGGTGGTAGTGATAGTCGCTGCCGTCCCGCCCGCGGTACCAGCGGTCTTTCAGTTGATCCATACTTGCACCGCTGGGCAGCTTGCGGATTTCTTCCAGAATCGGCTCATCCACCGCCTGACAGTAGCTGTCGATGCGGGCAGGGTTGACTTTGAGTGCTGCAAACAAAATGTCCTCCTTGGAATACATAATGGACAGCACATTTTTCAGGCTTTGCGGTGTGTGCTTGCTTGCATCCACATGGACGTGCATTCCGCAGCTGTCGTTTACGATGCCTCCTGCGCGGCGTAAGGAACGGACAACCTCCTGCAGCTTTTCCATCTCGCCGTATTCGAGTTTCGGAGAGTTCAGTTCAACCTTGTAGGTCTCCCCGATAAGAACAGACCGCCTGCGGCATTCGGGATGGATGCTGCCGTCCCGAACGATTTTCCACTCTTTACCGTCCAAATCTTTGACACGATAGGCATCGTAGCCACCACCGGAATGCTCGGCGCGGGTGCCAAATAAGTCGGCCAGCGTTTGGGCTGCCGTGGCGCGGTTTATCCCAGTCAGTTCGATTTCACAGCCAAAATACTGGTCACGGAAATCAAGGGGCAAGCGCCTCACCCCGCATTTCTGCGTCCATGGCTGCAATTCTCCGCCCGATGGCTTCCACCACATGGACTGTCACGCCGTTGCCAGCCTGTTTGTAGGCTTGGTTATCGCTTTGAATGGCAAGCACCGTGTCGATGCGGTCATCTGCCCAACCCTGCAGCCGCAGACATTCGCGCGGTGTCAGGCGGCGGATGCGACCCTCGTGCAGAACACCGTGACGGTCTTTTGTGGTAAGTGTATGCATGGGTGCGCCAGGCTTACCGGTGCGTTCGGTGTTGCGGGCGAGGTCGGACTTGATGGGATTTTTGACCGGGCGAACTTCAACAGTGCCTTGTTGGCAGCCCGTTGTAAGTGTATGCGCAATCTCTTTACCAACCCGTCCGCGCCGGCTGTTGACTGTGGCGTAGCTCAGGTCGATGCTGTCACCGACCTGTGCCATCTGGTAGCCGGTTTTTGTGGCGCACTTGATCGGCACTCCCACCTCATACAGCCCGGTTTTGCCACCGAGGCCACCCGGATTGGCAGCCAGCGTACAACTCAGTCCTTCGGGGGAGTAGACTCGTTCTCCTTGGTGACCGCCGTGGGTTTGAATAAAAGAACTTCCTGCTGTTTCGGTGAAAGGAAATACTTTTCCTCTACATCGCTCATCAAGATATCCGACAATGTACACGCGGTTTCTTGACTGGGGGACGCCGAAATCTTTGCTGTTAAGACATTGCCATTCCACACCATACCCCAGTCGGTCCAGCGTGTTGAGGATTGTCGCAAATGTCCGCCCTCCGTCATGAGATAACAGGCCGGGTACATTTTCAAACAGCAGATACGGAGGCTTCCGGGCTTCAGCCAAGCGGGCCAGTTCAAAGAAGAGAGTGCCGCGTGGATCTCCGAATCCTTTTCGAGATCCTGCAATGCTGAAAGTCTGGCAAGGAAATCCGCCGCAGAGCAGCTGGAAGTCTGGCATGGTGCTGGGGTCGGCTTTTCGGGCATCTTCAATGAACCACTCTCCCTTCGTGTCAAACAGGGCGTTGTAACTGCGGTTGGCGTATTTGTCGATTTCGCAGTGTCCTACGCATGTAAAGCCTCCGGCACGGGTCAGTCCTTCGCGGAAACCGCCGATGCCGGAGAACATATCTATAAATCGAATCACCGATTCGATAACGAAAAAAGAGGCAACCAATGCTGGCTGCCCTTGCTAGTTAAGTATGTGATTTTCAGTATTGAGCATCTACCTCCATTTCGGTGCCATCTGGTTCGCCGGAGTCGACATCAGCGTTTTCCTCCGCAGCTTGCTCGGTCGTAATTCTTTCGTAGTCCTTTTCGGCTTCATCCAATTCTCTTTCAATGATGCGTACCAGAAATTCTTTCTGGCTCAGTTTGCGGTGATAGATTTGCTCGTACCTTGCAAGAAAGGTTTTGATGCGCTGGAGAAGTTCCTCGGATACCTGAAATGCTAACGTGCGTGTTGCCATGTTGCTGACTCCCTTCGGTTTCTCAAAAAATGTGGTTACGGTTTGCTCGATGAATTGCGATGTGGTGATGCCCTGTCGTTCCAGTTCATCTCTGATTTGCTGATGCAGGTCGTCCGGAATGGTGACGGTCAATTTGCTCATTTCAGCTTTCTCCTTTTATGCACCTAGTTTGTTGTTATAGTAAGCGGCCAGTTTTCCAAGATTGATGTACCACTTCACCCCGGACTGGAATGCGATGTCCGGATTTTCACGACATACTCGGCGAAGATAGTAAGGCGGAAGCTTCATGATTTCACTTGCCTGTTTTATGCTGACAATTTGTGGCAGGACAATTTTTTCTACAACGCAACCCGCCGTCTGACGATCAAGCATACATTCGTTCATTTTACATTCTCCTGTTCTTAAGCTGAATTTGCAACCGCTTTTTGCCATTGATAAGTTGTTTTTTCGATTGCAAAGCAAGCATATCACAAGTGCGATGACAAAGCTATTCACGAGAACCAACGATAATGAGATGCATAACTCGGCAATTATGCCCATAACCAACA
>OMAA01001120.1_pt1 | contig 10669 bp, 7 predicted proteins | sample 1674191 | NCBI WGS metagenome assembly OMAA01 (sample SAMEA103958152, study PRJEB25191) | human gut metagenome | biome: human-associated habitat [ENVO:00009003]; feature: intestine environment [ENVO:2100002]; material: feces | place: Germany | collected 2013/2015
CATCAAGGAGAAGCTGCTCGCCAGACTCGAGCGCGGCTGTGGCAGCTGTCTTATGGGCGTAGCCTTCCTGCTGCTCTACTTCTTCGAATTTATGGGCAGAACAGATTTGCCCCTCATCATGGGCCCAGCGCTTATAGCCATTGGCATCGCCTTCCTCGTGAGCTACTTCGTAGGCCGCCGTATGCTCGCGAAGGAGATGGAGGCAGAGCAGCAGAACATGAAGCAAGAATAACAACGTATGACGAGAGAACAATTCATAACGCTTGTGAAGAGCGAGCAGGAGGCATTGCGAGGCTTTCTGCTCGCCCTCTGCTGCGGCAAGCGCGACGACGCCGACGACATAGCGCAGGAGACGCTGGTGAAGGCTTACCTCTCGTCGGCTGGCTATAGGGACGAGGGTAGGTTCCGCGCATGGCTGTTTAAGATAGCGCGCAACACCTTCCTCAACCACAAGGCAAGCATGCGCACGCTCGACGACATCAGCGCGGCGCGCTCCGTGGCGTCAGTCGCCACAGCCGACTCCGCCTTCCGCCATCAGGAGCTGTACATGGCGCTCGCCACGCTCTCGCCCAAAGAGCGCTCGGCAGTGGTGATGTTCTACATGAGCGGCTACTCGGTGAAGGAGATAGCCGACATCACCGACTGCACCGTAGACGCCGTGAAGAAGCAGCTCTCGCGCGGCAGAGACAACCTTAAAACAATATTGAACGTATGAAGAAAGATAAAGCACTTGAGGAACTCTTCCTCGCAGCCCGACCCACCTTCGACGACGGCGACGCATTCATCGCCAGACTCGAGAAGCGCCTCGACGCCGTGGAGTATCTGAAGCAGCACGAAGAAGCCTGCATCAGACGCTACCGCTACGCCATGCTCGCTGCCTTCGTGCTGGGCATCGTGTTGGGCGGAGGCGCTATAGCCCTGATGCTCGCCATGCCAGCCGAACAGCCACTCTTCTCGTTCGGCGTGGAGAACGCCCTGCTCGTAGCACTCGGACAGTATTCGCGATATGCAGCGCTCGTGCTCGTCTCGGGCCTTGTATGCCTTGCGGTAGTGAGCATAGTGAACATCGTAGTAGATTTGTTGAACCTGCGCGACCAAACACGGGCTTATTGTGTTAAATAAACCTTTTATGCTTGCCTACTTGCGCATTTATGTCTAATTCTGCAAAATATATCTACTTGTAACAATCAAAGACATAACAACTTACATCAAATACTATATTATGAACAGAAGAAACAGACGTTCTGTTGCCTCTGCGATAGCTGCCGTAGCTTTGGCTATGGCGGCTTGTCCGGTTTCGGCACAGACAAAAGCACAGGCTGCGAAGGCCGGTGCCAACTTCCTCAGTCCGCTGAAGGCTGCAGCGCGTGCAGCCAGCCGCGACCTCTGGGGCTACATGAACAACGCCAACGCGTACCCTACAGCCAGCCAGCAGCTCGGCTACATGGAGTTCGACGCAGCAACGGCGGGCAACTTCCGCGACCTCAAGACAGAGGGCTCGCGCACTATGTCGCCTAACGGCGGCTCTTCCTACTACGACGGCAAGTACCACGCCGTACACTTCTCAATGTCGCAGGAGACGGGCAAGCTCGTCGTGATGTACTATCAGTTCAACACCGAAGACAAGTGGCACTCTGAGTTCGCCCCCGAACTCGTTAGCGACCCCTCGCTCATCGCTACAGCCACAGCCACCAGTCAGCTCACCGGCAAGGCATACGGCCAGTTCTATACCAGCGATATGTCGTCGTTCGAGTTCGGCATCATCGACTACAACGAGATGGACCGCACAACGATAGGTCCGTCAAAACACAAGTTCGTGGCAATGGGCGTAAGCTCTGAGGAGCGCGTCTACGGCATCGCCACCGACGGCATTCTCTACGAGCTCAACACCATCACCGGCGAAGAAACCGAGGTAGGACCTACCGGCGTATACGTGGCTCCGTCGTCGGAGAAGAGCTGGACACAGAGTGGTGCCATCGACCAGGACGACGACACCTTCTACTGGGCTGCATACGACGCCGAGCGCAAGGGCGCACTCTACTCGGTAGACCCCAAGACCGGTAAGGCAACACTCATCGCCGACTTCCCGCACAACGAGCAGATACTCGGTATGGCTGTACCCGAGGCAACACCCGACGCAGCAGCGCCGGGCACACCTACAGGCTTCTCTGTGAAGTTCGACGGACCCTCAACAAAGGGATGGGCGTCGCTCTCTGCACCGTCGAAGACATACGGCGGACAGACACTCAGCGGCGACGTGAACTACTCGGTACGCTCGGGCAAGACAGAGGTGCTCACCGGCACAATGCCTGCCAACTCGTCTACAACAAAGGAGATAACCGCACCAGAAGGTCTTAACAACTTCACCGTTACAATCTCCAATGCAGCAGGCAAGAGCAAGGCAGCGAAGACATCGGCATACGTAGGCTACGACGAGCCCAACCAGGTGTCGTTCGCACGTCTGAAGATTGACGCCAACGGCAAGGCTAACGTCACATGGGGCAAGCCTTCGGGCTCCGTACACAACGGCTACCTCGGCGATCTGCGCTACGACATCGTGCGCTATCCCGACGCAAAGACCGTGGGCACAAACATCAGCGGTCTGTCGTTCTCGGAGACTATCAAGGACAAGAGCCTGCGCAACTACTACTACGGCATAATCCCCGTCAACGGCACAAAGCGTGGCGCAGAGCGTCGCACCGGCGCCGTCTCTTACGGCGACAACATCGTGCCGCCTTACTACGAGGACTTCTCTACAGAGGCTGCGTTCGACCTCTTCAAGGTTGTCGACTCGAACAACGACGGCAAGACATGGGCTTGGCACGAGGTGAAGCAGAGCGCTTACTACGCAGCTTCTGCGAGCAAGAGCGCCAACGACTGGCTCATCACTCCGACCATACAGCTCGAGGCTAACCACTCTTATAAGGTGGCGTTCACAGCACGCGCTTCAAACGCTTACTTCCCCGAGAAGATAGAGGCTAAGTGGGGTACGAAGCAGGACGTAGCAAGCCTCACCAACACCTTCCTCGCCGCTACAAAGCTGTCGGCTACAAGCACTACATACGACAGTGAGATTCGCACCTCTGCCGCTCAGCAATTCTTCCTTGGCATACACGCCATCAGCGACAAGGCGATGGATTATATCTACGTGGAGGACTTCTCTATCGTCGACAACGGACACCTTAACGGACCGGCTGCCGTGGAGAACCTGACATTCACACCCGACCCGACAACAGCGCTGAAGGCTACTCTCAGCTTCACACTGCCTACAAAGACCGTTGCAGGCAAGGCGCTTACAGACGTCACAAAGGTGATTGTGACACGCGACGGCGTAACCGTTAAGGAGTTCGGAGCAAGCAAGGCTGGAGCTACTCTCTCTTGCGACGACAACTCGCCGGTGGCTGGCTTCAACAACTATACCATCACAGCCTACACCGCAGAAGGCGCAGGCACACCGACCGTATTCGCCGGATACGTAGGTCTCGACAAGCCGGCTCCGCTCACAAACGTGAACGCTATCGACGTGAAGACTGGCGTGAAGCTCACATGGGACAAGGCTTCTAATCGCGGCACAAACGGTGGCGCTGTCATCACCGACGACGTAACGTACAACGCTTACCGCGTGCGCATCTCTGACGGCGTAACAAGTCAGCAGCTCATTGGCTCGGCTACAGAGAACTCGTTCACCGAGAAGTTCAACACTACCGAGGGCGAGCAGGATGTGCGTCTCTACTCTGTAGGCGCAAAGAACAGCAAGGGTGAGAGCGAACATGTAATGTCTTCGCCAATCGTCACCGGCAAGGCTTACACGCTGCCCTACACCTCTCACTTCGCTGAGGGCGAGGCTAACAGCTTGTGGTGGTCGCTCGGTCTCGATGAGGAAGGCGGCATCGGTTTCCTCCTTAATACACAGACCTCAAGCGACGGCGACAGCTACTGCCGCGCATTCACATCGTTCAGCAAGGGTGGTACTGCCGACCTCAGCTCTGGCAAGATAGCTCTCGCCGGTGCCAACAACCCGGCTGTATTCTTCAGCTACAACGGTACAACCGGCAAGAACTGCGTTCTCAAGGTGTACGCTCAGACTCCTGACGGCACACGCAAGCTCATCGGCACCGTCGACTACTCTAAGCTCAGCGGAAAGGCTGAGGACTGGCGCCGCACATCGTTCAAGATTCCGGCTGAGATGGCTAAGGCAGACTACGTGATGCTTACCTTCGTAGGCGAGGCTGACACATACGGCGTTGTTCGCATCGACGATATCTGTGTTCGCAGCATCTATGACAACGACCTCGCTGTGAGCATCTCGGCTCCTGCAAAGATGAAGAGAGGCGTGTCGGGCAAGGCCACGGTAACGGTAACGAACAACGGCGAGAAGGATGCTTCAAACTATCGCGTGATGCTCACCGCTGACGGCACTCTGGCGTTCGACCAGACCGTGCTCAAGCCGCTCCAGACAAAGTCGTTCACCGTAGACGTGAAGAGCAACGTTACAAGCCAGTCGTCTAAGTTGCGCCTCGTGGCTGACGTAGAGTATGCTGCTGACCAGTATAAGGTAGACAACATGGCTAATTGCATGGTGGACCTCGCTGAGTCGGGCGTTCCTTCGCCTAAGAACTTCTCGGCTACAAACGACCAGGCTGCAAGTAAGCTCACTATGAACTGGAGCGTTCCGACTCCGGCAAGCATCCAGAATCGCGAGACATTCGAGAACTACGACAACTGGACTATCAACCAGTTCGGCGACTGGACTACCTATTCTTCTATCAAGAGTGGTGAGACTGGTGGTCTGTGGGGTTCGCAGGGTATGCCTTTCCCGCACGAGAACGAGCTGTACAACTATATCGTGTTCAACCCGGATGCTATCCAGGATGGTATCACTTCGCAGAATCTCACTCTCAAGCCTCACGGTGGCGAGAAGTGTCTGATTACTATGTTCGCTCGCAAGATTGTCAACAAGAAGTTCGTTTACTACGATGCTGACAACTGGCTCATCTCGCCGATGCTCTCTGGCGAGGCGCAGACTGTGCTCTTCTGGGCTAACAACGGTCAGCCAGACCCGTCGAACATCCGCTATCCGCAGACCATCGAGGTTTACTACTCTGACAAGACCAACGACCACGCCGACTTCAAGAAGCTCGATACCTTCACACACAGCGGCGGCAAGTGGGACTCTTACACAGTAGACCTGCATGAGGGCGCAAGCTACTTCGCTATTCGTTGCGCTACACCTGAAGCTAACGCTTACATGCTCATGCTCGACGACATCGTCTACAAGGCAGGCTTCGGCAAGCTCGAGGGCTTCCGCGTATATCGCAACGACAAGATGATTGAGCAACTTCCGGCTACCGCTACATCTTACACCGTCAACTACGACCCGCAGGCTGAGCCTACACGCTATAGCGTATCGGCTGTGTACACCGGTGGCGAGTCGGTAAGCGTTTCTACTGACGACTGCCAGACTGCTATCAACGGTGTTACAATCGACGCTCAGCATCCGGTTGATGTCTACACCGTAGACGGCAAGCTCGTGATGAAGAACGCCACATCGCTCCGCCCGCTGAAGCGCGGCGTATACGTTGTGAACGGCGTTAAGATCGTGAAGTAAACTTTAGGGGGTAACTTAGGAGGGCACTTGTCTCAAGTGCACCAACAACGCAAGAAGTGCACCCCCTTGGTGTTATCGGACATCCCTAATACAAAGAAAGCGCCTCGCTTGGATTATTTCCAAGCGAGGCGCTTTCTTTGTGTAGTATGTGTTCTTAAAATACCGCTGCAATGCGGCGGATTGCTTTCAGCTTTTCATGCAGTGTGTTGTCATTCATCGCCGTATGCATATTGTATTTCATCTGCATTTTCAAGAGGGAGTCTGCAGGGATGTCCAATGCTGCTTCAAACATCAATGCTGTTGTTGTAGTGATGGGTCTGCGGGCATTTAGTATTTCGTTCAGCACACTATAGCCCATCCCTAAGCTATCTGCAAACTTACGTTGTGATATGCCTCTCTCTTCTAATTCGTCTTTTACTACTTCACCAGGGTGAGTAGGGTAAAAACCATAGCCTAAATCTGACATAATATAATTTATTTATAATGGTTTGACAACTCTAAAATATTGCAAATTGTAATTTTTCTTTCATTTCCAACAACTTCAGAGCGAAATTCTATTCAGTATTGGTCGTTGACTCTTACAGATTCACGATCTTTTTTATCACCGATTAGCGCTTCATAATGAAGTGCCTTGTATCGATAGAAGTCTTCGGTGCAACTTAATGATTCCATCAAGTCTATCACTCGTATGTATTTCTTTACGATTTGAGGTTGAAAGCGATATTTCTTGTTATGCGCTTTACCATCATAATATAATTCTCGGAGATAATCCTCTTCAAATTTTATTTCCATTTTCTTTTATATTGCTTTGCAAAGATATGTGTTTAATCTAATATTCGCAAAAAAAGCGAACGTTAAATCAACATAATATTTCAAGATTGTTTAGTTTTCTCAGCTGCGGCGATACTCCGACGGCGACATGCCTGTGTGTTCCTTGAAGTATTTGCCGAGGAACGACTGGTTGGAGAAGTTGAGCTCTTGCGCAATCTCCTTGATGCTTTTCTGCGTGTTACGCAGCAGCATACGCAGTTCGATGGTGACGTAAGAGTCGATCCACTCGTTCGGCGTGCGCTTCGACACCGCCTTGATGGTTTCGGAGAGATACTTGGGCGATATGCAGAGCTGCTCGGAGTACCAGCCCACGCGGCGCTCCGCACGGAAGTTCTTCTCCACGAGCTTTATGAACTGTGTGAATATTTCCTCGGCGCGTGTGTTGCAGCTTTCGTTCTGTGCCTGCACACTGTAGATGACGTTCGAGAGTTCGTACGCCATGGCGAGGAACATAGCCTGCACCATCTCGCGGCGGAAGCGGTTCTCGGGCTCGTCGATCTTTGTCTTCATGCGGAAGAATGTCTCGTGTATGAAGTCGGCGCGCTCCTTCGGCAGTCGGAACACGGGGTGGTTGCGTGCGAAGAGGAAGAGCGACGATAGCTCGTGTACGCTCTTTATCGTCTCGTTGAAGAACTTGTAGTCGACGAGTATGCCTATGCCGCGGCAGTCGGGCGAGAGCGTGCAGTTGTACACCGAGCGGCCTTGGTTGATGATGATGAGGTCGCCAGGCTCAACGTTGTGCTTCACCGAGTCGACGTAGTAGCTCACGTTGCCTTCGAGGCACATGGCGAGCAGAAGACACTGCATGCGGCGCGGTTCGCGCGGAATGGGTATCTTCGACACTTCGTCGAGTAGTAGTATGTCGTTGCCTATGTGGCTTCCGTCGCAGAATCTTACACTCTGGCTGACGGTGATGTCTCTGAAATCGGGCATGGTGGTGTGGTGTTGAGGTGGTGAGATGGTGATGTGGTGAGATATGTGGTGCTATTGTTTAGGCTTCTGCAGTCGGAGGTTGAGCTGGAACAAGGATGCTCCGAATATCATCAGGGAGAAGAGCATGGCGAGCGCCACTCGCTTCATATCGCCTCCGAAGAAGTCGACGAACTTCATGTCGGCAGCCTGCGGCATGATGCGGTAGAGCAGTACGGCGGTAGAGTTGTTCACCCAGTGGAACACCACGCCAGGCATTATGCTGCCCGTGCGCACGTACATCCATCCGAGCAGCAGTCCGCAGAGGAACGCTCCGATGCCCTGCGCCATATTGCCGTGGACGATGGCGAAGAGCGCTGCCGAGAGTGCTATGGCTACCCACTGGCGGTGTTTGCCCACCATGTTGCAGAGCACGCGCAGTATGGCTCCGCGGAAAACGTATTCCTCGGCGATTGGCGCTATGATGCCGATGGTGATGAAGCCCAGTTTATGGCTCATGATGCCCTTGAACAACTCGTTATATGTGTCGGGCAGTTCTACGCCGAGCAGTTCGTTGAGGTAGGCGAGCGGTGCAATGGTGCCTATGGTGAGGCACACCACCCAGAACATCGTGAACCACGGGCGTGTGTTGATATAGTCGCCGGAGCAGGGCGTCCAGCGCAGCTTGTAGAACAGCGCTATAGTGATGAGGCTGCTCACAAGCGTTGTGATGGTTGTGGTGCCGGCTGTAATGCCTGCTGTCTGATTGACTAACATCACTACAGCGATTGTTATCGCTTGTATCGTGAGGAAGGCGAAGAGGTACAACGCCACGTTCAGTATTTCTTTCTTTTTCATGTGTTATGATGTTGAGATGTTGTTATGTTGAGATATGATGTTGAGATGTTGTTATGTTGAGGTGTTGAGATTTGTTCTGTTCTTGCTCTGGCAAGCGGCAAAGCTGAGCGGAGATTTTTACTATTGTCACCATCTCACCATTACAACATCAATTCTCACCATCTCACCACCTCACCATTACAACACCATTTCAACCTCTTTCTTGTCAGCTTCGAGCTGCTTCTTCAGCGCCTCCACGCTTTCAAATTGTCGTTCGTCGCGCAGTTTTCTGCCGAACTCAACTCGCACTTTCCGTCCGTATATGTCGCCCTCGAAACCGATGATGTGCGCCTCGATGGTGGTCTGCTGGCGCTGGAAGGTAGGGTTGTTGCCGATGTTGAGCATTGCCGGCATCCACTCGCCGCCCTCTATGCTCACCCTTGTGGCGTAGACGCCGTTTTGCGGCACGAGCTTCTCCGTGCTCTCAGGCACGATGTTCGCCGTGGGGAATCCTATTCGTCTGCCCTCCTGAAAGCCGTGCGCCACGCTGCCCGTGATAGAGTAGGGGTGGCCCAAGCAGTTGTTAGCCTCCAGGATGTTGCCCTCAGCAAGCAGACGCCGTATGAGCGACGACGACACACGCAGCCCGTCGATGTCTATCGGCGTGTTCTGCACCACCTCCATGCCCATCTCGGCGCCGTAGCGCACATAGTCGTCGAACCCCTCGGCGCGGTTATGCCCGAAGCGGTTGTCGTAGCCCGTGAGCAGCAGCGCCACGCCGTACTTCTCGTGCAGCACGCGGCGCATGAACTCGTACGCCGAGAGCTGCGCCATCTCCGTGTCGAAGTGGAGCACCTCTATGCGGTCGGCTGCGGTGGCTTTAAGCAGCTGCAGCTTCTCGTCGGCTGTGGTTATGAGTTGTGGTATATAGTCGGCGTGCACCACTTGGCGCGGATGACGGTCGAACGTAATGACGAGCGACTGTCTTCCACGTGCGTGTGCCATCTCCGTGAGGCTGTCTATCATGAACTGGTGTCCGCGATGTACGCCATCGAAGAAACCTATTGTTGCGCAATAATCGTATCTCATACATGCAAAGATACTGATTTTAAGACGAATGGCAAAAGAATACGGCTAAAACCTACCAGCGGTTGAATAGTTCGAGACTGAATCGGACGGCTACATCCGTAAAGCGCCACTTCTTCTGCGAGGCGAACACGCCGATAGACACGGCACGCGTCTGCACGCCGTAGCCCCATTCCACGTAGGGCGTGAGGTGGCTCACCGAGAGCACGTTCACGTACACGCGCTCCTTCTCCAGCAGTCGGCCTATTAGCGGCATCCAGTAGAGCGCCAGCTGCGGCGTCTCGTACGTCACGTTGCCGCGCACGTAGTATTGCGAGGCGTTGTACCAGTTGGAGTTGAGCAGCTCGAACGATCCCGACCAGTTGTCGTTCCATCCGTTCGGTAGGTTGTTCTCGCGGAAGTTGGAGTAGTCGAGAAAGTAGCGGCCCTCTCCGCTGTGCGTGTAGAAGCCCGTGCCCAGACGCATCTGCACCGAGTTGAGCGCCGATATGCGGTGGATGTACTGCGCGTCGAACTCCATGCGCTCGTAGTTGATGTTGGCGCCCATGAATCCGTCGATGCTGCGCTCGTAGTTGGCTGTCAGGATAGGTCCGTTGTAGCCCATCGGGCGATATGTCAGCTCCACCAGCGGCGCCACAGATGTATATGTCGTAGGCATTCCTGCTTCATGAAATCCCGAGTCGTGTATAGCCGTGCGGCGGTGCCAGTTCACACCCACTTCGAAGCCCCACTTCGGCGTCGGGTCGTAATGGGCGTATAGCTTCAGACTATGGTCGCGGAAGTAAGTCAGGTTCAGACTGTCCCAGTTCACCGTGTTGCCGCGCCGGTCCTTCACGTAGTCGAGCACCGACGAGTTGTGTATGCGTCTGCCCGTAGCCCATTCCGACCGCACGAATCCGTTGTGGCGGTTGTCGAAGTAGTAGGTGAGTGGAATGTTGAAGAATAACTGCTGCTGCTTGAACGAGTAGCCCGTCTTTACACGCGCCTGAATCTTCTGGTTGTCGGTGAAGTTGTACTGCCCCTGCACGTCGAACATATACGTCAGACCGCGACGGTTGCTGTAGGTGAAGTAGAGCGGATTCAGAATCGGACCGATGCGGAACGCTCCGCGCTTGTCCTTGCCGATGTCGCCGCCGATGCGCCCCAGCAGCGCCTGCCCCACGTCGCGCAGCAGTCGGCGGTTGTATTTGTTGTCCTTCGAGCTGTCGGTTGAGTCCGCCGCCACAGAGTCCTCCACGCTCTGTCTGTACAGATACTCCTCATGCTCCGTCAGCGGCATCGGACGCACGCGTTCGAGCAGCCTTCTCTCGTCAATCTTCCGGATGGTGTCGGCAGCGCTCTTCGCATTCCTTACGGGCAACAGCCTCGCCTCCTCCTCCGTCAGTCCGATAGAGGGCA
>OMAA01001125.1_pt1 | contig 10631 bp, 2 predicted proteins | sample 1674191 | NCBI WGS metagenome assembly OMAA01 (sample SAMEA103958152, study PRJEB25191) | human gut metagenome | biome: human-associated habitat [ENVO:00009003]; feature: intestine environment [ENVO:2100002]; material: feces | place: Germany | collected 2013/2015
GTCGGTGCTCTTTTTGCAGTCGCACGTGTGGGCTCATACCGAACTTACGTGGATATTGAACACCATAGCTTATCCGGGGGAGCTTTCGCGCATGACGCAGTTCAAGGATAAGAGCCTGAAACACGCCGACAACGTCAATATGGGCCTGATGGATTATCCCGTACTGATGGCGGCGGATATCCTTCTGTACCAGGCGGACGTCGTGCCTATCGGCGCGGATCAGAAACAGCACCTCGAACTAACGCGCGATCTGGCGATTCGCTTCAACAACCGTTACAGCGAAACTTTCAAAGTGCCGGAGGCCTATATCGGCAAGGTCGGCGCAAAAATATACAGTTTGCAGGAACCGGACAAGAAGATGAGCAAGTCCGACAAGGACCAGAACGGCTGCGTCTACATGCTGGAAAAGCCGGAGGACATCATGCGCAAGTTCAAGCGGGCCATCACCGACAGCGACACCGGTGAGGTGTACCTCAACAGCGACGGCCTCAATGTCCGCAAGGCCATGTACAACTCCAGCTCCGCCGCTGTGCGGCCCGGCTATGTGGGCGAGATCTTCCCCCCGCTGACCGGCATCCACCTGATCCCCAACAACACCCGCATGACCTACACCGCCGCCGCCTATGTGGACGGCTTCGACGTGCAGGACAACCTGAAGAACACCTATTCCTTCAACTTCACCTCCGACGGTGAAATGCCCTATATCGTCGACCGCGAGAACCTGCAGTTCCGCACCGGCGACGACGGCCGGAAGTACCTGGACGTGACCCTGGCCGATAACTTCTGCCTGGCCGGCGCCACCCTGTACTCCACCCAGTGGAAGACCAACGTCAGCAACGGCAAGAAGGAGATGGGCATCGGCTCCAACTACTACGACGGCATCATCCCCGCCCTGCTCGCCAAGAAGATCGACATGGTCTGCTCCGGCATGAGCATCAGCCCCGAACGCAAGGCGCAGGCGAACTTCTCCGATCCCTTACGAGGAGTATACCTACACCTTCGACGTTACGGACTTCTATCAGAAGCTCCTGCAGGGCACCTTCTATGTGGTGGCCTACGACTACGCCATGAACCAGTGTGCCTATCGCGTGACCCTGCCTGAAAACGCCGTCACCAGGATCACTCTGGATCAGACCGCCGTGACCCTGCCCCAGAAGGGCTATGTCCAGCTGAACGCCACTGTGACTCCCGACGATGCCACCGACCAGAACCTGGTTTGGAGCTCCTCCGATTCCAGCGTGGCCGAGGTGAAGAACGGCATCGTGGCCGCCAAGGCTCCCGGCACCGCCACCATCACCGTCAAGTCCTCCGTCTGGCCCGATGTGAAAGCTCAGTGCCAGATCACCGTCACCGACGAGGTGGGCGCGGACGTGCCTATGAGTGAGTTCCGGCTGAACACCTCCTCCGTGACCATGCTGGCCGGTACCACCTATACCAATGTCCGGCTGTATGGCTACGCGCCCTTCTATGCCACCGACCTGAACCTGGAGTGGACCTCCTCCGACGAGTCCGTGGTCACTGTTGAGCCCAACGGCGAGGGCGATGAGCTGACCCAGTATGCCAAGCTCACCGCTCTGAAGCCCGGCACGGCCACCGTTACCGCCAAGGCCAAGAACGGCACTGCCTCCTATGACCTGGCCGTCACCGTCACCGAGGCCACCGGCTCCGGCAGCTTCAACATCGTGGGCGACACCCTGGTCAGCTACAGCGGCACCGAGAGCACCGTCACCATTCCCGACGGCGTCCGGGTCATCGGGGAGAACGCCTTCAAGAACAACGACTACGTTCTCAACGTCATCTGCCCCGACTCCCTGGAGGAGATCGGCTATCGGGCCTTCTACGACTGCGACAACCTGCAGAGCGTCAGCCTGCCTGAGACGCTGAAGGTCATCAACGAGGGCGCGTTCTACTACTGCAAGAACCTAAAGACGCTGGGCCACACCGACGACGGCGTCCTGCCCAAGGGCCTGACCACCATGGGCGTCAAGGCGTTCTACTTCTGCGAGGCCCTGGAGGGCGACCTGGTGATCCCCGAGGGCGTCACCAGCCTCAGCGCCGGTATTTTCTATAATGCCTACGCCCTGACCAGCATCACCATTCCCGACACCGTCACCTCTATGGACGCAAACGGCGACCAGTTCGCCAACTGCACGGCTGTAACCTCCGTGAAGCTGTCCAAGAACCTGACCGAGCTGCCCAAGACGGCGTTCTTCACCTGCAAGAGCCTGAAGCACCTGCCCGACCTGTCCAACGTCACCTCCGTTGGCACCAGCTGCTTCGCCGGCTGCGCCGCCCTGGAGGAGATGGTGATCCCCGAGAGCCTGACCTTCATCGGCGCCAACGCCTTTGCCCGCAGCAGCCTCACCGAGATCACCGTGCTGGGCGATCCCACCGGCCTTGATTCCGCGTTCTACAACAGCCTGAACCTGACCACCTTTGTGGCCCCCAAGCTGACCACCATCGGTAAGCAGATGTTCCAGGGCTGCACCGCGCTGGTGAACTTCATTGTTCCCGACAATGTCACCCTCATCGGCGAGAGGGCCTTCCAGGGCTGCACCAACCTGAAGACCCTGACCTTCCCTGCCTCCTACAAGGCCGAGACCCTGTCCTTCGGTCTGACCCCGTTTGTCAGCTGCCCCGCCTTTGAGGGCTATGTCATCGAGGACGGCGCCAGCATCGTCCGGACCGAGGACGGCACCCTGCTGGCCGGCGGCGGCAAGGTTCTGGTGAGCCTGCCCCGGGACTTCAAGGGCACCTCCTACACCGTGCCTGACGGCGTGGAGACCATCAGCGACTACCTGTTCTATAAGAACACCACCATCACGTCCGTCACTCTGCCCGCCAGCCTCAAGAAGATCGGCACCGCCGCCTTCCAGGGCTGCACCAAGCTGACGTCCATCGCCCTGCCCGATGGCTTCACCACCCTGGGCGAGCACGCCTTTGACGGCTGCTCCGGCCTGAAGACCGTAACCTTCGGCCAGAGCCTGACCGCTGTTCCCGCCTACGCCTTCAGCAACTGCTCCGCCCTGACGGCTGTGGACCTGCCCGCCACCGTGGAGACCGTGGGCGATTACGCCTTCCGCGGCTGCGCCAAGGCCACCGCCCTGTCCCTGAAGGAGGGCCTGACCTCCATCGGCGCCAACGCTTTCTACGGCTGGAAGGCTCTGAAGGCCATCACCATTCCCCAGTCCGTCACCTCCCTGGGCGGCTCCGCGTTCTATGACTGCAACGCCGCCGCTTCCATCGACTGCGGCAGCCTCACCGTCATCCCCGAGCGCGCGTTCTACAACGCCAAGGCCGTCAAGACCGTGAAGCTCAGCGACAACGTCACCTCCATCGGTGAGCGCGCCTTCTACTCCTGCTCTCTGCTGGAGACCATCAACTGGCCCTCTCAGCTGAAGACCATCGGCAGGCAGGCCTTCTACTATGCCCGGAAGCTCCAGAATCTGGACTTCTCCGGCACCCAGCTGGAGTCCATCGGCAACAGCGCCTTCTATCAGCCCTATGAGGCCCGGACGCTGGCCTTCCCCGGCACCCTGCAATCCATTGATAGCAAGGCGTTTGCTTATCTGAACTACAACAAGACCGCCTATGTCACCGAGGTCAACATCCCCGCCTCCGTCACCAGCCTGGCCAAGGATGCCTTCTATCTGGCCAGCGGCCTGAAGAACATCGTGGTGGACGCCAACAACCCCGTGTATGCGTCCTCCAACGGCGTTGTCATGCTGAAGGATACCGGCGATATCTACATCTGGCCCCAGGGCAACGAGACCACCGAGTTCACCCTGCCCTCCACCATGACGGAGATCCCCGACAAGATGTTCCAGAACAACACCAGCCTGAAGAAGGTCATCGTTCCCGCCAGCGTCACCAAGGTGGGCAGCTACGCCTTCTCCAGCTCCAAGATCGAGGAGATCTATTTCGAGGATTCTGCCAACGGGCTGACCGTCGGCACCTTCGCCTTCTACAATTGTCCCAATCTGACCAGCCTGCGTCTGCCCTACGGCCTGACCAGCATCGGCGCCAACGCCATTTCCAAGACCGGCCTGGAGACCATTGTCATTCCCGACACCGTCACCGAGATGGGCGGCAGCGCACTGGCTTACAACGACAATCTGAAGAATGTCACCCTGTCCAAGAGCATGACCGCCGTCCCCAGCCGGGGCTTCGTGGGCTGCGAGTCCCTGACGGAGCTGACTCTGCCCGCCTCCATCCAGGATTGCGGCGTCACTGACACCTCCGTGGCCTTCAACGACTGCACCAGCCTGCAGAACATTTATGTGGCCGACGGCTCCCTGTACTTCAAGAGCGTGGACGGCGTCCTGTTCGATAAGAACGGCGCGAACCTGCGCTACTATCCCGAGGGCCGCACCGCCGAGAGCTACCGCATCCCCGAGGGCACCATCCGCGTGGGCGGCAACGCCTTTGCCGGCAACCTGTTCCTCAAGAGCGTCAGCTATCCCACCACCCTGGAGCGCATCGGCACCAAGGCCTTCTTCGGCTGCGAGAACCTGAAGGATTACTACTTCAACGGCATGACCGCTCCTCTGCTGGAGACCACCGTCTCCCTGACCGGAGCCTATGCAAACGTCGCCCTGTACGCCAACTTCGTGGGCCTGTGGGGCACCACCACTACCAGTGGCTTCGTGTACAACGACTGGGGCCTGAACCTGTACTATCCCCAGGGCGCTGTGGGCTACACCGCCTATGTCTGGGATAAGTACTTCAACACCGAAAAGGGCAGCGTCAACATCATGGACGAGAGCTACTTCACGCCCACGGACCTGACCGTCACGGAGACCGGCGTCCGCAACGCCCTGCTGACCTGGACCGCTGCCAAGCAGTCCAACGCCGAGGATATCGTCTATAAGGTGGAGCGCAGCGTGGCTGCCCACTTCCAGGATGATACCCAGGATACCTGGACCTTCGAGGGCTTCGAGACCCTGGCTGAGGGCCTCACTGCCTGCACCTATACCGATACCACCACGCTGCCCTTCGGCCGCAGCTATGCTTACCGGGTCACGGCTTACAGCCTCACCGGCGAGACCGGCCCCGCAGCCATTGGTTATCTGTATATTGATGCCGACCCCAACAACGCCGATGAAATGGCGGTGCTGGAGCTGATCAAGAAGATCGAGGCCCTCAAGCCCATCGAGAATCTGACCAACGAGGACGAGGCTTACCTGCGCCAGCTGCTGGCCGAGTACAACGCCCTCACCGACGCCCAGAAGGAGCTGGTGTATAACTACGCCACCCTGCTGGCCGCTCTGGAGAAGGCCGGCCACAACCCCGAGCTGAAGAACGCCAAGCCCGCCACCTGCACCGAGGACGGCTACACTGGCGATGAGGTCTGCAAGGTCTGCGGCGAAGTCATTACCAAGGGCCAGGTCATCCCCGCCACCGGTCACAAGACCGAACTGGTGGGCGCTAAGGCCGCCACCTGCACGGAAGATGGCTACACCGGCGACGAGGTCTGCACCGTCTGCAACGAGACCGTGAAGAAGGGTGAGGTTATCCCCGCTCTGGGTCACAAGACCCAGCTGGTAGGTGCTAAGGAAGCCACCTGCACGGAAGATGGCTACACCGGCGACGAGGTCTGCACCGTCTGCGGCGAGACCGTGAAGAAGGGCGAGACCGTCCCCGCCACCGGCCACCATTATAAGGATGGCAAGTGCACCGACTGCGGCGAGACCGACCCCAACTACAAGCCCGCCGTCAAGACCGGCGACGACAGCAACACCACCCTGTGGGTCATGCTGCTGACCGTCTCCGCTCTGCTGGCTGCCGCTGTGGTGGTCCTGCCCCGCAAGAAGCACACCCGTTGAATATGACACCTGTCTCTGATCCGGAGACAGAGTGACCCGCGAGACCCGGAGACCGGAAACGGCCTCCGGGTCTCCGGCATTTTGTACAAAAATTGTTCACAATCCCCGTTCAACCAGGCATGCATAAAAATCCACATGATTCAAATCTCGACATACGTTAATGAACACTCTGTCGAAATAAGCGAGATAAAACGACGCCAAACCGCCATACACGGAGAATGGTCCAGAATTTAGCTGAGTAATTCGCTGAACTTTATCGCATGAAAGTGTTGAAATAACCAAACCAAATGGTTCATGATTCCTGTTTTGTGTAAAAACTCACAATGTGTCGTTATAGCGCGAACAAAGTGCCGATTTTTGTTTTTGTCGAAATTTCTATAAATTTTGTGGCAAATTACACGACTTTTTCATTGCGCTGGACAAGGAAACATGGTATAGTAACCATAGCTGTATCGGACAGGCCGGCTGATAGGGCATCACGGCGGCCCGAACCGATCCAGTACCCAACTTTACCGGTATAAACCGGAGAATGAGAGAGTACGCATATGAAACACGCGCATACCCTCAAACGGGCGATGGCCGTGATGCTTGCCCTCGTACTGACGCTGAGTCTCGTGACCCCACCTGGGCCATGAGCAGCAGCTCCGTTGCGACCAAGGGCGAGAACAACGGTATCACCTGGGAAAAGGTGGACAACATCAAGTTGCCCATCAAGGAAAACGCGGCTGTTGAGGAAGAAGCCCAGCAGCAGTATGCCGACACGGACGTGGTCCGCGTCTCCATCGTGCTGAGCGACCCCTCCACCTTGGACAAGGGCTTTTCCGCGTCCGACATCGCCTCTGGCAGCAAAAAGGCGATGAAGTATCGCGACAAGCTGGAATCCAAGCAGGATAAGATGGCCAAGACCATCTCCAAGAAGGCCCTGGACGGCCAGTCTCTGGATGTGGTTTGGAATCTGACCCTGGCCACCAACATCATCTCCGCCAACGTTCAGTATGGCCAGATCGAGAAGATCGAGAAGATCAAGGGTGTTGATTCCGTCCTGATCGAGACGCAGTATGAGCCTTGCGTGGTCAAGGAGTCGGAGACCACCGACCCCAACATGGCTACCTCCTCCTCCATGATCGGCTCCAGCGTTGCCTGGGCTGACGGTTACACCGGCGCAGGCTCCAAGGTGGCCATCATCGATACCGGCGCTGACACCGATCACCCCTCCCTCAACGGCGCTGCCTACAGCTACGCTGTCAAGGGCCTGGGCATCACCCCCGTCACCGCTGCGGATTACGCTGACAAGCTGGAGAAGCTCAACGCCCTCAAGAAGAACGGCGACCTGAAGGCCTCCGACCTGTATGTCAGCGCCAAGATCCCCTTCGGCTTCAACTACATTGACGCCGATCTGGATGTCACCCACGACAACGACAAGCAGGGTGACCATGGCTCCCACGTCACCGGTATTGCCGCCGGCAACCGCTATATCCAGCAGGCCGACGGTACCTTCGCTCCCGCTCTGGATACCGCCCTGACCCAGGGTGTTGCCCCTGATGCCCAGGTGTACACCATGAAGGTCTTCGGTAAGGGCGGCGGCGCTTACGATTCCGATTACATGGCCGCCATCGAGGACGCCATGATCCTGGGCTGCGATTCCGCCAACCTGTCTCTGGGCAGCGGCAACCCCGGCTATTCCCGTCAGTCCGACGCCAAGTACCAGGCCATCCTGGAGGCCATTGTCAACAGCGGTATGGTGGTTGCCATGTCCGCCGGTAACTCCGGCCACTGGTTCGAGAACACCCCCTATGCCTATCCCTACGCCGAGAGCGTCAGCTGGGCCACCAACGGCAGCCCCGGCTCCTACACCAACTCTCTGGGCATCGCCTCCGTGGATAACGTGGGCTCCACCGGCAACTATATTGAGTTCGCCGGCACCAAGATGTTCTACAACGACACCTCCGAGGCTCCCATCCAGCCCATGACCGCTCTGGCCGGTGAGCAGCGCTTCGTCTATGTGGATGCCGTCGGCAATCCCGAGGACTTCGCCGCTGCGGGCGATGAGCTCAAGGGCGCCATTGCCATGTGCAACCGCGGTGAAATCAACTTCACCGCCAAGGGCAACAACGCCGTTGCCGCCGGCGCCATCGGCACCATCGTGGTCAACAACGCGGCGGGCACCATCAATATGTCCACCGACGGCTACACCGGCACCGCTCCTTACGTCTCCCTGACTCTGGCTGACGGCCTGATCATCAAGGCCAATGCCGAAAAGAAGGAAGCCAACGGCGTGACCTACTATGTGGGCAAGCTCACCGTGGGCGCCAAGCCCGGCGTGAACGTTCAGACCGCCGACTATTACACCATGAGCGACTTCTCCTCCTGGGGCATTCCCGGCTCCCTGGAGCTGAAGCCCGAGATCACCGCTCCTGGCGGCAATATCTACTCCCTGCAGAATGGCGGCGGCTACCAGAATATGTCCGGTACCTCCATGGCCTCTCCCCAGGTTGCCGGTATGGCCGCTGTGGTGGCCCAGTACATCCGCGCCAACAAGCTGACGGAGAAGACCGGCCTCACCGCCCGTGCTCTGGCTCAGTCCCTGCTGATGTCCACCGCTGTCCCCATGTATCAGGATTACGGCGAGGGCAAGTATGGCTACTATTCCGTTATGCAGCAGGGCGCCGGCCTTGCCAATGTGGGTGCTGCCGTTTCCGCCGGCACCTACATCAAGATGGATAAGAACGCCAACGCCGGCGCTGCCGACGGTAAGGTCAAGGTGGAGCTGGGCGACGATCCCGCCCGCACCGGCGAGTACAGCTTCGGCTTCACCATCTACAACCTGAAGGATGCTGCGACCTCCTTCAACCTCAGCGCCGACTTCTTCACCCAGAATGTCTTCGCCAATCAGTTCGAGGACGGCTCCGTGGTGAACTTCGAGGACACCTGGACCACCGACCTGACCTCCAACGTCACCTGGACCGTGGACGGCCAGATGGTGGAGATGACCGCTCCCGAGGGTCTTGCCAACTGCGACTTCAACGGCGACGGCAAGGTCACCAAGGCCGACGGCCAGGCGCTCCTGGACTATGTCACCGGCGTCCTGGATTCCATCTCCAATAAGGACAACGCCGACTTCGACAACGACGGCAACATCGACACCTACGATGCTTACCTGTTCTTCCAGCAGCTGAACAAGAGCACCGTGGAGATCCCCGCAAACGGCAGCGTCCATGTGGAAGTCAATGCCAAGGTCCTGGGCCTGGACAAGTATGACAAGGCCAGCGACAACACCGGCACCTATGTCGAGGGTTATGTGTACGCCGACGAGGTTGCCTCCGCCGAGGGTGTCAAGGGCGACAGCCATTCCATCCCCGTCCTGGGCTACTACGGCAGCTGGACCGATCCCTCCATGTTCGATATCGGCAGCTATCTGGAGTATCATGAGGCCAAGACCGAGTCCCGTGTGCCCTACATGTACGCCTACAACAAGAACGCCACCAAGTATCAGGCCCTGACCGTCCAGTACGCTGGCGATTCCGGCATGTACTACTTCGGCGGCAATCCTTACGTGGATGAGACCTATGATCCCAACCGCGCCGCCATCAACCCGGACACCACCGTCTTTGCCCGTGCTACCTTCTCCCTGATCCGCAACGCTGCGGATTCCCGGGCGACCATCACCGGCGAGAACGGCACTGTCTACTATGATAAGGCGTCCGGTTCTCCCACCGCTGGCGCTTACTACTACAGCAACGGCGGCAGCTGGCGCAATGCTCAGGGCTACATCGGTATCAACAATGCCCCCACCAAGGCTGCTGAGGGTGAGAAGATCACCGTCAAGGTCACCGAGGCTCCCGAGTACTACGTGACCTACGATGCCGAGGGCAATGCCACCACCAACTGGGATGCCCTGGGCGATGGCGCCAGCCGGACCTACACCGCTTTCATCGACCGGACCGAGCCTGTCCTGTCCAACGTGTACTTCAAGGAAGACGTTGAGACCGGCACCCGCAGCCTGGTCCTGACCGCTCAGGACAACCGCTATGTGGCGGCCGCCTTCCTGATCGACTATGACAAAATGTCCATTCTGGACGGCACCGCCGGCTCCCCCGAGGGTGCTGCCGAGGGCGCTGCCACCGACGTCTCCCTGGATCTGAGCAAGGCCGAGGGCGTGGATCACCTGTACATTCAGGTCTGCGACTACGCCAACAACGCCGCCACCTACAAGATCAACCTCAACAAGGAAGAGCTCAGCGGCCCCGTGTCCGTGACTCTGGATAAGCAGTCCATCAAGATGTACAAGGGCGGCACTGCTGCTCTGAACGCTGAGGTCAGCCCCTTCGGCGTGAAGCCCGATGGCGTGACCTGGAAGTCCTCCGATGAGACTGTCGCCACCGTCAACGAGCGCGGCATCATCACCGGCGTCAACAAGGGTACTGCCACCATCACGGCGGCCTCCATCAAGGATCCCACCGCCACCGCCTCCTGCGTGGTCACCGTCCAGACCGTGGACACCACCCTGGTGGGCGCACTGATGGATACCAACGGCGATGCCCAGTTCTACACCTGGGATATGGAGCACGACACCACCTGGAAGAAGCTGGTGAACTTCGAAACCACCAAGAGCGTGTCTGCCTCCACCTTCGACGCCCGCACCGGCGACGTCTATCTGCAGGATGGCAGCTTCAACATCAACAAGATGGACCTGGATACCGGTAAGACCCTGGCTACCTATCCCGGCTTCGAGGGCGAAATCCCCATGTGGGATATGGAGTACAGCCTGGTTTACTCCACCGAGGCCAAGCCCATGCTGGCCAGCGT
>OMAA01001129.1_pt1 | contig 10609 bp, 10 predicted proteins | sample 1674191 | NCBI WGS metagenome assembly OMAA01 (sample SAMEA103958152, study PRJEB25191) | human gut metagenome | biome: human-associated habitat [ENVO:00009003]; feature: intestine environment [ENVO:2100002]; material: feces | place: Germany | collected 2013/2015
CCCCCGCGGCAAGCCTTCCGGCTTGCCGCAATTCGTGTTTTCGGAAGGAGGCGGACAGATGAATCAGGCGGAACGGGCCGGGCGGGAGCTGCGGGCCATGGATGATCTGGCCGCGCAGGATTCGTTCCTGCACCGGCTGAGCCCTCTGTCCAAGCTGTTTGTGACGATTTTTTATCTGGCCGTCGTCGTCTCCTTCCCGCGCTACCGGCTGACAGCCCTCGTGTGGATGGCACTGTTCCCGGTCGCGGGCTATCAGCTTGCGGGCATCGCCCTGCGCACCTGCTTTCAGAAGCTGCGGCTCGTGCTGCCGCTGGTGTGCGCGGTGGGGCTGCTCAATCCGATTTTTGACCGGCAGATCGTGACGCAGATCGGCACGCTTGCCGTCTCCGGCGGCGTCGTCTCAATGCTGACGCTGGTGATGAAGGGCGTTTTCTGCCTGCTCGCGTCGTTCCTGCTCATGGCCACCACGACGATCGAGGAGATCTGCCGCGCCCTTCGGCAGCTGCACCTGCCGAAGACGATCACGAGCCTGCTGCTGCTGACGTTCCGGTATATCGGGGTCCTGCTCTCGGAGGTCTCCGTCATGCAGGAGGCCTACAGCCTCCGCGCGCCGGGGCAGAAGGGCGTGCATATCTCCGCCTGGGGCTCGTTCCTCGGTCAGCTGCTGCTGCGCAGCATGGACCGGGCGGAGGCGCTGTATGAGAGCATGGAGCTGCGCGGCTTCTGCGGGGATTTCTCCTACGCCGTCCGCCGCAAAGGCTCGGCCGCGTCCTGGCCGTATGCGATCTTGTGTCCGGCGCTGATGCTGCTGCCGCGGCTGGTCGATCTGTCCGCGCTCGCGGGCTCCCTATTTGTCTGAAAAGAGGCGAAGATGATGCTGGTTTTTGATCATGTCTGTGTATTCTACGGCGATACGCCGGTTTTGCGGGAGCTGTCGTTTCAGGTCCGCAGCGGCGAGCAGGTCGGGCTCATCGGCGCCAACGGCGCGGGCAAGTCCACGCTCATGAAGGCCGCGCTCGGCCTGCTTCCCTATACGGGCAGCATCACTGTGGACGGCATCCCGGTCACACGGAAGACCCTCCCGGAGGTGCGCCGGAAGCTCGGCTATGTGCTGCAGGACGCCGACAACCAGATGTTCATGCCCACCGTGCTCGACGATATGGTCTTCGGCCCCATGAACTACGGCCTGAGCCGCGCCGCAGCCGAACAGCGGGCGGAGGAAACGCTCGCGGAGCTGCACATGGAATATCTCCGCGACCGGCACAACCATAAAATGTCCGGCGGCGAAAAGCGGATGGCCGCCGTCGCAACCATCCTCGCCATGCAGCCGCAGATGCTGCTGATGGACGAGCCGTCCACCGCGCTCGACCCGCGCAACCGCCGCACGCTCATCCGCGTCCTGCGGCAGCGGCCGGAGACGAAGCTTATCGCCTCGCACGACCTCGATCTGGTGCTGGAGACCTGCAGCCGCGTGCTGCTGCTTGCCGGCGGGCGTCTGGCCGCCGACGGCGCGGCAGGGGAGATCCTGCGTGACCGGACGCTGCTGGAGGAAAACGGGCTGGAGCTGCCGCTGTGTCTGGCGGGCGTGCCGGACGGGATCTGAGCGCGGGCCGCGGCCGGCTCTCTTGCAATTTCCGCGCGCATACCGTATAATGTTAGAAGCCGGAAGAAAGAAAACCGAAAACGTGGAAATGACAGAAAGGATCGTGTTTTTATGGATCGTGCAGAATTAAAAGCCCGGGCGCGGGCGCAGCTCGGCGGCGGGATCTTCCAGAACCTGTGGATGATGGGGCTGGCGGTGTGCCTGCTGATCGGCCTGATGGAATCGGCAGCCGCGGGGATCTTGCCCGGCATCGGCGCACTGATCGTGGTCGGGCCGCTGGAATACGGCATGGCCTTTATTTTCCTCAAGCAGGCGCGGGATCACCAGCCGGTGCAGCTGGGCGACATGTTCCGCGGCTTCCAGGATGATTTCGGCGGGACGTTCCTCATCGGCCTCATGACGTCGCTCTTTACTTTCCTGTGGTCGCTGCTGTTCGTCATCCCCGGCATCGTCAAGATGTATGCCTATTCCATGGCCTATTATGTCAAGCTCGACCACCCCGACTACGGCTGGAAGGCCTGCATCGATGAGAGCCGCCAGCTGATGGACGGCCACAAGTGGGAAAAGTTCGTGCTGGATCTGAGCTTCCTCGGCTGGATCATCGTGGGTTCCCTGTGCCTCGGCGTCGGCACGCTCTGGGTCACGCCGTATATGGAGGCGACAAACGTGCAGTTCTACGAATACGTCCGCTGCTGCCCGCGTATGGAGCAGTAATTGCATGAAAAAAGCGCCTGCCGCTGCTGCGGCAGGCGCTTTTCGTCTCTTTTTATTTCCGGATCGAAAGCTCCAGCAGGGCCAGCGCCTCCTGCAGGTGACTGTAGAACCCGGCGGCCGTGCGCGGCAGGGGCTGCTGCTCCTGATACCAGTCGCACTGCTCGAGCTCCGTATTGCCGAGCGTCCGGGCCAGACCCGCGCCGAGCCCGATGGCCTCGGCGTAGGGGAGGATGCGGTAGAAATACTGGCTGTCCTGCGCGAGCCGCGAGAGCAGCTGGCTCTGCGTGACGCGGCGCAGGAAGCGGCGGTAGCTCATCGCCTGCGTGACGATCTCGTCGCCGAAGGCCGTCCGCCTGCCGCCGTGGAGCGTCAGAAGCCCGAGCAGCACCAGACACACGATCACGAGCAGCACGGCAAGCAGACCCTCGCCGAACTGCGCGAGCGTCAGAAGCGCCACCGCGGCCAGCGCCGCGAGCGCCACAAACAGCTTTTTCCCTTGATAATACGCCGACGGCGCATGCAGGATCACGGCGCTCAGCGCGCCGCCGATCAAAAACGCGGCGATCAGCAGCAGCCAGCGTACAAAGCCCGCGGGCAGCAGCGGACTTGCCGCCTCGGCCGCAGCCAGTGCGCCTGCAAGCAGACCGAAGGCCCGCGCGAGGAGCGGATTGCCGCTCGACTTGCGGTAGAGCTTGCGGACCCAGTAGCGCCGCAGCACCGCGTCCGCCTTTTCCGCCGTGCGCTTGTACAAAAGGCTCGCGCCCTCGCACACGTCGCCCTGCGAAAACAGCATCTGGAACAGCCGCACCTCTGCCGGGCGGCGCTCATTGCCCATGTCCACGCGGCGGCGCAGCGCGACGCGGCCGTTTTTCCCACAGAAGATCGTCAGATACCCGAGGCTCGCCCAGTGGCAGACCAGCATGTTGAACTGGATCGGCCCGCCGCCGACCAGAAACGGCATATCGCACGGCAGCGCCGCGTCCGGCGGGAGCCTCCGCGTCGAGGTGCGGATGGGTGCGCTGCGCAGCGTGACGAACCAGTAGCCGAACGCCAGCGCCAGCAGCGCCACGATGACGGCCATGCCGACCCAGCTGAAGGAGAGCGCGGTGTATGCGCCCGAAAAATAGCTCTTGTCGAGCGTCAGCGTCATGTCCAGCGACTCATGGTCCTTGAGCCCGGTGGCGATCGTACCGCTGATGAGCGATTCGGATACGTCCAGATCGATATAGTCCGAGATCACGTCGCTGTAATACCCGCTGACGAAGGCGGGGTAGCCCTCAAACGGCTTCGGCATGGTCACGGTGAACTGATACCGGCTGATGGGGTAGGCCCATTTCGCGCTCAGCAGCGGCAACTGCAGCGTCTGCACGCCGTCGGCCTCGCTGACGAGGCCGGAGACCGTGTACAAAACCGTGAACGACCGCGTGCCGGTAAAGCCCGACGCGTCGCTCAGCACGAGCACCGGGCAGTCGCCGTCGGTCTGCTTCTGCGCGTCGTAGCCGGCGACGGAGGCCTTCTTCGCGCCCGGGACGAGCGGGAAGCGCAGCTGCGTCTGCGCGCCGTCGATCTCCATGGTGAAGGTCTGCGTGACCTGGCACGCGCCGCTGCCGGTCAGCGTGCAGTCGGTTTTCATATCGGAAATGGCGGGCTCCGCCGCGACCACCGTCGTACAGAGCGCCAGAAGGCAGGCCAGCAGAAGCAGCAGCCGTTTCATGTGATCACCTCAGCTCAGGGAAACCCGGCGCATCCCGCAGCCGGAGAAATTCCCGTGTCTTTTTTCTAAATTTACCACAATTCCACCCGATTTGCAACCGGGTATGCCCAAAGCATAAAAAACGGATACGCCAGGCAGGCGTATCCGTAATTCTTATTATCCGTTCAACCGGCGGATGTAGCCGCTGCCGCAGACCTGGCTGTAGTAGACCGCGTCGCCCACGGCGAACGTGTCTGCCTGGCTGAAGGCCTGCACCTCGTAGCTCTGGCCGCCAACGTCGACGGTCAGGGGGCTCGTCGCGGTGACGATCGCCGGACGGCTGGTCGTCACGAGGACGACGTCGAAGGCGTTGTCGCCGTCATGGTCGATCACGGTGATCTTGTCGTTGGCGGTCACGGCGTTCAGGATCTCCTTGGACGAGCGGGCGTAGTTGTAATAGTACTCCGTCTCGTCCGTCAGCCGGAAGCCGCCGCCCTGGCAGATCTCCTTGAGCTGCGAAGCGTCGGCAAAGGTGTAGTAGATCTCGTCGACCGCGTAGCAGGGCACGCCGAAGACCTTCCCGTCCTTCACGTAGATATCGACGCTGCGGCCGAGCAGACTCAGATCTGTCGAGACCTGGAACGCCTTGTGTCCGGCGAGCTTGCTCGTCCCGGCGGGCAGGGGAGAGGAGCCGGTCAGATCGGCGCACTCATTGCCGGTCAGCGTCGCGGTATAGCGGGTCAGGCCGAAGCGGATCTCGAGATACGACATCGGGTTCATCAGCGCGTCGAGCACGTAGCGCTGCACACTGTTCTCACTGGCGTTGGCCACCTTCGGGCAGAGCGTGGCGTTGTAGATGAGCAGGCACGCGTTGTCGCGCGTGGCGTCTTCTTCATATCCGGCGGTCAGACCCGCGTAGATGCCCTTTTCAAATGCGTCCTGGTCGACGTTCTGCGCCCAGCCCGCGCCGACATAGCGCGCGCTGTCTTCCCCGAGCAGGACGAGCAGCATCTTTGCCAGCTCCCGCAGCGTCACATGATCGGCGGGGCGGAAGCGGCCGCTGCTGCCGGCGACGATCTCGTTCTGCGCGCAGTAGGCGATGAACGGCAGCGCCCAGGACTCAGAGACGTCATAGAACGGGACGGGGGCATTCTGCCCCTGCGCCTCGGCGTCCGCGTCGGCGAGCAGGGCCATGAGCTTGGCGACCTCTTCGCGGCGGATCAGCTTGTCCGGGCCGAAGCTGCCGTCCGAGTAGCCGGCGACGAGACCGAGGTCGGCGAGCATCCGCACGGCGTTGTAGTTCTGGATCGAGCTCCGGTCAGTAAAGTCTGCAGTATCGGCCGCGGCGCAGGGCAGGATCAGCAGCCCCGCAAGCACAGCCGCAAGCAGCAGACAGAGAAACTTTTTCAAGACGTCAGCCTCCTTCCGGCCGGGAAAATGACAAAGCGGTCAGTTTCCCCATAAAGAATCGTTGCACCCAGTATAAGCGGCGGCTGGCAAGATTGCAATACAATGGGAGCTTTTGTAACAAAACTGTAATGAAGTCCGGTAAAATCCGGATATTGCTGGCAAATCACGCCGTTTTTGTGCAGAAAACGCGGGCGGACCCGGCTGGGCCCGCCCGCTTGCGCGCGATGTTCAGTGGATGTTCACGATCTCATATTCGTCGGAGCCGAGCCCGAGCTTTTTGCCGTGCTCGATCATGTCCTGCCAGTGCGTGTTGTCATGCGCGGCGTGGAAGCGGTCGCAGTCGTGCTCGAGCTGCAGGTCCGTGATGGCGCAGTTCGGCATGACGGGCTGGCGGTTGACAGCCTCGGCGCAGGCCAGATCCAGGGCGACCGGGTCGGCGGAGGCGAACATGCCGACGTCGGGGACGATGGGCACGTCGTTTTCCGCGTGGCAGTCGCAGTTGGGCGAGATGTCGCGGACGATGTTGATGCAGTAGCTCGGGCGCCCATCCAATACGGCCTTGGCGTACTCGGTGATCTTACAGTTGAGGATCTTGTCGCTCGCGTCAAAGTCCGGCTGGATGGCGTCCTTGGGACAGATCGCGATGCAGCGGCCGCAGCCGGCGCAGGCGTCATGGTCGATATGGCACTTTTTGTCCGCGATCCGCGGACCATTGTGAGCGCAGATCTTCGCGCACGCACCGCAGCCGACGCAAAGATCGGTCTGCACATACGGCTTGCCGTCGGCGTGCATGGCCATCTTGCCCGCGCGCGAGCCGCAGCCCATGCCGATGTTCTTGAGCGCGCCGCCGAAGCCCGCATGCTCATGACCCTTGAAATGCGCCAGCGAGATGAAGATATCGGCGTCCATCACGGCGCGGCCGATGCGTGCGGTCTTGCAGTATTCGCCGCCCACGACCGGGACCTCGATATCGTCCGAGCCCTTGAGCCCGTCGGCGATGATGACGTGACAGCCGGTGGAGAACGGGGAATAGCCGTTGAGATATGCGGTATCCATGTGCTCCAGCGCGTTTTTGCGGCTGCCGACGTAGAGCGTGTTGCAGTCGGTGAGGAAGGGCTTGCCGCCGCGCTCCTTGACGAAATCGGCGACGACCTTGGCATAGTTGGCGCGCAGGAACGACAGATTGCCGAGCTCGCCGAAATGCAGCTTGATGGCGACGAATTTGCCGTCAAAATCGATCTTTGAGAACTCCGATTTTTCCAGCAGCTTCCGGAGCTTGTCGAGCTGGCTGACGCCCAGACGGCAGCGGAAATCAGTAAAAAAGACCTTGGATGCAGACATGGAAGATTCTCCCCTTTTGGATGATTTTCTTTCGATGTTTTCTATGATATTACACCGCCCGGAATTTGTCAACGCAGCCCGGAGGCTGTAAACAGGTAGTTCTGCAGGCTGAATCCGGCCGTAAACGGCCGCATGAAGTTCCAGTAGCCGAGGCCCAGAAGTCCGTATTCCGGCAGAAGATCGAACTTTGCCTGCGCGCTGCGCACGTCCTCGAACCAGACCTCGTGCGGCTGCCCGGCTTCGTCCAGGTACGTGAAATACGGCGTCTGCGACTGCGTGTCGAACTGGATCTCGGCGCCGTACTGCGCGGCGAGCAGCGGCGCAGCCTCATTGCCGATCGACTGCGCCCGCGTCGCGCCCGCGGTGAACGGCAGCGTCCAGTCATAGGCGTAGTTCGGAAAGCCCAGCAGGATCTTGGCGGCGTCCATCTGCGTCAGCGCAAACTCCACCACCCGCCGCACCGCCCCCACCGGCGCCACCGCCATCGGCGGCCCATAGGTGTAGCCCCATTCATATGAACAACTGATATTTGCACACATGGGTTTTGAATTTTCTTATTTTTCGTAAAAATAGTTACTTTTATAGACGCAAAAAAAGCATTCTTTCATTAGAAAAAGCGATATGCGAATTTGTGTGCGAATGTGCGTCACTCAGGTCGCAGCGGCACAGGACAGCGCGCTTTGCTCTTGGATTATTTTTGCGAATTCGCACAGCTTTTCATATTCATCCGCAAAGCGGAAATAAATATCAACGTGCTGTTTGCCGTGAAAGACGACCTTCTGGATGAGCTGATTCACCGTGTCCCAATCCAGCTTCTGAATGTTGCCGTACTTCTGAAAGAAAGCTACAAATTCATCATCTTGCTGCCTGGCTTCCTTTAGATGAATCAGGCATTGGTTCAGCTGCTCGATTTTCGCTTCCTGCGCGGCAATTTCGGCTTCATACCGCTTTTGAAATTGAAGATACTGCGCCTTGGGGATCAGTCCGCTTTGCAGATCGTCATAGAGATGAAACTGCGCATCCTGCAGCCGCTCCTGCTCCCGCTTGGCTTTATTGAGCGCCAGCATATACTCATTCTTTGCACCGTTTATCGTTTTGAATTGCCGGGCCGCGTCGATCACAGCTTTCACGTCGACGAGCCGGGCAATCAGCGATTGAAGCGTCTGTAAGATCAGCTCCTCCAGATATTCTTCCTTTATAGACGGACACTGGCATTTGTCAGGCGCATAGGTTCGCGTCATGCAGCGATACCGGGCGTAGCCCTGCGACACAACGCGGTTCATGCGATGCCCGCACGCGCCGCACGATACAAGCCCAGAAAGCGGATACACATGCGTTTTTCCCGGCGAGATTCGGGTCCGACGGGCAAAGCGCTCGTGTATGATTGCAAATTGCTCGTCTGAAATGATCGGCGCGTGTGTCCCCTCCACGACGGTCCATTCGCTTTCATCGGTCAGCATCATTTTCTTGCTGCGGTAGGACACGCTTTTGTGCTTGCCCTGTACCATGTTTCCGATGTACACTTCATTTTTCAGGATCGTCGCAATGGTCGTCGTCGTCCAGGCATGAAGTTTGCTGCTGTTCCGGTCGTGCGTGATAAAGCTCTTGCAGCCATCGCGGATCTTATAATCGCCCGGCGTCATGATCTGCATTGCATTCAGGCGCTTTGCAATCGAGCTGGCGGACATTCCATCCTCATACCAGTCAAATATCTTCCGCACGATCTCCGCCTGTTCCTCGTCCACGACGAGCCTGTGCCGGTCAGCAGGGTCCTTCTGATAACCGAACGGCGCGTAGTTGCCGATGAATTCCCCGCGCTCCCGCTTCATGGTCAGCGTGCACTTGATCTTGATGGAAAGTTGGCGGATGTAATCGTCGTTGACGATGTTGGAAAAGGATACGATCGCGCTGCAATACCCACGGGGGTCTTTGACGCTGTCAAGGTTATTCAGGACAGAGATCACGCGGACGCCCTTTTGCGGAAAATAGTCCTCCATCAGCCGCCCAAGCTCCGGATAATTGCGCCCCAGGCGGGAGTTATCCTTAAAGATGATGCAGTTGATTTTTCCGCTTTCAATGTCACGGATCAGCGCCTGATAACGCGGACGTTTGAAATTGCCGCCAGCATACCCATCGTCAGAATAGACAGTGACGGACTCGATCTGTTCGCCCTGCTCCCGCAGATACTCCAGGTGCTTTTGATTGATGCTGTGCTGGTTCTGGATGCTGTCGCTCTCCGGCTTGTCTCCGTCTTCCTTGCTGAGCCGGTTGTATTCTCCCACGCTCCATTTCGTTGTGAGATGCGTTGGTTTCTCTTTCTTTTTGTTTTGCACAAAGGTCATGGTTTCTCCTTTCTGCCGAACAAATAAGAAACAGTATTTGCAATAATATTATAGCAAATACTGCAAAAACTCTCAACTTTTCGTTGATTTTTCAATATGTTTTTCCAAAATACGCACCATACATTCCTGCAGGGTGACGCCGCCGGATGAGAAGTGCAAACGGATCGTCACGCCATCCTCACGTTTGATTTCGCGGACATCGTGATCGGTAGGTTCCACTCGCGTCGCCTCCTTGCTGCAGTCTATGAACCCGCATGCGGATTCATACGGCCACTCGTAGTCCATGGCCTTTTTAATTTTCCACAGCAGATGTTTCTCCGGTACCAACGCCTCCAGATCTATCAAGACTGCTTTTTTCGATCCCGTTCTTCTCCAGTCTTCCATATAAATACCTCCGTTTCTTTTTAACAGAAACGGAGGTATATTTGCAGTTCTTTGTCAGGATATTCCGCCGGATTTGCGGGGATCACGTGTGCAGATACGGCAGTGTTGAGCCGCCGTGGGGCATGGCGAGGACGGTGGCGGAGGGGCCGTATTTCCGGAAGGCGGCGTCCAGCGCCGCCTGGGCAGAGGGCTTTGGCTCGAGGAAGATGCGGCGGACAAAGTCGTCGTCCATTTCCGAGACCAGATCGATGGACGCCCTCTCCAGCACCATCGCGATGGCGGCTGCCTTGTGCCCGCCCAGCTGGAAGTCATGGGAAATGCGCTCCACCATGGAATGCGCGGTCGGCGCGGCGAGCAGCCAGTCGGAAAAGGTCTTGCTGCCCAGGCCCTCCGGGCAGGCGCCGATCAGGATGATGGTGCCGCCGTCCTTGACGGCGTGCTTTGCGTTGTCCAGCGCCTTTTGCGTCTGGTACAGATTGGCGTCCTTCGGTGCGCCGCCCTGGCTGACCAGAACGATATCCGCTTTTTCCGGAATGGGGCAGCGGTACATCCGGTCGAGGTAGGCGCAGCCCGCGCGATGCGCAAGGGTCACGTCGCCGGCCATGGCATAGACGATCTGCTTGTGCTCGTCCAGAACGACATTGACGATGAAGTCCACGCCGCAGATCGCGGCGGCTTCCTCCAGATCCTCGCGGACGGGGTTTCCGTCCAGACGGCCGGCGCAGGCCAGCGGCGAGACCATGAGCCGGTGATTGGCCTGGATGGCCAGCGGCGTGGAAACGCCGGGCATGATGGCCTTCGCGCCGCCGGAATAGCCGGCAAAATAATGAAACTCGATGTTGCCCAGGCAGATCCGGAAATCGGCTTCCGCGACTGCACGGGTGATGTCCACCGGCGTTCCGTGTGCGGTGTCGCCCAGGTGGATGCAGTCGGCCGCATCGGAGTCGACGCAGCAGACCGTCTCATAGCATTCCCGGCCGACCAGGATGGGGGCGGCATGGAGGACACCGAGCAGATTCTCCTGCGGAAGCTCCACGGTCTGCACACCATTGCCATATCCAAATCCCAGTTGCATGGGTCAGCCTCCTGTATTCCGGTATTCCGCTCAGATCCTTGCCACGC
>OMAA01001130.1_pt1 | contig 10605 bp, 13 predicted proteins | sample 1674191 | NCBI WGS metagenome assembly OMAA01 (sample SAMEA103958152, study PRJEB25191) | human gut metagenome | biome: human-associated habitat [ENVO:00009003]; feature: intestine environment [ENVO:2100002]; material: feces | place: Germany | collected 2013/2015
ACCTTGGCCTGATTGGCCTCTGCGATGCGGTCTATGGCCGCAAAGCGCTCCCGCAGTCCGTCCAGCACCCGCTCGCCGAAGGCACACACCTGCGGCGAGACACCGAGCGGACGATAGATCTCTTCTGCGTTCATTTCTGATTCTCCTCTTCCTCCAGATTTTGAAAGATCTGCCGCGCCACGTCGTGCATCACGTCCGGCGGCGTCACAAGCAGTCCGTTTTTCTCATCGCCGAGCACGAGCAGCGTGTCGCCCTTCTTCACGCTCTGGTGCTCCTTGAAGTAAATCTTCTTGATGTAGCCCGAAGCGCGCAGATTCACCGGCGAGATGTACTGCTCCACCTGCGCGTCGTCGCTCTTCTCGTTGCTCTTGTAGTCCATGAACATGCAGCCAATCTTAACGATTCCCCATACGAGGATGGCTACGCCGATGAGGCTCACCACAATCTGGCGTATGCGCTGGCGCTTGAGCTGCTTTGCTGTCACTTCGTGCGACGACTGTGTAGCAGTCTCGCTGTTGTTATTATTCGTATTATTATTGTTGTTATTTGTTTCCATTTTTGCTTGTTATTTGTTTTTATAAAGTTTGTATTTGTTGTAGACAGTAGGAGCCTACGGCATTCTTGCCGTAGCCTCCTACGTTTGTAAACTCAACATTCTACTTCGTGAGTTTCTCCAGCTGACCTGTGAGCTTCAGCAGCGTGAGGTTCGACACCTGATAGTTGAAGTGCGCCGTGAGATAGTTGTTCTGCGCGTCGCTCATGCTCATCTCGTCCTGCAGCACGGTCATCGAGGCGATACCCTCACGATAGCGGTCGCTCGTCACCTTATATATATCCTCCGCAAGCAGATAATTGTCGTGCTGCTTGCTGAAGTTGCGCTGGTTGTTGGCGAGGTCGTTCACGGCGTTGGCGTACTGCGTCTGCATACCCTTCAGCGCATTCTCGTAAGAGAGCTTCGCGTTGTCGATGTCCACCTGCGCCTTTCTTATCTTCGAGCGCTTCTCCAGTCCGTCGAAGATAGGGATGCGCAGCGAGAGACCGATGCCGTTCGACTTGTACCAGTGGTTCGACTCGCCGGAGTGGAACCAGTTCTTGAACTTGTCGGTGTACGCCATGTACGTCCAGTTGCCGGTGAGCGCCAGCGTGGGCAGGTAGCCGCTCTTGGCGAGCTTCTTCTGCTGCTCGGCAAGCGTCTGCTGCGTTCTGAGCAGCTGCAGCTCGTACAGGTTCTCGTTCAGTCCGCTGAGCGCCGCCAGGTTCACCTCCTCTATGTCAGCCTTCTCTACCGTGATGTCCTTCTCGGCAGGGTAGTCTATCACGTACTTCATCATGTTATACTGCTGCGTGAGCATTGCCTTCGCGTTGTCGTACTGCACACTGAGGTTCTCTAAGTTTACGTTCACACGCTTCACGTCTACGCTCAGCGCCATGTCGTTGTCGTGGAACGCCTGCGTGATGTCGCGCAGCTCCTCCAGACGCTTTATGTTGTCCTTTATGATGCCGATCTGCTCCTCTGTGTTCTGCGCTAAGTAGTACATCTTGCTTATCTGCACGATGAGGTCCTCGCGCGCCTTCTCGTAGGAGAGCGAGTTGAGCTGGTCGAGCGTCTTCGAGATCTCGAGCGCCGTGAGCGCCGTCTGACTGTAGAGCGGCATCTGCAGCTGCAGACTCGCCGACGAGCTGTACTGCAGCGTCTTCGTCACGTTGTACGGCTTGCCGTAGGCTCTGCCGTCGGTTACTGATACGGGCGGAGTGAAGTTGTCGTTCAGCGCTGCGCCGATGTTTATCTGCGGCAACAGACGCGAACGGTTCTCGCTGATGTTGTGCTTGCCTTTGAGCACATTACCCTCGTAAGTTTTCAAATTAAGATTTCGCTCAATACCCATCTGCAGACACTGAGCCAGCGACAGCGTCTCCTGCGCCATCGCCTGAGCTGCCAAGAGTATTGAGGCAAATGTGAACAATGATTTTTTCATACCTATATTAATGTTTCGGCTGCAAAGTTACGCATTTATAGCCGTTTGGCTATATTCATAAAATATCACAAGTTGTTCACATTTTCCCTTTGTGCGGTTTCAGCCGAGCGAAGCGGCAAAGCGGCGGAGGTTGCGGCTTGCCACATCTTTTTTTATAGCCTCCTCAATCGGCATTCCGTCGGGCGTAATGCTCTCTACGAATGTGAAACCGGCGTCAGTGAGCAAACTCCTGTCGCTCACGCAGCCAGCCACAAGCCCTACGGGCACGCCCGTCTGCCGCCCACGCATCAGTATTCGCTGCGGCAACTTACCCATGAGCGTTTGTCGGTCGGCACCGCCTTCGCCCGTTATTATAAGGTCGGCACCCTTTATCTTCTCGTCGAAGCCGATGATGTCGAGCAGCAGGTCAGCGCCCGACTTCATCTCAGCTCCGAGATACTGCATGAAGGCATAACCCAGTCCGCCGGCTGCTCCCGCGCCAGGCTCTGCGCTTCGGTCGAAGCCGAAGTGCAGCGCCGACTTCTCGGCGAACAGCTGCGCACGGCGGTCGAGCTGAGCTACCATCTCTTGCGTGGCACCCTTCTGCGGACCATATACGTGCGCCGCGCCGTTCTCGCCGCAGAGCGGATTGTCCACATCGCAGGCGAGGGTGAACCTACATTCGCCAAGCTCCGTCTTCAGCGCCTCGTCGAAGTTCTTGCCGCGTGCGAAGATGACGGGAAACGCGACGGTGTTTTGAGCAAGTCGATTTTGGACTTTTTCACGGCGATGGTCTTTGCCTGCAATTTGGGCGCGGTGACATCGCTCGTGGCGGTGCCGCCGAGTCCGATGACGAATTTGCGGCATCCGCGCTTGATGGCTCTCGCGAGCAGTTCGCCCACGCCGTATGAGGTGGCTCGCATAGGGTTGCGCTCCTCCTCCTTGATAAGGCTGAGTCCGCACGCCTGAGCCACTTCCACTATCGCCGTGCCGTCGGGTGTCACGCCGTAATGTGCATCCGTGCGGCGCATCATCAGGTCGTGTATGTACACAGGCTCCAATGTTCCGCCCGTGGCTGTCGTGAACGCCGAAAGCATTCCGTCGCCGCCGTCCGACATTGGCAGGCACACCGTCTCGATGCCCTTCGCGTTTAACACCTCGGCGATTTCGTCCTCCACTTCCTGTGAGGACATGCAGCCCTTGAACGAATCTGTAGCAAGTATGTATTTCATGTGTCTTTTGTTAATAATATTGGTCTTTTAAAATAAGAAAATGAACAACCTTAATTCCGCAACACTATAAATTTTAACTTTTATAATATCTTGAGCAACAAAAAGCTCTTGCTTTGGCAAGCGGCAGAGCCGAGCGGCCCTGGGTTTTGCCATGTCAGAGGATTCACTTAATTTAGTGTTGCAGTAATAATCAAACAAAACCTCATCAGGCATGGCAAAGATACAAATAAAATCAGAGAAACTCACATCTTTTGGTGGTATATTTCCAATTATGGAGCAATTTGACTCCACATTGTCATCTGTAATCGACTCGACCCTCGATCTAAGGTGTAGATCGTTCCATTTCATGGCACGTTTTCTCGCCATGGCAGAGCTTAAGTAAACTTAGCTCTGCTCATCTGGCTTAACGAAAACCTTCGTTTTCATCAGAAGGACACGCTGAAGAGGTTCTTTGAGAGATTTGAACAGAACAGGCTCACTATCAATCGTTTCAGAGCTGATTGCGGATCATGTTCCGAGGAAATCGTGGAGGAAATAGAGAAACACTGCAAGTCCTTCTATATCCGCACTAACCGCTGCAGTTCGCTCTACAATGACATATTTGCTCTCAGAGGCTGGAAGACTGAGGAAATCAATGGCATTGAGTTTGAATTGAACTCTATCCTTGTTGAGAAGTGGAAGGGTAAAGCATACCGACTTGTGATTCAAAGACAGAAACGGATGGATGGTGTGCAGGATCTTTGGGAAGGAGAATACACATACCGTTGTATCCTGACTAACGACTATGAATCTTCCGTAAGAGAAATTGTCGAGTTCTATAACCTTCGTGGAGGAAAGGAACGTATCTTTGATGATATGAACAATGGTTTCGGGTGGGACAGATTGCCCAAATCCTTCATGGCCGAGAACACTGTGTTCCTTCTTCTTACAGCACTTATCCGTAACTTCTACAAGGCCATTATCCAAAGACTTGACGTAAAGAGGTTCGGACTCAATGCAACAAGTCGCATAAAAGCGTTTGTCTTCAGGTTTATCTCTGTACCAGCCAAGTGGATCAGGACATCAAGGCGGTATGTGCTGAATATCTATACCTGTAACAATGCTTACGCAGATATTTTTCAGACTGATTTTGGATAACGCCTACAACTTATGGGTATGATACTGCGTATTGTCTCAAGTCGCATTGTGGGGTAAGGGGATGTTGTAGGCAGAAGTGGGTGTTTCTGCCTCAATTTATCTGATAATTCAGTAATGAGAGGACGTGTACACGCAAGAAGGACGTTGAAGGGCTTAGTTGCGGATTTGAGGCAGGTAAGAAAATACAAAGAATTAACAGCAACCGAGAAACTGAAATACCGTATCGCAGTGAAAATGACGGCAGCCGACTACTTCCGCCTGCTGACACGATCGCATGAGGCGGGCGTATCACCAAGCGAGTACATGAGGGAATGTTTCCGTAACGGTCATGTGAAAGAACGGCTGTCGGAGGAACATGCCGGATACATCCGCCAACTCTGCGGCATGGCTAACAATCTCAACCAGCTTGCGCGTAAGGCAAACGCCGGAGGCTTCCACGATGAACGGTGGGACTGCAAGGTGGCAGTGGCAAGGATTCATGAACTTATAACCAAGATAGGGATATGATGGCGAAAATCGTAAAAGGAAGCGACTTCAAGGGTGCGGTGGATTACATCATCGACAAGAAGAAGGATACGCAGATAGTAGCAAGCGAAGGCTTGTTTATGGAAAATCTGGAAACTATCGCCATGAGTTTCAATGCCCAGTCACGGATGAACGATAAGGTGACAAAACCTGTCGGACATATCGCGTTGAGTTTTTCCAAAGAGGATGAGTTACGGCTGACGAACCGTATCATGGCAGGCATCGCGCTTGAATATATGGAACGGATGGGAATCAAGAATACGCAGTTCTTCATCGCCCAGCATTTCGACAAGGAGCATCCGCACGTGCATATTGCTTTCAACCGCATAGACAACAACGGCAATACCATATCGGACAGGCACGAGCGTCTGCGCAGTACCCGCATCTGCAAGGAATTGACCTTGAAATACGGCTTGCATATGGCTGGCGGAAAGGACAATGTCAAACGCAACCGCCTGAAAGAGCCAGACAGGACGAAATATGCGCTTTACGACATCATCAAAATGGAAGTCGGCAGATGCGGCAACTGGAACGTGCTTATCGCCAACCTGAAACGGCAGGGAGTGGAAGTACATTTCAAGCATAAGGGGCAGACCAGCGAGGTGCAGGGTGTTGTATTCTCCATGAATGGCTACCATTTCAACGGCTCCAAAGTGGACAGGCGTTTCAGTTATTCCAAGATTGACGCGGCTTTGCAGCACAACAGATGCAGGGAACGTATGGGAATAACAGCCGGAATATATGAAACGGCTACACCAAGCGCACCGTCCGGCACGGCACAAAGCGAGTTGTTCAACGGCTCTTGGGGATTGCTAAAAAGCAGTGGCTCATCTTATAACACTGCTGATGCGGAAGCCAATCAGGAAATGGTGGATATACTTCGCAGAAGGAAGAAAGTTAAGCGCAAGAGAGGTGTTGGGTTCTAATATTCTGTACTAATCCAATTCTCACGACACTTGCGCTCTATATTCATTCGGAGTGTAACCTACCTCTTTCTTGAACAGTCGGGTAAAATGTTGCGGGTACTGAAAACCGAGATTATAGGCGATTTCATTAACGGTGTCGTCTGTAGATGCAAGTTCCGTCTTGGCTATTTCAATAGACTTGTCATGAATGAAATGCAGGGCGGTTGAACCTGTTTCTTTTTTCAATAAATCACTGAAATAGTTGGGCGAGAGGCAGAGCTTGTCTGCACAATACTGTACAGTGGGCAAGCCTATCCGTTTAGCAGCCCCATCATGGAAGTATTCGTCAAGCAACCGCTCAAATCTTGCGAGGATGTCTCGGTTTTGGTTGTCGCGTGTGATGAACTGACGGTCATAGAAACGTGTGCAGTAATCAAGGAACGTCTTGATGCTGTCTGTGATGAGGTTCTTGCTGTGACGGTGTATCGGATGGTTCAATTCATATTGAATCTTGTGGAAGCAATCCATGATGATTTGCCGTTCTTCCACACTAAGGTGCAATGCCTCGTTTGTCTCGTAGGAAAAGAACGAATATTCACGCATTATCCGCCCGAGAGGTGTATTCCGCAGCAGGTCGGGATGGAACATAAGCAGGTAGCCATCTGGTTGGAACTGCATGCCGTCATCTTCCGCACCGAACACCTGTCCGGGCGCGATAAATATCAGTGTGCATAATTATTCCTAAGTCTGTGAAACCGGAACGCATGAAGCAGAATCTCGACATATTAGACTTCACCCTGTCGGCCGACGACATGGCACGGATAAAGACGCTGGATACCGACAAGCCTTTCTTACTCGGCTCGCACGAAGATCCAGAAATCGTAAAATGGTTCATGCAGTACAAAAACGCCTGAACATCAACAACCATATTTCGATAGCCGCTATCGACTATATTAAGAAGTTATTCGTATATGCCTTTATTGTAATCCGTCATGTACTGAGTAAATGTTTTGCCTGTTTGCTGTTTGAAGAAGCGCATGAGATGGCTCGGATCAGAGAAATTGAAATCATCCGCCATTTCACTGACAGTGCGGTTGGAGAATAGCAATTCGTTCTTCAGTTCCTCAAGCAGACGTTGTTTTATCAAATGGGTAGCTGATACTCCGAATTGGGCTTTTACTGAGTTATTGAGTGTGATGCGACTGACATGAAGCATGTCTGCATATTCCTGCACCCGCTGGTGGGTGCGGATATTCTGTTCCAACAAGTCCTTGAACCGAAAAGCGAAATTGTTTTTAGCAATTTCAGCGGGCAAGCAATAGGCGGCAGCGTATGTACGATTGATAATCAGCAAAAGATAATATAGTAAGGAAACAATGATATTGTACGTATCGGACACTGGATTCATCAGCTCATACTTAATCTTTCCGAGCAGCCGCATATATTCCTTCATTTCGTCATGTGTGGCATTGATGTAAGGCGGCGTATCTGTCTGGTAACAATACAAAAGGCGAAAAACGAAGAACTTGTCGGCGATAAAAGTACGCATGAAATCTTCGCGGAATATAAGGAACGTGTAATCCAACGCCGTCTCATCTACATGCCACTCTTGTTGCTGATGGGGTGAAAGCAGGAGAACCATGCCGTCGCGCAGTTCAATCTTGCGGAAGTTCAGTAGCAAATATCCGTTTGCCTTACGGAAAAAGTAGAAGCTGAAGAAGTCTGTCTTAAACCGCTTGTTTTCTGTCAGCACAAGTCCGATGTCCTTGTTTATGGCAGTATTGATGTAAAAATCCACGCCGCAGCGTGTCTTGTTGAACGGTACGCTGACCAGTCGATCAGGGTTGATTATCTCGTCCATATCCTTGTCGTTTTTGCAAAGATAATAATTTCATTTATCAAAATGGCATAATTACCGTTTTTTCAGGCATAGATGTTTCGCCGGATTCTTCCGAACTTTGCACCCGTAATCAATAACAAGACATATAGTCATGAAAAAGACATCTACAGTACAATTGGTGCGCAATGCCACCTTGAAAATCAGGTATGCGGGACACACCATGCTAATTGACCCCGTTTTAGCCGACAAAGGCACTTTGATATCGGCCCTCGGTGTGAATAAAACACCGAGGGTACACCTCACCATTCCTATTCAGGATATTATCGGAGGCGTGGACATGGTGCTCCTGACCCACAATCACATCGACCATTACGAGCCGAGTGTCCCCACACATTTGCCCAAAGAAATTCCTTTCTACGTTCAGCCCCAGGACGCGGACGCCATCAGAAACGACGGATTTACAAATGTGATACCCATCGAAGAAATAAAAACAATAGACGGCATATCCATTTACCGCACGACCGGACATCATGGTTTCGGGCAGATCGGGCAGATGATGGGACCTGTATCAGGTTATGTGCTAAAAGCCGAGGGCTTCCCGACCGTTTATATAATGGGTGACTGCCGATGGGAAGCATGTATCCGAGACACCGTGGAACGGTTCAATCCTGACTATATCGTGGTAAACTCCGGAGGTGCAATCTTTCCCGAATTTTCCAAAACGGACGGTCCTATCATCCCCGACGAGAACGAAGTGATGCAGATACTTGACGAATTGCCTTCGCATATCAAGCTGATAGCCGTACACATGGATGCCATCGACCATTGCCAGACCACCCGTGCAATTCTGCGCAATGAGGCAACGCATCACGAAGCCGACATGAGCCGGCTGATTATCCCGGAGGACGGAGAAACAGTTGTGTTATGAGTGTCTGCATTAAATCCCTGATAAAAAACATGAACATAGTGGTAGGGTGCACTATAGGATGCCCTTACTGCTATGCCCGTAACAACTGCCGCCGTTTCCACATTACCGACGACTTTTCCGTGCCTGAATACATGGAACGAAAACTGCGCATCATCGATACGTCCCGTCCTCATGTGTGGCTCATGACAGGAATGAGCGATTTCTCCGATTGGAAGCCTGAATGGAACGCAGAAATTTTCGAGCGGATCAGCAGCAATCCCCAGCACGCCTATATCTTTCTGACGAAGCGCCCTGACAAAATCAGTTTCTCCTCTGACGACGAGAACGTATGGATGGGCGTGACCGTTACGCGCAGTTCCGAGAAAAGGAGGATTGATGATTTGAAAAAGAATATCAAAGCACGACACTACCATGTCACGTTTGAACCTCTCTTCGATGATATCGGCGAGATTGATTTCGAGGGAATTGACTGGATTGTCATAGGCACAGAGACCGGAAACCGAAAAGGAAAGTCATATTCGCGCCCCGAATGGGTGCTTAGCATTGCAGAACAGGCAAAGGCTCATGGCATACCGGTGTTCATGAAAGAGGATTTGCTGCCGATTATGGGCGACGAAAGAATGATTCAGGAATTGCCGGAACAATTTACCAGACGAATACAATGAATATGGATACAATAAAGGAAATAGATGTAAAGAGTGTAATGACCAAATCCTCTCTGCCGGTGGGAGGATATTCGGTCAACCCTTATGTAGGGTGTCCCCACGCCTGCAGGTATTGCTACGCATCGTTCATGAAACGGTTCACCGGGCACACCGAGCCGTGGGGTACGTTTTTAGATGTAAAAAACTGGAAGCCGATAACGAATCCTCATAAATACGACGGTGAACGTGTTGTAATAGGGTCTGTGACGGACGGTTACAATCCGTATGAAGAAGAATTCCACCGTACCCGAAGGCTGCTCGAAGAGCTGCGAGGAAGCGATGCCGAGATTATGATATGCACAAAGTCCGATCTTGTCCTTCGCGATCTCGACCTGTTGAAGAGTTTTCCCAAAGTGACTGTGTCATGGTCTGTCAATACGCTCGACGAGCAGTTCTGCGCAGATATGGACAACGCCGTAAGCATTGAACGCCGTCTGAAAGCGATGCGTCAGACATACGAGGCAGGTATCCGCACCGTATGCTTCGTCTCGCCCATATTCCCCAGAATAACAGACGTAAAGGCAATAATAGAGGAGGTAAAAGATTATGCTGATTTAATCTGGCTTGAAAACCTGAATTTACGCGGGCAGTTCAAAGGCGGGATAATGACGTATATCCGTGAGAAGTATCCTGACCTCATACCGCTTTACGAGGAAATTTACAATAAAAAAAGGCTTGAATACTGGCAGGCATTGGAGCAGGACATTTCAAATTACGCCAAGGAGCAGGGCTTCCCGTATCGTATAAACGATCTGCCATACGGACGCTCGGAAAAAGGCAAACCTGTCATCGTAAACTACTTCTACCACGAAAAAATACGATTGACAAAATGAGGCTATGCCGGACTGATGCAGAAAAGTTGTAGCGCGGATAAAAGCACCATGTATGTGGATAATATCCGGCAATCTTCCGAGCGTATGCGGGAGATGCTCAACACGCTGCTGGATTTCTTCCGTCTGGACAACGGCAAGGAGCAACCCAACCTTTCCCCTTGCAGGATTTCCGCAATCACGCATATTCTTGAAACGGAGTTCATGCCCATTGCCATGAACAAGGGGCTGACTTTGATAGTGGAGAGCCACACCGATGCGGTGGTTTTGACCGACAAGGAACGTATCCTGCAAATCGGCAACAACTTGTTGTCAAACGCCATCAAGTTCACGGATAACGGTAGTGTATCATTGGCAGCGGATTATGATAACGGTTTGCTGAAACTTATCGTTGAAGATACCGGTACGGGCATGACCGAAGATGAGCAACAACGAGTATTCGGTGCATTTGAACGTCTTTCAAATGCCGCCGCAAAAGACGGCTTCGGATTAGGCTTCCTGCAACCAGCCGTTATCCAACAGCCGGGTTAAATGCGTCCTCCCTATCTC
>OMAA01001131.1_pt1 | contig 10602 bp, 8 predicted proteins | sample 1674191 | NCBI WGS metagenome assembly OMAA01 (sample SAMEA103958152, study PRJEB25191) | human gut metagenome | biome: human-associated habitat [ENVO:00009003]; feature: intestine environment [ENVO:2100002]; material: feces | place: Germany | collected 2013/2015
CGCCCGGATGATGCTGCCGGACACCAGCTACCAGCACGTGTCCCGCCGGGGCCGCGCCGCCTGCACCGCCCAGCTGACCTTCTACCGCCGGGCCCAGGAGCGCCTGAAAGCCAAGCAAGAGGTGGAAAAGGACAGCCCCCTCATACCCATTCATTCCTCGGAGGAAGCCGGAACCCCTTGACAGGGGAGTTTCCTCTAGTTTAAAATGAAGCTAGTGGACATGGTTTTACATCTTCCGCAAAACACCGGCGCGCCGGTGGAATACTTTCAGAGAGGATGAGCAACGTGAAGCGAGTGGGTATTTTGACCAGCGGCGGCGACTGCCAGGCGCTGAACGCCACCATGCGAGGAATCGTCAAGACGCTCACCAACTGCTCCCCGAAACCCGTTGAGTTCTATGGCTTTGAGGATGGCTATCAGGGCCTCATCTACAGCCGCTTTCGCGTTATGACGTCTGCAGACTTCAGCGGCATCCTTACGCGCGGCGGAACCATCCTGGGAACGAGCCGCACGCCGTTCAAGCGCCTGAACATTCCCGAGGCCGACGGCGTCGAGAAGGTGCCCGCAATGGTCCACACCTATCACAAGTTGCAGCTCGACTGCCTGTTTATGCTGGGCGGTAACGGCTCCACCAAGACCGCCAACCGCCTGCGCGAAGAGGGCCTCAACGTTATTGCCCTGCCCAAGACCATCGATAACGACACCTGGGGCACCGAGATGACCTTTGGCTTTACGAGCGCCATCGACGTCGCCACCAAGTGCATCGACGACATCCACACCACTGCCTCGAGTCACGGCCGCGTGTTCGTTATCGAGATCATGGGCCACAAGGTCGGCTGGATTCCGCTGTACGCCGGCGTCGCGGGCGGCGCGGACGTCATCCTGATTCCCGAGATCCCCTACGACATGGACCAGGTCATCAAGACCATCGAGCATCGCATGGAAACCGGCAGCCGCTTTACCATCGTGGCCGTCGCCGAGGGCGCCATCTCCAAGGAGGACGCGGCGCTGTCCAAGAAGGAGTACAAGAAGAAGCTCGCCGAGCGCACGAGCCCGTCGATCGTCTACGACATCGCCAAGGAGATCGAGGCCAAGACCGGTCGCGAGACCCGCGTCGCCATCCCCGGTCACACGCAGCGCGGTGGCCAGCCCGACGCTCAGGACCGCATCTTTGCGACCCAGTGTGGCGTCGAGGCGGCGCTGGGCTGCCTGCGCGGCGAGTTTGGCTACATGATTGCCCTGCGTGACGGCAAGATGTGCCACATGCCGCTCGAGGATGTCGCCGGCAAGCTCAAGTATGTCGACCCCCAGAGCGATCTTGTGCGCGAGGCCAAGGCATTGGGCATCAGCTTCGGCGACGAATAGCCTCGGCCGAAACTGCTCTCATCGGAGGCCCCAGGGCTTACCTCCCAAATCGTCCTCGGACATGTCAAGACCCCGCCGCGCGGCGGGGTCCTTCCGTCCTGCGGAAAGATTTGGGAGGTAAGCCCTGGGGCCTCCTGCGGTAACTAGGGAGGCCGAGGCTATTCGTCTTCTTGCTGTAGGTGCCTGGTCTGAAATTCAGTTGCGGTGGAATAGTTCCTGCTTAGCTCGCAAATGGCTGAATTTAGGAACTATTCCACCGCAACTTACTGAGTGGGAGCTCTTGGCTGCTATTTGCACTGACATTTGTCCTGAAATGGCTGGTCGTTAGGGGTTGCTACCGGTAGTTGCGGTAGGGTTGGGGCAGATTCTAACTAGAAATGGTGGTCGCTACCGGTTGTTCTCGGCATACTCAGCTCATTCGATTACGGTCACCACATGAAAGGAACTGTCATGGATCTTGCGATGGCGCAGCGGCTCGTTGATCGCCGCAAGGCCGCCGGGCTTTCTCAGGAGGCGCTTGCCGCCCAGCTGGGCGTGAGTCGTCAGGCTGTCAGTAAATGGGAGCGCAGCGAGTCCTCACCCGATACCGATAACCTTATTGCGCTCGCCGCGCTGTATGGCGTGTCGCTGGATGAGTTGTTGTATGGGGAAGCGGCTAGCGATGCCGATAGCTCAGAGGACGGCAGCGCCGAAACGATGGATGAGGCTAAAGAGGCCGAAGATTCTGCCGAGCACGCCGATTGCGGCGACAAACCACTTGTCGATATTTCCCTCGCGCGCGGCATCCACGTCATTGATCCCAATAAAGGCGAGGAAGTCCATGTTGGCTGGAACGGCATCCATGTGACCAACGAGCGCAAGGGCGAAGAGGTGCATGTGGGGCCGGACGGCGTGCATGTCGATACGCTTGAGGACGATGGACATAGCGTGCATACCAATGACGACGGCACCGTCACCATCGACGGCGAGACGTTCTCCAGCTGGAAGGAAGCGCGCGACAAGCTCGACCATCATGGCAAGCATTTCCACACCAAGGTCGGACGTACATGGAACAAATTCCCCTTCCCCGCGCTTGTCGCCCTCGCCTATCTGGTGCTCGGCATTGTCTACGGCACATGGGTTACGGGACTCTTCCTCGTCTTTTTGATTCCCGTCTACTACGCATTTGGCGACTTTATCGACCAACGCCACTTATCTAAGCTGATCGATGTCGTCTATTCAGTCAGTGCCGAGGCATGGTTCCTCTACATGTGGCTCTGCCTGGAACAACCCCATCCCGCCTGGGTAATCCTCATCACCATCCCGGTCGTAAAAGCACTCATGCGCTGGTGCCGCAAACAATGGAAGCATCGCGAGCGAGCCTAAACCATCGCAGCCCGACAGCAGCACCCAACTAGTACTCCCCCGCCCATCCCTCCTAAGTTGCGGTGATATAGTTCCGGTTTTAGCCTTGAGTAGTCGAATCTAGGAACTATTCCACCGCAACTTACGAATGATCGGAGCGGCTACAGCACAAACGTCGGCGTTCGTTTGATGGTCCGCCACAAAAAGGGGCTATCTACTACGTTTAACTCGATGGGGCCAACCATGACCGCCTTTTTCGAAAATCGACAGGCCTTCTACCTGCGGTTTTATTTTTCGTTTTCCCGGTATGGTTGAGGGTATCCAATTAAACGTAGTAGATAGGCCCGTTTTGTGGCATACAACCCATTCAAGCCCAATCTCGAAGGCTAAAGAGAGCCTCTCACCCACGCCTGCGGGCGAAAACCAAATAGAATGAAAGGCAAATGGAAAGCCCGTTTGACGAGCGGAGGACATATGCGCGACGTAGCCGAAAGCGACTGGAAGCTGTTTAAGAAAATGCTTCCTCAATGGCAAGAACGTTATATGGAAAAGCTCATCGGCCAGTACGTTGAGATGCTGAACGGCGACAGCGAAGCGTCCAGTAGATTTTGGGCACTAGAAGAGCGCCTCAATAGAGACAAGCTGTCCTCAGGCGTAATTGCAAACGATATTCGCCGCGGCACAATGCACCGCGAGATAGCCAATTTGCTTATCGACAGCGTGATCACCCTTGACGACCTTGACGGTTTTACCGAGGACATTAAGAGCTATGCGCAGCACTGGATTGGCCAGTAAGGGCACTGAGCGACAAATATCCCCAGCAAAACGGGCCAAACGCCGGGCCACCTAATGGTTGCCCGGCGTTTGGCCAGATAAAACCTGCCAAAATAAACCTGTCCCTTTTTGGCAGGTTACTCGGCGCTCTTGAGGGCGCCGACCATGTCAATCCTATTGAGGGTGCGATTGGTAGTGAGGTTGACGATAAACGTAAAGACAAAGGAAAGCACTACGGCGAGCACATAACTCAGCGGCTGGACCTCAACGTCAAAGTAGAGCGACGGCATCTGCAGAATGTACGTAAAGCTCTCGGCCAGCAGGCTACCCAGCGGCACGCCCAGCGCGGCGCCAATTGCCGTGAGGATTAACGTCTCCTTGTTGACATAGTGGTGCACCTCGCCACGGCGGAAGCCCAGCACCTTAATGGTCGCCAGCTCGCGCTCGCGCTCGGAGATATTCGTGTTGGACAGTGTAAACACAACCACAAACGACAGGCACGCCGCCATAAAGGTCACGAGCGCCACGACCGAATTGATAATCGTAAAGTTCGCATCAGCGTTCGCCTGATGCTCGGCCGTACTCGAAATCGTAAGCCAGCCGTCACTCTTAATCTTCTTGCTAAACGCAATCTGGTCGGCCGACGAGCCCTTCAGCAACGCAAGGACACCGTTAAGGCGCGCGCTTCGACCGAACGCGCGCTCATAGGTGCCCTGCGTCATATAGAGTGTGTTGCCAAGATAGTTGAGCGAAATGTCGCTGACTTTGACCTTGGCAGCATTGAGCGACGAATCCTGGACGTGCGCCGTATCACCCGGCTGAATCCCCAGCGCCAGCTGTGAACTCTTGCTCAGATACACATCTCCGTCACGCAAAGACAGCGACTCTTTGGACTCGTCCTCAAGGCGCACGTAGTCGTCCAGATCGTTCACGCGGTCATCAGGCACCACGATTAACAGCACTGTCTCGCTTTTGCCGCCAAATGTAAAGGTGACGTTATCGGTCGTAATCGGCAGCGTCGAAGTCACGGTCACACCGGAATCCTTGACCGCGCTTCGCTCGTCGAGCGCCGCGCACGTCTGCGTAAAGTCGTCGGGATTGGCGACCGCCAGCAAGTCGTAGCGCGTGATATGCCCGTACTGTTTGGGCGAAAGCGCTATCGACGTATCGCGGATGCCCAGAGCGCAGATCACGAGCGCCGTGCAGCCGGCGATACCAAAGATGGTCATAAGGGCACGCTTTTTGTAGCGGAACAGGTTACGCGCCGCCACTTTGTTCAAAAAGCCCATACGGTGCCAGATAAAGCCGATGCGCTCAAGCAAAATGCGCGAGCCGGCACGCGGGGCCTTGGGACGCATGAGCGAGGCTGGGGTCTCGGCCATCTCGTGGCGGCAGGCGATAATCGTGGCGCCCACCACGCCCACGGCAAACAGCGCCACCGAGACGATTGAGGACACGATGTCGTACGAAAGCAGCATCTGGGGCAGTGAGTACATGTCGTCGAACACCGTGAACAGGAACAGTGGTAGGCCCACAAATCCGACAATGTTGCCAAGCACGCCGCCGATCAGACAAGCCCACAGTGAATAGTTCACGTATTTGGACAGGATACGCCCGCGTGAATAGCCGAGCGCCTTGTACAGACCAATGAGCGTGCGCTCCTCCTCGACCATGCGCGTGGCGGTGGTAAGGCTAATGAGCACGGCGACGACAAAGAAGATGAATGGGAAAACCGTGGCGATGGCTTCGATCGAAGAGCCGTCGCTCTCCACGCTCGAGTAGCTTGTGATGCTATCGCGGTCCTGGATGTACCAAGTGCATTCGCCCAGATCGGAAAGCTCGGTACGGGCATCGGCAAATTGCTGGTCGGCGGCTGCGCGGCGCTGGTTCAAATCGGCCTGTGCCTGAACGCGCTCCTCGCTGCCCTCGGCCATGCGATTGATGTTGTCCTGCTCAACCCCAAAGAGCATATTCGCCTGGCGCTCGGCCGCATCCAAGCTTGCCGGTGTGTCGACCGTCAGTTCCTGAACACGCGCCTTCTCGCGCTCATCGCGGATCTCCTCGATATTACTCTTGACCTCGTTGATCTTTGTCGTGTAGGCATCGGAATAGGAGTTGAGGCTCTTGGCTCCCTCAACAATCACGTGGACGGCGGAGTAGGAGGAAGATGTCGCGGCATCCTCGCTCACATAGAACTTATAGTCCGCAGCCGAAGCAGCGCGAAAGTCGTTGACGGTCGAGTCGGAGCTCACATCGGTGGGATCGAGGACCTCGGCCGTAATGGTGTAATCGCCCGCGGCAAACTGGTCCTTGGCGCTTTGGTTCGACGAGCTCGCGTCATTGGCGGCAAAGCTCACGGTATCGCCGAGCTTTTTGCCCGAAGCCTTCAGAAACTTCGATGTCACCGCAACCTCACCGGCACTCTCGGGCAAATCGCCGCTCACCAGCACCGGCTGATCGATATTCTCCTTGGAAAGGCTCTGTACGACCACGCGCTCGCGCGTTGTGCCCACGGCGGTGTAGGCGGTCTCGGTGTAGATGCCCTCGGCCGTCTCGACGCCGTCGACCTCTTGGATAGCCGCAAGATCGTCGCGTGTAAGGCCATAGGTCGACTGCACGTTAATGTCATAGACACTCTGCTGGTCAAAGTAGGCGTCAACCGAATCGCGCAGATCCTCGCAGCCCGCCTTAAGGCCGCACATCACGCTCACGCCAAGCGCGGTGATGACCACAATTGACAAGAAGCGCTTAAGACTGCCTCGGATTGTGCGGTAGATGCCACGGCGAAAAACCGTCGGGACCATATCGTTTGAGCTTTGAGCAGTGCGGTAGGTCGTAAAATCCTGCTCGCACTCCGCGTTCTGCGCGTCGCGGCGCTGGCTGTTTTGGCGATCTTGGTCCATGGGCGCTACCACTCGATCGTCTCGATAGGCACGGGATTTTGTTGAACTGTCTCGCTCTCCACGCGACCACTCTTAAAGCGGATCAGACGATCGGCCATGGGCGCGAGCGCGGAGTTGTGCGTGATGATGATGACCGTAATGCCCTGCTTGCGGCAGGTATCCTGCAACAGCTGCAAAATCTGCTTACCGGTTTTGTAGTCGAGTGCACCCGTGGGCTCGTCGCACAGGAGCAGCTTGGGATTCTTGGCCAGTGCGCGTGCAATGGACACGCGCTGCTGCTCGCCGCCCGAAAGCTGCGCCGGAAAGTTGGCGAGGCGCCCGCCCAGGCCAACCTGGCGAAGCGTCTGTTCGGCATCGAGCGAATCGGGGCAAATCTGCGCCGCAAGCTCGACATTTTCGAGCGCCGTCAGGTTGGGGACCAGATTGTAGAACTGGAAGACAAAGCCGACGTCGGCACGGCGGTATTCCACGAGCTGCGCCTCGTTGGCGGAGCTCACGTCGCGCCCGTCCACCGTCACGGTGCCGGAGGTTACCGTATCCATGCCACCCAGGATGTTGAGCGCCGTAGTCTTGCCGGCACCCGAGGCGCCCAGGATAATGGCGAGCTCACCGCGCTCAACGGTAAAGCTCGCGCCGTCGAGCGCGTGAATGCGGGCATCGCCCTCGCCGTACGCCTTGATGACGTCTTTGAATTCGATATAAGCCATCGATTAATTCCCATCTGGTCGGATAACTCCTTAGTATTACCCATTTCGCACCGACCAAAAAGGGACAGGTTTATTTTAGTAGGTTTTAGAGGCGGACAGTGAAGGTGATCTGGTTGCTGTGGCCGCAGACGGAAGCGCTCCCGCCATGGGCCTCGGCGATGGCACGCACAACGGATAGGCCCACGCCCGAGCCGCCCGTCTTGGAGCTGCGCGATACGTCTGCACGATAGAAGCGGTCGAACAATCGGTCCAGGTCGCCTTCGGGCAGCTCGTCCACGGCGTTCGATACGACAAGCTCGGCCGAGCCTTTGCCCGCACCGCGTGAAACGGCGCGCAGGCTCAGCTCAATCACGCTGCCCTCGCTTGCGTAGCGTGTGGCGTTGTCCAGCAGCAGCTCAACAACCTGCGCCACTGCCGCGGCATCGGCATGGGCCCGCACACCGCTCGCGATCGACGTCGACAGCCGCTTGCCGCGCGAAACCGCCACCGATTCAAACGGCGCCGCCGCCTTGTCCACCGCCTCCGAAAGATCAAACGATGTCATGGCAAAGCCCGCCGAGCCCTCGTCCATGCGAGCCAAAAATACCAGACGCTCCGTAAGTGCCGTCAGCCGCGCGACCTGCTCGTGAATGCTCTGCGTCCACTCGCTCTCGCCGCTCTCGATCTCTTGCACCTCATTGGCGGCGTCAATTACAGCCAGCGGCGTCTTGATTTCGTGGCTTGCATCGGTAATAAAGCGCTTTTGCTTGCTGTAGCTCTCGACCATCGGTCGAATCACCGCGCCCGAGGCACCCGCCACAATTGCCAGCACCGCCAGCCAGCCAATGCAACTGATCGCCACGCTCGCGCTCAAAAACGAATGAAAGCTTGCAAGCTCACGCGAGCAGTCCACGAACACATAGGTGGTCTCATCGCCTTGAACCGTAACCGTATAGCGGTAGTTACCAGAAAAGCCCGAGGTCAAACCCTTGGAATACAGTCCTGCAGCGATGCGGGCGGCACGCTTGGCGCCCACCGCGGCAATGCGGGCCGTGTTGACATCGGTCACCTGCCCACCGGCGATCGACACCGTAAAGTAGCGCGTGTCGAAGGGAGACTCCGCCGTCATGCCTTCGAAGTGCCTGATGCGAACGCCCGCTTGGCTATCGCCGGCATCCTTGCCATTAGCGGGATCGTCTTTAGGCTCGTCCCCCCAATCGAAACCGTCCTTGCCCGCCAGGATATAGTCCAGGCGAGCGTCGGCCATCTTGCAGACATGCGAATAATTGACGATGTTGATGCCGGCGATGATGAGCGTGAGCACCACGGTCACGGCGCCCATGGCAACGAGGATAAACTTGCGACGCAGACGACGTCCCATTGCGCTAGCTGTGTCGGAGCGTCCCGGATTACCCGAGTCAGCACCCATGCCAAGCTTTGCCGTCGCGCGCTTCCGCCACGCGCTCGCGCTCACGCTTATTCGCCCTCCTCGACAACCTCGAGCGAATATCCCTGATTGCGCGACGCGCGGATGGCCACGTCGGCACCCAGCGCTGCCAGCTTTTTGCGCAGGTAGGAGATATAGACCCACACCACGTTGGCGCCTTCGGGCGCGTCCTCACCCCAAACCCCGAGCATCAGACGCTCGGTGGGCATGCGCGTGCCGGCGTTGCGCATAAAGAGCTCCATAAGCTGAAACTCACGATTGGCCAGGTGCTCCTCGCCCAAAGGGCCAACGAGCGTGCACGATGCCGTGTCGAGACGCACGTTGCCCACGCTGAGCGTCGTGGCGTCAATTGCCGTCGCGGCACGCGTCATGGCACGAATACGCGCAAGCAATTCCTTGGCGGCAAACGGCTTGGTCAGGTAATCGTTGGCACCGGCATCCAGACCCTCGACCTTATCGGACACCTCGCTTTTTGCCGTGAGCATGATGATGGGCAGGCGTTTGCCGGCTTCACGCGTGCGTTTGAGCACCTCGATGCCATCCATGCCGGGCATCATGATATCTAGGATTGCGGCGTCATAGTCGTTGGCGAGCAGATATTCGAGCGCCGTCAGACCGTCGAGGGCGGTGTCGACCTCGTAGTCGCTATGTTGAAGAATCGCGGTAAGGGCGCGGGAGAGGCCGGGTTCGTCCTCGGCAAGCATCAGCTTCACAGTTGCTCCTTTGGCGCATGGAAATACAGGTTTCGATACTGCCGATAATAGCGCACCGAAAGCTGCCTTAGCGCAGCCTTAGCGGCTCAACCTGCGCGTTTTCAAATACGCAGGATTTGGCTTAACCAAACTTAAGGCGCAGATGCCGAGCGCTTGGACGCATGCCGGTCGCGAAAAGACGGCGACTCGTTCTTTCACGGCGTCTTGGCTATGCAAAGTGTTCGAGCGTTACTCCTCGTACGCGCCCTCAAGCCGAAGCAGCCACTCCTTGCGGTCGAGGCCGCCGGCATATCCGTTGAGCGAACCATCGGCGGCAACCACGCGATGGCACGGCACAATAATCGAAATGGGATTACGCGCGACCGCAGCCCCCACCGCACGAGGAGACACAACGGGCGCTTCGTTTCCCGGTACACGATGTCGAGCCGCAACACGCTGGGCGATCTCACCATACGTAGCGACCTCGCCACGCGGGATAGAAAGCAGCTCAAACCAAACCTCGCGCTGAAACGCCGTACCAATCATATGCAACGGCGGCGTAAACCGAGGCTCCTGCCCCGCAAAATAAGCATTCAGCCAAGCCCAAGAACGCTCAAGCACCGAAGAAGCCGCGCCATTTGCCGGACTCACCGACGACATGCCGCCAGTACCGGAAACTGCATCAGCGCCTTCAACATGTTCGGGATCTTCTTTGAGAAGCGTGGAGCCAAAGTGCTCCTGCCCCTCAAACCAAAGCCCCGTCAGACCGCGGCCATCAGCGGCAAGCAATATTTCGCCCAAAGGCGAAGCAAACGTCGTCGTGACCACCAGCGGCTCCTTTCAAAACTCCGCAACATAATACCGCGAATTGTGCAGACAACCCCACAGATACATCTGGGTGGGCTCGCAATTACTTAAACGAGGCTGTTTTCCCCAATCAAGCGAAGAAGACGCGGGGCTTCGACGCCAGAGCGGTACCTCTATCAGCTGAGCTCTAATACTTTCCCGAGAAGTGAACGAGTAAAAACGAAGCCCCAGAGCATCCGCGCCTTTAGACCAAAAAACCGCAGGATTCGCGCTGCAAAACCGCAGGAAATAGCAATCAAAATATGCCAATGCTTCGGGGGTCCAAATAAGGTCGTTCACTTCACGGAAAAGTATTAGACCCCGATTCACCCCAACCCCAAAGTCACCTCAGGCAGCAAGCGCGAAGCGACGCAGCTGCCGGCGGCGCCCCACAGTCCCCTCAGGCGGCAGGCGCGAAGCGCCGGGGCCGCCGCCGGGACTAGGGCCCACAACAGCCACGTGCTCCCATCAGCCCAGCGGCCCCAACCAACAACGGCCCCATCGCAGGCCGCTCGCAGCAGCGTCATCGCAGGCGGGGGCCGGGC
>OMAA01001151.1_pt1 | contig 10392 bp, 9 predicted proteins | sample 1674191 | NCBI WGS metagenome assembly OMAA01 (sample SAMEA103958152, study PRJEB25191) | human gut metagenome | biome: human-associated habitat [ENVO:00009003]; feature: intestine environment [ENVO:2100002]; material: feces | place: Germany | collected 2013/2015
GCTGCTGCCGACTGGGTGAAGCAGAACGCCCGGGAAGGCGATCTGGTCATCACGCTGGGCTGCGGCGACGTCTACAAGTGCGCCAAGCTGATGCTTCATCAGAAATAACGAAAATAAAGGTTGCCCAAGCAGGAAAGTTATGCTAAAATAGCAGTAGGAACCAAATTGTTCCACAGTCCGCTGCCCGGCGACGCCGGCGGCGAAGAACAATACAGAAAAGGAAGCGGTTAACATGAAAAAAGTAGTTGCAACCACCAACGCACCAGGCGCAATCGGACCATACTCCCAGGCCATCATCGCCGGCGACAATATGTACATCTCCGGTCAGCTGCCAATCAACCCGGCAACCGGCGAGATGCCAGCTGATATCAAGGCACAGACCAAACAGTCGCTGGAGAACGTCAAAGCAATCCTGGAGTCCGAGGGCCTTTCGATGAAGAACGTCGTTAAGACCACCGTTCTGATGCAGAACATGGGCGACTTCAACGAAATGAACGCTGTCTACAGCGAGTTCTTTACCGAGGAGTGCCCGGCTCGCGCCGCTTTTGAGGTTGCAAAACTGCCGAAGAACGCTCTGGTTGAGATCGAGGCAATCGCTTACATCAAATAAGCTTGACCGGCAGGATGAAAAGCCGCTGACTTTCTGTGCCAGCGGCTTTTTTGTTTGGATGTAATTTTTTTATGCGCATGAGCGAAGGATATTTTTTCACAGATTCAAGGGGAAGTGGTGGAAAATGGACTACCAGCAGGCGGTCGATTATATTGAAAGCCCGGCTCTGCCCCGCGGGCGCTACGGGATGGAGCGGTTAAAACAGGCGCTGGAGCTGCTGGGCAACCCGCAGCACAAGGTGCGCTTTGTCCACGTGGCGGGCACCAACGGCAAAGGCTCCTGTGCGGCGATGTTGGCCAGCGTTTTAAAGGAGGCAGGCTACCGCACCGGGCTGTACATCTCCCCTCATCTGCGGCGCTACAACGAGCGGATGCAGGTGGACGGGGTGGACATCTCGGACGATGATTTGATTCGGGCGGCGCAGCGGGTCAAAGAAGTCTGCGAACAGCTCGGCGGCACGCCGATTGTCTTTGAGGTGTTGACGTTGATGGCGCTGTGGTACTTTGCCGAGCGCCGGTGCGACTTTGTGGTGCTGGAGGTGGGGATTGGCGGCAAGTTGGACGCCACCAACTGCATCCCGGCCCCGGCGGCGGCGCTGATTGCCCAGCTGGGTTTCGACCACACCGAGACGCTGGGCAACACCATCGAGGAGATCGCCGCGCAGAAGGGCGGCATCGCAAAGTCGGGCAGCCAGCTGGTGATGGCAGAGCAGGAGCCAGCGGCCCTGCGGGTGGTCGAGCAGCTCTGCCGGGAGCAGGGCTGCGGCTTCACCGTGGCGGACCCGGAGCGGCTGCAGGTGCTCTCCACCTCACCGGAAGGGCAGCGCCTGCGGGACAGAACCTACGGGGAGCTTCTGCTGCCGCTGGCCGGATCCCATCAGGTGAAAAACGCCGCCAACGTGTTGACAGTGGTGGAGGTGCTCAAAGGCGAGGGCTTTGCTATCCCGGACAGGGCGGTGCGGCAGGGCATCGAGCGCACTGTCTGGCCCGCACGCTTTGAACGGCTGAGCCGCAGCCCCGATTTTATCCTGGATGGTGGGCACAATCCCCAGTGCGTCCAGGCGGCGGTGCAGGCGCTGCAGGACTACTATCCCGGCAAAAAGGTGGTCTTTCTCACCGGGATGATGAAGGACAAGGACAGCGCCGCGATGCTTGCCAAGATGGCTGAGGTGGCCAAGGCCTTTGTCTGTCTGCACGCGGACAGTGACCGGGCTTTTGGCGCGCAGGAGCTGGCCCGGGAGATTGAGAATACCCTCAGCCTTGCGGCCTATCCGGCGGCTTCGGCACAGGAAGGCTGTGCACTGGCGCAGCGCCTTGCTGGGGAGCAGGGCGTGGTCTGCGCGCTGGGTTCGCTGTATCTGGCAGGGGAGATCCGGGCGGTGTTCTACCGGGAGTAGGCGGATAAATTTTTCCAAACTGTAAAATATCCGACAAGCCCCCGGCTTTCTTTGACAAATCGGAGAAACCATGCTATCATAAATTTGATTACTGCAATCAATCGCGTGATGCGGAAAATACAATATTGGGGGTACAACAGTGAAAAAAGCGTTAGCCTACCTGCTTGCCATGCTGCTGTGCGCTTCGATGTTTGCCGGATGCGGCAGCGACGAGGCCCAGCAGGAAACAGAGCAGCAGACAACAGAAGAACAGACGGCGGACAGCAACAGCGCTTCCGCCAGCGGCCTCAGCAGCGAGGACTGCAGCGGCCAGGTGCTGACCTGGAACCTGGGCGTGGACAGCCAGACACTGGACCCGGCGTTCAGCGTTTCGGACGACAGTGACAGCGTTATCAACAACACCTTTGAGGGCCTGATGCGCAATACCGGCGAGGGCGCTCAGCCAGCCATGGCGCAGGACATGCCGCAGGAAACGGTCAACGAGGACGGCACCGTCACCCTGACCTACACCATCCGGGAGGCCTCCTGGTCGGACGGCCAGCCGGTTACCGCGCAGGACTTTGAGTTTGCCTGGAAGCGCTGCGCCAACCCGGAAAACAACGCCAGCAACGCCTACCTGATGAGCGTGCTGCAGGGCTACGACGACATTGTAGCGGGCGACGCAACCATCGACGAGCTGGGCGTCAAAGCGGTGGACGACAGCACACTGGAGGTCACTCTCAAGCAGCCGACCGCCTATTTTAACGAGCTTTTGACCCTGCCGGCCTTTATGCCGCTGCGAGAGGATATGGTCGGCTCGGATGACAGCTGGTCCAAGGACCCGACTCGCACCGTCTCCAATGGCCCGTTCACCCTGGCCGGTTACACCGAGGGCAAGGAGCTTGTGCTGCAGAAAAATGAAAACTACTGGAACAAAGATAACGTCCAGCTGGACTACATTGTGGCCCGGATGCTGGACGAGCAGATGGCGCCGGTCGGCATGGCCTTTGGGGACATCGTGCTGACCGAGGGCACTGTTTCCCAGCCGGAGAACCAGACCGACACAGCGGGCAACACCGTTGAGGTGCCGCAGCTGGCAGACACCATCTCCGCTGCAGAGACCGCTTCCAACCGCACTGTGAGCCTGGTAATCAATGCCAACACCGGCAACGCCTACCTGCAGGATGCTGAGGTACGCGCGGCGCTTTCCCAGGCGCTGGACCGCACCGCCGCCGCAGAAGCTGCCGGCGGCCAGCCGCTGCTTTCGGTCAGCGGAATGGCAGGGGATATCCTCTCTGCTTCGGCTGACACCCAGAGCGCGCTGAGCGTTGTGGAGGGCAAGAGCGCTGACCTTGGCGACGAGAAGACCATCGAAATCGTCTACCTCGATAACGAGGAGACCGCCGCCGTGCTGGAGACGGTCAAATCCGCTTGGGAGGCGCTGGGATTCACCGTTACCCTGACCCCACAGGATGTGGCGACCTTCACTTTGAGCCGCAACAGCCTGCAGTACAGCGACGTGCTGTGCAGCGTCTGGGAGGCCGACGTGGAGGACCAGGAGCTGTACCTGCAGCCCTACCTCTCCTCCAACGTCCAGTCGGGCTGCGGCTACACCAACCCTGCCTTTGATCAGCTGATGCTCGATGCCATCCAGGGCGACGAGTCCAGCCGCTCGGCAACCCTGACCGAAGCCGAGCAGACGCTGCTGAACGACGCCTATGTGATGCCGCTCTACCGCGAGGTCATCACTACCACCAGCGATACCGCCAAGGTGTCCGGCTGGAGCGTTCTGCCAAACGGAACCTACTGGTTTGGCGGCGCGACCTTAGGATAAAGAATAAAAACTGCCGCAAGTGCTGCGGCAGTTTTTTTATGCGGCAAGAGGAATAAGCGCGGCGGCCACGCCACATACTAAAGAAAAATTGGCTGTGGTGATATGTTGTGTTAAGAAAATGTACGAACGTTTTGATTTTATTTTTGTTCGGGGCCATCAGCTACTCGCTGTTGGAGATTATCTGGCGGGGCTTCACCCACTGGAGCATGTTTGTGCTGGGCGGGTTGTGTTTTTTGCTGGTGAGTCAGGTGGCGGTGAGCTGCTGCGGCAGGCTGCCGCTGTGGTTTTGCTGCGTGGTCAACACCCTGCTCATCACTGGGCTGGAGTTTGTGACCGGGTGCGTGGTCAACCTGGGATTTGGATGGAATGTCTGGAACTACACAAACCAGCCGCTCAACCTGATGGGACAGGTCTGTATCGGCTTCACCGCGCTGTGGTTTTTGCTGAGCGTTCCGGTGACCGAGCTTGCCTTCCAGGTGCGCCGCCGCCTGCAGGGGAAAAAGGCGACCGAATAGGTGCCTTGCTATCGGGCGTAGCGCTGGGCGTAGCCGCAGCGGCGGCAGAGGGCCTCGGTGGGGCGGCGGCAGGAAAAGCCCTCATACAGCGCCTTGGCCCGCGGGGAGCAGAGAATCTCTGTGAGCGGCTGGATGTGGACGTTGCCCAGCGGGATGTTGCCGTCCGAGTCGAGGCAGCAGGGCACCACTGTCCCGTCGGCCAGCACGCCGAACTGGTCGCGCAGTCCGTAGCAGAACACCTCGTCGGAAAGGTCGGCTTGCTCGATGTCCGGCCAGGCAAATTTTTCGGCTGTCTCGAGATATATCCGGTCAGCGAGCTTCACGCTGGCGCGCTGTTCCAGCGCCTCTGCAGGGTCAAAGGGCAGTGCAAAAAACTGCCGTACTTGCTGGAAGATATCGACGTTGCGCTGGTTGGCGGCCTTGAGGACGGCGCTGTCGCGGTTCCACAGCCGCAGCACGCAGATGGGCTGGACGCTGGAGCGGCCGGCTGCTGCACAAAACTGCAGCGCCCCCTGTATATATTCTTCCAGCGTCTGGTTGGAGTCGTTGGCCTCAAAGCTGTGCAGCGAGACGCTGACCCGGTAGAGAGCGGGGGAGCAAAGCAGTAACTCCTGCCGCTTTTCCAGAAGAGTGCCGTTGGTGGTCAGCGACACCTTCAGCCCCGCGCGGTGGCACAGGGCGAGGATTTGACCGAGCTGCGGGTGCAGCAGCGGCTCGCCCATCAGGTGCAGGTAGACATAGTCGGTGAGCGGCTGCACCTGCTCGATGAGCGACGCGAACTCCTCGACCGAGACAAACCGCGGCTCCCGGCTGGTCTTGGGGCAGAAGGCGCAGCTTAAATTGCAGACGTTGGTGATTTCCAGATAGGCTTTTTTGTAGGGCTTTTGGGGACATGGCGGCGCTCCTTTGGTATGGTGTTTTGTAGACAGTATAGCAGAAGCGGGGGCCTCCCCGCAAGGGGAATTTGACAGGGACTGGTGTGCCCCCAGAGGCTTTATGCAGGAACCTGTTTCTGCACAAAACCTGCGGTTGCTCAACAGGGCCCTTTTTTGCTATAATAAAAAAAGAACAAGACCTTGTGTCAGCAGATTGCTTTGGGAATGGAGAAAGGAATATGTTACATAAAAATCAAATCGAGCAGGCCACCATCACCGCGATGTCCTCGGACGGCAACGGCATCGCCAAGATCGATGGGATGGTGGTGTTTGTCCCCTACACCGCGGTGGGGGACCAGCTGCAGGTGCGCATCGTCAAGGTACAGAAAAACTTTGCCTTCGGCATCATCGATAAATTGCTGCAGCCCTCCCCTGACCGGGTGGAGGACCGCTGCCCAGTCTATAAAAAATGCGGTGGCTGCGCCTTCCGGCACATCAGCTACGACGCCGAGCTGCGCCACAAGGCCCAGTTTGTAGAGGACAACCTGCGGCGCATCGGGGGTCTGGAGCCAAAGATGCTGCCCATCACCCCCTCGCCGCTGCAGCAGGGCTACCGCAACAAAGCCCAGTACCCTATCCGGGAGGAAGAAGGAGAGATTGTGGCGGGCTTTTTTGCCAAGCGCAGCCACCGGGTTATCTCCTGTCCGGGGTGTGATCTGCAGCCGGCCTTTTTTGAGCAGATTCTAGAGTATACCCTCGGCTTCGCGCGCCAGCACTGCATCTCCGCCTACAATGAAGAAAGCGGCAGGGGACTTTTGCGCCATCTCTATCTGCGGTATGGTGAGCAGTCGGGGCAGGTGATGGTGTGCTTGGTGCTCAATGGAGACAGCATGCCGCACGAGAACGCGTATGTGGATGGACTGCTGGAGATCTGCCCGCAGGTGGCCTCGGTGGTCATCAACATCAACTGCGAACAGAACAATGTCATCCTGGGGAGCAGCTGCCGCACCCTCTATGGCAAGGACACCATCGAGGACAGCCTGTGTGGGGTACGGGTCGCGCTTTCGCCGCTGAGCTTCTACCAGGTTAACCGCCAGGCGGCCCAGAAGCTGTACGAGCTGGCCGCAGAGCTGGCGGATTTTCGTGGAGACGAGCTGCTCGTCGACCTCTACTGTGGTGCAGGTACCATCGGGCTTTCGATGGCGGGGAAGGTGCGAGAGCTTGTCGGGGTGGAGATTGTGCCGGACGCGGTCGAGAACGCCCGCGAGAATGCCCGCAACTGTGGGGCAGTCAACGCCCGCTTTCTCTGCGCGGACGCCAAGGAGGCCGCTGCACAGTTAGCCCGTGAAGGCCTGCGGCCGGACGTCGTGGTGGTGGACCCTCCTCGCAAGGGCTGCGACCCCGAGGTGCTGCGGGCGATTGCCCAGATGGGGCCGGAAAGGCTCATCTACATCTCCTGCAACAGCGCATCGCTGGCGAGGGACTGCAAGGAGCTGGCCGCCCTCGGCTACCGGCTGGAGGTTGCTGCGCCAGTCGACCTCTTTCCGCGGACAGCGCATGTCGAGACGGTAGTATTATTGTCCAAACTCAAAGTCGACCATCATATCGAAATAGAACTTAAGATGGATGAGTTGGATTTAACGGCGGCGGAAAGTAAAGCAACCTACGATGAAATCAAAGCCTATGTTTTGAACAAGTACGGACTAAAAGTAAGCCAGCTTTATATCGCTCAGATAAAAAGAAAGTGTGGAATCATCGAAAGAAAAAATTATAACGTATCCAAAAAGGAAGATGCGAAAGTACCGCAGTGCCCGCCAGAGAAGGAGGCAGCGATTATGGACGCATTAAAGCATTTTCAAATGATTTGAAAAATTTTATAAATACGCCGTTTTCGGACGGCGCTCACTTCAAAAGGTGTTGCTTTCGGGCAGCGCCTTTTGTTTTGCCGGTCTGAGAGAAAAGGGGGTGAAAACATGGCCGAGCCGGGTGCATTGGATTACTTTTACGGAACGGAGGCAGAACAATATACCTTTTACCGGATTCCGAAGGTGTTGTTTACCGACCCCGGCTTCCGGCGCATAACAGCAGACGCGAAAATTCTGTACGGTTTGATGTTAGACCGCATGGGGCTGTCCATGCGAAACGGCTGGCTGGACGAACAGGAGCGCGTGTTCATCTACTTCACATTGGAAGAAGCGATGGACGCGATGTGCTGCGGCCATAACAAGGCGGTGTCCCTGTTCACCGAGTTAGACAAGGTGGGCCTGATCGAGCGCAAGAAGCAGGGCCAGGGCCGCCCCACAAAAATCTACGTCAAGAACTTTATCCGGAAAGAGGAAGTCAAGACTTCCGAAAACCGGAAGTCTGCACTTCCCGAAACCGGAACTCTTGACTTCCGAAAATCGGACACAATCAATACTGATAAGAATAAGACTGATAGGAACGATACTGATCCATCTATCCATCCGGCGGCGCAGCCTTCGGAGGATAGACCGCCTACGGCGGCTGATACGATGGATACGATACGGGCCTATCGGGAGATTTTGAAGGAGAACATCGAGTATGACATTCTCCGGAAAAACCTGGGCTATGACTGCGACCTGCTGGATGAAATTCTGGACATTCTGGTAGACACGGTATGTAGTACCCGAAAAATGATCCGCATTGGAGGCGAGGATTACCCAAAGGAGGTTGTGAAAAGCAGACTGCTGAAGCTGGACTCCGGCCACATCGAGTATGTAATCAGCAGCCTGCATGAGAATACGACGAAGGTGCGGAACATCCGCGCCTACCTGCTGACCTCCCTCTACAATGCGCCTACTACCATCAACAGTTACTACACCGCACTTGTCAATCACGATATGTACGGCAGCGGGTAACTGTTTTTTCATACTCAAACAAGGCTGGCGAGCCGGTCTTATCCGGCCCGCCCTTGGTTACCAATCTGTAAATGAACGGCACTGTGTCAAGAACGCGCACGGTGCGCGTTCATTTCATTCTTGACGCGGGGCCGTTTGTTTGCCACCCGGCACGAAGCCGGAGAAAGGAGCGACCCCATGAAGAAACCGTTTGCTTACATTTCTGCCGCCTGGAGCGGCCAGGAATTTACCGACACCGACCAGGCGGTGGTCTACTGCCGCAAGGTCTATCAGGCCGGGTTTACCCCGCACTTCCTCAATGACTCCATCCCCGCCGAACACAAGGACGGGATTGATATGGCGCGGGAGCTGCTACGGCGCAGCCATGTGTTGATTGTCTGCGGCGACGAGGTGGACGAAGCCGTAAAGAACGATATTGCTGTAGCGCAGCGGCTTGGTATTACGGCCACAACGCTGGACGGCATTTTGAAAATCCGGAGCCAGGGCCATGAAGAAGCCCGTTGATTTCTTTCACCGGCGGCTGCGTTTCCTGCTGCACCGGCTGGTGGTGCCGCCTTAGTATTCTGCTTTCCATTTCCACCCTGCCGGAAAGGAGGATAGCCCATGCAGGAAGAATTGGAACAAAAATCTGTGGCGATCAGCATTAAAGCGGGAAAGCTGACCGCAAATCTCTTGAAGAAGGCCCTGGAAAAAGCCCTGACAGAAATGACAAAAAGCCAGAAGAACCCGAAAATTTATAAGGGCAAGCAGAGTGTGAAGCACCTTGTCCGGCAGGGCGCAGGCGTTTCCAATATCGAGATCACAGATGGCAACATCAAGTCCTTTGAGCGTGTTGCCCGTAAATACGGCGTTGATTTCGCACTGAAAAAGGACACCACAAGCCAGCCTCCCCGCTATCTGGTCTTTTTCAAGTCACGGGACGCGGATGCGTTGACCGCTGCCTTTGCGGAATATTCCGGCAAGGTGGTAAAGCGCCAATCCCAGGAAAAGCCGTCGGTTCGCCGCCAGCTCACACAGCTTCAGGAGGTTGTCCGGAAAATGGCGCAGTCTCTCTCCCGCAACAAACAGCAGGAGGTGACGCGATGAAGAACCTGCCCAAAATCAATCCGGCAAAGGCAGTCAAAGCCAGCCTTCCCTACCTGATTGCCGGTCTGCTTTGCACGAAGCTGGGGGAAGCCTACCGGCTGACTACCGGTGGCGATGTGATTGACCGGCTACTGGCAGCCTTTACAAAGCTGGGGCTGGTATTTCAAAACCCGTTTCCCAGCCTTCATCCCTTTGACCTGCTGGTGGGCGCAGCGGCGGCTGTGCTGCTGCGTCTGGTGGTCTGGTCGAAGATCAAGAATGCGAAAAAGTATCGGCACGGAGAAGAATACGGCACGGCCCGATGGGGCAACGAAAAAGATATAGCGCCGTTCATCAACTCCGATTTCTCCCAAAATATCCTGTTGACCGATACGGAGCGGTTGACTCTTGGAAAGATTGCCGACCCGGAAAAGCGGAATGTCAATCTCAACGTCTTGGTGATCGGAGGCAGCGGCAGCGGAAAAACCCGCTACCACATCAAGCCCAATCTGCTTCAGATGAATGCCTCCTATGTCTGCTCCGATCCGAAAGGGACTGTCGTGGAGGAGGTAGGCCGTGCGCTGGTGCAGCAAGGTCACTATAAGCTGAAAATTCTGAACACCATCGACTTTGGCTGCTCGATGCACTATAACCCCTTCCACTATCTCCACAGTGAAACCGACATTCTCTCATTGGTGACGGTTATCATGGAAAACACACAAAGCAAGGAAGGCAAAGGCGGGGATGACTTCTGGAGCAAGGCCGAGGCCCTGTTGTATCAGGCGTTGATCGCCTACATCTACTATGAAGCCCCGGAAGAAGAAAAGAACATGACCACTCTGCTGGATATGCTCAATGCCTGCGAATGCCGGGAGGACGATGAAAACTTTAAGTCGGCGGTGGATCTGCTGTTTGAACAGTTGGAACAGCGCGACGCAAACCACTTTGCAGTCCGTCAATATAAGAAATTTAAGATGGCGGCCGGTGTTGTATGCTCTAAAAGACTTCTTAATCAAGCAGTTGGGAAGTCTCTTAGAACACACAACCTAAAACCGAAGAAAGGAGCGCAAGTTATGAGAAAAAACGAGAAAATCACAGCTCTGTACGAACGACTGAGCCGTGATGACTTTGGCAAAGATGATGACCAACAGCGTGAGAGCAATTCCATATCCAATCAAAAGGCAATGTTGGAGGAGTTCGCCGCACGGCAGGGCTTTACAAACATTGTCCATTTCACGG
>OMAA01001153.1_pt1 | contig 10382 bp, 10 predicted proteins | sample 1674191 | NCBI WGS metagenome assembly OMAA01 (sample SAMEA103958152, study PRJEB25191) | human gut metagenome | biome: human-associated habitat [ENVO:00009003]; feature: intestine environment [ENVO:2100002]; material: feces | place: Germany | collected 2013/2015
CCCGCGTCAAATCAACTTTTTGTGTCCGCAAGCCCTTTACGCAGATTTTGGTTGAATTGCCGGGTGAAATGGTTTAAAATTTTTCTATAACCTGCATGGGGGGAGAAAATGAAACTCAACTACAAAAAGACTGTTTTCGTCGGCTTCGCCTTCTTCCTGATAAGCGCTTTCTGGCAGGCCTACGACACTATAATACCCAAGATACTTACGGACAAGTTCGGCATGTCGCAGAGCCTGTCGGGCGTCATCATGGCGGCGGACAACGAGTTCGTGCTCGGCATGGTCAAAAAGCCCGCCATCGAGCAGCTGATCCGCGAAAAGGCGTCCGCGCTGCTGGGCAGGCCCGTCGCAGTGCGCTTCGCGCTCAAGAACCAGGTCTCGAACCTCGGCAAGGATCCCATGGACGCGCTCGTGCAGTTCGGCGAGCAGCACAGCGACATTTTTACGATAAAATAATTTTTACGACGATAAGGAGAACATGACATGGCAAAAGGCGGATATCGCGGCGGTATGCCGATGGGCGGCAGAAACCAGATGCAGATGATGAAGCAGGCGCAGAAAATGCAGGAGAACCTCATGAAAATGCAGGAGGAGCTGCAGGCGAAGGAATATGAGGCAACGGCGGGCGGCGGCGTCATCAAGGCCGTATGCGGCGGCGACCGCGAGCTCAAGTCGATCACCATCGATCCCGAAGCAGTCGATCCGGAAGATGTGGAAATGCTGCAGGATATGATCGTCGCGGCCGTCAATGAGGCCATGCGCAAGGCAGAGGCCGACCAGTCCGCCAACATGGCCAAGCTCACGGGCGGCCTGAACCTCGGCGGTCTGTTCTGATGCGCGCGTTTCCGGCCGCGCTCGAGCGGCTTACTGAACAGTTTGCCCGGCTTCCCGGCATCGGCATGAAGTCGGCACAGCGGCTGGCGTTTTATGTGCTGTCGCTGCCGAAGGAGGACGCCGACAGCTTCGCGCAGGCCATCGTGGACGCGAAAAACAGCGTCCGGCTCTGCCCGGTCTGCCAGAATCTGACCGATCAGGAGCTCTGCGGCGTCTGCGCCGACCCGGAGCGGGATCATTCGCTCATCTGCGTCGTGGCCGAGCCGAAGGACGTCATCGCCATGGAGCGTGCGCGGGAATACCACGGCGTCTACCACGTGCTGCACGGCGTCATTTCGCCCCTGAGCCACGTCGGCCCGGACGATCTGCGCATCCGCGAGCTGATCTCCCGCGTATCCCAGGGCGGCGTGCGCGAGGTCATCATGGCCACGAACCCGGACACCGAGGGCGAGGCCACGGCTATGTATCTGTCGCGTCTGCTGCGCCCGATGGACGTGAAGGTGACGCGGCTGGCCTATGGCATCCCCGTGGGCAGCCAGCTGGAATATGCCGACGAGGTGACGCTGCTGCGCGCCCTGGAGGGCAGACAAGAAATATAAGTATCATATCTGAGCCGTCCGCCCGAACCGCGGGCGGCTCTTGCACATAAAAATGAGAAGGGAGACACCGGATCATGACCGCGAGCATCAACAGACAAGAAGCGCTGCATCAGTTCAAGCTGGCGCTCAAAGCCGGGCAGAAATGCTACCGCGACTGCGTCCACCGCGGGCGCGACCCCTATCCGCAGGTCCTCGAGGAGCTGCTGCAGGGCGGCGTGGTGGCCGGGCGCGTGGATCTTGGCGAGCTGGAGATCCCGATCGCCCAGATCGTCGGGATGAATACCGCCGGGCGGCAGACGGCCTTCGCGGCGAATTTCATGCCGCTGCTGGACCTGGGGACGGAGTTTGCGAGCAAGTGGATCTCACTCTGCGAGGCGCATCTGGGCGACACCGGCATCGTCGACCCCATCCGCTGCTTTGAGTATATGGGGCAGTTTTACGTGCAGGAGGGCAACAAGCGCGTGAGCGTCCTGCGGAGCTTCGGCGCGCCGACCATCCGCGCGTACGTCACGCGCGTGCTGCCGCTGTACTCTGACGACCCGGCTGTGCGGGTCTACTATGAATTCCTGCATTTTTATGAGCGCTGCGGCCTGTATCAGGTGCATTTCAACCGCCTGGGCGACTATCCCAAGCTGCAGGCCGCGCTCGGCTTCGACGCCGAGCACGTCTGGTCGCAGCTCGAGCGCCGCGCGTTCCTCACGGCCTTTTATACCTTCAAGACCGCCTATGACAAGCTGACGCAATCCGCGCCGCCCGTCACGACAGCGGAGGCGCTGCTGACCTGGCTGCACGCGTACACGCTGGGCGATCTGCGCGTGCTGACGCAGGCGGAGCTGGAGCGGTCCATCCGCGCCATCTGGCCGGAGCTGGAGGCTGTCGCCCAGGGCGGCAAGATCGCCGTGCAGACCGAGGCTGCGCCGGAACCGCAGAGCCTGCTTGGCCGTCTGACCGGCTTCCGCGGGTGCCTGCGCGCGGCATTCGTCTACGAATGCGCGCCGGAGGCCAGCCCATGGATCGCCGCGCATGAGGCCGGGCGCCGCCAGCTGGTGCAGGCGCTCGGCGAGGCCGTCGACGCGCGGGTCTATCTCGTGACGGACTATCCGAGTCCCGAGGACGCGCTTGAACAGGCCGCGGCCGACGGCGCGCAGGTCGTCTTCACCACGACGGTGCCGCTGATCTTCGCCTGCCGCAAGCTCGCGCCAAAGTATCCGGGCGTGCGCTTTCTCAACTGCTCGGTCGATATGCCGTATCCCGGCGTCCGGACGTATTACAGCCGGATCTATGAGGCCAAATTCCTGCTCGGCGCGCTGGCCGGGACGCTGGCAGAGGACGCGCGCATCGGCTACGTCGCCGACGCGCCGGTCTTCGGTACGCCCGCGGCCATCAACGCGTTCGCGCTCGGCGCGCAGCTGACGCGGCCGGACGCGCAGATCCTGCTGCGCTGGTCGTGCTGCGAGCAGGAGCCTGCCGCCGCGCTGGCGGCGGAGGGGCTCGGCATGATCTGCGCCCACGACCTCAAGCGGCCGGGGCAAGAGAACGGCTGGCGCGGCCTGTGCCGCGTAGAGGACGGAAAGCCGCGGCGCGAGGCGCTGCCGATCCGCAACTGGGGCGAGATCTACATCCGCCTCGCGCGCAGCATCCTGCGCGGCGGCTGGGACGAGCTGAGTGCTGCCGGGGCGGTCAATTACTGGTGGGGCTTTGCCAGCGGCGCGGTCGACGTGCAGCTGGCCCCCAGCGTGCCGGACGGCCCGCGGGAGCTGCTGCGGGTATTGCGTGAGGCGCTGGTGCACGGCGAGCTGACCCCCTTCCACCGCCGCATCACCGACCAGGAGGGCACGCTGCGCAATGACGGCGAGCAGTGGTTCTCGCCGGAAAAGATCCTGCGTATGGACTGGCTGTGCAGCAATGTCACCGGCAAGATCCCGGATTATGAGGAGCTGCTGCCGATGGCGCAGCCGATGGTGCGCCTGCTCGGCGTCTACCGTGATGCGCTCCAGCCGAAGAAAAGGGGGCCGCTGCTGTGAAGCTGCTTCTGCTTGCGGACAAGGAGAGCCGCTATCTCTGGGATTTTTACAAGCCCGGCTGTCTGCGGGAGTATGATCTGATGCTCTCGTGCGGAGATCTGAAGGCCGAATATCTGACGTTTCTCGCCACGCTCGGCCGCTCGCCCCTGCTCTATGTCCGGGGGAACCATGACGACAACTACGAATCGCGCCCGCCGGAGGGCTGCGAGTGCATCGAAGACAAGCTCGTGACGGTGGGCGGCCTGCGGATCGTGGGTCTTGGCGGCAGCCCCCTGTATTCCGGGGGGCGGAACCAGTACACCGAGCGGCAGATGGAAGCCCGCATCCGGAAGCTCGGCTGGAAGATCCGCCGCGCGGGCGGCGTCGATATCGTGCTTACGCACGCCCCGGCCCGCGGCTTCGGCGACGCGGAGGACTTTGCCCACTGCGGCTTTGAGGCCTTCCTGCCGCTGCTCGACCGCTATCAGCCGCGCTATCTGATCCACGGCCACGTGCATACGGAGTACGGCCATGCGATCCCCCGCGTGCTGCAGCGCGGCGGCACCACCATCATCAATGCCTGCGAGCGCTATACGCTCGAGCTATAGGAGGAGCTATGGACTATCCGAAGGTCTGCCTGCGCCGGGGCGAGGAAGCCGGTGTGCTGAAGGGGCAGAAGCTGATCTATGACAACGAGCTGGACTGGGCGGACGATATCTGCACCGACGGCTGCGTCGTCGACGTGCTGGACAGCCGCCAGCACTTCGTGGCCCGCGGGTTCTTTAACGCCCGGTCGAAGCTGACCGTCCGCGTGCTCACGCGTCGGGCGGAGGAGACGATCGACCGTGACTTTTTCGCCCGCCGCATCCGCGCGGCGTGGCAGACGCGGCAGACGCTGGGCTTTTCCGACTCGTGCCGGGTGGTCTTCGGCGAGTCGGACGGGCTGCCAGGGCTGACCGTCGACAAATTTGCCGACTGCCTGTCGTTTCAGATCGCCTGCCTCGGTCTCGAGCAGTGGAAAGAAACGCTGGTGGAGATCCTCGCGGAGATCTTTGCCCCGCGCGGGATCTATGAGCGGGACGATCTGCCCGTGCGCGAAAAAGAGGGGCTGCCGCAGATCAAGGCCTGCGTCTACGGCACGGTCCCGGAGGAGCTCATCATCCGGGAGCACGACGCGCGGATGCTCGTCTGCATCGAAAACGGGCAGAAGACCGGCCATTTCCTCGACCAGCAGGAAAACCGCGGGCGGCTGAAGCCCTACGCGCCCGGGCAGGATGTGCTCGACCTGTGCTGCTGCACCGGCGGCTTTTCCATCCATGCCGCGCTCTACGGTGCGGCGTCGGTCGAGGCGGTGGATGTGTCGGAGGAGGCGCTGGCCCTCGTGCGGCGAAATGCAGAACTTAACGGCGTGGCCGACCGCGTCACGACGACCTGCGCGAACGTCTTTGACCTTGCCCGGCAGTATGCCGCCGGAGGACGGCAGTACGGGCTCGTCATCTGCGACCCGCCCGCCTTCGCCAAGAGCCGCAAGGTGCTCGAAAGCGCCTACCGCGGGTATAAGGAGCTCAATCTGCAGTGCATGAAGCTCGTACGCCCGGGCGGCTTCCTCGTCTCCTGCTCGTGCAGCCAGTTCATGACGCCGGAGCTGTTTCTCCGGATGCTGCGCGAGGCCGCGCAGGATGCCGGCCGCGACGCGCGCCTGCTCGAGCCGCTGATGCAGTCCCGCGATCACCCCGCCAGCCTGTCCTCCGAGCAGTCTCTCTACCTCAAGGGCGATATCCTGCAGATCCTGTAAATGTACCCCCGCCGGGCAGTGCCCGGCGGGGGTATTTTTCCAATTTGCAAAAATCAATGGACAAAATCAACAAAATGCAGAGGGGAGGATTGGAGGCTCATACAAAAAGAAGAGGAGCGCAAGATTGTCGGACTGAAATCGCAAGATATTGGTTGTGAGTTTACGATGAAAAGATATATAAAAGATTTAGTAAATCGAAAAAATTGTGAAAAAACCGGTTAAAAACGGGATTTTTTTACACACAAGAATTTCATGACGTCAGGAGCGCGAAGCAATGAAAAAACTCAGATACGGTATGGTCGGCGGCGGCCCGGGTTCCTTTATCGGCGACGCGCACCGGCGCGCGATCAATCTGGATGGTCAGGCGGAGCTGGTGGCGGGCTGCTTTTCCAGAACGCCTGAAAAATGCCGCGAGACCGGCGTGCAGCTCGGCATTGCGCCGGACCGCTGCTACGCAACGTTCGATGAAATGGCAAAGGCGGAGGCCGGACGCGAAGACGGCATCGACTTTGTCACCATCGTCACGCCGAACGTGACGCATTATCCCGCCTGCAAGGCCTTCCTGGAGGCCGGGATCCATGTCGCGTGCGACAAGCCGCTGTGCCTGACGGCGGAGCAGGCGAAGGAGCTCGAGACACTGGCCGAGGAGAAGGGCCTGCTCTTCCTCGTGACCTACACCTATATGGGCCATGTGACGGCCAAGCATATCCGCCGCTATATCGCCGAGGGCAAGCTCGGCAAGATCCGCACGGTCATGGCGGAGTATCCGCAGGGCTGGCTCGCCTATGAGGGCGAGTGGGGCGGCAAGCAGGGCGAATGGCGCTGCGACCCGAAGCAGTCCGGCGGCGTCAACTGCCTGGGCGACCTCGGCACGCATGTGGAAAACGCCGTGTCGATGCTGACGGGCCTGAAGATCAAGCGCGTGCTGGCCAAGATGGACGTCGTCGTCCCCGGCCGCGTGCTCGATGACAACGATGTGGTCCTCGTCGAGTACGAGGGCGGCGCGACCGGCTGCTACTGGACCAGCCAGTTCGCCATCGGCCACGACAACGACCTGCGCGTGCGCATCTACGGCGAAAACGGTTCGATCCTGTGGGCGCAGGAGGAATGCGAGAAGGTCACGATGATCGACCGCGACGGCACCATCGTCGAGCGTCACCGCGGCGGCGGCGGCATCGAGCCGGCAGCTGCAAAGTACGGCCGTCTGCCCGCCGGTCACACCGAGGGCTGGCTCGAGTCCATGGGCAACCTCTACCGCTCGTTCATGGAGTGCCTGCACGCCAAAAAGGACGGCACGTTCGAGCCCGGTATGATCGATTTCCCGACCGTGCACGACGGCGCCGAAGGCGTCCGCTTCGTCCAGGCCTGCCTGCAGTCGAACGAAAAGGGCAACGCCTGGGTAACGATGGACGAAAACGCATAACAGCAGGACCAGCCGCTCCCCGGGAGCGGCACAAGGGAGGAAACATGGAACAAGAGCTTCTGGTAATGAAAAACATAAACAAGTCCTTTCCGGGTGTTCACGCGCTGCGGGACGTCTCGCTTTCGCTCCGGCGCGGCGAGGTGCACGCGCTGATCGGAGAGAACGGCGCGGGCAAATCGACCCTCATGAAGGTCCTGTCCGGTGTGCATCAGGCGGACAGCGGCGAGATCCTCTGGGAAGGCAAACCCGTCCAGATCCACTCGACCACGGAAGCGACGGCCATGGGCATCAGCATCATCTATCAGGAGCTGAACCTCATGCCCAACATGAGCATCCGGGAGAACATCTTCCTGGGCCGGGAAAACCGCAAGGCCCGCTTCTTCGTCGACTTCCAGAAGACGTCGGAGCTGGCGAAGACCTATACCGATATGGTCGGCCTGACGGCCGATGTCAATACGCTGGTCAAGGATCTGTCCATCGCGCAGCGGCAGATGGTGGAGGTGGCGAAGGCCCTGTCCACCAACGCGAAGCTGATCGTCATGGACGAGCCGACCTCCTCGCTGACGGACCGCGAGACCGAGATCCTCATGAACGTCATCCGGAATCTGCGCGATCAGGGCGTGACGGTCGTCTTCATTTCCCACCGTCTGAGCGAGCTGTTTGAGATCAGCGACCGCATCACGGTCCTGCGCGACGGCGAATGCGTCGGCACGATCGACACGAAGGACTGTACCGAGCCGCAGCTCGTCAACATGATGGTCGGCCGGACGCTCGACGATATCTACCCGAAGGGCAATGCCCAGATCGGCGAAGCCGTGCTCGAGGCAAAGCATCTGAATGCGGGCAAGATGGTGCAGGACGTCAGCTTTACGCTCCACCGCGGTGAGATCCTCGGCTTTGCCGGGCTGATCGGCGCGGGCCGCAGCGAGGTCATGCGCGCGATCTTCGGCGTCGACCCGCTGGACAGCGGCGAGATCATCATCGACGGCAAAAAGCTGGAAAAGCACACGCCGACCGACGCCATCCGCGCAGGCCTCGGCCTGGTCCCCGAGGACCGGAAGCTGCTTGGCCTGATCCTCGATATGTCCGTCCGGGAAAACACCACGCTGCCGTGCCTGCCCGTGGAGATGAAGGGCGGCATCCTCAGCCGCAAGAAGGAAAACGAGATTACCCAGACCTACATCGAGCAGCTCGACATCAAGACGCCCGGCGCGGAGCAGAAGGTCCTGAACCTCTCCGGCGGCAACCAGCAGAAGGTCGTCATCGGCAAATGGCTGGCGACCCACCCGAAGGTCCTGATCCTCGATGAGCCGACGCGCGGCATCGACGTCGGCGCGAAGCGCGAGATCCACCAGCTGATGAGCAAGCTGGCCGATCAGGGCGTGGGCATTATCATGATCTCCTCCGAAATGCCGGAGGTCCTCGGCATGAGCGACCGTATCATCGTCATGCACGAGGGGCACGTCTGCGGCGAGCTGAGCCGCAGTGAGGCGACGCAGGAACGTATTATGAGTCTGATCCTCAGCGCAGCTGGATAAGCAGAATGCCTGGATCTGTCTGAAACGTAGCAGAAAGGTTGGAAAAACTATGAACAGTCAAGACAAAAGCAAGAAAAGCGGCGCGCTGCGCCGTCCGGCCAAGAGCAATTCGCTCGGCATTCTGATCATCCTGCTGGCCATGTGCCTGCTGCTGACCATCGCTGTCGGTAAGAAGTTCCTGTCCGCGAGCAACCTGATCTCGGTCATCCGCCAGTTCTCGTTCTACGGCATTCTCGCCATCGGCATGTGCATGGTCATCATCACCGCCGGTATCGATCTTTCCGTCGGCTCCGTGTTCGCGCTGGCAGGCGTTCTGTCCTGTATGGCCATCACCAAGTGGCATCTGCCGGTCTTCGTCGGCGTGCTGATCGGCCTGGCTGTCGGCGTGCTGATGGGCTATTTCAACGGCGTCTGCGTCACGCTTCTGAAGCTGCCGCCCATGATCGCCACCCTCGGCACCATGTCCATCGCCCGCGGCATCGCCTATACCGTGACCGGCGGCTACCCCATCGGTTCTCTGCCGGACAGCTATAAGTTCCTCGGCCTCGGCTACATCGCCGGGATCCCGACGCCGATCGTGCTGATGGTCGTCCTGGCTGCCCTGACGATCTTCTTCCTGAACAAGACCGTCGTCGGCCGCTGGATCTACGCCATCGGCGGCAATGAAGAGGGTGCGCGCATCTCCGGCGTCCGCGTCAACCGCGTCAAGCGCCTGGTCTATTCCCTGTCCGGCCTGATGGCCGCGATCTCCGGCATTGCCATGGCCGCCCGTCTCGGCGTCGGCCAGTCCACTGCCGGGCAGAGCTATGAAATGGACGCCATCGCCGCGACCGTCATCGGCGGCGCGAGCCTCTCCGGCGGCTCCGGCAGCATCGTCGGCGCGATCATCGGCGCCGCGATCATGGGCGTCCTGCGCAACGGCCTCGTGCTGCTGGATGTCTCCGCGTACTGGCAGCAGACCGTCATCGGCGCCGTCATCATCCTCGCCGTCGCGCTGGATAACCTGCGCCACATGAAGAAAAAGGCGTAAACTCGCCGCATGAACCCGTGTTCCTGCCCCGAAGGGGCTGAACAATATATTAAGGAGGAAGACAAATGAAAAAACTACTTGCGCTCCTGCTCGCTGCACTGATGGTGCTGAGCCTGGCAGCCTGCTCCATGGAAGGCGGCTCCTCTGAGCCCGCCAAGACGGAAGAGACGACGGCTGCTCCCGAGACGACCGAAACCGAGACCGAACAGCCGGCAGAAGAGACGGCTGCCCCCGAAGTCAAGGCCGACGCCGATATCACCATCGCTGTCGTTCCCAAGTCTCTGGACAACGCTATTTTCCTTGACAGCCAGGCGGCTGCCGAGGCCAAGGCCAAGGAGCTGGGCATCAACCTGCAGTGGGTCGGCCCGACCACCTCTGACGCCGGCCAGCAGGTCACCGTCATTGAGGGCCTGATCGAAAAGCAGGTCGACGGCATCCTGATCAGCTGCAACGACGCTGACGCTCTGAAGGACGTCATCGACAGAGCGGTCGACGCCGGTATCGTTGTCGGCTGCTTCGACTCCGACTCCCCGGAATCCAAGCGCGCGTTCTACTGCGGCACGGACAACTACGCTGTCGGCAAGCTGGCTGCGGAAGAAATGATGAAGATCCTGCCCGACGGCGGCAAGGTCGCGATCCTGACCGGCGTCCTCGGCGCTCCCAACCTCGAAGAGCGTATCCGCGGCTTCAAAGAGACCGTGGAAGGCTCCAACATTGAGGTCATGCCCGTGCAGACCGGTAACGACGATGTCCAGACCTCTGTCGATGTTGTCGGCCAGTACACGGCTGCCAACCCGGATCTGGCCGCATGGTTCTTCGTCGGCGGCTGGCCCTACTTCGCTGACCCGGACGCTCTGCCTGAGGTCCAGAAGTTCATGGAGAACGGCGGTCACATCATCTCCGTCGATACCTGCGAACCGATGATGCAGTACGTCGGCATGGACATGGTCGACCTGCTGATCGGCCAGAACTACCCGAACATGGGCTCCCTCGGCGTTGAGACGCTCTACAAGCTCATCAAGGGCGAAGACGTCGATCTCGGCGACGAGACCCACTACATCGACACCGGCTATGAGTTGGTCGACAAGAGCAACTACGAAGAAGTCTGGGCAACCAAGGCTCCGTGGTAATCTGAATCCCGCATAAAAAACCCCCGCCGG